>Ga0105107_10000764_pt1 | contig 20573 bp, 14 predicted proteins | sample PPLLaktember2015_6_FD_79335 | JGI IMG/M metagenome (GOLD analysis project Ga0105107, IMG submission 79335) | Freshwater sediment microbial communities from Prairie Pothole Lake near Jamestown, North Dakota, USA - PPLs Lake P8 Core (1) Depth... | ecosystem: Environmental > Aquatic > Freshwater >... | reverse complement strand
TGCGTTCACGCGCCGCCATGCGATCGAGCCCGCGGACGCTTTCCGGCACGCGACCGGCGGCGTCCATCACCTCGCGCACCAAGCCGCTTTCATCGATGACCACCGGCATCGCGAGCTGGTGGCGTTGGCCGACATCGAAGTCATTCGCGTCGTGAGCGGGCGTGATCTTCACGGCGCCCGTCCCGAACTTGGGATCCGAGTACTCGTCGGCGATGATCGGGATCTCGACGTTCGCCAGCGGCAGCAGGACGGTACGACCGACGAGGTCCAGGTAACGTTCATCCGTTGGATTCACGGCGATGGCGACGTCGGCGAGCATGCGGCCCGGCCGCGCGGCCATCACGGCGACGCGCGTGGACAGGAACACCGCTTCGACGATGCTGTGGGTGACGAAGATCACGGTCAGCTTGCGCGTCGCCCAGAGCGACAGCAGTTCGTCGTCCAGCCGCTGGCGCGTGAATTCGTCGAGCGCACCGAACGGCTCGTCCATCAGCAGCAGGTCAGGCGTCGTGACGAGCGCGCGCGCGATCGACACGCGCATCTGCATCCCGCCGGAAAGCTCGCGCGGAAAATGGCGGGCCGACTCGCTCAGTCCGACCAGCGCCAGCGCTGCGGCAACCGCGCGGTCTGCGTCCACGCGCGGCACGTGCGCGAGATCGAGGGGCAGCCGGACGTTGGCCGCGATGCGCGCCCACGGCATCAGCGTCGGGGCCTGGAACACTGTCGCGAGCCGGCGCCCGGGCCCGCCGGTCGCCGCGAAGCCGTCGCCCCACCACGCGAGCGTTCCGGCGTCAGGTGCGATCAGTCCGGCGATCAGATTGAGCAGTGTCGTCTTCCCGCAGCCGGACGGACCGAGCAGCGTCACGAACTCGCCCGGACTGACCGCGAGGTCCACCGGCGCCAGAGCACGCGTGCCGGTGGCGTACGTCTTGGTGGCGCCGACGATCTCGACGACCGGCGTAGCGTCCGCCTCCATCGGTGGTGCCGCCGCAGTCAGGGTAGGACCTTCACGTCCCTGACGATCGCGAGCGTATACGCCTGCGCATAGTCCACACCCGATCTGGTGAGGCCTGCGCTGCGCAGGAAATCGAGCGTCTGCTTCCACCGTGCGTCGGTCATCGTGAGCAGACCCAGCGTGGCGGCGTCGCCGCCGGCGACGATCGCGTATTCCTTCATCTTGCGGTGGCTGTAGGCGAGGAGGTCGTCGCCCATCTCCGGGTTGTCGCGCTTGATGAGCGCGTTGCCGGGCGCCGGGTTCGCCAGGTAGCTCTTCCAGCCTTCGGCCGAGGCGCGGACGAAGCGCGCGAGCGCATCGGCGCGCTTGGACAGGGCGTCATGGCGCACGACGAGCGCCTCCGAGTATGGTGGATAGCCGAGGTCGGCCAGCAGGAACACGACCGGCCGCACGCCGCCTTTTTCGATCGAGAACGGTTCGGACGTGGCGAAGCCCTGCTGCGACAGGTTACGGTCGGCAAGGAACGGCTGGACGCTGAATCCGTACGGGCGCTTCTGCTCGTCGGTGAACCCGTAGCCCTGCTTGAGCCAGGGCCAGAACGTCGTGTTGGCCGCCGCACCGATCGCGATCGGCTTGCCCTTGAGATCGGCGAGCTTCGCGACGCCGGGATGCGTGATGATCGCCGTCGGGTTTTTCTGAAACGTCGCGGCGATCGCGGTGACCGGCACGCCCTGCTCCACCGCGGAGACGACCTGCAGCGCGTCGCCCATCACGACGTCGAGCTGGCCGGCGGCGAGAAGCTGCAGGCCGTTGACCTGAGGTCCGCCCATCTTGATCGTCACGTCGAGGCCGTGTTTCCGGTAGATGCCTTCGGCGACAGCCTGGTAGAAGCCGCCGTGCTCGGCCTGCGCGAGCCAGTCGGTCGCGAACAGCAGGCGGTCCTGCGCGTGGGCGACGCCGCAGAACGCGAGGACGGTGGCAAGGGTGCGGGCGATGCGTGCGACGGTCGGCTTGGCCATGCGCGTCCTCGTGGTCGATGGAGGCATTATGCAAGCAATTGACGGCCGGCGCGGCTGGACGCATCGGGGTCTGGAAATCGATGTCCGAAAGTGGCGAGTACGACGCGGGGGACGGCCCGATAATGGCGCCATGACGCTCGATCACGACGCCTGCTACCGCGCGCTCGCGACCCACGATGCCCGCTTCGACGGCAGGTTCTTCGTCGGCGTGCGCTCGACCGGGATCTACTGCCGGCCGGTGTGCACTGTCCGCTCGCCACGCAAGGAGAACTGCCGCTTCTATCCAAGCGCGGCGGCGGCCGAGGCGGCCGGATTCCGCCCGTGCCTGCGCTGCCGGCCCGAGCTCGCGCCCGGGTTCGCCGCGGTCGATGCGTCCGCGCGCATCGTGCAGGCGGCAATCGGCATGATCGACGACGGCTTCCTCGAGAACCGCGGCATCGAGGACCTGGCCGGGCGCATCGGGGTCACGAGCCGCCACTTGCGCCGCATCTTCGAGGCCGAGCTCGGCGTCGCGCCGGTCGAGTACGCGCAGACGCAGCGGCTGCTGCTCGCGAAGCGGCTGCTCACCGACACTATGCTGCCGGTGACCGACGTCGCGTTCGCGAGCGGTTTTTCGAGCGTGCGCCGGCTGAACGCGCTGTTCCGCGCACGCTATCGCATGCCGCCATCGCGCCTGCGGGAACGGCGCGCCGGGTCCGTGCCGGGCACGCTGTCGTTCGCGCTGGCCTTTCGCCCGCCGTACGCCTGGGAGGCGATGCTCCAGTACCTGTCCGCGCGCGCGATCGGCGGCGTGGAGGCGTGCAATGCTCGCCGCTTCCGCCGCACGCTCGCGATTGCGCATCGCGGCACGACGCACGCTGGATGGATCGAGGCGTGGCCGGTGCCGCGCAAGACGCTCTTCGAGCTGCGCGTCTCGGCGTCGCTCGCGCGCGTCGTGCCGCAGGTGCTGGCCCGCGTGCGCCACGCGCTCGACCTCAGCGCGGACCCGGCGGCGATCGCGGGCGCGCTGGGGCCGCTCGCCGAGGCGGAGCCGGGGCTGCGCATCCCCGGTGCCTTCGACGGGTTCGAGCTCGCGGTGCGGGCGGTCGTCGGACAGCAGGTCTCGGTGGCCGCGGCGACGACGATGCTCGGTCGCATCGCCCGACACCTTGGCACGCCACTCGCTGACGCGCCGGCCGGGCTCGATCGCACGTTTCCCGGGGCGGGCGTGATCGCCGCGCTCGCACCGGCCGAGCTTGGCGCCATCGGGCTGACCCCGGCCCGGGCACGGACGATCGTGGCGCTCGCGACCGAAGTGACGCACGGGCTCGACCTCTCGCCCTCCGCGCTTCCGCTCGTCACGCTCGACCGGCTCGCCGCCCTTCCCGGCATCGGTCCGTGGACCGTGCAGTACGTGGCGCTCCGTGCGCTCGGCCTGCCGGACGCCTTCCCGCACACCGATCTGGGGGTGATGAAGGCCCTTTCCGAAACCCAGCCGGCGCGCGTGCTCGCCCGGGCGGAAGCCTGGCGGCCGTGGCGCGGCTACGCGGCAATGCACCTGTGGCGACGCCTCGCGAGGACATCACCATGACCGGCTCCACGACTTTCCACACCACGTTTGCCACGCCGCTCGGGCCGATGCGGGCCGCGTTCGACGGACCCGTACTCGTCGAACTCGCGTTCGTCGATGCGCCCGCGACGGCACCCGCGTACGTCCCCGCGCAGTTGCCAACGCCGGTTCCACCGCAGGATCCACCGGAGGTTCCAGTGCCGGTGGCGCGGAACCTCGCTGCGCTGCACGCCGCGCTCGACGCGTATTTCTCCGGGCGCGCCGTGGCGTTCGACGTGCCGCTCGCGCCCACGGGGACGCCATTCCAGCGCGCAGTGTGGACCGCACTGCGCGACATCCCGTTCGGTGCGACGGCGAGCTACGCGGAAATCGCGAGGAGGATCGGCCGCCCGCGTGCGGTGCGGGCGGTCGGCGCGGCGAACGCGCGCAATCCGATCGCCATATTCGTGCCGTGCCACCGCGTGATCGGCAGCGACGGCTCGCTCACCGGCTACGCGGGCGGGCTCGAGCGCAAGCGCGCGCTGCTCGCGCTCGAGGCGCGGGGCAACTAGGATGAAACGGCCCCCACGCTCGCGGTGCTCGCTACCCCCCAAGGGGGCGGGTCAGCCCCTCGGGGCGGACCATCGGGGCTGACATGCGAGTGGCCGACGTGGCGCGACTCCTCGTGCTCGCCGCGATCTGGAGCGCGTCGTTCGTCTTCATTCGGGTGCTGGTGCCGCCGCTGGGGCCGGTCTGGATGGCGGCGCTGCGCCTGCTCCTCGCCGGCGCGGTGCTTGTGCTGTGGCTCGCCGCGACGCGCCGCAACGCCTCGCTCGGCAGGCACTGGCGCTCGTATCTGTTCGTGGGTCTCATCAACTCGGCGCTGCCGTTCGTGCTCTACGGCTATGCCGCGCGCGAACTGCCGGCGTCCTACATGGCGATCCTCAACTCCGCGACCCCGCTGTTCGGTGCGATGCTCGCAGCATTGTTTCTCAACGAGCGGCTCACCCTGTCGAAGGTCGCGGGCATCGCGTGCGGCGTGGCCGGCGTCGTGCTGGTGAGTCGCGCCGGCGGTCTGGTCGTCGACACGGATGTGGTCCTCGCCATCGCCGCGAGCCTCGCGGCGACGTTCTGCTACGCGAGCGGCGGCGTGTGGCTGAAGCGATTCGGCAGCGGTCTTTCGCCGTATGCGGTCGCTGCGTGGAGCCAGTTCCTGGCGGGCGTGGCACTGCTGCCGCTCGGCGCGACGTCGCCGCCGCCGGGTCCGATCGACGCGGCGGTCCTTGGGAACCTGCTTGCGCTCGCGCTGGTCTGCAGCGCCGTTGCGTACCTCCTCTACTACCGCCTGATGCAGAGCGTCGGGCCGACGAAGACCCTCACCGTGACGTTCCTCATGCCTGCATTCGGCATGGCCTGGGGTGCGCTGTTCCTCGGCGAGACGATCAGCGCGGCGATGCTCGCCGGCGCCGCGCTGATCGTCGCCGGCACGGCGCTCGTGGCCGTCGTCGGCGCGTCCCCGAGCGGGCGCCGGACGGAGGCCCGATTGGAGGAGAGAGTCTAATCGCCGCCGATATACTGGAAGTCCCGACGTTTGCCCCCGCCCGCTCATGAACGCTCCCGAGTCCCACGTCGCGCCGGCGATCCGCACGCTGATCCGGCTCGTCCGCAAGCAGCGGGAGGCCTTCGCGCGCGAGCTCTATCCCACGCTGGAAGTCCGCCGCGACCGGCTCGATCGCCTGCACAAGCTCGTCGTCGAGAACGAGGAGGCGGTGGTCGCGGCGATCTGCGCCGATTTCGGCGCGCGGTCGGCGCACGAGACGCTGTTGGGCGAGATCGTCGTCACGGCGAACGGCGTGCGCGACGCGCTGCGCGACGTCGCCCGCTGGATGAAGCCGCGCCGCGTGCCGACGCCGCTGACGATGCTTCCCGGCTGGGGCGAGGTGATCCCGCAGCCGCTCGGCGTGGTCGGCATCATCAGCCCGTGGAACTACCCGTTCCAGCTCGCGATGGTGCCGGTGACCGGCGCGCTCGCCGCCGGCAACCGGGTACTCCTCAAGCCGTCGGAGCACACGCCGCGCACCTCCGATCTGATGGCGCGGCTGGTCGCCAAGCACTTCGCCGAGGACGAGTTCGCCGTGATCACCGGCGACGCCGTGGTCGGGCAGGCGTTCGCCTCGACGCGCTTCGACCACCTGTTCTTCACCGGCTCGACGCCGGTCGGCCGCCTGGTCGCGCGGGCTGCCGCGGAGAATCTCGTGCCGGTGACGCTCGAGCTGGGCGGCAAGAGCCCGGCGCTCTTCGACGACAGCGCCGACTGGGACATGGTCGTGCCCCGGCTCGTCGCCGGCAAGCTGTTCAACGCCGGCCAGACCTGCATCGCGCCGGACTACGCGGTCGTTCCCGCGCAGCGCCTCGACGCCTTCGTCGAGAAGCTCGCCGAGACCGTCGCCCGCTTCTACCCGACGCTGGCGGCGAACCCCGACTACACCGCGATCATCAACGAGCGCCACTACAAGCGCATCACCGGGCTGGTCGCCGACGCCAAGCGCAAGGGCGCGAAGGTGATCGAGCTCAACCCGGCGAGCGAGAAGCTCGCCCCTTCAAAGCGCAAGATCGCACCGACGCTCCTCGTCGGCGTCACCGACGACATGGCGGTCATGCATGAGGAGATCTTCGGGCCAGTGCTGCCGATCGAGACCTACCGGTCGCTCGACGAGGCGATCGCGCGCATCGACGCGCGCCCGCGGCCACTCGCGCTGTACTTCTTCGGCGAGGATGCGAAGCGCGAGAAGCAGGTGATCCGCGAGGCGATCGCGGGCGGCATCACCATCAACGACACGCTGTGGCACTTCGCGCACGAGGACCTGCCGTTCGGCGGCGTCGGCGACTCGGGCATCGGCGCCTACCACGGCGAGCGCTCGTTCCTCACCTTCAGCAACGAGAAGGCCGTGTTCCACCAGTCGCGCTTCACGCCAGCGGGGCTCCTGTGGCCGCCCTACGGCACCGCGTTCCACGCGCTGGTGGCGGTGCTGCGACGGCTGTAGCCCGCCCCGGCTGGTCTCGCCCTCAGCTGGCGCGGCCGGCAACCGCCAGGCGCGGTTTCCGCCATTGCCACTCGCGTGGTAGGCCGCCGCATGCGACGAGGATCAGTTCGCGCTTGACGATAGTAGAATGAACGTTCATTCTTACCGTTTTTCCACCGCGAATCCCATGCCGCCTCCTGTCTATCGCGCGACCGTCGTCGCGTTGCTGTGCCAGCTCTTCCTGGCCGCATGCGGGCCCAAGGACGCGCCTCCCTCCGCGGCGCCGGGTGCGGGGGCGAACCCCGCCGTGCCCGTCACCGTGGTCACATTGAAGGCGGAAACCGTCACGCTGGAACGCGAGCTCCCCGGTCGCGTCAGCGCATCCCTGGTGGCGGAGGTCCGGCCGCAGGCCAACGGCATCGTCAAGCAACGGCTGTTCACCGAGGGCAGCCGGGTCGCAGCCGGGCAGGCGCTCTATCAGATCGACGATGCGACGTACCGAGCCGACCTGGAAAGCGCGAAGGCGGCCCGTGCGCGCGCGGAGGCCACGCTCGAGTCGGCTCGACTGAACGCGAACCGCTCGCAGGATCTGGTGAAGATCGATGCCGTGAGCCGGCAGGATCACGAGAACGCGATGGCCGCGCTGAAGCTCGCCGAAGCCGACCTCGCCGCAACGCGTGCCGCCGTTGATCGCGCAGGCGTCGTGCTGGGGTACACGCGCATCACGTCGCCCATCGCGGGCCGCATCGGCAAGTCCTCGGTGACGCAGGGGGCGCTCGTCACGGCGAACCAGGCCGACCCGCTTGCCAAGGTGCAGCTGCTGGACCCGGTCTACATCGACGTCACGCAGTCGAGCGCCGAGTGGCTCGAGTTGCGCCAGCAGATTGCCGCCGGCCGGTTGACGAGCGGCAACGACGTGCCCGTCGCGATCGTGCTCGAGGACGGCACCCGCTATCCGGCGCAGGGGCGCCTGCAGTTCGCCGACGTCAGCGTCGATGCGGGGACCGGCAGTTTTCTGCTACGCGTCGTCGTTGCCAATCCCAAGGAGGTGCTGCTTCCGGGCATGTACGTGCGCGCGGTGCTTGCGAGCGGCGTGAGGCAGGACGCGGTGCTCGTACCGCAGCGGGCGATCGCGCGCGACCCGAAGGGCAACACGAGCGCGATGGTCGTCGGTGCCGACGGCAAGGTGACAGCCCGTCCCGTCAAGGTGAGCAGCGCGATGGGCGATCGCTGGCTGGTCGAGGAGGGGCTCGCCGCGGGCGAGCGTGTCGTCACGGAAGGCCTGCAGAAGATCCGCCCGGGCGCCACGGTCGCTGCCACGGAGGCGGGAGCGCCGCCGGCACCGGGATCCGCGCCCGGCAGTCCTCCCGCGGCCCCGCCGGGCGACAAGGCTGCGCCCGGCGGCCCGGCGCCGGCGGCCAGGCCCTAGGCGCGGGTGATGGCGCGTTTCTTCATCGACCGGCCCATCTTCGCGTGGGTCATCGCGATCGTCGTGATGCTCGCCGGGGCGCTGTCGATCACGCGCCTGCCGATCTCGCGCTACCCGACGATCGCACCCCCGACCGTCACCGTCACGGCGTTCTATCCGGGCGCGTCCGCACAGGTGGTGCAGGACTCCGTCACGCAGGTCATCGAACAGAGCATGAAGGGCCTGGACGGCCTGCTCTACATGGCGTCGACCAGTGACGCCAACGGCGCGTCGACCATCACGCTCACGTTCGAGAGCGGCACGAACTCGGACATCGCGCAGGTGCAGGTGCAAAACAAGCTGCAGCTCGCCACGCCGCTCTTGCCGCTGCTCGTGCAGCAACAGGGGGTCACGGTCACCAAGACCGGGGAGGGCTTCCTCATGGTCGTCGGCTTCGTGTCCGAGGACGGGAGCATGACCCGCGACGACCTCTCCGATTTCGTCGGCACGAACCTCATCGATCCGCTGTCGCGGGTGCCCGGCGTCGGCGGGGTGCGCTTGTTCGGCGGCAAGTACGCGATGCGCATCTGGCTCGACCCCAACAAGCTCAATACCTATCGGCTGTCGACCGAGGACGTGATCGGCGCGATCCGGGCGCAGAACCAGCAGGTCTCGGTCGGGCAGCTCGGCAGCGCACCCTCGATCCCGGGCCAGCAGCTGAACGCGTCCATCGAGACGAGAGGACGGCTGCAGACGCCCGAGCAGTTCCGCGCCATCGTGCTGCGCAGCAACGCCGAAGGCTCCGTGCTGAAGCTCGCCGATGTCGCGCGCGTGGAGATCGGGGCCGAGGACTACAACATCATCGGGCGCTTCAACGGCAAGCCGGCATCGGGTATCGCGATCTCGCTCGCGACCGGCGCCAATGCCCTCAAGACCGCGGCCGGCGTCGAGGCCACGCTGAAGGAGCTCGGGTCCAATTTCCCGCCGGGGCTGAAGGCGGTGGTGCCGTTCGATTCGACGCCGTTCGTGCGCGTCGCGATCGAGGAGGTCGCGAAGACGCTGCTCGAGGCGATCGTCCTCGTGTTCCTCGTGATGTACCTGTTCCTGCAGAACTTCCGCGCGACGCTGATCCCGACCATCGCCGTCCCGGTGGTCCTGCTCGGCACGTTCGGCATCCTCGCGTTCCTCGGCTTCTCGATCAACATGCTGACCATGTTCGCAATGGTCCTCGCGATCGGCCTCCTGGTCGACGACGCGATCGTCGTCGTCGAGAACGTCGAGCGCCTGATGACCGAGGAGGGGCTGTCGCCGGTCGAGGCGACCCGCAAGTCGATGGACCAGATCACCGGTGCGCTGGTCGGCGTCGGGCTGGTCCTCGCGGCGGTGTTCGTGCCGATGGCGTTCCTCGGCGGCTCGACCGGCGTCATCTACCGCCAGTTCTCGGGCACGATCGTGTCCGCGATGGCGCTGTCGGTGATGGTCGCGATCGTGCTGACGCCGGCGCTGTGCGCGATGATCCTGAAGCCCGTCGCGAAGGGCCACCACCGCCACGAAACGGGGTTCTTCGGCTGGTTCAACCGCGTGTTCGATCGCGGCAACCGCGCGTATCAGGGCGTGGTCCGGGGCGTGCTGTCGCGCACGAAGCGCTTCATGATCGTCTTCGTCGCGATGGCGGCACTGATGATCTACCTGTTCCTGCGCCTGCCGACCGCCTTCCTGCCGCAGGAGGACCAGGGCGTGCTGTTTGCGCAGATCCTGGCGCCGGTCGGATCGACGCAGGAGCGTACCCTCGCCGTCCTCCAGCAGGTCGAGAACCACTTCCTGACGAAGGAGACGTCGACGGTCGACTCGATGTTCGGCGTGATCGGTTTCAGCTTCGCCGGCAACGCCCAGAACACGGGCATGGCGTTCGTCCGCCTCAAGGACTGGGACCAGCGCCAAGGGGCATCCGCCAGCGTCGACGCGATCGCGGGTCGCGCGATGGGCGCGTTCATGCAGATCAAGGACGCGCTCGTCTTTGCGTTCGCGCCGCCGGCGGTGCCCGAGCTCGGGACCTCCGCCGGGTTCCTGTTCTACCTCAAGGACAACGGCGGACTGGGTCACGATGCGTTGCTGCAGGCTCGCAACCAGCTGCTCGGCGCGTCGATGCAAAGCAGGCTGCTGACCAAGGTCCGGCCGGCCGGACAGGAGGACACGCCGAAGCTGCGGCTCGACATCGACTACGAGAAGGCGGCCTCGCAGGGCGTCCCGAATGCGTCGATCAACGCGACGCTGGGCGCCGCCTGGGGCGGGCTCTACGTCGACGATTTCATCGACCGCGGCCGCGTGAAGCGCGTCTACGTCCAGTCGGACGCACCGTTTCGCATGGTACCCGACGACTTCAAGCAGTGGTCGGTGCGCAATGCGAAGGGCGACATGGTGCCGCTCTCGTCGTTCGCGAGCTGGCGCTGGGACTACGGATCGCCGCGTCTCGAGCGGTACAACGGCATCTCCGCCGTGCAGATCAACGGCGAGGCGGCGCCGGGCGTGAGTTCGGGCGACGCGATGGCCGAGGTCGAGCGGCTCGTCGGCCAGCTGCCGCCTGGATTCGCCATCGAGTGGACCGGCACGTCCTACCAGGAGCGCCAGGCCGGAGCGCAGACGCCCCTGCTGTACTCGCTGTCGCTGCTGATCGTCTTCCTGTGCCTCGCGGCGCTCTACGAGAGCTGGTCGATCCCGACGTCCGTGATGATGATCGCCCCGCTCGGGATTCTCGGCGCCGTGCTCGCGAACACGCTGCGCGGCATGGAACGCGACGTGTACTTCCAGGTGGCGATGCTGACCTCCGTCGGCCTGTCGAGCAAGAACGCGATACTGATCGTCGAGTTCGCGAAGGCCAACATGGCGAAGGGCATGAGCATGATCGATGCGACGGTGGCGGCCGGCCGCGACCGGATGCGGCCGATCCTCATGACCTCGCTCGCCTTCGGCCTCGGCGTGCTGCCGCTGGCGATCGCGACCGGGGCCGGGTCGGGCGCGCAGCGCGCGATCGGCACGGGTGTGCTCGGGGGCATGATCGTCGGCACGTTCCTCGGCGTCGTCTTCATTCCGCTCTTCTTCGTCGTCGTCCAGCGGCTCGTCGCTCGCCGCCGTCCGGCGGCAGCACCTGCGGTCCGTGAGGCGGGGGTGCAGGGCGATGGCTAGCACCGCTCGCACCCTGACGACCCTCGCGTTCGCGGTCGTCGCGGCAGGCTGCGCGAGCCTCGCGCCGCCGGTTCCCGTGGCGGACCCCGCGATTCCCTCGGCATGGCCGGCCACGACGGCCGCGCCGGTTGCCGGTACTCCGGCGAAGCCATCCGACCTCGGCTGGCGGGACTTCTTCGCGGACCCCGCGCTCAATGCGCTGATCGCGCGCGCGTTGCAGAGCAACCGCGACCTGCGCGCGACGGTCCTCGACGTGGAACGGGCCCGCGCGCTGTACCGGATCCAGCGCGCCGATCAGTTTCCCACCCTCGGCGGCAGCTTCGGGATGCTGAAGTCCGGCGGGGCCACCGTCGCCGCGGCACGCGACGAGTACAGCGTGGCCCTCGGCTTGACCGATTTCGAGCTCGATCTCTTCGGGCGCGTGCGGGATCTGAGCCGCGCGGCGCTGGAGCGCTACTTCGCGCAAACCGAGACGACCCGTGCCGCGCACCTGACCCTGGTGTCCGAAGTTGCCTACGCGTGGCTCACCCTCGCGGCGGATCGCGAGCTCGAGAAGGTGGCGCGCGCGACCCTCGAGACGCAGGAAGCGACGTTCCGGATCACCGAGCAGCGCCACGAGCGCGGCGCCGTGTCGGCGCTCGACGTGGCCCAGGTGCGCACCACGGTCGAGTCCGCGAGGTCCGACGTCGCCCGCTTCTCGGGCCAGGTCGCGCGCGACGTGAATGCGCTCAACCTGCTCGTCGGCGAGACCATCGAGCCGGACGCGCTGCCGACGGATTTCGGCACGTCGACCAACCTGGTGACCGCGCTGCCGCCGGGACTTCCCTCCGAGGTGCTGCTGCAGCGGCCCGATGTCCTCGCGGCGGAGCGGAGACTCCTGGCTGCGAACGCGGATATCGGCGCGGCGCGCGCGGCATTCTTCCCGTCGATACGACTGACCGGAGCGCTCGGCACGTCGAGCGATGCGCTCTCGGCGCTCTTCGGCAGCGGGACCAGCTTCTGGAGCTTCGCGCCGCAGATCCGCGTCCCGATCTTCGAGGGGGGGCGGCTGCAGGCCAACCTCGACGCCGCGCGCGCCGAGCAGGACATCGCGCTGGCGCAGTACGAGCGGGCCGTGCAGGCGGCATTCCGCGAGGCCGCCGACGCGCTCGCGCTCTCCGGGACGCTCGCCGACCAGCTCGCGGCACAGCAGGCGCTCGTCGACGCCGCCGACCGGGCGAACGCCCTGTCGAAGGCGCGTTACCTGGCCGGGCGTGACAGCTATCTCGTGGCGCTCGACGCGCAGCGAACGCTCTTTGCATCGCAGCAGTCGCTGGTCGCCACGCGCCTGGCCGAGCTAACGAACCGGGTGACGCTCTACAAGGTGCTGGGCGGCGGCGTGCGCGAGGTGACCGAATGACGGCACCGTCGATGGCCTCGGCGAAGGTTCGGCGCGCGGAAGTCCAGCGCGAGAGAATTCTCGCGGCGGCGAAGCAGTGTTTCATCGAGCGCGGCTTCCACGCGGCAAGCATGGCGAACATCGCCGAGGCCGCGGGGATGAGCCCGGGCCTGATCTACCGGTACGTCGAGAACAAGAGCGCGGTCGTGCTCGCCATCATCGAAGAGCAGCTGGAGAAGGTCCGGGCAGACATCGCGGCGCTCGACTCCGACTGCGACCTGCCCGAACGGACCATCGCCCGCGTGAACCAGTGGCGGGACGCGGACCCGGGCATCATGAACCCGGCGTTGTTCCTCGAAATGAGCGCGGAAGGGACGCGGGACGCGTCGATCGGCGCCGCCATCCGGGTGTCCGACCGGCAGACCCGGGCCGAAGTGATCGCCTGGATGTGCAGGCCGAAGGCCACCGGCGGTCTCGGACTGGATCGGGAGGCAGCGGTCGCGCGCGCGCTGCTGATGCAATGCATCATCGAGGGACTCGCGGTGCGTACCGTGCGCGAGCCCGACCTCGACCGGAACGAAGTCGAGCGCGTCGTCCGACTGTTCTTCGACTGCCTGCTGGCGCCGACGCGGTAGCGTCTCGGGGGTGTGGAGCGGCTCCCGGCGCCGGCTTCGCGGGCACCATCTAAATGGGGGAGCCTCCACTCGCCTCGTCGGACCCTGCGCCCTGACGCTTCCACGTTTCGAGACAGTCCAAGCCGCAAAAGTAGACGACGTAGTCCAACGCTTCCGGAACCACCGCTTCGGATCTGGGAACGTCCTTCAGGCACACGGCGCAGGCGACCTGCTCAAGGTCGAGCGGCTTGTTACGCCTGGCCATGTCCGAACTCCCCAGGTTCGAGCCGATGCCGGCGAACGCGCCTGGCCCGGTCATCGCGCGCGGGTCGACCCACCGGTCGAAGTCCTCCGCGGAGACGAGGCCAAGGGCGAGCGCGGCGTCGCGCAGGCTCGTGCCGTCCGCGTGCGCTTTCCGGGCGATAGTCGCCGCGCGTTCGTAGCCGATGTGCGGGTTGAGCGCAGTGGCCAGCATGAGCGAATCCGCAAGGTGATTCGCGATCCGGTCGCGTACCGGCTCGAGGCCGCGCGCGCAGCGCTCGTCGAATGAACGCGCCGCATCGGCCAGGAGCCCGAGCGACTCGAGCACGTTGTGAAGGATCACCGGCTTCATGGCGTTGAGCTGGAAATGCCCCTGGGAGCCCGCGAACGCCACCGTCAGGTCGTTGCCGTACACCTGGGCGACGACCATCGTGACCGCCTCGGCCTGCGTCGGATTGACCTTGCCCGGCATGATCGACGAGCCGGGCTCGTTGGCGGGGATCGCGAGCTCGCCGATGCCTGCGCGCGGGCCGCTCGCGTAGAGCCGTACGTCATTGGCGATCTTCATCAGCGCCGCGGCGAGCGTGCGCAGCGTGGCGCTGAACGTAACGACGTCGTCGTGCGCCGAAATGGCCCCGAACTTGTCCGGCGCCGGGACGAAGGGAACGCCCGTGGCATCGGCGAGCTCGCGCGCAGCCCGTTCGCCGAATGCGGGATGCGAATTGATTCCGGTGCCCACGGCCGTGGCCCCGAGCGCCAGTCGATGCAGCGCCGACTCCGCGGCGCGAACAGCGCACAAGGCCGTGCCGAGCTGGCTCGCGTAGCTGTCCAACACCTGCCCGAGCCGGACCGGGGCGGCGTCCTGAAGATGGGTGCGCCCGACCATGACGATCTCCGAGAATGCCGCGGCCTTGGCGGCGAGCGTCGCCTGCAAGCCCTCGATGGCGGGATAGAGATCGCGCCGCGCTTCCTCGACGATCGCGACGTGCATCACCGCGGGGAATACGTCATTCGAGGATTGCCCGAGGTTGACGTCGTCATTCGGGTGTATCGGTCGATGCGAGTCGATCTCACTGCGCGCGAGCCGCATGGCCCGGTTCGCAATCACCTCGTTGGCGTTCATGTTGGTCTGCGTGCCCGACCCCGTCTGGAACACGACGAGCGGGAACTCGGCGTCGAGCCGGCCGTCGACGACCTCCTGTGCGGCACGCACGACCAGCGCGGCCTGGTCCGCGGCGAGCAATCCGAGCCCGGCGTTCGCACGCGCGCAGGCCTGCTTGACCAGTCCGAGCGCGCGAATGACGGGGCGTCCCCAGCGGAAGCGAGCGACGCCGATCGGGAAATTGGCGATCGAGCGTTGCGTCTGCGCACCCCAGAGGCGCGAATCGTCCACGGGCACATCGCCGAGCGCGTCGTGCTCGAGCCTGACCCCGGTTGTCGGCACACACTCACCCTCCTCCGCTCGACGTGAGCGGAACCCCGGTACAGCGCTTCCCCGGCGGCAACCGGCGCCGCCGTACGAGCCGTTGCGCTAGTGCGCCGTTCCGCTGCGATGCGGGAACCCGTCGGCGACGTAGAGCGTCCAGGCCGCCAGCGCCATGACCAGCGCCCCAGTCACCACGCTGCTTGCCGTCATTGCACTGATCGCTGCGTAACCGAAGATCCAAGGCGCGACCACCAGCCAGAGACCCAATGCGCCCAATGCCCACTCTTCCCAGGAGGCCGGGGCGTCGAGGTCGGCGGCTGCAAGCAGGACGATCAGCAAGCCGACCACCAGTGCATTCCACATCGCGGCTGGCATCTCGACCGAGAAGCCGAGGATCCAGGGCGATCCCGCTATCCACGCCCCGAGCACCAGATTCACCGCGTCCTGCCATCGAAGTTGGTTCATCAAACCCTCCTCGTTTCGAGTCTTCGCCCGAACTGATTAGACGCCGGAGTCGGCGCGGAGGTTCGCGTCGCAGTCGGGCCGTTTCACGGGAATGCCGGAACGTGCGGATCGAGGCCACGATCCTCCGCCTCGGGATGGACCGCATGGAGCCGTTCGCGGATCGCCTCGACGCGATGCTCGGGCACGTCGACCATCAGCAGGACCGTGCCCGCCGCGATGGGCGTTTCGTACGCCGCGAGCCGAGAGTTCGGAATCCCAGCGCCTGGACGTCCAGGCGCCCAGCAACGCGCCGGCGGATCGCTGCGCGACGCTACTTGCGTTCCGGCGCCCCTGCCATAGCAAGTCGTAGCCGAGTTCGCTGGTCTCGGAGCACATCCTCGCCAGCCCTTCGAACCTGGAGGTGAAGGTCTCGTTGCCGACGGCCTGGCCGATGGACCCTCAGGAAGACGGGTAGAGGGAGTCGAGCAGCTCGCGCGCCATCGACGTCAGCACGGGGCCGAGCGCCGACGCGAGCGCGGCCTCGTCGGCGGTGTCGCTGCGCATCGACCACACCTGCGCGAGCTCGGTGCGATGCGCGTCGACGAGACGCTCGACCTCGGGCGGCCAATGCGGCGGGTACTCGGATTCGGCCCAGTCGCCCCGGCCGCGGCCATAGTGCGCGACCGCGAGATAGCGCAGCAGCGCGCTCCTGACCAGCCCGTCGAGGAACGCGTCGTCCCAGCGCACCGACGTGCCCGACTTGCCCTTGGCCAGGTTGACGCCGCGTGCGAGCCCCGCGCCGCCGAGCGCGCCCAGCACCGCGCCGGCGAGCATGCCCGCGCCGAACGTGAAACCACCCGCGGCGAGATCGGCGGCCAGCCCCGACAGTGCGCCCGAAACCACCCCGCCCATCATCGCCGCCTTGCCCGCGGACACCGGCGCGTCCAGCGTGACCTGGTTGGCGAGGCGTGCGCGCACGTCCTCCGAGGCGCGCCCCGTGAGCTCGTGGATCGCGATCAGCCGGTCGGTGCTGTCGATGATGCGTGCGTTCAGGCGCTTGGCGAGAGCCTCGGCGGCGCGGGCCTTCGCGTCCTCGCCCTCTTCGCGCGCGATGCCGATCGACTTGCCGAGATCGCGCAGCGCGCCCTTGATCCCCGCGTCGGGCACGGCCTCGCGGTCGACGGCGGCGGTGGCGATTGGCGCCGCGAGCACGACCATCGACTGCTCGAACTGCCCCTGGCGATGCGCCTGCCAGGCCGCCACCAGCCGCGCGTAGCCCTCGCGCTTCTCGTCCCGCAGCGACGCCCCGACGATGCGCAGCAATTCGATCTCCTGCACCCAGCAGCGCGCGAAGGCGTCGAGCGCGAGCACGGCGTGCACGAAGCCGCGCTGCCCGAGTGCCTGCCGCCAGCGCGCTTCGTCGGCGGACTCCTCCTCGTGCGGCCGCGGCGGTCCGGTCTGGTTCAAGAGCACGATCACCGGCTTGCCGATCCACTCGAGCACCGCGAGCTCGGGCGCGAGGTAGCCCGCATCGCCGGGCTCCTCGGCGGCGTTCACCAGGTACAGCACGAGGTCGGCCTCGTCGCGGACGTTGACCACGGCCTTCTGCGTGAGCCAGAAGGTGCGGTCGCGGAACCGGTCCCACACCTGGGTCAGGAACCAGCCGATCGGATTGCCCTGCTGCGCGAGGCGCTTCGCGAGGCGCGCCGAATCGCCGAAGCCCGGCGTGTCCCAGAGCAGCAGCGCATCGCCCTCCGGCGTGTCGACGAGCGGCCACGACTCGGCTTCCTGCGTGACGTGCGCCTCGTCGCGCACCTCGCCCACGTCGCGCCCGAGCAGCGTGCGTGCGAGCGTGGTCTTGCCGGCGTTCGTGTGCGAGATCAGCGACAGTGCGACGGTCACGCCCATGGCGTCCTCAATGACGCGCGCCGAGCAGTGCGTCGAACTGCTTCTCGACCGCGGGAAGATCGGGCGCGGCAAGATCGACGAACACGGGCGACACATCGCGATCGGCGAGGAGGGCGCGCCACGCGACGCGGCGTTCCTCGAGACGCTTCGCGTCCCCTGGAGCGCGGGCGCGGAACGCGGCTTCGTCGACCAGCGCGATCACCGGTTGGCCGGCGGCGGCGTTGCGCATCGCGTCGATGAATGCGCCGTGCGCCTCGTGCTCGGGCGTCGCGGCGAGGTTGAAGAGGGCGATCGCCGGCCCGCTGCCGTCGGGAAGCGCCGCCTTCGGCAGCGCGTCCTCCTCGCCGTAGTTCACGGGCGACGCGCACACCATCGCCGCGCTGCCGCCGAACGTGCGCGCGACGACCGTCTGCAGCCCGCCAAGCGACTCGGGCGGTACCTGGTAACTGTACGGCACCACCTTGAGCCGCACGGGGCCGCCCTTGAAGCCGCGCACGATGCGGTTGAAATAGGGCTCGTTGAGCGGCAGCTTCACGCGCGAGGCACGCCGGTGCTCGACCGCCCAGGCGAGGAAGCCCAGCACGACCCGCGGCACGATCACCACCGCTGCCACGGTGGCCGCCAGCAGGTGCAGCCATTGCGCGGCATTCTCCGAGGCCGGCTGCCCGCCCGAGCGGATGGCCGCGATCGCCTCGATCGAGGGGATCGGGATACCCGTGAGCGCCATGCCCGGCCACAGGGCGAACGACAGCAGCGCGTGCACCGTCGCGGGATCGAGGAACGTGCTCTCCCACGTCGCGCGGTACTCGACGGCGAGGCCGCGCAGGTACAGGCCGGCGACCACGCCGACCGCAAATGCCGCCGCGGCGAAGTGCAGGATCCGCGCCGTGCGTGCCGCATAAAGCGGTGCCGCGAACCGTGTCCAGTCGGCGGCGAACGTCGCCACGGCCTCGCCGGCAGGTCCCGTGCGATCCCGCGGCACGCGCACCGCGCCACCCGCCACGCGAGCCACCAGTCGCCGCAGGAAGCCGCCGGCGGCCTTCCTCGCCTCGCCTGCCCGGAGCAACGGCGCGACGAGCAGCAGCACGTAGACGACGACGTTCCACGCGAGCAGCGCGAGTACCGGCGGGGCGAGCAGGTTGATGCGCTCGCCCGAGCCGATGCGGTTGAATGCCAAGCCGGCCAGGAACGCGACGACGAGGGCCGCGGCGCCGACCCACTGGCGCCAGCGCAGCGCCTCGACGGCGCGAGTCAGCGTAGGCTGGCGACTGCCGATGCGCTCGAGCGCGAGCTTGGCGCGCCGAGCGACGAAGTCGTCGACCGATGCGCCCTCGCCGACGACCTCGGCAGCCGCCCGGCTCGCCCACGCGCGGTCGGCATCGCTCCACAGCGCGCGCGCACGATCGGACGTCTCGATCGCGCGGACGGCAGTGACCTCGAGTGCGTTCGCTTCTTTCATCGCGTCGATCGGGGATCGGCGCAATTGTACGCGGGGCGCGGGGCGCTCCCGACGGGCGTCAGCGGTCGCGGGGCACGACGACGCCGTCGTCGATCGTGTAGGTCGACGCGAGCTCGCGTGCGCCGTCGCGTCCCAGGCGGGAGCCTGCACGGCCCCTGCCGCCGCATGCGCTGGCAGTGCGAGTGCGAGGCAACAGCTCCGTTCGCCGACGCGACCTGGCGGCGAGCCGTTTCGTGCGTCGCCTACTTCGGATAACCCACCGTCTGCGCGAGCACGATCCGCTGATCGGTCCGAAGCCTGAGCGCGGGCGCGAGCTTGCGCCGGTCGACGAGCCCCCGTACCACGCAGGCGAGGCCGGCCGCCGCGCAGTAGAGGTACACGTTCTGGGCGATGAAGCCGGCGTCGGCCGCGGCGTAGAACGTGCGGTCCTCCGCGCTCGCGTCGCCCATCTTGCCGAAGTCGGACACGTACACCAGATTGAGCGGGGCGGTCCCGACGAACTCCTGCATGCCGGTGGCCGCCCGCAGGTCGGCGTTGACGACCGGCTGCAGCGCATGGCGGCGTGCATCGTAGCGGTACGCGCCGTCGGGCAGCGCGACGAACACCTCGATCTCCTGCCAGTTGTGCGCCGAGGGCGCGGTACGCCCGCCGCTGTCGGGCCGATTGATGCCGAACGCGCACCACAAGAGCGTCGAGAGGACGTCGCGCGGCAATTCTCTCGAGGAAAAGTCCCGGGTGCTGCGTCGCCTGGAGAGCGCGTCGATCAGCGCGACGGTGGTGGTAGCGGTCTGGGGCGACGGCAACGCGATTTCCGTTGCACCTTGGGCGAGGGCGGCCCTGGACATGAGCATGACTCCGAGGAATTGCCGACGATCGATCATCTTGGTCGCGCCGGTCGGCGCCGGGCGCTATGACCACTCTAGGACGGGCGCGCGCCCTCGATCTTGACGGCCGGCAACCACCGTTGCCGCCGACCGAACTCCGAATGCGAAGCGGTACCCATGCTATGCTGCAAAGAACGTTCGTTCGATGCGTGCCGATGTTCGACAGTGCTCCCGACTCCGCCGAGTTCCTCGCGCCGCTGAACGCGCAGCAGCGGCTCGCGGTCGAGCATGGAACGGGGCCGCATGCGGGCGACGCCCGTCCGCTGCTGGTCATTGCCGGCGCGGGATCCGGCAAGACCAACACGCTCGCCTTCCGCGTCGCGCATCTGGTGCGCAGTGGCGCAGATCCGCAGCGGATCCTGCTGCTCACGTTCAGCCGGCGGGCGGCGGCCGAGATGGAGCGCCGGGCGGGGCAGCTGCTGCAGCTCGGGCTCGGTGCATCGGCTACGCGGGGCGCGGCCGCATTTCGCTGGGCGGGCACGTTCCACAGCGTCGGCGCGCGCCTGCTGCGCGAATACGCCGCGCGCATCGGGCTCGACGAGTCCTTCACCATCCTCGATCGCGGCGATGCGGAAGACCTGATCGCGATCGCGCGGCACGAGCTCGGTCTCGACACCACCGAGCGCCGCTTCCCGGCCAAGGCGACCTGCCTCGCGATCTACTCCCGCACGGTCAATGGCGAGGCGCCGCTCGGCGAGGTGCTCGAGCGCGACTATCCGTGGTGCGTCCCGTGGCAGGCCGATCTCGCCAAGCTGTTCGGCTCCTATGTCGACGCGAAGCAGGCGCAGCACGTGCTCGACTACGACGACCTGCTGCTCTACTGGGCGCACATGGTTGGCGAACCACCGCTCGCGCGGGAGATCGGCGAGCGTTTCGACCACGTGCTCGTCGACGAGTACCAGGACACCAACCGGCTGCAGGCCTCGATCCTGCTCGCGATGAAGCCGGACGGCCGGGGGGTGACGGTCGTCGGCGACGACGCCCAGTCGATCTATTCGTTCCGGGCGGCGACGGTACGCAACATCCTCGACTTTCCGCAGCGCTTCGCGCCGCCCGCGCGCGTGGTGACGCTCGATCGCAATT
>Ga0105107_10000763_pt1 | contig 20582 bp, 15 predicted proteins | sample PPLLaktember2015_6_FD_79335 | JGI IMG/M metagenome (GOLD analysis project Ga0105107, IMG submission 79335) | Freshwater sediment microbial communities from Prairie Pothole Lake near Jamestown, North Dakota, USA - PPLs Lake P8 Core (1) Depth... | ecosystem: Environmental > Aquatic > Freshwater >... | reverse complement strand
GCCGCTGGCGCCCCCACACCCACTGCGAGGACGAGGCCGAAGGCCACCGATACGGGTCGCAGCACTGAAGACATCTCTCTCCTCCTTTGCTTCCTCACGGGCGTCCGCCGCGGCTGCGCGGGGTGATGGCCCCGTTCCAGTCGCCGCCCCGGGTCTCGAAGAGGAGGTGGAGGTCAGGGCCTGCTTCGTGGCAGGGAACGCCCGATGCGCGCTCGAGGCCGTCGCATCGTGCGCCCCGGCGGCACCTCGCCCGGCGGCGCTGATCGCCATGTGCGGCACGGCTGCTGCGAGCGTGGCTGCTGCGAGCGCAGCGCGAACTGGACAACGCCCGCCCGCCGCTAGGCTCGCTGCGTGAACCGGAGCGCCCTCCCGCGACGTACGCTGCTTCTATACGGGCTGCCGAACCTCTCGTACTCCGTCGCCTCGCTGCCGCTCGCGCTCTTCATTCCGGCGTTCTACGCGGACGATCTCGGTCTGCCGCTGGCGGCGGTCGGCGGCGCGATCGCGGCGTCGCGGGTGCTCGACGTCGTGACCGACCCGCTGATCGGCGTGCTCTCCGACCGCACCCGCTCGCGCTTCGGCCGCCGCAAGCCGTGGATCGCCCTGGGCGCGCCGCTGCTCCTGCTCTCGACCTGGCTGCTCTTCGTGCCGGGCGTCCGCGGCGAGGTCTCGCTGAGCCATCTCTTCGCCTGGACCTCGCTGCTCTTCCTGGGCTTCACCCTCGTGGACCTCCCCTACAAGGCCTGGGGGGCCGAGCTCTCCGACGACTACGCCGAGCGCTCGCGGGTGACGGCGTTCCGGGAAGGCTTCGGCTTCGCGGGACAGATCGGCCTGCTCCTGCTCCTGCTCGTGCTCGGGCGCGCCGGCATCGACGCGCCGGGGACGCAGCTCCGCGCGCTGGCCGTGGCGATCGTCGTGACCACGCCGCTCCTGCTCGCGGCTGCGCTCGCGTTCGTGCCCGAGCCGGCGCCACGCGTCGCGCGCGCGAAGGCCCTCGGCGCCTGGCGCGGCTTGGCGCTCGTCGCGCGCAATCCCGCGTTCGTGCGAATGATCGGCGCGGTGCTCTGCTTCGTGACGGGCGTCGTGATCCAGGGCACGCTGCACCGGCTGGTGCTGACGCACGCGATCGGTGCGGCCGACCTCTTCCCGCCGATGATCTTCCTCGAGAACGTGGCGACCCTCGCGGCGGTGCCGTTCTGGCTGCGCGTCTCCGATCGGATCGGCAAGCACCGCGCGGTGGCGCTCGCCGCGCTCTGGCTGGCGGTCTTCAGCCTGCCGCTGCCGCTCCTCGGCGCCGGGCAGGGCGCGTGGCTCGTGGCGCTGGTCGTGGTGCGCGGAAGCAGCTTCGCGTCGATCCTGTTCCTCGCGAACTCGATCGCGGCGGACGTCGTCGACCACGACGTGATCGCGAGCGGGCAGCAGCGCACCGGCCTCTTCTTCGCGGTCTGGGGCATGGTGATCAAGCTCGCGGTCGCGCTCGGCGTGCTGCTTGGCACCACGCTGCCCGCGGCGTTCGGCTTCGAGCCGTCGATGGTCGGGGAGGGAGCAGCCGATGGCAGCGCGCTGCTCGCGCTGCGCGTGGTCTACGGCTGGCTGCCCGCAGCGCTGATGGCGCTCGGCGCGCCCTTCCTCTGGCACTTTCCGATCACCCGCGCGACGCAGGAAGCGCTGCGCGCCGAGATCGCGGCGCGAGGGACGGGCGCCTAGGGCGCGTCGGATCGCTCGAGCGCGAGCCGCTCGCGGGCGGAGCGCCGGATCGAGAGCTCCTCGACCCGCTGCTCCGGCTGCGGCTCCGCAGTCGCGACCGCTTCGAGCACGCGCAGCGCCTCGGCCCGACGCTCCGGTGCGACGTCGAGCAGCGTCAGCGCGAACAGGTACCGGTTGCCGAGGTGCTGCGGCGCGATGGCGAGCGCACGCTCGCTCTCGGGCAACGCCTGCTCGCGATCGACCCAGCCCGAGAGCAGGGGAATCCGCGGCAGCGACGCGTGGAGGCGCGAGAGCAGGCGATGGGCGCCCCCGTCCTCGAAGCGCGGATCGAGCGCCACGACGGCGAGGGCGTCGTCGTGGACGCGATTCATCACGCCCTCGCGCACGGCGGCGAACACGCCATGGCGCTGGCTCCAGGCGCCCCATGCGATCGCGGCCCAGAAGTGCAGCGCCGCGGCATCGCGCGAGCTCGCGGAGGCGAGCAGGGTGCGGGCGGCGTCCGCCGTCGCGGTCGCGCGGTCGAGCAGGGCGCGCGCCTCTTCCGCGCTCGGGCTCGCGAAGTCCGCGGCGAAGTGGAGCGCGCGAACCAGCTTCCAGCGCGGCTCGAGGGCGTCGGGGGCCGCGGCGGCGGCCTCCGTGTAGGCGCGGATCGCCTGGTCGATCGGACCGGGCGCGGCGTCGCCGTCTCCGTCGTCGCCCTCGGCTCGCCGCGCCCAGGCGGCGTCGGCGCGGGCGAGGGCCTCGCGCGCGTCCTCGGCGAGGGCGCCGGCCGGCGCCAGAGCGCGTGCGGCCAGCGCGAGGGCGAGCAGCATCCGGGCCCGCAGGGCTCGTCGCATGGCCCGAGGATAACTGGCGCACCGGGCAGTCGAGGTCGAGCGCTGCGCCCGCTGAGCGCCGCGCGCGCCTCAGCGCGCCGCGCTCCAGCTCTCGCTGAAGGCGCCGCAGTCGAGCTTGCCGAGCGGCGGGGGCGCGTCGATCGGCGCGGCGAGCGCCACCGGGGTCTGACCCTCGAAGCGCTGGTCGAGCTTGCCGTCGAAGTTCGTGTCCTCGTCCTGGCGCACGATCGTGGCGCCGGACAGGGCCTGCACCACGTCGACCTTGCCGTCGCCGTTCGTGTCGGCCTGGAGCTCCACGCGCTGGCCGTCGCGCCAGATCTCGCGCTGGTCGGCGCGGCCCTTGCCCTTGGTGTCGAGCAGCACCTCGGTGACCTGGCCGTTCTCGACGCTCGCGCGGGCGTCGAGCTTGCCGTTGCCGTCGGTGTCGAGGCATTGCGCCGTGACGCTGCCGTCGGCGGCGAGGAAGAGCTTCTTGTCGGGCTTCGCGCCGCCCTGGCTCGCGACCTCCTGGGCCGTCGCGGCGCCGGCGCCGTCGTACTCGGTCACGCTCGAGGGCTGCCCTGCGGCGCCGATCACGGCGACGCGCACCACGCGGCCGCCTTCGAGGGTCTTGGTCGTGTCGAGCGTGCAGTCGCCGTCCGAGTCCGAGCGCTCCTCGCGCACGTTCCCGGCGCCGTCGAAGAGCGCCACCAGGTCGCGGCAGCCGCTGCCCTTGGTGTCGCGCTCCTGCCTCACGGGGGTTCCGTTCGCGTCGAAGGTGGTCCAGGTGTCGGCCTGGCCGTTGCCGTCCTGGTCGGCCTCCTGCACCTGCGTGCCGCCTTCGCCGACGGCGACGCGCTGGTCGATCACGCCGTCGAAGTTCGCGTCGGTCTCCTTGCGCACGACCTTGCCGCCCTCGTAGACGGTGATCTCGTCGGGCTTGCCGTCGCCGTTCGCGTCCTTCTCGCTGCGCACGAGCTGGCCGCTCTCGAGGATGCCGACGGTCTCGGTGCGGCCGTCGCCGTCGGTGTCGGCTTCGGTGCGCACGGGCGTGCCGGCGGCGTCGAAGACCGTCGTCACGTCGGGCGCGCCGTCGCCGTTCGAGTCCTCGCTCTGGCGCGCCTTGCGGCCAGCCTCGTACTCGACGATCACGTCCGGCTTCCCGTCGCCATTGGTGTCGGCCTCGGAGCGCACGGGCGCCTCGCCCTGGTGCTGCGTCACGAGCTCGAAGCGGCCGTCCTTGTCGGCGTCCTCCTCGACGCGCGCGAGCACGCCGTTCTCGTAGTGCTTCACCACGTCCGGGGCGCCGTCGCCGTTGGTGTCGAAGTCCTCGCGCTGGGGGCGGCCCTGGCCGTCGAAGGTGATGGTGACGTCGGGCTTGCCGTCGCCGTCGGAGTCGCGCTGCTGCGAGGCCTCCTTGCCCCCGGCGAAGGTGGTCACGGCGTCGAACGTGCCCTTGCCAGCGAGGTCGCGCTCCTCGCGCACCTTCTGGCCGTTCTCGTAGCTCGCGCGCAGGTCCATGCGGCCGTCGCCGTCGGTGTCGCGCTCCTCGCTCGTCACGTTGCCCGCGGAGTCGAGCGTCGCGTTGCGGTCGATCTTGCCGTCGCCGGTCGTGTCCTCGGAGAGGCGCGCCGGCTGGCCGTTCTCGAACTCGACCACGCGATCCGGCTTCTCGTCGCCGTTCTCGTCCTCCTCGAGCTTCAGCGTCGTTCCGGCGGAGTCGTTCGTGCGCCAGGAGTCGGCGCGGCCGTCGCCGTTCCGGTCCTTCAGCACGCGGGCTTCCTTGCCGCTCGCGGGGTCGAGGGTCACCCAGGCGTCGACGCGGCCGTCGTGATCCGAGTCCTGCTCCTGCTTCTCCATGCGACCGCCGGGCTCGAAGAAGTTCCAGAGGTCGGTGCGGCCGTCGCCGTTCTCGTCGAGCTCCACCCGCACGAGCCTTCCGTCGCCGTAGACCTCGGTGCGCGCGGGCGTCCTGCCGTCCTTCCCGACCGCGGAGCGGCTCACGAGCTTGCCGGCCTGGTAGCTCGCGGTGGTCTCGAGGCTGCCGTCGTAGTCGGCGTCGAGCTGCTCGCTCGCGACCTCCTCGTTGGCGTCGAATTCGTAGATCGCGTCGGGCTTGCCGTCGCCGTTGCGGTCCTCGGTCTGGCGCCGCTTCTTGCCGCCCGCGAGCTCGAGCACGGTGTCGGGCTTGCCGTCGCCGTTGGTGTCGGCCTCGCGGCGCACGGCCTCGCCGCCGGCGAAGGTGGTGACGGCGTCGGGCTTGCCGTCGCCGTTCGTGTCCTCCTCCTCGCGGGCCTTCTCGCCGTTCTGGTAGGTGCGGACGAGCTCGGGCCGGCCGTCGCCGTTCTGGTCCACCTCGTCGCGCTCGCGCGTCCCGCTCGCGTCGAAGATCGCCAGGAACTCGGGTCGGCCGTCGCCGTCCTCGTCGCGCTGCTGCCGGCGCTCCTTCCCGTTCTCGAAGCTCGAGATCGTGTCCACGCGGCCGTCGCCGTTGGTGTCGGCCTCGCGCTTCACGATCAGGTCGCCGTCGTAGGTGGTGACGAGCTCGGGCGTGCCGCGGCCCTTCGGATCTTCCTCGACCCGGACCTTCTTCCCGTTCTGGTAGACGATGGTGACGTCCATGCGCCCGTCGCCATTCGTGTCCTGCACCTCGCCGGTCTTCTGGCCGCCGGGACCGAACTCGGCGCGCAGGTCGGGGGTGCCGTTCCCGTCGCGGTCTTCCTCGACGACCGAGGGCTCGCCGCCCGCGTACGTCACCCACTGGTCGATGCGGCCGTCGCCGTTGCCGTCGCTCTCCTGCTTCGACGGCTGTCCGCCGGCGTAGGTGAGCGTCGCCTCGAACTTGCCGTCGCCGTCCTTGTCCTCGCGCTGCAGGACGGGCTGGCCGCCCGAGAGCTCGACGACCTGGTCCACGCGGCCGTCGCCGTTCGTGTCGCGCTCCTGCTTCGCGGCCTGGCCGGCGCCGTCGAAGGTGATGAAGGTGTCCATGCGGCCGTCGCCGTTGCCGTCGCTCTCCGCGCGCTCGGGCTGACCCTCCTTATAGAAGACGATCTCGTCGTAGACGCCGTCGCCGTTCGCGTCGGTCTGCTTCTTCGCGAGCCGCTCCTGGTCGTCGTACTCGAGCAGCACGGGCTTGCCCTGCGCCGCAGCGGGCGGCGCCGGAGCTGCGAGGACGGCGAGGGCGCAAGCGGCGCGCGCGGCGCCGCGCCCGAGGCGCGGGAGCGTTCGGGTCATCCGCCGGCCGGGTTGCGGAACGTCCCGCTGACGGGGGTCTGGGCGAGGCAGCGCGCTGCCGCGGGGAGCGGCGGGAAGGGCGACGACGCCCGCAGCGCCTCGGCCGCGCTCTGGGCGAGGCGCGCGTCGCCGGCACCGACCGCCTCGATGCGCGACACGGAGCCGCCGGCGTCGATCGTGAACTTGAGCTGCACGCTCGACGAAGACGGCACGCCGTCGGGCAGCACCCAGCGCGCGTACATCCGATCCTTTACCTGCGCGATGTAGCTCTGCACCTCGGGCCGCTGGTTGCATTCGACGCCACCACCGCCGCCGGAGCCGTCGTCGCCACCCGTGCCGCGCATCATGCTCTCACCCACGCGCGTGTTCACGCTCGCGACGCGCGCTCCGTCCGGCGAGCCCACGACGTCGCGATTCGACGCGATGCCCTCGCGCACCGACGAGCCCGTGGGAAGGTTCGCGACGGTGCCGGTGCCGACCGTGCTGCCGGTCGTGATCTGGCGGGGCCCGGCCGAGGCGCCGCCGGGCAGGGTGGGATCGGTCGGCCCGCGCAGCGCCGGCGCAGACGCCGTGCCGAGATCGACCTTCGACGCCGTGGCCGAGGCGACGGAGGTGACGGGCGAGACGTGCTCGACGCTGACCGCGCTGCGCGAGATTTCGCGCGGCGCAACCACGCTTCCCGTGTCGTCGAGCTTCAGCCGCTCGGCCTGGACCGTGGGCGCGGCCTTCGCGATCACGCGGGGGTTCACGACGTTCGGCGCGACAGCCTGGGCCTGGGGCGCGAAGTCGACGGAGCGTCGCTCGGCGAGCGCCTTCGGCGCGGGCGCCGGCTTCGGCTTCGGCACCGGCACGGGCTCCACCTTCGCGACCGGGGTCGGCTGCTCGACCTTCGGCGCCTCGATCCTGGGCTTCGGCGGCGGAGGAGGCGGCGGCTCCTCCTTCAGGATCTGCACCGGGATCGGCGGCTCCTCGGGGACCACCGTGCTCGTCAGGTACCAGGCGACCAGGCCGAGGGCGGCGCCGTGGATCAGGATCGCCGCCAGGGTGCTCGCGCCGCGCGTGCCGGCGCCGGCCGGGGCGGCTTCGGCGGCGTGGCCGGGGAAGGTCCCGCGCGGCGCGCCGCCGATGCGCTCGGCTCGCCCCAGGCGAAGCCGCCCGAGCGGCGAGACGCGCGGGGCGCGCCGGCGAGGGCGCAAGGGCAGGGCAGGCGCGCTCATCGCGCCTCCTTGGACGGGCCTTCGTCGGCCGCATTCGAAACCGCGGGATTCAAGCGAGCTTCCCACCCCTCGTTGCGCCCCGGGCCGCGCGCCTCGTTGCGCCCCGGGCCGCGGGCTTCGTTGCGCCCCGGGCCGCGGGCTTCGTCGCGCGCCTCGTGGCGCGCGACGCGGCACGCCCCATCGGCGCTCGAGCCGCTCGCGAGACGCTCTCGTGATGAGGGGTGATCGTGCAGACGAGCAGCACCCCGGCCTGCGCGGCGTCCATCGATGCCACGTCCCGTTCGCCGACCCCCAGCCGCATCGGATCGTATGAAAGGCCGGCGCGGGGTGTCAACGCGAGCGGCCGGGAGCTGCAGGCGCGACGCGTCATCCCGGCGAGCCGCTCGCGTCGCTGCCAACGGCTCGCCGGCGGTCGATTCCTGCTAACGTGCCCCGACCGCGCGCGATCTGGCGGACCCCGGCGCGAACGAACGAGGTGAAGCGTTGGAACCGGCAACGGCACAGACGGTCGGCGACGCCGCCGCACCGACGACGACTGCGGCTCCGGATGCAGCAGCGGCAGCGGCCGCCGCGGCAGGCGTGACCGCGGACCCGACCCTGGGCACCACCACGGAAACGGCGGTCCAGCCCCTCGACTCCGGCAACCTGCTGCGCCTGCTCGATCAGGGCGGTCTCACGGTCTACCCGCTGGCGCTCGGCTCGGTGCTCGCGGTTGCGATCGTGATCGAGCGCATCTGGCGCTTCCGCGGCCTCGAGCGCACGACGCGCGATCTCACCCGGCGCGTGGTCGACCACCTCGCGAAGCGCGACTTCGCCGGCGCTCGCGCCCTGTGCGAGAACGCGAAGACCCCGGTCGGGCCGATCTTCCTCGAGGGCCTGCGCTGGCAGGACATCGCGCTCGAGGATCTCGAGCGCGTGCTCGCGACGTCGCGGGCGGAGGCGACGAACGAGCTCAAGCGCGGGCTCTGGGTGATCGGCACGATCGGATCGCTCGCGCCGTTCATCGGTCTCTTCGGCACCGTGGTCGGCATCATCCGCTCGTTCCACGACATGGCGGTCCACGGCTCGGGCGGCTTCGCGATCGTGGCGTCCGGCATCTCCGAGGCGCTCGTCGCCACGGGCGCCGGCCTGCTCGTCGCGATCATCGCGCTCGCCTTCTACAACTACCTGCAGGTGCGCGTGGGCTCGATCGCCCAGACCTTCGCGCGCTCGTGCGAGCGCTTCGTGCAGGCGCTGCTCTACGTCGAGTCGGGTGCGGAGGGCACGGGCGCGCCGAAGGCGGAGCGCGGCGGAGAGGTGCGGCATGGCCATCCACTCCCTGCCTAGCGCCGGCGAGGAAGTCGGCGACGACATCGTCGCCGAGATCAACATCACGCCGCTGACCGACATCTTCCTGGTGCTGCTGATCATCTTCATGGTCACCACGTCGGTGATCAGCGCGCAGGGGAAGGATGTCGACCTGCCGAGCTCGGCGGTCGCCTCGGCGACGCCGAGCGGCGTCAACGTCACCGTCACGGCAGAGGGCGAGATCCAGGTCGAAGACCAGATCGTGCAGGAGGCCGCCCTCGAGACGACGCTCAAGGCCGCCCTCGAGCGCAGCAAGGACAAGATCGTGGTGCTGCGCGGCGACCGGAAGGTGCTGCTCGGCGAGGCGGTGAACATCCTCGACATCGCGCAGAAGGCCGGAGCCACGGGCATTGCGCTCGCCACGAAGCCGCCGGGCCCCGGCGAGAACTGACGCGCCGTCCGGCCGGGAGGCGCCGGTGCGACGTCGTCGCCGAGCCGGAGCGCGCGCTAGACGAACTTTCCCGGGACGGCGCAGAGGGCGGCCCAGGCGCCGAACACGAACCCGCCGATGATGGTGACGCCCAGGGGCGCCTCCGGGAAGATCAGGCTCGCGAGCACCGGGCCCACCACGAGGAAGGCGGCCATCACGCCGTAGGCGAAGGGGTGGTCGCGCACCTCGCCGACGACCTTCTGGACCACGCCGCGCGGTCGGGAGTCCGTGCTTTCCAAGGAGCCCTCCTCGCCGCGGATCCGAGCGCGCAGCGGTGTTCCGATGCCGCGAAAGTAGCCGCCGCCGGAGCGCGCCGCCCTCGCTCAGCCGCTCCGCGTCCGCAGCCAGGCGAGGGCGCTCGCGATCAGCAGCAGCTCGGGCACGAGGAGCCCGACGCCGTAGAGCATTCCGAGCGTCTGCTGCGGCGTCAGCGGATCCTGGTCGGGCGTGATGGTCTTCGGACGCAGCGTGATCTTGCGCTCGTCCTGCGTCACCCAGTGCACGGCATTCAGCAGCAGGTCGAGGTTGTAGAGCGCGCGCAGGTACTGGTTCGTCGCGAAGTCGGAGTCGCCGAAGACGACGATGCGCACCTCGCCCTCGGGCCGCGGGTAGGCCCCGGCCGCGGCGAGCGCATAGCGCTGCTCCACGCGTTCGGCGGGCGGCGTCGGGCGCAGGCGTGCGAGCACTCCCTTGGGATCGGGATCGAGCCAGGCGTTGCGCCCCGTGAACGCGAGGCTCGCGAGCGCGTCGCCCGGCGCGGGCTTGCGCTCCGCGGAGACCGGACGCGCGCGCAGGAAGAACGTCATCGTGCGCTCGTCGAGCCCCTGGGTGATGGGATGCCGCGCGTAGGCCCGCAGCACGGGGTTCAGCCCCGGCGCTCCACCTTCGATCGGACCGACGTCCGGGTCCACCACGACCCCGTCCGGCAGCGCGAAGCCGTAGGACCCGAGCAGCGGCTCGAGCCCGCTCGCGCCGCCCGGCTCGAGCAGCGCGACGAGCCGGCCGCCCCGCGCGAGGTAGTGGCGGATCGCCTCCACACCCGCCGGCGGCAGCGCGCGCTGGGGACCGATCACGAGCAGTGCGGCGGCGTCGTCCGGCACCTGCGGGGCGGCGGCGAGCACGATCTCGCGCAGGTCGTAGCCCTCGCTCTGCAGCGCCTCCGCGAGGCCCGAGAAGCCGAAGGGCTCGCCGCTCGCGAGATCGCCCTCGCCCTCGCCGATCGCCGCGTAGAGCGTGCGGCGCGGCCCACCCTGGAGGCTGCGGATGCCGTCGAGCAGCGCGCCCTCCGTCGCCCGCGGCACCAGCGCGAAGCGGCCGTGATACTCGAGCACGACGGCGTTCGCGGTCGAGATGTCGAAGCGCTCGAGCTCCTCCTCGGCCTCCTCCGCGAAGCGCGAGCGCACTTCGACGGGGCCGGCGTCCGCGAGGCTCTCGAGCAGCAGGCGCACGCGCCGCGTACGCGGATCGCCGCGGTCGTGATAGAGCGTCGCGACGAGGGGCTGGTCGAGCCGCGCGAGCGCCTCCTGCGTCGCGGGCGCGAGGGCGAAGCGCCCGTCCGCGGTCCAGTCGAGGCGCGCGCCTGTCGACGAGACGGCGCGCTCGAGGCCGATCGCCCCGGCGAGCGCGATCCCCACCCAGAGCAGGCGCGGCAGCAGGAGCCGCCGCGCGGCCGCGGTGCCGGCGCCGCGCCAGCGGCGGAGCTGGAGCACGCCGGCAGCGAGCAGGGCCGTGGCGCCGAGCCCGAGGTGGATCCAGGTGAAGGCGCCGAGCTCGCCCGTCGCGTAGCGCGCGCCGAGGCCGAAGAGCAGCAGGATCAGTCCGGTGAGGCCGAGCTCGCGCATCAGCGCACCTTCCCGAGGTCGAGGGCGAGCCGCGCGAGCGCGACCGAGACTGCGATCACCCCGGCGAAGTAGGCGAGGTCGCCGAGCGACACGATGCCCTCGGCGAAGCCCGCGAAGCGGGGCTGGAGCGAGATCGCGTCGAGGGCGCGGGCGACGCGGTCGCTCACGAAGGGGTTCAGCCAGCCGAGGTCGTAGAGCGTGAAGGCGGCTGCGTACGCCGAGACTGCCGCCACGAGCTGGTTGCGGCTGAAGGCGGAGCAGGCGAGGCCGATCGCGCCGAGCGCGAGGCCGATCGCGAGCAGGCCCACGTACACCGCGGCGAGATGCCGCCAGCCGAGCCCCGAGCGCAGCACCGAGGTCGCCGGGTAGATCAGCGCCACGCCGAGCAGCAGCGCGAGGAAGAAGCCGGTCGCCAGGAACTTCGCGGCGACGATCTGGGCCGGTGAGAGGCGGCTCGTGAGCAGGAGCTCGTCGGTGCCGCGCGCGCGCTCCTCGGCGAAGACGCGCATCGTGACGAGGGGCACGAGCCCGATCAGGGTCACCGAGAGCTGCTCCATGAGCGGAAGGAAGACCTGGTCCTGGAGGCTCACGCGCTCGGGAAGCGTGCCGAGCTCGAAGCCGCCCGTCGCGTTGCTGGTGTAGACGAAGAGGATCTGGTTGAAGACGCGCAGGTGGTCGAAGAAGAGGAGCGCCGTGATCAGCCCGACCAGCGCGAGCGTGAGATACGCCATCGGCGCGCCGAAGAGCACGAGCAGCTCCTTGCGCAGGAGCGCGCCCAACACGATGAGGCGCCGTCTCATCGTCCGGTCTCCGGCGCCGGCGCATGGTGGAAGAGCGTGAGCGGATCGCCCGCGCCGAGCACATCTTCCGTGGCGCCGAGCGCGACCAGCCGGCCTTCGCGCAGCACGCCGACGCGGTCGGCGAGGGCGCGCGCCTCGGCGAGATCGTGCGTGCAGAGGAGCAGGGTGCGTCGGCCGCGCAGCGCGTTCAGCGTCTCGCGCACCTCGTGGCGCTGGAGCGGATCGAGTCCGCTCGAGGGCTCGTCGGCGATCAGGAGCGGCGGGTCGTGCAGGAACGCCTGCGCCAGGGACGCGCGCTGCTGGTAGCCCTTCGACAGGTTGCCGACGCGGCGCCCCGCGACGCTCGCGAGATCGAAGCGCGCGATCACCCGCTCGACCGCCGCCTCGCGCGCGGCGCCCGCGAGGCCGCGGATCCCGGCGGCGAAGCGCAGGAACGCGCGCACGCCGAGGTCGGGATAGAGGCGCGAGGTCTCCATCACGTAACCGATGCGCGCGTGGACGGCCTCGGGCTCGCGCACCGGCGAGAGACCGTCCACGAAGACCTCGCCCGCGCTCGGCAGCAGGAAGCCCGTGACGAGGCGGATGAAGGTGGTCTTGCCCGCGCCGTTCGCGCCGAGCAGCGCGAGCGTCTCGCCGGGCGCGATCGTGAGCGAGACGGCGTCGAGGGCCGTGCGCTCGCCGAAGCGACGCGTGAGGTCGCGCGCTTCGACCCGCGCGCCGGTCGGCGCCGTCGCACGCCGGGCGTCGGACGCCTCCTGCTGCATTCCGCTCGCTCCCACGCCGCCACCGCCTTGCCCGTCACCGGGCCGCTTCGTATCGTCGCCGCCATGGATCAGCGACGTCCCGCCTTCTCGTCCTGCGCACGCTGCCGCGGGTCGCTCCTGCTCGACGCCGTGCACGAGCGCGGCGTCTGGTACTGCAGCCCGTCCTGCGCCGAAGGCCGTCCGCCCCTCTCGACGGATCCGCCCGCCGTGCCCGAGCCGTGGCTCTACAACCGCCCGCGCCGCTACTTCGGCCGCCGCGCCCCGAAGGAGCTGCGGCGCACCGAGAGCCCCTCCTAGAGACGCTCGAGCGCCTCGAAATAATCCGGCCAGGTCTTCGCCACGCAGCCCGGGTCGCGGATCGCGATCCCGGGCACCCGGAGCCCCGCGAGGGCGAAGGCCATCGCCATGCGATGATCCTCGTAGGTGTCGATCTCCGCAGCCCGCAGCGGGCCGGGGTCGATCGCGAGCCAGTCGGGCCCGGATTCGGCGTGGGCGCCGAGCTTCGCGAGCTCGCGCTCGAGGGCGGCCAGGCGGTCGGTCTCCTTGATCCGAAGGTTCGCGACGTTTCGGATCGTGGTCCGGCCCCTGGCGAAGAGCGCCACCACCGCAAGCGCGAGCACCGCGTCGGGCAGGGCGTTCATGTCGACGTCGATCCCCGTGAGCGTCCCTTCCGGGCCGTGCAGCTCGACGAAGTCGGTGCCGTGCACGGCCCGGCAGCCCATGCGCTCGAGCACGTCCAGCAGCCGGACGTCGGCCTGGCTCGAGGCGCCGGGCAGGCCCTCGACCCGCACCCGCCCGCCCACGATGGCCGCCGCGCAGAGCGGGTAGGCGGCGCTCGAGGCGTCGGGCTCGACGGCGTAACGCGTGGCGCGGTAGCCGGTGCCGGCGCGCACGCGCAGCGAGGCCGGGCCGCTCCAGCCCGCGTCCGCGCCGAACGCGCGCATCACGTCGAGCGTCATCTCGACGTAGGGACGCGACACCAGCACGCCGTCCACGAAGTCGAGGGCGACGTCGGACTTCGCGCAGGGAGCGGCCAGCAGCACGGCCGAGACGTACTGGCTCGAGCGCCGCGCGTCGATCGTGGCGCTGCCGCCGGGGAGCCCGCCGCCCGCGACGCGCAGCGGCGGGCAGCCGCCCGCGCCGATCACGTCCACGCGCGCGCCGAGGGCGACGAGCGCGCGGGCGAGGTCGTCGATCGGCCGCTCGCGCATGCGCGTGCTGCCGTCGATCGTGCTCGGCCCGGCGGCGAGGGTCGCGAGGGCGGTGACGAAGCGCGCGGTGGTACCGGAGGCGCGCGCGTCGAGGGTGCGCGTCGGGGCCGCGAGGGCGCCGCCGCGTCCCGCGACCGTCACGCGATCGCCGTCGCTCCGCAGCGCGACGCCGAAGGCCTCGAGGCAGCCGCGCATCGCCTCGGTGTCGTCGCTCGCGAGGGCGCCCTCGAGCACGCTCTCGCCGGGGGCGAGAGCGGCGGCGACCAGGGCGCGGTTCGTGAGGCTGCGCGAGCCCGGCACGCGCAGCGTCGCTTCGAGCGGGCCCCGCACGCGCACGCGGGCCACGCCTAGAGCCCCTGCCACGGCGTCTCCCGGCGTCGGTCGGCCCGCCATCTCGTGCTCCCTCCCTCGCCGCGGCCGCACGCTAGCACGCAGGCCCGCCACGTTGACGCTCCCGGGCGCGTCCGTCACACTGCTCCGCGCTCCGCAGTTCCCCAACAAAGTCCGGGGCTTCGCCACGCAGGACACCCCGGTCGAGCGCGCCGCGATGCGCCACGCGACCCGTCGCCCACGAGCCACGGCGTCCGGCCCGAGTCTCGGAGGATCGATTGCCGAAAGTGTTGATCACGGATGGGCTCGCGCCCCAGGGCGTCGAGATCCTGGAGCGCGCGCGCGGCCTCGAGGTCGTGCTCCGCAAGAGCACGTCGCCCGAGGAGCTGCTCGCCCTCGTCGCCGACGCCGACGCCCTCGTCATCCGCAGCGGCGTCAAGATCACCGCCGAGGTGATCGCGAAGGCCGAGAAGCTGCGCGTGATCGGCCGCGCCGGAATCGGCGTCGACAACGTGGACCTCGCCGCCGCTACCGCCCGCGGCATCGCGGTCATGAACACGCCCGAGGGCAACAACGTCACCACCGCGGAGCACGCGATCGCGCTGCTCGTCGCCCTCGCGCGCCACATCCCCCAGGCCACGGCTTCGATGAAGGCGGGCGCCTGGGAGAAGACCAAGTTCACCGGCATGGAGCTCTTCGCGCGCACGCTGGGCGTGGTCGGGCTCGGGAACATCGGGCGCATCGTCGCGTCGCGCGCCCAGGGCCTCGGCATGAAGGTGATCGCCTTCGATCCGCACCTGAGCCCCGAGGTGGCCCAGAAGCTCGACGTCGAGCTGGTGTCGTTCGACGACCTGCTCACGCGCGCCGACGCGATCACGATCCACGTGCCGAAGACCAAGGAGACGAGCGGCCTGTTCGGCCGCGAGGCCTTCGCGAAGGTGAAGAAGGGCGTGCTGCTCGTGAACGCCGCGCGCGGCGGGATCGTGGACGAGGCCGCGCTGCTCGTGGCCCTCGACGCGGGCCAGGTCGGCGGCGCCGCCCTCGACGTGTTCGAGAAGGAGCCGCCGCCGCCGGACCATCCGCTGCTCGCGCACCCGAAGGTGATCTGCACGCCGCACCTCGGCGCCTCGACGGAGCAGGCGCAGCTCAACGTCTCGGTCGCCATCGCGGAGCAGGTGCGCGACTACCTGGTGCAGGGCCTGGTGCGAAACGCGGTCAACGTGCCTTCGGTGTCGCCGGAGGTGCTGGAGCAGATCCGTCCCTACCTCGCGCTCGGCGAGAAGCTCGGCCGCTTCCAGGGCCAGCTCTGCCCGGGGCCGATCGACGAGATCGAGATCGAGTACGCCGGCGACGTGGCGGAGCTGCGCGTGGCGCCGATCACGATCGCGGTGCTGAAGGGCCTGCTCGAGCCGGTCTCGGACCGCGTGAACCTCGTGAATGCGCCGGTGATCGCCCAGGAGCGCGGGATCAAGGTGATCGAGTCGAAGGCGAGCCGACCCCGCGACCACGCGAGCACGATCACGACCCGCGTGCGCGGCTGCGTCGACCGCCTGGTCGCGGGCGCGATCTTCCACGGCCGCCAGCCGCGCATCGTGCGCATCGACGACTTCATGCTCGAGGTGATCCCCGAGGGCCCGACCCTGCTGCTGCACAACCACGACCGTCCGGGCGTGGTGGGCGCGGTCGGCACGATCCTCGGCGAGGAGGGCATCAACATCGCGCGCATGCAGCTCGCCCTGGTGCGCGAGCGCGGCGAGGCCGCGATGCTCGTGAACGTCGACCAGCGCCCCGCCGATCGCGTGCTGGAGCGCCTGCGCAGCCTCCCCAACATGATCGCCGTCCAGATCGTGGACCTCGGAAAATGACCACGGTCGTCGCCGTCGGCGCCCAGTGGGGCGACGAGGGGAAGGGCAAGATCGTCGACTGGCTCGCGCCGCGAGCCGACCTCGTGGTGCGCTTCCACGGCGGGAACAACGCGGGCCACACGCTCGTCGTCGAAGGCGAGAAGACGGTGCTGCACGTGGTGCCGGCCGGCGTGCTTCACCCGGGCACCATCAACCTGATCGGGCCGGGCGTGGTGGTCGATCCCGAGGTGCTGCTCGGCGAGCTCGACGCGCTGCGCGCCCGTGGCGTGCTGAAGGACCCGGCGCGCGTGCGCGTCTCCGGCCGAGCGCACGTGATCCTGGACTGGCACCAGGCGCTCGACAAGGCGCGCGAGGAGCGCGCGGGCGGCGGCGCCATCGGCACGACGGGCCGCGGCATCGGGCCGACCTACGAGGACAAGGTCGCCCGCCGCGGCATCCGCGTCGCCGACCTGCTCGACCCCGCGAGCCTGCACGACGCGATCGTGCGTCTCGCCGAGGCGAAGAACTTCGAGCTCGAGCACTACTACAAATGGCGGCCGGTGGACGTCGAGGCGCTCTATGCGACCGCCTGCGAATGGGGCCGCCGGCTCGAGCCCTACGTCGACCACACGGGCCGCATCCTCGACCACGCGCTGCGCGACGGGAAGAGCGTGCTGTTCGAGGGCGCCCAGGGCACCTTCCTCGACATCGACCACGGCACCTATCCCTACGTCACGTCCTCGAACTGCGTCGCGGGCGCGGCGTGCACGGGCGCGGGTGTCGGCCCGACCCGCATCGACCGCGTGCTCGGCATCACCAAGGCCTACACCACGCGCGTCGGCGGCGGGCCGTTCCCCACCGAAGAGACCGGGGACATGGGCGAGAAGTTGCGCGAGGCGGGCGGCGAGTTCGGCGCCACCACGGGCCGGCCGCGGCGCTGCGGCTGGCTCGACATCGTGATGCTGCGCGAGGCCGTGGTGGTGAACGGTCTCACGGGCCTCGCCATGAACAAGCTCGACGTGCTCGCGGGCCTCTCCGAGGTGCCGATCGCGACCGCGTACCGGATCGACGGCAAGCTCACGGGCGAGTTCCCGATGACGCTCGGCGAGCTCTCGCGCGCCGAGCCGGTCTACGAGTCGCAGCCCGGCTGGAGCGGCGACCTGACCTCCGCGCGTCGCTTCCAGGACCTGCCGGACGCTGCGCGCCGCTACATCGACCGCGTCGAGGCGCTGGTCGGCGTGCCGGTGGATCTCGTCTCCGTAGGCCCCGGCCGCGACGAGACGATCGTGCGGCGCGATCCCTTCGGCGCCTGAGCGCGGCGATGACCCCGGGCGGGCTTGCTCAGGACCTCGCCGCCCTCGAGGCGCAGGGCTTCGTGGTGCTGCCCGAGCTGCTCTCGGCCGCCGAGTGCGACCACATCCGCGCGACGCTCGCGCCCCATCTCGACCAGGGTCTGCTCGGTCGCAATCCGTTCGAGGGCCATCGCACCGAGCGCGTCTACGCGCTGGTCGGGCTCGGCGAGATCTTCGAGCGGACGGTGCTGCACCCGCGCGTGCTCGCGCTCTGCGATGCGCTTCTCCAGCCCGGCTACCTCCTCACGGCGAGCCAGGCGATCCGGATCCTCCCGGGCGAGAAGGCCCAGGATCTCCACTACGACGACGCCTTCTACCGCATCCCGCGGCCGCGTCCGCCCGTGAGCGTCAGCACGATCTGGGCGGTGGATGCCTTCACCCGCGAGAACGGCGCGACGGAGATCTGGGCCGGAAGCCATCGTCTCGACGACGCCGCGGTCGCGGGCACCTACGCCCTCGACGGTGAGCTCCGGGGCGCCGAGGCGTACCCGGACGCGAAGCTCGTGCCGCAGAGGATGCCGGCGGGCTCCTGCATCTTCTTCCTCGGGACGCTCCTGCACCGCGGCGGCGCGAACCGCTCGGCGGCGCCGCGGCTCGCGTTCTCGCACCAGTACTGCCAGCCCTGGGCGCGCCAGCAGGAGAACTACTTCCTCGCGATCCCGCGCGAGCGCGCAGCGCGCATGCCCGAGCGGCTGCGCGAGCTGCTCGGCTACTCGGTGTATCCGCCGTTCATGGGACACGCGCGCGGGCTGCACCCGCGGCGCTGGCTCGACGGCGAGGAGGCGTGAGCGAACCCTGGGGCTGGACGTTCACCCGCTGCTTCATCGCGGGATGGATCGCGCAGCGCACGTGGTGGGCCCCCTGGGACTCGAACCCAGGACCCTCGGCTTAAAAGGCCGGTGCTCTACCAGCTGAGCTAGGGGCCCATCGGATCGGACGCGTGCCAGCGGGACGGGTACCAGCGCGGGTGCCGCCACGCCACGCGGTGGCGCGAGCGCGCAGGGTCAGCTCCGCATCCCCGGCGCCTCGTGGCCGCTTGCGGCGACGTACTCCGCGTAGCCCGCGCCGTAGACGTGGGGCGCGGCGCCGGCCTCGAGCTCGAGCACGCGGTTCGTGAGCGCGGAGAGGAAGCGCCGGTCGTGGGAGACCAGGAGCAGCGTGCCCTCGAAGCCCCCGAGCGCGCGGATCAGCATCTCCTTCGTCGCCATGTCGAGGTGGTTCGTGGGCTCGTCGAGCACCAGGAAGTTCGGGGGATCGTAGAGCATGCGCGCGAGCACGAGGCGCGCCTTCTCGCCGCCCGAGAGCAGGCGGCAGCGCTTCTCGATCTCGTCGCCCGAGAAGCCGAAGGCGCCGGCGAGGGCGCGGAGCGAGCCGACGCTCGCCTGGGGGAACGCGTTCGAGAGCGTGTCCCAGACGGTGTCGTCGGAGTCGAGCACCTCCATGGAGTGCTGGGCGAAGTAGCCGAGCTTCACGGCCGCGCCGATCTGCACCGTGCCGGTGTCGGGCCGGGCGCCGGTCTCGGCGCCTGCCACGAGCCGGAGCAGGGTCGACTTGCCGGCGCCGTTCGCGCCCATCACGCACCAGCGCTCGCCGCGCTTCACGGCGAGGTCGAAGCCGTCGAAGACGACGCGCTCGCCGTACGCCTTGCGCAGGCCGGCCACGCGCAGCACGTCGTCGCCCGAGCGCGGCGCGGGGCGGAACTCGAACTCGACCGTGCGGCGGCGCTTCGGCGGCTCGACCTTCTCGATCTTCTCGAGCTTCTTCACCCGCGACTGCACCTGGGCGGCGTGGCTCGCCCGGGCCTTGAAGCGCGCGATGAAGGCCTCCTCCTTCGCGAGCATCGCCTGCTGGCGCGCGTACTGGGCTTCCTGCTCGCGCTCGGCGAGGGCGCGCTGGCGCTCGTAGAACTCGTAGTCGCCGGAGTAGGTGAGCAGCTCGCCGCCGTCGATCTCGATGATCTTCGACACCATGCGGTTCAGGAACTCGCGGTCGTGGCTGGTCATCACGAGCGCGCCGTCGAAGGCGCGCAGCCAGCCCTCGAGCCAGAGGATCGACTCGAGGTCGAGGTGGTTCGTGGGCTCGTCGAGCAGCAGCGCGTCGGGCTGCATCACGAGGATGCGCGCCAGGGCGACGCGCATCTTCCAGCCGCCCGAGAGCGCGCCCACGTCGCCGTCGATCTGGTCCGCCGCGAAGCCCAGACCCGCGAGCACCTCGCGGGCGCGGGACTCGAGGCCGTAGCCGCCGAGCTCCTCGAAGCGCGCCTGCGCCTCGCCGTAGCGCTCGACCAGCGCCTCCATCTCGTCGGCCCGCTCGGGGTCGGCGAGGGCGTGCTCGAGCCCGTGCAGCGTGCGCGCGATCGCCGAGACCGGGCCCGCGCCGTCGAGCGTCGCCTCGACCACGCTCTGGCCCTTCATCTCGCCGACGTCCTGGCTGAAGTACCCGATCGTCATGCCGCGATCGACGGAGACCTGGCCGTCGTCGGGCTCCTCCTCGCGCGTGATCAGGCGGAAGAGCGTGGTCTTGCCGGCGCCGTTCGGGCCCACGAGGCCCACCTTCTCGCCGCGGTTCACCACGGCCGAGGCCTCGAGGAAGAGGATCTGGCGCCCGTGGCGCTTGCTGACGGCGTCGACGCGGATCACGCGGATCTCCGGGAGGCGGCGCCCGCCTCGGTCGAGCGGGACGGCAGCGAGGCGGGGCAGGGCGCGGCCGGCCGGGGGTGTACCTCAGCTCCGGCCGGCGAGCATCCGTTGCGCGAGGGCCACCCCCGAGCGCCAGGCCGCCTCGACGTTCGCGCCGAGGCACCAGTCGCCGCAGGCGCCGATCCGCAGCGCCGGGTCGTGGAGGCAGGGCTCGCCGAGGGCCTGCCGCGTGCGCGCGTAGAGCCAGCGGTGGGCGGCGATCTCGCGCACCGCGGGCAGCGCCCCGCCCACCACGTCGTCGAAGGCCGCGAGCAACGCCTTCGCGACGACGTCCGCCGGCTCGTCCACGTGCTGCGCGCTCCAGGCGACCGACGCGTGGAGCACCCAGCAATCGGGGCCCGTCGGCCGGCCGGGCTTGCTCGAGTCGCGCGCGATCCAGGCGAGGGGCGAGCCCTCGACGAACGCGCCGTCGAAGGGCGCCTGCACGGGCGTCGCGAACGCGACGGGAACCGCCCAGCACGGATCGACGCTCGCCCGCGCGGCCAGAACGCCCAGCGCCGGCGCCACGGGCGCGAGCAACGCAACCGCCTGCAGCGAAGGCGTCGCCACGACGACGTCGTCGAAGCGCTCGGCGAGCTCGCCGCCGTCGTCCAGTGCGACCCGCCAGCGCGCCTGGTCGCGTCGCAGGCCCGCGACGCGCGCACCGAATCGCACGGGGAGGTCGGCGCAGAGGTGCCGCCACAGGGCGCTCATGCGCGGGACGCCGACGAAGCGCTCCGGAGCGGGCTCCGTCGAGGCGAGCCGACCCGCCTCGAGCCGGATGATGCGCGCGTCCCAGCGCGCGACGACGCCGGTCGCGACCCAGCCCGCCGTCGCCGCCGCGAAGCCGGCGTCGCGGGCCGTGAAGTACTGCGCGCCGTGATCGAACGACGTGCCGTCTCCACGTCGCGTGGAGGCGCGGCCGCCGGCGCCGCGCGCCTTGTCGACGACGAGCACGTGCGCGCCCTCGGCCGCGAGCCGGCGCGCGCAGGCCAGGCCGGCCATGCCGGCG
>Ga0105107_10000760_pt1 | contig 20599 bp, 14 predicted proteins | sample PPLLaktember2015_6_FD_79335 | JGI IMG/M metagenome (GOLD analysis project Ga0105107, IMG submission 79335) | Freshwater sediment microbial communities from Prairie Pothole Lake near Jamestown, North Dakota, USA - PPLs Lake P8 Core (1) Depth... | ecosystem: Environmental > Aquatic > Freshwater >... | reverse complement strand
GCCCGGCCTGATGGAGGGTTTCGCCCTTGAGGCGCACGGCGGCCTGGGAGGCCGCAAGCTCCGGGGGCAGGTTGGCCAGCAGGGCATCGGCGCGCTCAAATTCTTTTTGCTCCCAGTAGATTTCACACAGCAGCTGGTAGGCGGGCAGGGTTGCGGGGTGCTGCGGGATGAAATTTTCCAGCAGCCTCTGAGCGGCCCCAAGGCGCCCCAGGTTTAGTAAGGCGGTGGCCAGCTCGAGCGGGATATAGCTCTGCGGTTGGGGGTTCTGGGCCATGGCGCGGCCCAGGCGCCGGGCCGCCGCTGGGAAGTCGCCGCGGTTGAGGGCGATGAAGCCGGCCTTGAAATCTTCGCCGTACCCCAGGTAGGCATCCCGCACGTCATCGGGCAGGGTGCCGCACAGGACAAAGAAATATTCCGCTTCGGCTGCCGCCCCGGCCGGCTCGGGGTTCTGGGTCTGAGGTTCGTCTTCCTCAGCCCCGAGGCTGTAAAGAGGTTCGGGGGCGGCCGCATCGGACGCCGCCTGCTGCCGCGCCGCCAGCCTTCGCAGCTGGGCTTGCAGCGCCGCGCGCAGCTGTCCATCCGCGCTGATCTCTAAAGCCAAGAGCAGCAGCTCGCGGGCCTCCTGGAAGCAGTTGTTTTCGGCCAGGTCCGCGGCGGTCTGCTGATGCTCGCGGGCCAAGGCCTCACGCGCCTGCCGGATTTTGGCGGCCAGCCGCGTCTGCCGGCTGCCCGCCTGCCCGGCACGCTTCGCAAGCTTGTCAAGCGCACGCTCGTAGGCCAGCCGGGCCTCGCCGCAAAGCCCGGCCGCAAGCAGGGCATCACCTTTTTGCTCCAGCTTTTCGGGGGACGGGCCGGAAAAGAGACTCAAAAAACGCATGCTGGGGGTCTCCGCCAAGGTCAGGGCGGGCCGGGTTGAATAGGTGCGGATGGAGGATTCGCGGGCCGGCCGCCCTACTCTCCGCCGGCGGCGGCCGCGTACCAGCGGCGGGCCTGGTCGAAGCGCCCCAGGTGGAGGCTGGCCAGAAAGGCCAGGCGGGCCGCGGCCGGGCTCTTTTTGAGGCGCCACGACAGGGTCGCGCACCCCAGGGCCTCGCCCCCCCGACCCATCTGCAACAGCCGGCGGCCCCTGGCCAGCTGAGCCTGCGCCGCCGCCCGCACGCGTTGCAGAGCCGCGAGGTCCGCCCCGCAGCGGGCGCAGGTGTCGCTGTTCTCGTTGGGCCGCCTGCAGGCCGGGCAGTTCAGGGCCATCAGTCCTCCAGGTAAAAGAGCATATCGTCCAGGGAGGTGAGGACATCGGCCAGCTTGGTGAAATCGCCGCTCCCGATGGCGTCCTGGACCTGCTGCAGGAGCAGGCGCAGCTCACCGGCGTCGGTCTCGTCGATGTTCGCCATGAGCGCCATGGCCCGCCGCCGCTGGTCCTTGGCCCGGGTCAGCAGGTCCTGTCGGTCCGCCGGTACGGAAGCACCCGGTTCATCGGCCGCAGGCTCATCGCCGCTCAGCTCGGCCAGATTGCGCCGGGCCGCCTGAAGGTCGAATTCGGGCCCCTTGCCGCCGGTTTCCATTCGCACGGTCTTGGAAAGCCCGGTGCGTTTTTCCAGCGCCGTCACGCTCAGCACGCCGTTGAGGTCCAAGGCCAGATTCAAAATGATCTCGTTGCCGGCGGGCACTTTGCTCAGGCCCTCGATCAAAAAATTGCCGATGAAGATATTGTCGTCCACCGACGGCGCTTCCCCCTGATAGATGCGCACATCCACCTGGCGTTGCTCGTCCACCGCGGTAACAAAGACTTCGGCCTTGGAGACCGGCAGCGGCGTGCTGCGGCGGATGATGGGGACAAAGTGATCGTCGCGCATTTCGCCGTGCTGAAACGACAGCGCCTGGGTGCCGAAGGTGTAGGGAGTGATGTCCACGAGGACCGAGCGGGTCTGCTGCCCGGCCAGGATCCCGGCCTGAATCGCGGCCCCCATGGCCACGATCAGCTCGGGGTTGATTTCGAAGGCCGGTTCCCGGCGCATTTCCTGGCGGATCAATTCAGAGATCAACGGTGTGCGGCTGGCCCCACCGACCAGAATGACGCGGTCGACGGCGCCGGGCAGCAGGCTGGCATCGCGCAGGCAGTGATGAACGCAGTCCATGCTTTTGCGGACCAGCGGGCGGATCAGCTCCTCGTAGTCGTGGCGCGCGATTTCCAGATCCAGGTGATGGTCCTGCCACAGGTATTCCTCCCGGATGCGGGCGAAGGGAACGTCGGAGAGCTTGCGTTTGGCCGCCTCGACCGCCGCCCAGAGCCTGTTGCGGACCCGGGGCTCCCGGAGCAGGTCGACCTGGTGCGCTTCGCGGAAGACCTCGGCGGCATGCGCTATCAGCAGATTGTCGAAGTCGTCCCCGCCGAGAGCGGTGTCGCCGTGACTGGCCTTGACCTCGACCACGCCCTTTTCGACAACCACCAGCGACACATCGAAGGTGCCGCCCCCCAGGTCGTAGACCAGGATGGTCTGGTCCTCTTCCAGCCCGGCATCGTAGGCCAGGGCGGCGGCCGTGGGCTCGTTGATGATCCGCAGGACCTCGAGGCCCGCCAGCTGACCGGCGTTCTGGGTGGCCTTGCGCTGGGCGTCATCGAAATAGGCCGGCACGGTGATCACGGCCTGGGTCACCGCCTCCCCCAGATGCGCTTCGGCAGCCTGCTTGAGTTTGCGCAGAATCAGGGCCGAAATCTCCTCGGGGCTGAAGCTTCGCTCCCCCAGGGCCACCGGTTCGTTTTTGCCCATCTTGCGCTTGATGGAAAGAATGGTGTTCTCGGGAGCCAGCGCCATCTGGTTGCGCGCTGCGCGCCCCACAATCAGGGCCCCCTGGCTGTCCAGACCGACACACGACGGCATGATCGGCTCCCCGTCCACCGGGACGACCTCGGGCTGGCCATCGCGCAGCACCGCCACCTCGGAATAGGTGGTGCCCAGATCGATTCCAAGAATAGCGGCCATCAGCTTTTTTCCTTTCCTACGGCGATCTTGACTTCGGCAAACTTCAACACCCGCCCGCGGTAGCTGTAGCCGCCGGAGAGTTGCGCCAACACCGTGTTGGCCGGTACAGAGGCGGTCTGCCGGACCGCGACGGCCTTCATCAGGGTGGGGTCGAACGCCCGGCCCTTGCAGCCGATCACGGTGACCCCCTGGTTTTGCAAGAGCTGCTGAAAATGATCGTTTAAAATGTCAAAGCCTTCCCGCAGGGCCGACCAGACGGCTGCCCAGCGGCGGTGAGACGGGAACCAGCCGGTCGCCGGGGGGGTCCGCATGCGCTCCTGAACGCGCTTGAAACGCTCGAAGAGTTCCACCAGCGAGAGCAAAAGGGCGTGCAGGCCGGCGTCGTCCAGCCCGCCGCGCTCGCCGTCGATCTGAATCACACGCTGGTTCAGCGTCCGCAACAGCTCCTCGAAACCCGCCAGGGCCTCCCCGAAGCGGCCCAGAGACTCGTGGCTGCGCCGGGCCTGGTGGCGTACTTCGGTGCGCACCACGCACAGGGCCTCATAGAAAGCGTAAAGGTCCGGGCCGTCCTCGGCGGCGGGCGCGGCCGCCGACGGGTCGGCTTCCACTTCCTGCAGCCACTGCCGAAAATTCCGTTCCAGGGTGACGCGCCAGTCCGGGTCCGCGCCGGGGGGCCAGCCGTCCGCCGGCCCGCCGTCGGGTTCGCGGGCGAAATCCGCCGGCGCTCGAAAATCGTCCGTCATTGCATCGCCCTTTGGCGCAGAAACTGCTGCAGGGCCTCCGCGGTCAGCGGCTTACGGGCCTCGGGCGCAGCAAACCGGCGCTGCAGGACCTCGATGGGGGAACGCATGCCGGGATCCAGGTTGAAGAGCCGGTAGCGCAGCCGGGCGCCCTCGTCCTTGAGAATCTGGTAGGCCGCGCTGACGGCGGCAAACCGCTGGGGGTGATGATCGGGCGGATAGCGGCGCACAAGTTCGAGGTAGGCGCCGCGGATGGCAGCGTCATCGGCCTCGGGGGTCAGCCCCAGAATTTCGTATGGGTCCATAATGTCACACTCCACTCGTCTGTTGGGGGAGGGGATCGGAACTCTGCCTGCCCGTTGAACTCACCCCGGGCTGCGCTCAAAAGAGATCCAGCTGCCGCGGCGGAGGCGGCAGTTTGCGCCGCGGCGACGGTTCATCCTCATCCTCATCCTCCTCGTCCTCGAAGTCGTCATCCTCGTCGTCATCGGTGATATCCAGCCCGGGGAAATCTTTCCCGAAGCTTTCGAATATGCGGCGGGCCTCCTCGATGAACTTTTCCACCTTGCGGATTTGGGCGATCAGTTCGGTATCGCCCGCCTTTTCGGCCAGAGCCCGGACCACTTGCAAATCCTTGCCGACCCGCGGGTTGGCGTGGGACAACCCGGGTTGGGTGCCGTAATCCAGCAAAAAACGGAACCAGCGGAACCAGGGGTCATCCGGATGGCGGCCCAGGACCGCCTTCACCAGGGGCCCGGCCCATGGGAGATGGGGCTTTTCGGCCGAAAGGACAAACGCGACCACCGGCCGGGCCTGCTCCGGGAGCCACTCCAGGCGGGCCGCCTTGGCCAGCAGGCGCCCGAAAAGGGTCTCCTCGGACGGGAGCCACTTCCGGCGCTTGGGCGGCAGGCGGCGAAAATACTCCAGAATCGCCACCATGGACAGCATTTTTTCCACCGTCAGGCCCCGTTCGATGGCCCCGCTGACACGGCGTTCCCTTTCCTCGTGGCCTTCCGGCGGCTGGTCGTAGAGCACGCCGATCAGGAGCGCAAAATAATCCAGTCGAAAGTCATCCGCATTCATGGCCACGGCAGCGGCCATCTGCCGCTCGGCTTCGGGGAGGTCCCCGCCGATCTCGGCCATCACCGCCCAGCGGACATGCAGATAGCAGCGCCCCAGATTGAAATCATCGGTCCGCTTGCTGGCGCGCTCCAGCGCCTTTTGCATCACCTCGCGGCACTGCGCCATCCTGCCCTGCTGGGCATAGCGCAGGGCGGCCTGGATGCAGGTGATCACCAGCCCCTCGCGGGCCTGGGCATCGATGGGGTCCAGCGCCAAGGCCCGCTCCAGATAGCCCATGCCCTTGTTAAAGGCATTGCGCTCCAGGCAGCGCATGCCGGCCTTCAGCAGGGCCGTCTTGTTGTCGGGAAAACGTCGGATGATGTCATCCAGGGTTCGGTTGACTTTGGATTTTTCAGCCGTCTTTTCATACAGCCCGAGCAGCGCGAAATACCCATCGGGGTTGTCCGCATCCGCGTTAAGCGCCTGCTGATAGAACTGAGCGGCCAGCCGCGGGTTGCGCAGGTGGGTGCGTTTGGAACGCCTGCTTAAGAAGAAAAAGTCAAACGGCGTCTCCTCCTCCTTCTCCTGGGTGAAAAGATCGCCCAGATGCTGGTAGACAATCGCCGCCACCCGCGGCTGGCGGCCATGGCGCGCCTGGTAGGAGGCCAGGACGTCCTCCCAGGACTGGGCCAGATCGCGGTCTTCACACCAGCTGCGTTCCAGCCACAGGGCTTCGGCCTTGCAGGCCAGTAATTTTTCCAGCGCCCCGACTTGACGGCGCTTTTCAGCGCTGCGGCACAGAAAGTCGATATAGGCGTCCGCCTGCCGCTCGGGCAGGTCGCTCCAGGCGTTGTAGAAAAACTGCGTCAGGTCGTGCTGGAAACCGGGTTGATCGGAGGGAAAATCGCTCAGGTGACGCTGAACGTGCCGCAAGGCGTCGCGGTAGCGCCCGGTCTGCCAGAGGGCGTCGGCGCGCGCAATGACCGGTCCGGCCTCGCCGACACCGGCCAACAGGCAGGCGGCCTGGAGAACCGACGGGTTTTTGGGATTCGGCCCTTCTCCCGGCCCTTCTCCCAGCAGCAGCAGATAGGCGTCGGCGGCCTTGGCAGGCAACGAACCGGCCGCCAGGCGGGCAAAGGCCTGGCACGCCTTGGGGTCCTGGCCGGTGTGAAAGGCGCAGAGGCCTTTGATGAACCACTTCCAGTTGGCAAAGGGGGACCCCAGGCCCAGAGGTTTGACCGCCTGCAGCGCGGCATCGAAATCCCCCCGGGAGACCAACCCCAGCGCCTGCCATACCCGCTGGCGGTCGGCCGCCAGACCGGGGGGCAGAACCGGTTCGGGATCGCCCTCCTGGAAATCGAGCACCAGCGCGTCAACCACGCTGGCCAGCTGCGGGTCGGTCAAGGCGGCGCCTTCGGCGATTTCGGCGGCAGCCAGTGATGCGGCCCGGACAAAGTCCCCCTGGTGCAGGGCCAGATGCATCAGGCTCGAGCGAATGGCGGCAGCCCCGACCTTGCGCTCCAGGCTCACCAAAAGGGCTTTGGCCTCCACCAGACAGCCGACCGCCATGAGCTGATCGAAAAGCCGCTGGGAGGCATCGACCCAGCGCCCCAGGTAGCGGTCGGGATCGTCCTGGCACAGCTGTCTGAACAAGGTGCAGGCTTTCCGTAGCTGGCCCTGGGCCAGGGCGTTTTCGGCCAGCTGCACCATCTGTTCGGGGGATCTGTTCACGGCGGCGGTCAAAGACCGGGCGGATCTCTTTTTGCGCTTATTTTTTTTTCCCATTTTGGTGTCCTGCTCGAGTTTCACCCGATACAATAACATATGGTGTTACTTGTCAAGCCCAAATACCACATTTTGTGTTCGGCGCGGGTTTCGCACCAGGAAAAGTGCCCACTGTCGGGCTGAGGGGGTAGAGGCGCCGGCCGGCTGTTTTTGGGGCTGTTACCGGGCGGGAAAGGCGTCTGCCTGCAACGCCCTCGGGCTATTTCAGATGATCCTCGCGCCAGAAGGGGGGTTTGTTTCCAAGGACTACCCGATGGAAGAAGCTTGCAAAGTAAATTCGCGGTTAAACGTCCGGGGTGGCGCTTGGGACATGATCGAATCCTTCAGGTTAAACCCTCCCGGTCGAGAATTTTAAGAACGTCTGCACGAAGGGTAGGTATTTTATTCTCAACAACATCCCAGACGATCTCATAGTCAACCCCAAAGTAATCGTGGATGAGTCTATCCCTCATGCCCGCTATGGCCTTCCAATTCACTTCCAGATATCGATCTTTCATTTCGGAGGATACCTTTTTGGATGCCTCGCCAATGATTTCAATGCTTCGCACGAAGGCACGCTTGAGCGTTGCATTTTGCAGGAACTGTTCCTTACTTACATCCTGCCTCGCATTTATCAGGTATTCGGTCTCATCGAGGATGTGACGAAGATACTCAAGCGGCGAAAGAAACATACTCAACCTCCTTGAGGATGTGAGGCCCGATATAAGGGCTGAGGGATTCCAAAGTGACAAGTTCAATCCGGCGTTGTAGAACCTCTTCCAGAAAGAAGGACAGTTCCATGAAGGTATCAAAGGTCTTTCGTCCCGGCTCAAATTCGATAAGCAGATCTATATCACTTTCCTGATGTTGCTCCCCGCGAACAAAGGAGCCGAACAGGCCGATTTTTATCACTCCTAGCGCCCTAAGGACAGAGCGGTTCTGGTCAATCACATTCAGGATATCCTGCTTTGTTTCGATCATGATTTAATTCCTACTCCCGGCGGGTCTTGGAAAAGGGATTAAAGAAATTCTGGTTATTCATAAAGCTGAAGTGACAAATAAATTGAGATGGCATATCGAAAAATAAAGCGGTAAGTGTGACACTTCCGTCCAGTTTTTGACTTTTTACCACTTCATCAAGTGTGGCGAGTCCACAGGATTAAATTGTTCGGAAATTTTTTATTTCCATGGGCCTTGAAAAAAGTATAACAGAACACACCGCCCGTTTCTGCGGGCCGATACAGATCCCAGATGCCTCGTTTAAAAAGACGACCTTCAATTATTCCTGATTTGATTGCGGCTTCATGGACGCCCTCTGTCATAACCGTAAATGTCTCCTTTGTATATCCTTCGACCAAGTCAAGCTTGCTATCATCAACATAAACCATTCGAGGAGATACACGGACTGAGTCAAAGCCAGCTCGACGCAACAGTGGGTAAAGTTCTCTTCCGATCATTGCGTTTCCACCGGTTCGCCGTTGCAGTTCAACTTGACATTGAATTGCTTTGCGGGCAGCTTCGCCCCCGAACGATCACGTGATGCACCGCTCCGGGGGCGCCTATTCGGCCTTGACGGGGCATGATGATGGAAATAGCAAATCAGGTAAAGATTGGCAACTTATAAATCAATGGACGTCCCTCATTTCCCTCATTTCCAATGGACGTCCCTCATTTCCCAAATCACCGCGTGTCGAAGGCGTCCGGTGCATTTGATTGTTGGTGCCCGCCCTCAGCTGAACAGTGCGACAAGGTACTTCTGGAGTTTAGCTTTCGCATCGATGAACCCTTGAACGATGCTATTTATTTCTGAAAGCGCCACATACTGCTTCGGCGTTGTGAACCGCTTGATGTTCTTTCTCATTATGAGCAGGTCATATGCATTTGGCGCAGCAGATATGTCAACAGCCAAGTACGGAGCGCCCTCGTGTATAAAAAAATTCCGATGCTTGTCGAGCGATTGAAACCAGGCAGCGTCCTCCGGTCTGCCCCCCAATGCGTGTCGGATAGCCGTTCCGATCTGGCCTTTTGCGATGGGGCAACCCACGTGAAAGTGCAGCAGACTGAAAAACTCCATCATGAGTTCACATGCGGAATTGAGCTCGAAGAGGAGTGCGTCGATGTCGGCAAGGAGGCAGTACTTCAGGTCGTTATCAACCGGAAACGCGAAGCCCTCTGCCGACGCGGTGAACACATGCTCTGGGCCATGACCTTTCGCCGCCCCGAGCAGATGCGAAGTTCCTTCGTTCACCCGGCCCACTAATCTCGGGAGGATGTTCAATCGTGTAGAAATATGGAGCCCCAGCCTGTAGCAAGCATCCGGAAGTCTGCGCACCCTTTTGGCCTTGATAGCTTCATTAGCGGCTCCCCAAATCGGCAGCACCCATGGGTCGCCGCCAAGTTCGCTGAGATGGAGCCATTTCGTGACCATGTTCTTTCTCCTTCATTGCACCAACGACAGGGATCACGCAACGGCGGTCCGCGACCCTTCCATTTCAAAACGCACGCAGGCCGCCGCTCGCGTGCATCCCTTGGTTATGGCGTATGTGCAACCTTACGGCACGGCGCGTTCGATTAAATCACCTCGCATCATCTCGATCCAGCCAATGTGATCGGATAGATTGTCCAAGTCTGAGAACAGCGAAAACTGCACCCTCAAGGTTAATCTGCCGGAGGTCGATTCCTCGCAAATCGGCTTCTGACAAATCTGGTATCTCTGTTGGATTATTATGGCGCCATAAATTCCATTGCTTGGCACCCTGTTTCAGCACTCTGAAATGTTCAAGATTAGCCATTTCACCTGCCCTTTGTGACAATGAAAATGAGCGCCTGACGAATAACGTTTCATCCATCATCAACGAATAAACTTCCCGCATAACCGGCTGGCAATGGAGCGCAACGGAATTGCCAGCCCGAGTTAATGCGGTTGTAAACCCCATATCAGTCGTGCACCATAGTGGCCTATTCTCATCCCAGCGCCTCCCGCACCTTGGCGGCCAGTTCCTTCCTGGAAAAAGGCTTCTGAATGAAATGCACCCCCTTGTCCAGGACGCCGTGGTGGGCGATGACGTTGACGGTGTAGCCGCTCATGAACAGGCGTTTGATGCCGGGATAGAAGGAGAGCAGGTTCCCGGCCAGGTCGCGCCCGTTCATCTCGGGCATGACCACGTCGGTCATCAGCAGATCGATCCGCCCGGAGTGCTCATGGGCCAGGCGTATTGCCTCGCCTGGGGTTTTGGCCCCGACCACGACATAGCCCAGCCTTTCGAGCATCATCTTGGTCATTTTCAGGATCGCCGGCTCGTCCTCCACCAGGAGGATGGTCTCGTGGCCGCGTTCCGCCGGTCGGCCCGACGCCTTCTCCGTCAAGGGGGCCCTCCTGGCCGCGTGCCGGGGCAGATAGACCTTGATGGTCGTCCCCTGGCCCGGCTCGCTGTAAACATTGATGAAGCCGTTGTTCTGCTTGACCATGCCGTAAACCGATGCCAGACCAAGGCCGGTGCCCTTGCCGAGTTCCTTGGTGGTGAAAAACGGCTCGAACAGATGGCCGAGGGTTTCCTGGTCCATGCCGCAGCCGTTGTCGCTCACGGCCAGCAGCACGTACTCGCCGGGCACAAGCAACTCTGCGTGATCGGCGCAATAGGCCTCGTCAAACACGGCTAAGTCCGTCTCGATGGTGATCTTGCCCACGCCCGCGATGGCGTCCCGGGCGTTGACGCACAGGTTGGCCAGGAGGTGGTCGATCTGGGAGGGGTCCACCTTGACCGGCCGAAGGTTTCTGCCGGGTTTCCAGAGCAGGTCGATGTCCTCGCCAATGAGTCGGCGCAGCATCTTGAGCATCCCTTCCACGGTCTCGTTCAGATCGAGGACCTTGGGCGCAACGGTCTGCTTGCGGGCAAAGGTCAACAATTTCCAGGTGAGGTCCGCCGAGCGCTCGGCGGCTTTGCGGACTTCCTGCAGGTCGGCAAAGAGCGGCTGCGCCGGGTCCACCTCCTCCAGGGCCATCTCCGTATGACCCAGGATCACGCCCAGCATGTTGTTGAAGTCGTGGGCCACCCCGCCGGCCAACCGCCCGATGGATTCCATCTTCTGGGCCTGTTGGAACTGCGCCTCGAGTTTCTCCTTTTCCGCTTCGGCCAGCTTGCGCGCCGTGATGTCGGCGAGGATACAGGCTAACTGGTTGGGCGCGGGCCGGAAGGCTGTCACCTCGAAGTGTTTATCCACTTCGGTGGAGTAGTTCTCGAAGAAAGCCGGTTCGCCGGTGAGGGCCACCTTGCCGTAGGTCTCGATCCAGGGCCGCACGGTCCCGGGCAGGACTTCCAAAACGGTCTTGCCCAGCACATCTTGCGCATTCAGGCCGGTCATGCGCTCGAAGGCCGGGTTGATGGTCAGGAAACGATAGTCCACCGGCTCTCCCGACGCGTCGCAGACGATCTCGTGCAGGGCGAAGCCGTCCAGCATCTCGCGGAACAGCGTTTGGTAGTCCCGCTCGGCCTTGCGACGGGAGGTGATGTCGTTGTAAGTGATAACCAATCCGTAATTTTCCAGAAGGAGCGGCGCGGCTGTCACGTTGATCCAGGTGATTTCCGCCTCCGATTTCACTATTCCCATTTCGACATTTTCAACCAGACGGTTTTCTTTCAAAGCCCGCACGCTAGCATATTCCTCTGCCGGCATGGGCTTTCCGTCCGGGTGAATGATATGCCATTGGTCCCCATCGATGCGCCGCGCTTCGTGCTCGCCTTTGAGTATGCCCAATAGCTCGGCGGCACGGGCGTTGCTTTCCACGATGTTGCCAGATGGGTCCGATATGGCGATCCCCAGAGGGAATGTGTTGAAAAGGACGCGATATTTCTCCTCGCTCTCCCGCAGGGCCGCCTCGGCATCCAGCCGCTCCAATTCAGCGGCGGCGCGCAGGCCGACGGTTTGCAGAATGGCTTCGGCTTGCGGACGGTTGGTCAGCGGACGGCGCGAAATCACGGAAATCAGGCCGATTGGCTGTCCGGTATGGCTGAAAAGCGTCACGCCGCCATAACTCTCCGCCCGCAAGTCCTGAAGCACCTGGTCGCGCGGAAAGAACTGGCGCACGCTGGCGGGGAAGCAGCAGACCGCCTTGCCCACCACGTCGCCACGGGGGGTGTCCTTCAGGGCATAGGTCACGTTGGCCTCGAAATGGCCGTCGCACCAGACGGCCACGGACCGGGCGTTCAGGCCACCGCCTTCGAGCCGGTCAATGCAGACGAAGTCCATGCCCAGGCTCTGGGCAAGAAATCGGGCCAGCGTGCGGAAAAACGGCTCTTCCGCAGTCCCGCCGCCGGTCCGCGTCAGAAAAGCCTGGACCGCCTCCTCCGCCCGCTTCCGCTCGGTGATGTCACTCAGTACGACGCGGCAGGCGGGTGCGCCGTCCGGGCCTTCCGCGGCGGTGGCGTCCAGCCGTGCCCAGAAGGCTGCACCATCGGGTTTCACCAGGCACAGCTCGCTCGTCTGGGGAGCGCCGGTCTCGAAGAGTTTCTTGCGAAGCTGGTAGTAGAGGTCCTGGTCCTCTTTGAGAATGAACCGGGTCAATATCTGCTTGATCAGCGCGCCGCGGTTTACACCCAGCAGGGTGGCGGCGGTGAGGTTGGCCTCCAGGATCAGGCCCCTCTCGTTGACGGTGACGTAGCCCACCGGGGCCAGGTCGTAGAGGTCGAAGTACCGCGCCCGCGACCCCTCGATTTCCGCATAGGCACGGCGCAGTTCCTCGTTCTGCATCTCCAGCTCAATTTGATGCACCCGCAGCTCGTGGAACATCTGCTGGATTGCTTCGGGGGTTTGCGCGGACAGGGGGGTCGGCTCCATGGCCCCGGCTTGCTCCTCGGCCCGTTTGTGTAGCGCCGCCGCGTCGAGGGGTGTCTGCTTGGAACCTTGCTGCCTGTCGCTCATGGTCTTTCCTCCCCTTTATTTTTGTCCGCCGAGCGCTCCCTTGGTGGCGTCGTGCGCGTGAGCCCGGTCAGGTCGCGCCAGACGGAATGCAGAAACGTTTTGCCTTGCTCGCGATAGACGGTCATCGTGATCTCGACGGGAAAGGGCTCGCCATTGGCCCGGCAATACAGCCAGTCGAAGCGCAGGCTCCCTTTGGACAGGCATTGGGTGATCAGCTCCCCGATTTTTTCCCGGGAAAGTCGGCCGTCCGGCTGGCGCTCCGGCGACAGGCTGACGGCATCGGCGGCCAGTAGTTGGGCCCGGGTCATGCCCAACAGGTCCAGCGCCACCGGGTTGCTGTCGACAAAGATTAGGTCGTGGCCATCTTCAGCGATCTCACCGATCACGTGGGCATCCGGAGATAATTCGTACAGTATGCGGTATTTCTGCTCGAGCGCGCGACGCGCCTCATCGGCCTGCCGTGTTTCCGTGATATCCACAAAGATTATCACTGCGCCCTCGATGACGTTGTCGAGTGTACGGTAGGGCAAAATGCGCATGGTGTACCACTTGCCATCCGCGGACTGCACCTTCTCCTCTTTGGGGATCAGGGTGTCCAGCACAGCCTGCACATCCGTCGTGAGGCGGTCGTAGTCCTTCAGGTTGAGAACGATGTGGCCCACGGGCCGCCCCACGTCGGTGAGGATCAGGTTGATGAGGCGGGTGGTGGCAGGGGTGAAGCGCAGAATGCGCAACTGGTGATCGACGAACACGGTGGCGATGCCCGTGCCGGCCAGCAGGTTGTTCATGTCGTTGTTGGTCCGCGACAGGTCGGCCACCTTGGTTTGCAGTTCGGCGTTGACCGTGGCCAGTTCCTCGTTGACCGATTGCAGTTCCTCCTTGGAGGTTTCCAGCTCCTCGTTGGTGGACTGCAATTCCTCGTTCACCGACTGCATCTCTTCGTTGGAGGATTTGAGTTCCTCGTTCGAGGTTTCCAGCTCCTCATTCGTGGCCCGGAGGTATTCTTCCTTGGCGCGCAACACCTGCTTGAGCCCCGTGATGCGCTCGTCGACGTCCACGGCGTGGGCTTCGGCTTCAACGCAGCCCGAATTGCCGATGACCGGCAACTGATTACTGATAACCGCCTCGGATTCCGGCGCGTCCTGCAGGATGACCAGGAGCAGGGGCGTCCCGGCCGGCGCGGCGGGCTTGTCCTGCGCCAGTGAAACCAGGCTCGGGGCCACCGGGCGCACGGTCAGGTTGACCGTGCTGAAGTCGCCGTTGGTCTTAACGCGCAGGCCCGGGCAGTGCACGATTTCCCGTGTCCCGGCAGCCCTGTGCAGGGCCGCTGTCAGGTCGCGCTTCAGCCCTTCGCGGGCCATTTTGAGGATGTTGTTCACCCCGACTTCGCCTGGCGTCGGTTCGAGATAAAGACCGGTGCGGTTGTGCAGATAGAGGATGTCGCCCTGGGCCGTGACCAGCGCACCGGCCGGAACGACCTCTTGCAACAGCACGGTTTCGGTCAGCTCGCGCAGCGACAGTTTCGCGGGCGTCGCCGTTCGTGCGGTAGACCGAACCGCCACCCCTTCCATCGCCCCGGTCATGGGCGGCAGGAACCGGCCCAGGACTACGCGCTGCATGCCCTGGGAGTCATCTTTGCGCTGGTAGATCTTGGCCTTGCGGTCCAGCCCGGTAAAGAGGTCCGCGTAATCGCCCACGGTCTCGGAGGTGCCAAGGAAGAGAAAGCCGCCCGGGTTGAGCGCATAGTGGAACAGGGGGATGAGTTTCTTCTGCAGTTCACCGCCCATGTAGATCAGCAGGTTGCGGCAACTGATCAGGTCGAGCTTGGAAAAGGGCGGGTCCTTGATGACGTCCTGCTCGGAGAAGATCAACATGTCCCGGATGTTCTTGTGAATGCGGTAGGCGGGCGGATTCCCATCAGCTCCGCCGGGTTCGGGCGTGAAAAAGCGCGCCAGCCGCTCCGGTGTGAGGTCAGTGCTGATGCTGACCGGATAGATGCCGGCACGGGCCGCGGACACGGCCTGCTTGTCGATGTCGGTGGCAAAAACCTGGAGCTTGAAGCTCTGCCTTTGCTCCTCCAGGCGCTCCTGCAGGAGGATGGCCAGGGAATAGGCTTCCTCGCCGGTGGAGCAGCCCGGCACCCAGACGCGGATCGTCGCGCCCGCCGTCCGGCCGGCATAGAGCTTGGGGATGACCTGCTCCTCGAGGGCCGTAAAAGCCTCCGGATCGCGGAAGAAACTGGTCACGCCGATCAGCATGCCCTGGAAGAGCGCCTGCGTTTCGGCCGGCGTCGCCTGCATAAACTTGACATAACCGTCCATGGTTTCGATCTGGTGGATGGCCATGCGCCGCTCGATACGACGCTGAACGGTGGAGGGCTTGTATTGAGAAAAGTCGTGGCCCACCTGGCTGCGCAGGAGGATGAAAATCTTCTTCAGCGCGTTCTCGGCCTTTGAGGTCGGCGCGGCGGTCTTGGGAGGATGGCCGAAGGCGTGGGCAGCATAGAGGATGAGCTGGGCCGGCATCTCGGCCGGAGACAGCTCGAAGTCCACGAGCCCCGTGGCGATGGCGCTGCGCGGCATGCCGTCGTACTCGGTGGACGCGGGGCACTGGGCCATGACCATGCCGCCCTCGCCCTTGATGGCGCGCACGCCCATGGTCCCGTCGCTGCCCGTGCCCGAGAGCACGATGCCGATGGCCCGCTCACGTTGGTCCTGTGCCAGGGAGCGGAAGAAGAAATCAATGGGTAGGCGCTGGCCGCGTGGGGCGGAGGGCTCCAGCAGTTGCAGGGTGCCGTTCAGAAAAGCCATGTCCCGGGCCGGGGGAATAATGTAGGTGCAGTTGGGCTGGACCGCCATGCCGTCCTCGACCTCGAAGACCTGCATGCGCGTGTAGCGCTGGATCAGGTCGGTGAGGATGCTCTTGTGGTCCGGGGCCAAGTGCTGCACCAGTACAAAAGCCATGCCGGGATCGCCGAGGTCGGGCATCCCGGAAAAAAACGCCTCGAAAGCCACCAGGCCGCCGGCGGATGCGCCGATGCCCACGATGGGGAAGCCGCTGGAGACGGTTGCCGCAGGAACACCGGCGGAAGTCTCAACAGCCTTTGGCGGATTTTCTACCGGCGCTTGGCCGGTTTCCTTGGCATCAGTGGGAGTACCGACCGCTTTCGATTTACTGTTCTTTTTGTTTGGCATGCTGCATTCCTCAACTCGTTAAGCCCGATTTTGAGAAATCATGCTGTTCGTGGAATGTACATTCCATTCTCCGGAGCATTTTTGAGACCGATAGTTATCATCCGCCTGATTAAATTTGCCTCTTGCCCTTAGGCAAACCACTGATTATCAGGTATTTTCGCTCTGATATTGTGATATTGGCGGACTTTTCAGCCGATTTCGCTTTGGATTTACTATCAGCGCTTCCGCATCTCAGACATGAAAAAAAGCGTAACGATTGGAAGTGAAGAATACACGAAAAGGTTGAATTCAGGTAGTGTTATGGTAAGGATTTAGAAGGTTTAAGCTATTTATAAGCATACTTGGGAAAATGGCGGCGTGTCAATGACAAAGACACGCTGTCATAACGGGACACTCCCATTTGGGGATTACGGTGACGTCCATGCAGATGATGGCGGGCAGGTCCAGGCGTTCATGCCTTTTTACATGATCTCCAGATTGGTCTGGACACTTCGACAATGCCGCGTTCCCGTTGAACCGCTCTGCTGGCGATGGATTGGCTCACCTCCAGCTTCACGGCCACGTCGGTCACCGATATGCCCAACTTATGGACCGCCCAGTATGCCAAAACGATGCGCGCCTTTACGCAGTCGGATTGTTTGCTCTACACCATCACGACACGATTGCTCCCCGGCGGGTTGTCTGTGACCGTCAAACAGGCCACGGACCTTGTGAACAACCTGGGCAAATCGTCTTTCAACCGCTGCATTTCCAAATATATCCCAGGGGGGTTGCGCGCAAGACCGGCCACCAGACCGGCAGAATGGGGGCTCTTGACGCGGCCTTTACCTGGCGACCGCCCGGATCCGCTGCTGCCGGACCCAATCGGGGCCGCCGCTTCGGAAGATCCGCCGCGCCGTTGGCCACTACCCGGCCGGCCGCGTCGAGGGTCACCACCTTGTCGGCTCCCCGCAGGGTGGACATGCGGTGGCTGATCACCAGGGTGGTTTTGCCGGCCATGAGCGCCCTGACGGTATCCTTCAACCGGCCTTCCACCGAGGCATCCAGAAAGGCCGTCGCTTCGTCCAGGATCAGGATCCGCAGCGCCAGCAGAAGGGAGCGCGCGATGCTGATGCGCTGTTTCTGCCCGCCCGAAAGCCGCACGCCGCGATCGCCCACCAGGGTCGCGTAGCCTTCCGGCAGGCCCGCGACAAATTACGGATATCTTGCAACCCATCGATCGATTTGGTCCGGGTCGTCTTTCAAATATCCGCCGCCGTTCTATCCCGCGACAAATGATGTGATGCAACGCCCCCGCAGCGTCTAACCTGGATCGCCTTGGCAAGGGTTTTAGCATTATATTCGCCAAGATAAAGAAACGGTATTTTTCATGGGCGCGCCCCCCCTGCTACCTCCTTCGAAGGTGCCGCCGTCGCAGCCATCCACCAGGGCTCGGGCAAACTTCTGCGCTGCCGAGCCAATCACCCGGCCATAATTTTGTTGGAAATGTTGCGCCGGGCAAATACGGAATTAGTATTCGAGTTAGCCATCCACAGGTAGGGGAAATCGAAATGATACCTAATTGCCAACCGTTCGCCTGCGGCCTGACTTTCGCCCGTAAACGCCAGCCCAACGAATCTTGCAAATGATCCACGCTCAATGGGAGAAAATCGGCGCGGAATGGTGCCAAGCTGAATTGAGAAAGATTTTCGCCAGGGCTGAGGGAACCGTTGGAAGTTGGCAACCACCGTTCAAAAGATGGCCGGACGGTGGCGGGTTTTCCCCTTCAGGCAAATCGGCGAGATTTGCTCGAACCTGATTCAAATTTCGTAAGCGCACGCCTTCTGCCGCACCCAGTTCGAGCTTCTGCTGATCCGGCAGACCCTCTAACCTTCCAGTGAAAGGAGTCGGAAAATGAAAAAAAATTGGCTGGTAGTGATCATGGCATTGGTTTTTGGCGCATCGTTTGTTTCGGTTGCCGCTGAGGTCGAGGACTATTCCAGCACCATCAACGTGTTCAAAGATTCCCCCGCGTTGGCGAAATTCTTCGAGAAGTCTTACGGCTACGCGGTCTTCCCGACCATCGGCAAGGCCGGCTTTGTTGTCGGCGGATCCTACGGAAAGGGCCAGGTCTATCGCGGTGGCAAGGTTACCGGGAAAACATCGGTGGTGGAGGGGTCGATCGGGTTTCAGCTCGGCGGCGAAGCGTTCAGCGAGATCATTTTCTTTCAGGACAAACGGGCCTACGACGAATTCACCAGCGGTAATTTCGAGTTCGGCGCAACCGCCCAGGCGGTCGTCATAACTGCCGGCGCCCAGGCCAAGGCCGGAACCGCCGGTATGAGCGCCGGCGCAAGTGCCGGCCCCAAGACCGGTGTCCAGGCTGAGACCGAATACGTCAAGGGAATGGCCACCTTCGTTCACAGCAAGGGCGGTCTGATGTATGAGGCTTCCATCGGGGGGCAGAAATTCAGCTTTGAGCCGCTGTGATGCATTTTCGAAAACTTTGTGCAGAGTCGAAAAGTATGTTGTTGCCGATTGATTAAACTTGGCGCTTGACCAGTGGGCACATTCGGCTGATGGATGCTGAACCGTCCCTGGAACTCTGGAAATGGCGACCTTATTTTTCCACAGGCACCCCCGGGTTTGGCCGGGGTGCCCAGTAAGTCACCAGTGGTCTAAAAATAGAGAAGCCCCCCAACCTGAACCGTTCCAAAAAACTACAACCAGGCCGTTTCACGATTCAAACCGTAAGTTGCAAGCCCCTGGAAATCACCTTTTCCATGGTGCGGCCGATCGGATTCAAGCCAATGCCCGGCAATAAAATACGAACTTCGGACGCGAAAACTTGCCCGCCCTTCACCAGGAGCGCAGGCATTTTTGTTTGAGGTGGCATGAGCAGCGCAAGGCCGCCGGCCGGGATGTTTCTGCTGGTTGTACTGGAGGTCTGGTCCTAAATGCAAGTGACTCTCGCGATTGGAAAGATTTGAATTTTGACCACGGAAACACCTTTAAACCCTTTGCCGGGAAGGGCGGCTGCAGCGAGGTCGGCAACCACCGTGCTGGCGTTCGCCTTGATTGTCGTTATGCTGGCAGGCTGTGCCAAGACGCCTGTGTTTACCTTGATGGAAACCCCGGCCATCTACCACAAAGCCGCCGTTGATCCGTTTGCCCACTTGGATCCCATCCTTCGCGGTACGGTGATGTCGGTGTTTTATGCGACCAATCGTCAACCACGGTATTCGGGCGCCGGTGGTCTGCCTTACGGAAATGCAAAGGATAAGGTGCTGAACCTGGGCATCGCCACTTTACGCTTCGGGGATGAGAATTTCAGCTGGGAAGAGCTCTATGCGGCGTCAATCGCTCCCGAGCGAGACTATCCGGTTACGATTTCCTTATTGGATTGTGACCAGCTTGCCAAGCTGCCGGAGGATTTCCGGCCGGAGGCCCGCCAGGTGTTGACAGCCGAGCAGCAGGATTTCGCGGCGGCAATCAACATGCAACTGGCGGTGGCTCAGGACAAAGAGATCATGGTCTATGTGCATGGAACCAAGGTCGACTTTCTCAACTCATTGGTCATAACCGCGGAGGTCGACCATTTCGCCGGGCGTGATTTCGTCGGTATCGCCTTCTCCTGGCCGTCCCACCAGAACATCTTGTACTACCTCCTGCGACAGGATGTGACCCGGGCCAAGAATTCAAGCCAGGCGCTGCGCGCCCTGCTGGAGTTTCTGGCTGCGCACACGACCGCAAAGCACATCAATTTGCTCTCATACAGCGCCGGGGCGCGGGTAGCATCCAAGGCCCTCTATGAGTTGCGCTCAGCCTATCCGACCCTCAGCCGGGATGATTTGCGGCAGACTTTCCGCCTGGGCTCGGTGATTTTTGCCGCCGCCGATGTTCCCATCGAGACGTTTCATCAGCGGCTTCCCGCGATCAGCGATTTGTCCCAACAAGTGGTGGTGACCGTCTCGGATTATGACCCCGCATTGCTGGCCGCGGAAAAGTACATGGGTGGCGGGGTCCGAATTGGCGTGGAGTCCGCGGGATTGTGGGAGCTGAAATTTATAGAATTCCAGAAAATCGCCAATTTTGAGGTGATCGACCTTTCTCTGGAGCACGAGGGGCGCGGTTTCGACATTATCGGTCATCACTACTGGTATCGCCATCCATGGGCCAGCAGCGACATTATTTTGCTCTTGCGCACCAACGCACCGCCGCATCGCCGCGGTCTGAGCCTTGCAGAACTAGAGGGTGTTTTCTACATGTCCCCGGAATACCCCCAAAAAGTTCGGGAGGCCGTCCGCCGGGAACTGGGGGAAAGCTGGTTGAAACCCCAAAAAACGCCGTGATCGATTGACCGCTAAGAGTCCATAGTCGGAGAGTTTCGCACCATGCGCCCCTTTCCGGCGCTTGTCTCAAAGAAACGGGCGGCCAGGAAGTCCACGACGGGGTCAGAATCAAACCAGTCGTGCGGCGGCCGGAGGAGCTTCCCGGCATCAACCATACCCACCCCACACAGACGATGCCGGCGGCAGGAATTCTGAAACCCCATTACAGCCCATCAGCCACCGGAGATCACCGCCTCCGGGATGACGTAGAAATAGAAGTCGTCGACGCCGATCGACCAGCTGTCCCCCTGCTTCTCGGATGTCACCTTGGCCTCGGGATCGGGGCTTGTCACCGCCCCGTCCGCGAATTTGAGGATGCGCAAGTCGTCCTTGTGCAACGTGACGTCGAAGCCGGGTGACGTGAGATGGACCTCGGCGTGACCCGGGGCGCTGCGGATGACGCCGAACGAACATTGGGCTGAAGATTTCGGATCCGGACCGATCGAGCAGGGTACTATGCCGGTGGCGTGGTAGGGCGTTCCCGCCACTTTAGCATCCGTGCTGCCCGTAATCCCCACCGTCAAGGTGTAATGGGCGGTCTCGTTGCGGCGCGCGGCACTGCGCATCAG
>Ga0105107_10000759_pt1 | contig 20601 bp, 22 predicted proteins | sample PPLLaktember2015_6_FD_79335 | JGI IMG/M metagenome (GOLD analysis project Ga0105107, IMG submission 79335) | Freshwater sediment microbial communities from Prairie Pothole Lake near Jamestown, North Dakota, USA - PPLs Lake P8 Core (1) Depth... | ecosystem: Environmental > Aquatic > Freshwater >... | reverse complement strand
TCGGTGAGGTGCCGGGACGTATGGTCACGCGTCTTTTTGGTTTCGACTTCCGCGAAACCGAACACCTTCTGGTAGAACTCGGTGGTTTTTTCCAGGTCGTCGACTTTCAGCGCCAGATGTACGATGCGGCTCATGAGTGCTGCCCTTCTCTGCAGATGCGTTCAGGAATCGATTTCGAAACCGGCCGCGCGCAGCGTGGGCCGGAATTCCGGAGCGGTGAGCCGCCGCACGAAGTCGCGCGCCAGTTCGGGCTGCGTTCCGCGCACTGCAATGCCCGCGGTATAGACGGTTTTCGACTGAAATTCGTCCGGCAGCGGCGCCACCAGCGTCACGCCCTTGTTGGGCAGGATTTCGGTGCTCTGGGTAATGCCCAGTTCCAGCGCGCCGCTGCTCGCCGCCAGCCAGTTCATCGCCGCGAAGCCGTTCGGAAAAAACTGCATGCGGTCTTCGATCTGTGCCGCCACGCCCAGCCGTTCCATCAGTTTCATGACGATCTTGCCGGCAGTCGCCGTCGCCGGATCGGGACAGACGATGACCGACGCCGCGAGAATGTTGCCGCGCAATGCTTCGCGCGTGCGCACTTCGGGCAGCGGTGTGCCGGCGCGCACGGCGACACCGGTGCCGACCTTGCCGATATCGGTCACCGACGAAATCGCCACCAGCCCGCCGGATACCAGGTCCTGGATCAGCTGCGCGCTGAGGATGATCACGTCCACCGGCTCGCCGCCGACCATGCGCGCCTTCATCGCACCGACCGCCCCGAACGCCGCCTCGACGGTATGCCCGGTGTCGCGCTGAAATGCCGCAATCACCTGCTCGCACACTGCCTGTGCCGCACCGGCGCTCAACAAGCGCAATACCGCCATGACGTCTTCCCCTGCGGAATTAGACAAGCGCCCGATGTTACCAGCACCCCCCGGGAACTCCTACCCCTGCCCCCGGCCTTGCCCGACCGGACCACATGGCATAGGCTCGCCCGCATCGTGAAACGAGTGCATAACGCCCGCCACATGACCGAGGCCCACCTGGTGCGTGGCCTGCTGGAATCGCATGGCATCGACGCCGTGGTCCGCGGCGATCTGCTGACCGGCGGCTGGGGAGAACTGCCGGTCGACGTCTGCGCGGTATGGGTCACCGACGACGCCCGCTACGCCGATGCCGACCGCTTGATCCGGGATTTCCTGAAGGGGGCGCTGGCGCGCATCCACGGCGGCGCCGGCTGGCACTGTTCACGCTGTGGGGAAGACATCGAGGGCCAGTTCACTGCCTGCTGGCAATGCGGCGCCGAACGACCACCGTCCCCGGAATGACAGCCCGGTCTGACCGCTGCCGGCGACGTCACGCACCGGCGACGGTGTTGGCACGATCCGAGGCGATCTGTCCGTCGACCAGCTCGACGATCCGGTCGCAGCGCGCCGCCAGCCGCGGGTCATGGGTGACGATCAGCAGCGCCGTACCGCTGTCACGATTGAACTGGCGCAGCAGCGCAAAAATGCTGTCGCCGGCATGGGTGTCCAGGTTGCCGGTGGGTTCGTCGGCCAGCACCAGCTGCGGCCCCACCACCAGCGCCCGCGCCACCGCCACGCGCTGCTGCATGCCCCCGGAGAGCTCCTGCGGCTTCTTGTCATAGGCATCGCGCAGACCGACGGCATCGAGCAGCGCCGCGGCACGGCTGCGGATCACTGCCGGCCCGCCCTTGCCCTGCGGCCGCATCAGGCCGGGCATCATCACGTTCTCCAGCGCCGTGAACGCCGGCAGCAGATGGTGAAACTGGAAGATGAAGCCCAGCACGTCGTGACGTGCCCGCGTCCGCTCATCATCGTCGAACACCGTGACATCGCGCCCAGCCAGGTGATAGCTGCCGCCCGAGGCGCTCTCCAGCAGGCCGATGGCATTGAGCAGCGTGCTCTTGCCCGAACCCGACGGTCCGATCAGCGCGGTGAATTCCCCCGGCTGGATCTGCAGATCGATGCCGTGCAGCACCTCTTCGGCATTCGGCAGGCCTGCATTGTAGGTCTTGCGCAAGCCCTCCAGCCTCACCAGCGGTGTGCTCACGGTCAGCCCCGGATCGCCTGCGCCGGATCGAGCCGCGCCGCAGTGCGCGCCGGCAGCACCGCGGCAAGCAGTCCGAGCAGCGCCGCACCGGCCATCACCGCGCCGACCAGCCCGAAATCGAACTGCATCGTAAACAGCGCCTGACCTTCCGCATTGCGCAGGACGCGGCTGAACACCGACACCAGCATCAGGCCGAGGCCGGAGCCGAGCAGCGCGCCGCTGGCGCCGACCATCACGCCTTGCAGCAGGAACACCACCAGCATCTGCCGGCGCGTTGCGCCGACCGCGCGCAGGATGCCGATCTCCTTGCGTTTCTGCACCACCGACACCACCAGCACGCTGGCAATGCCCAGCGCGACGACGATGGTGATGAACACGCGGATCAGCAGCGTCATGATGTTCTGGTTGTTGATCGCCGCAAACACCTGGTTGTTGGTCTGGATCCAGCTCTCGATCAGCTGGCCCGATTGTGCCCGCAACTGGCCCGCAACCTCGTCGGCGCGCATGATGTCGCGCACCGACACATCGAGGTTGGTGATGCGCCCCGGGATGCCGAGCAGGCTCTGCGCGGCGCGCAAGTCGGTGTAGACATAGCGCCGGTTCAGTTCCCGCGAGCCGAGATCGAGCAGCGCCCGGATGCGGAATACTTCGCTCGAACCCTGGGCCGACTGCACGCGGATGCGGTCACCGAGCACCGCACCGAGATCCTTCGCCAGTTCGATGCCGATCAGTGCATCGCCCGGTTCGAGCTGCAGCACACCGGCCTTGACCTTGTCATCGAGGCGCACCACGCGCAAATAGCGATCGAGTTCGGTGCCCAGCACCACGACCGAGCGCGAGGCGTCCCCCTTGATGCCCAGCGCCGACCCGGAGGCGACTGGCGCGACGGCGAGCACGCCGTCGGTCATTTCGGTGGCCCGCGCCAGCGCCGGCCAGCCGTCGATGGTGGTCAGGCGCTGCGGCCGTGCCTGCACGGCAGCCACGCGCGGCGCGTCCGGAGTGCCGGCGAGCAGCGGCGCGACCGTCTCTTCCGGCGGCTTGACCACGACATGCGGCTGCGCGCCGGTCACGCGCCGGATCAGGTCCCCCTGCACGCCGGTCAGCACCGCGGTAATGAAAAAAATCACCGCGACCCCGACCGCCGCGCCACCGATGATCAGCGCCGTCTGCATGCGGCCTTCGCGCAGAAAACGCAGCGCAACGGTCAGCTCAAATCCGAGCGCGGTCATTCCTTGGCACGTACGCGCGTACCGGCTTCGATATCGCGGGCCATGATCACGCGTTCACCGGCGTTAAGACCGTCGGTGATCGCCACCCGGCCCTGGGTCTGCAGGCCGGACTTCACCGGCACCCGTACCGCGACACCGTCACGTGCCACCAGCACCCAGGGCGCGTCGGTCTGCAGCTGGCGCACTGCATCCGCCGGCAACATGACGGTTTGTTTCAGCACCGGCCCCGGCACATCGATGGCGACGGTCATGTCGGACTTCAGCAGCGCCGGCGGTTGCGGCACGTCCAGCCGCAATTCGACGGTGCCGCGCGTGGCATCGATGCCCGGCGAAATGTAGTTCACCACGGCCTCGAAACGCTCGTTCGGAAACGCATCGGCCGCCGCCGTCGCAACGGCCCCCGGCTTGATCAATGGCAGATTCTTCTCGTCGACCTGCACGATCAGCCGCACCGGACCGTCCAGCGCCAGCGTCATCATCCGCCGCGAAGGCTGGGCGATGTCGCCGGGTTCGATCACCCGCTCGAGCACAACGCCTGTGGCCGGCGCGCGGATCAGCGTTTGCGCGAGTTTTGCCTGCGCCAGCGCCAGCGCCGCCTCGGCCTCGGCCAGCTGGCTCTGTGCCTGCTGCGCCTCGGCGCCATTGGCCCCCTGTGCGCCGGTCTGGGCACGCGTACTGGCGAGCTGGCTGCGGGCGACATCGAGCTGGCGCTCCGCGTCATCGGCCCGCGACTGGCTGATGAAGCCCTTGGCGACCAGGTCTCGCGCGCGTTTGGCTTCACGTTCGGCAACGTCCAGATTTGCGGCGGCCTGCTGCTGCGCGGCCTGCGCGGTGGGCAGCGCCAGCGTTTTGACCGAAGTCACCCGCGCCTGCGCCCGGGTGACCGCGGCACGGGCCTGGGCCACGGCTGCAGCCAGTTCGCTGTGCTCGAGTTCGATCAGGATGTCGTCAGCGGCAACTCGGGCCCCCTCGCGCACCCGCACTGTGGCCACCCGTCCGGTGATGGTCGCACCGATGTCGACGCGTGCCGGCGGCAGTACGCGACCGCTCGCCACCACGCTGGTCTGGATGTCGGCCGGGGCCGTCGTCAGCATTTCCACCGCGACCGGCTTCGGCTGCAGCGCGAACACGACCAGTGCCGCGACGACCAGCACCGCGGCGATAATGACGAGGACGCGGCGCATCGGCTGCCCGCCTCCGCCGCTCAACGTCCCGCCAGAAAATCACGCACCGACGGTTCGTCGCGCAACCGCCAGATGCGCGCAATCAGCTGTTTCATTTCATCCGCGGTCGCGGCACCGGAGTAACCCGCGAGGCGCAGCGCCTTGTCCTCGAGTTCGGCACGCGACAGCGTGTTGCCGGGATCGCCCTTGGGCGTCTCGACGCGGCATTCCAGCGTGCGGCCATCGCGCGTCTGCACCGACACGCGACCGATCCAGCGCCGCGGGTAGGCGCTGTCGACGTCGTGATCGAGCACCATGGTCACACGGTCATGAAAACTACGCAACTCTCTGTTTTTTAACGATATTTCTGTAAAATCCGCAAGTGCGGCGCGGCCCAGCGTGGCGATCAGCGCCAGCACGAAACCCATCGAGAACTTGGACTGATGGATGGTCTGCGGATCGGTCACCGGACCGAGCACGTCGATCGCCCCCTGGTGCACGTGCGCAGTGACTTTGACGATGTCGTCGGCCTTGAGCCGGTGCTGCTGCATCAGCGTCAGCAAGGCATCCGCCGCCGGATGCGTGTGGCGGCACGACGCGTGAAATTTGAACGAGGTTTCCACGGTCGCCCAGCGCGTGCCCAGGCCGTCGGTCAGCCAGCGCACATCGGCATCGCTGGACATGCCCGCCGCCATGCCCTGCTTGCCCTCGAAAATGGCGCGGGCGCCGGTGAAGCCGTCGCGGGCAAGGTACGCCGCCATCAGGCCGTCGGCCGCAGCTTTGGCGGTGTGCAGTTGCTTGGAATCCGCCGCATCGCGCAGGAATTCCCACAGCCCGGCGGCCATCGTGCCTGCCGAGCCCAGGCCATGCTGCATGCGGTCGGCATCGAGTTTCAGAATGTGCGCAACACCAGCGGCGGCCGCCAGCTTGCCGGCCGTGCCGGTGGTGTGAAACACCTTGTAATGCGAACGGCCGAGAAATTCGCCGACACGGACACCGCATTCATAGCCGGCAACCGCGGCGGCAATCAGTTGCTTCCCGGTCGCGCCGACATCCTGCGCCGCCGCCAGCACGGCGGGAAACACCACGGTGCCGGGGTGCAGCACCGAACTGTTGTGCAGGTCGTCCTGTTCGACGAAATGCGAGGCTGCACCGTTGACCAGTGCCGCGAAAAACGGCGATGTGCGCGTGCGCGTCAGCAGGTTTTCCGCGGGACCGTCGCGCGGTCCCATCTGCGCGGCAAAACCGTCGATCACCGATACCGGTCGCGCGCCCTTGCCGGCCAGGGCCGATGCGAACCAGTCGAGGAACAGTTCCTCGGTGCGCGCGACGACGGGTTCCGGCAGGTCCTCGTAACGGATCGTCGACAGGAACGTGCTGAGGGTTTGCGCGGGGCTGGCGGCGGGCGCCGCGGCTTTTTTGGCAGTCATTTGCATGATGGACTCCTTGGCTCAGGGCGTATTTTAACCGGGCCACCCGGCTGGCTGGGTTTGACCCAGATCACCCCGCATTGCTCCTTCTCCCCACCGCTTGGTGGGGAGAGGGTTGGGGTGAGGGGCAACAACTTGCCTCCGCTCTACCCCTCACCCTAACCCTCTCCCCGTAAAAACGGGGAGAGGGGACTGAAACTCGGTGAACAGGAAGTACATCCCTCAATGCTATGCTTTCACGATTTAAGTCCCGGAAACCACCATGGCAAAACGCAAATCCATACGCACCGATATCGCCTGGAGCGCCGTCGACCGCATTACCGTCAAGGGCCACGACCTGTGCAGGGAAATCCTCGGCAAGCTCTCGCTCGGCGACATGGCCTTCCTCGAAATCACCGACCGCCTGCCGACGCCGCGCGAATCGGTGATGTTCAATGCCATCGCCGTGACGCTGGTCGAACATGGCCTGACCCCGAGTTCGATCGCCGCACGCATGACCTACACCGGGGCGCCGGAAGCCATGCAGGCCGCGGTCGCAGCCGGCCTGTGCGGGCTGGGCAGCGTGTTCGTCGGCAGCATGGAGACCGCGGCGCGCATGCTGCAGGAGGCCCTGCCCGATCCGTCTGCGGACGCCGATCTCGAGCAACTGGCGGCGCAGATCGTCGACCGTTTCCACAGCCGCAAGCAGATCATCCCGGGCGTCGGCCACACGCTGCACAAGCCGGTGGATCCCCGCGCACCGCGGCTGTTCGCCATCGCCGCCGAACAGGGTTATGACGGCCCCTATGTGCGGTTGATGCAGCAGGTCGGCACACGGGCCGAGACGGTCTACGGCAAGTCGCTGCCGGTCAACGCCACCGGTGCCATCGGCGCGATTGCCAGCGAACTGCGCCTGCCCTGGAAAATCGTCCGCGGCATCGGCGTCATGGCGCGCGCGATCGGCCTGGTCGGCCATATCCTCGAGGAAATGAAAAACCCGATGGCCTACGAGATCAAGCAGCGGGCGGAAGAGGAAGCGACGGCGCACCTGCGGGCACAATGAAACCGGACACCAATTCCACGCCGCCCGACAAGCCGCCAGTCGCCAAAAAAGCCGGCGCAGGACAGGTCATGGCCACCATGTTCTGGGGCCTGCTGATGATCGGCAAGAAAGGCACCTGGGAACGCGACGGCGCCACGCTCACGCTGCGGCAGGTGGTCCTGGGCGCCCTGGTCATGACCATCGTCGTCATCGGGATATTGCTGCTGCTGGTTCGATTTGCCCTGAGCTAGCGCCCGACGCCCGGTCTGTTCATGGGGCAACCGTCGCCAGTTGGCCCTCCCGCCAGTGCCCGCGGCGGGTTGTAGCGCGCCAGTCGCGCCGCGGTGACAATCCACTGGCTTTGCGTCCTCTGCCAGTTCAGGAGTTCATCCGTTTCCCTCCAGACCTGCTCGTCGCCCGCCAGCTTAAACATCATTTCCACGCCGCCACGCGCTCTGTGCGATACCGCACAGAGCGCCACTGAGTTGGGTCACTATCCTTCATCACGAACAGGAATTGATCAGCAACTCGCCGAAGCGGGCTCGCAGATGCTGTGGGGCATGCGGGGTATCGGCACCCGACACCAGAGAGGCGTGCAGTGGCCAGTACATATCCCGTCAAACCAGCCCCCAACCTAGTGGGAGCCGCATGTCCGAATTGCGGACTGCTGGCATGGTGCGTTCCCGCCGGCATGGATTCGCAGCAGACCGAACGAATCTACAAATTGACCGAGCATCAACAGCTGAAAAGACGCGGCGAATTCCTCCACCGCGCCGGGACCGCGCTCAAATCGCTCACCATGATCCGCAGCGGTTCGGTTAAATCGTGCATCACAAACATGGATGGAGATGAGTATATTACCGGCTTTTCTTTTTCCGGAGACCTGGTTGGCGCAGATGCGATCGATGGCGGCAAATATCTATACGACGTGGTCGCCTTGCAGGAAAGCACGGCATGCCGAATTTCCTTCGGCGAATTCGAGCGTTTAAGCCGTGGCATTCCAGTATTGCAACACCATTTCAACGCCGTGATGGGTCGCGAAATCACCCGCAACTACGGTCTGATGATGCAGCTCGGCTGCATGAGCGCCGAGCAACGTGTCGCGCAGTTTCTGCTCAACATCTCGGGACGATATGCAGCACGCGGTTACTCCTCAACGAGATTTCACTTGCACATGTCGCGGAGGGAAATCGCGAGCTACCTCGGCCTCAAGCACGAGACGGTCAGCCGGGTGTTTTCCAACTTCCGCAGAGACCAGCTGGTTGCGATGGACTGCAAATACACGGAAATCATGAACCTGGGCGGCTTGCAGGAAATCACCGGGGAACGGCAGTTCGAATCCCGCAACCTGCACCAGACCAGAAGCAGTCGTGGAGCGGGCTAGCCGCGTTACGGCGCAGGCTGCCGCTTTGCCACCATCCGACCCAATGAGATTACGTCTCAACCGTTGGAGTCCGCCAGCGCATCACGACCAACGCGGGCTTCAGGGTTGAGGCGAGGAATCAACGTTGGCATTCGCCAATGCCGCGGGATCGTTCAAGCCTGCCCCACGCTTTGATTCTTGACATTCCCTTGATCCAAATCAGGAAATCCCGCGCCGGTATCCCTAGACTAGCTGTCATCAGTCACGCTCATTGGAGGGGAGCATGAAATACGAAGATCCGGCCTGCGCCTATTGCCCGCCCACGGTGCGCGCCTGCCGCCAAGGCGAAGCCGAACTCCGCGGACCGGGTTTCTGTCCGACCAAGGTCGATCCGGAATCCCAGCAGATCGCGCGTGCCCTCTACGACGATCCGGAGACGCTCAAGGTGTCACGGGAATCCGCCAAGGTCGAGGCCGAGGGCTATTGCAAATGGACCCGGGTCGAGGAGATCGTCCAGTTCGCGAAGAAAATGGGCTACCGCAAGATCGGTATCGCCAACTGCATCAGCTTCGTCGACCACGCCCACACGCTGTCGGGCATCCTCGAAAGCCACGGTTTCGAAGTCGTGTCGGTGGCGTGCAAGAATGGCAGCATCCCGAAGGAAGACCTTGGCCTCGCCGATCACGAAAAGGTCAGGCCCGGCCAGTTCGAAGCCCTGTGCAATCCCGTGGCGCAGGCGGAACTGCTCAACGCACACGGCTGCGAATTCAACGTGGTGATGGGCCTGTGCATCGGCCATGACAGCCTGTTCTTCAAATACGCCAAGGGGCTCACCACGGTGCTGGTGGCCAAGGACCGCGTGCTGGGCCACAATCCCATCGCCGCGCTGCAGCTGGCCGACAGCTATTACAGCCGGGTGTGGGGGCCAGACAAGCCCGCGAAACCCGGCAAGCTGCCGCCGGCCGGGCGGCGCAACTGACAGCCGCTAGCGGACGGAGAATCCAGCAACCACCGGAAGACGACACGCCGCCGCCAGGGAACAATGCCTATTTTTTGGCGTCGTCAGCGGCATCCTGAATTTTCTCGCCGGCTTTTTCGATTTTTTTGCCGGCATCTTGCACCGCGTTGTCGACTGCCTTGCCGGCGCGTTCAACCGGACCCTCTTCCTTTTGGCAACCCGACAAACCCGCGATCAGCATACCCATCGCCACTACGGTTACGGCACTCTTTTTGAAATTTATCATTGCGATCTCCAGTCAATATCCGAAACAGATTGCGGGCTGGTTGATGCACTGGCTTTGCACCGGATTGCCCAACTTCGGGCCATCTTACACAGTCGCCAGAATAAATTCCGGAATGATGCCCAGCCTCCGGTAACGCCGCACCACCGCCGCCGGCAGCGCCTTGAAGTTTTTAACCACCTTGCGGCATCCCGCCTCCCCGCAGTTACAGGTCATTTTCCAGACATCGTCCGCCCCCAGCAATGTCGAGTAATCGTGCGTGACTTCGTCGCCGGCCGGGATCGGCCGGATGGCTTTCAGCAGCAGCCGGCGACCGGCTTTGACGATACCGGCGTTGGGATCGCAGGAATGGTTGGCGTAGGCACCGATTTCCCCCTCGGGATCGAGGTAATGATCGGCGTCATAGCGAAAACAGTTCTCGCCGCGCCTGGGATCGGTGTCCCAGTAGCGCCACACCTGCTCACCGGTGACCACCCGGCCTTTGATCCGGCAGATCGTCGCACCCGGCGCAAAGGCCTTCAGCGCAACGATACCTTGCCCGTTACGGACGGCGCGGACAGCGAGCGTTTTGCTGAGTGGCATGAAGAACCGCCTGTTGGATGAAATGACGCGGCCATCATAACTGCTGCCGCGTTACTTGCCGGCGGTGCTGCCCCCGCACCGGCGCAGCAGATAATCGACTGCGCGATCCAGCGTCAGCAGCTCGCCGTAATCGCTCTCGGGGATGTCGATGCCGAGGATTTCATGCAGCCGGATGATCACGTTCAGGAAATCGAACGAATCCAGGTCGACCTGCTGGCGCAGTGGCTGGTCCGGCCGGATGTCGGCGGGATCGACTTCGGGTGCAATGGCACCGATGGCGTCAAAGATTGCCGCCTGCAGCTGTTGGCGATCCGGCGCGCTCATGCCTTTTCAGCCAGTGTTTCCGGCGCCTGCAGCAGCCGGTCCAGCGCCGCCAGAAACAGCGCACCGCGGTGGCCATCGCTGACGCGATGATCTGCAGCGAGCGATGCGGTAAGCACCTGCCGCACGGCGACCGTGCCCGCCGTCACCCACGGCCGTTCGCGAATCCTGCCCAGGCCGACGATCGCCACCTGCGGCGGATAGATCACGCCGAACACCTGCGCCACGCCCTGCTCGCCAAGGCTGGTCAGCGTGACGGTGGGATCGGCCATTTCCGAACTGCGCAAGCGGCCGCCGCGCACGCGGGTAATCAGGTCGCGCAGCGCCGCCATCAGCTCGTCGCAGGTCTTGCGGTCGGCATCGTGGATCGCCGGCGCCACCAGGCCACCGCCGCGCATCGCAATGGCCATGCCCAAGTGCACCGCGGATGACGGCCGGAACGCGCCATCGATCCAGAATCCATTCAGCTCCGGCACTTCGCGCAGCGCCAGCGCCACGGCTTTCATCAGCGGTACGGCCGGCAGCAGCCGTTCAACGACGCTGCGTTTGGCATTTTCAGCGGCAAGCCAGGCCAGCAGCGGTGTGACGTCGATGTCGGTCGCCAGGTAATAGTGTGGAATCTCGCGCTTGGCGCGCGCCATCGCAGCCGCGATGGCCTTGCGCATTTGCGCGCGCCAGTCACCGGCAGCCGGCGCCACAGCTGCCGGTTTCGCAGTCGCTGCGGCACGTTCGATATCGGCACGTGAAATGACCCCGTCCGCTGTCTGTGCCTGCACTGTGGCAAGGTCGACGCCCAGTTCCTGCGCCAGCCGCCGTGCCGAAGGTGAGATTTTCTGACGGTCGGCAGCAGATTGAGCAGCGGACGGCACCGGCGCCGTGACTGCCGTCGGTGCGATCGCCGATGGGGTGGTTGCCGGCGGGGCAGCGGTCTTCCCGTCACCGCGCAGCAATGCCAACACCTCCCCGACGGGAATTTTCGCGCCGGGCCGGGCCACGAGGCGGTCAACGATGCCGCTGTCCCAGATCTCGACATCGATCGCGCCCTTCTGGGTTTCGACGACCGCAACCACCTGGCCGCGTGTCACGGCATCGCCGGGTTTGATGCGCCACTCGACCAGCGTGCCCGCCTCCATGTCCGCTCCCAGCGACGGCATGCGAAATTCAAGCATGATGGCCCACCGTGCGCAGCGCGGTCGCGACGATGCCGGCGACCTGCGGAATCGCCGCCTCCTCGAGATGTTTCGGATACGGAATCGGCACTTCCACACCGCAGACGCGCGCCACCGGTGCATCGAGGTCGAAAAACGCCTCTTCCATGACCCGCGCCATGATCTCGGCGGCCAGGCTGCCGCTTTTCCAGCCTTCGTCGACGATCACCATGCGGTGGGTCTTCGCCAGCGAGCCGAGCACCGTCGGCATGTCCAGCGGTCGCAGCGTGCGCAGGTCGATGACCTCGGCCTGCACCCCCTGCGCGGCCAGGACCTCCGCCGCGGCCAGCGTCTTGCCGAGCGACCCGCCATAGGTCACCAGCGTCAGATCCTGGCCGGCGCGCCGCACCACGGCGCGGTTGATGTCGACGGGTCCGGCATCCGCCGCGAGCTCGCCTTCGAGGTTATAGAGCAGCGCATTTTCGAACATGATCACCGGGTCGGGGTCCATCAGCGCCGTCCACAACATGCCGCGTGCATCTTCCAACGTCGCCGGCGTGACGATGCGGATGCCCGGGATGTGTGCATACCAGCCCTCGAAGCTGTGGGAATGTTGCGCCGCCAGCTGGCGCCCCGCGCCGGTGGCCATGCGGATCACCAGCGGAATGCTGAACTGCCCGCCCGACATGTGGCGCAGCGTGGCGGCATTGTTGACAATCTGGTCGAGCGCCAACAGGCTGAAATTGCAGGTCATGACTTCGACGACGGGCAGCATGCCGTTCAGCGCGGCGCCGATGCCCGCGCCGACAAATCCCGATTCCGACAGCGGCGTATCGCGCACGCGCTCGTCGCCGAATTCGGCAAGCAGCCCCTTGCTGACTGCGTAAGTGCCGCCGTAACGCCCGACATCCTCGCCCATCAGGAACACGCGCTCGTCACGCGTCAGTGCATCACGCAGCGCTGCGCGCAGCGCTTCGCGGTAGGTCGTGCGCACGGTTGCCGCAGCGTCGTTCATCCCGGCCTCGGCGTGTAGACATCACGGGCCAGGAATTCGACGGGCTCCCAACTGCCCGCCTCGGCATAGGCGACCGCCGCAGCGATTTCGGCCGCGACCTCGGCCTCCATCGCTGCGAGCTGCGCGTCGTCGCTGCCACCCGCCGCTTGCAGCTGCCGCGTGTACGCGGCAATCGGGCAGCGCTTTTTCCAGGTCTCGACTTCCTGCCGGTCGCGATAGAGCTCCGGGTCGAACATCGAATGCGCGCGGAAGCGATAGGTCCGGAATTCGAGGAATTGCGGCCCGCCGCCTGCCCGCACCTCTGCCGCCGCGCGCACTGTTGCCGCCATCACCGCTTCGACATCCATGCCGTCGACCGCCTGCGCCGGCACCTTGTAGCTGCGGGCTTTTTCACACAAGTCGGTATCGGCTTCCGAGCGCGCCAGCGCCGTACCCATCGCATAGAGGTTGTTCTCGCACAAAAACAGCACCGGCAGCTGCCACAACGACGCGAGGTTCAGCGCCTCATGGAATTCGCCCTCGGCCACCGCGCCCTCGCCGAAGAAACAGGCGGTCACCCGCGGCCGGCGCATCATCCGGTCCGCCAGCGCAAATCCGGCGGCCAGCGGCAAACCGCCGCCGACGATGGCATTGCCGCCGTAGAAACGGGCCTGCGCATCGAAGATATGCATGGAGCCGCCGCGGCCGTGCGAGCAGCCTTCGTACTTGCCGTACATCTCGGCCATCAGCGCCGTGGCCGGTATGCCCCGCGCCAGCGCATGGCCGTGTTCGCGGTACGTCGCGAGCACGGCATCGTCGGGCTGCAGCGCCCGCATCGCGCCGGTCGCCACCGCCTCCTCGCCGATGTACAGATGCAGGAAACCGCGGATCTTGCCGGCACTGTAAAGCTCGGCGCACTTCTCCTCGAAGCGGCGGATGCGCAGCATCGTCCGCAACAGCCCGCTGCGGTCTAAGCCGGTCATCAGGCAGTCCCCTCGAGCGTGGACGTATCCCCTTCCGGCAGGCCGAGCTCGCGCGCCTTGAGCAGCCGGCGCATGATCTTGCCGCTGCGGGTATGCGGCAATGCCGGCAGGAAATCGATTTCCTTGGGCGCCACTGCGGCACCTAGGCGCTTGCGCGCAAAGCCCAGCAGTTCACGGCGCAGGGCTTCGCTCGGTTCATGGCCCTGCTTCAGCGCGACGAAGGCCTTCACGGTCTCGAACTGCACCGGGTCCGGCTTGCCGATCACCCCGGCCTCGGCGACCGCCGGATGCTCGGTCAGTGCGCTCTCGACCTCGAACGGCCCGATCAGGTGGCCGGACGATTTGATGACATCGTCCGCACGGCCGACAAACCAGACATAGCCGTCGTCATCCTGGCGCGCGAGGTCGCCGCTCAGGTACCAGCCATCGACAAAACACTTGCGATAGCGCTCCCCGTTGCCCAGATAACCGCGGAACATCGACGGCCATCCGGCACGCAGCGCGAGTTCACCTTCCTCGCCTGGCCTGCACACCGCGATGCGCCCCTCGGCAGTCTGGTGCACGACGGCAGCCTCCACACCCGGCAGCGGCCGTCCCATCGAGCCGGGCTTGATGGCCATCGCCGCATAGTTCGCAATCATGATGCCGCCGGTTTCCGTCTGCCACCAGTTATCGTGTATCGGCAGACCGAAAGCCTCGATTCCCCACAGCACGGCCTGCGGATTCAGCGGCTCGCCCACGCTGGCGATGAAACGCAACGCCGGGAATTCGTGGCGGCGCACCGCCGCGGTGCCGCCCTTCATCATCATGCGCACCGCGGTGGGCGCGGTATACCAGACACTGACCTGCTCCTGCCGCAGGATCGAATACCAGCGCTCGGCGTCGAAGTCGCCCTCGTCGACGATGCTGGTCACGCCATTGGTCAGCGGCGAGATGATGCCGTAGGACATGCCGGTGACCCAGCCGGGATCGGCCGTGCACCAGAACACGTCTTCCGGATGCAGGTCCAGCGCCAATTGTCCGGTGACATGGTGCGCGACCACCGCACCATGCACATGCACCGCGCCCTTGGGCTTGCCGGTGGTGCCGCTGGTGAAATGCAGCAGCGCAGGATCGTCCGGCGAGGTCCTTTCGACCTGGAAATCGGCGCTTGCCGCGGCCAGCATTTTGCGGAAGTCGAGGGTGTCCGCCACAGCCGTTTCGGCATCGCGATCGCCGACCAGCAGCACCTGCCGCAGCCTGGGCAGGCGCTCACGCAGGCCGGCGACTTTTTTCCGGTACAGGCTTTCGGTGGTCACCAGCACGTCGGCGGCGCCGATTTCGAGGCGGGTATGGATCGGCTCCGGCCCGAATGCGGAAAACAGCGTGCAGGAGACGCCGCCGCTTTTCAACGTGCCCAGCACACTGACATAGAGTTCCGGAATACGCCCCGCCAGCACAAACACGCGGCTGCCCGGGCCGCAGCCCAGCCCGCGCAAGACATTCGCAAATCGGCTGCTCAGATCGCGCAGGTCGGCGTAGGTATAGTCGTGGCGTGTGCCGTCCTGGCCCAGCCAGCGCAGCGCCACGTGCGTTGCGCGGCTGCCCGCGGCATGACGATCGACGGCTTCGTAGGCAATATTGAGGCCGCCGTCCGGCAGGCCCGACAGCGCCGCGCGCGCGTCGGCCCAGCTGAACTGGGCACAGGCTGCTGCATAGTCGCGCAGATTCGGCGGGTAACGTCCTGCTGCCGGCTGCTTGCTGATCACCTCTGGTATCACGCGCATGACCTCCTTCACGCTGCAAGGTAGGCCAGACCGGTCCGCGCGATATTGACTCAGATCAAGTCTGGCGGCCGCAGCCTCAATCGGCCCTGATGTTCCCCGCCTGCGCCACCCGGGTCCAGCTGGCGATTTCGGTGGCAACGAATTGGGCGAATGCTCCCGGCGTATTGCCGACCACGACACCATGCTGTGCCTCGATGCGTTCACGCACGTCGGGCAATTTGACGACCTTGGCTGTTTCCGCGCTGATGCGACTGAGGATGGCTTTGGGTGCCTGCGCCGGTGCAACGAGGCCGAACCACGAGGTCGCATTGACGGCCGCATACCCGGCCTCGCTCATGGTCGGGATTTCCGGAAACGCGGCGGCGCGTTTGGCGCTGGTCACTGCCAGGGCGCGCACCTTGCCGGATTTCACCTGGGGCACGGCCAGCGTCAGCGTCGGGAACACCATGGTGATCTGGCCGCCGAGCAGGCTCACCATCGCCGGCGCTGCGCCTTTGTGCGGCACATGCAGCATGTTGACACCGGCAGCAAGTTTCAATTGTTCACCGGCCATGTGCAGCGGTGTGCCGACGCCGCCCGAACCGAACGTCAGCTGGCCCGGTTTGGACTTGGCGAGGGCAACGAGTTCGCTGACGCTGCGCGCGGCAACCGACGGATGCACCACCAGCGCGTTGGGCACGCTCATGATCAGCGAGATCGTCGCAAAATCCTTTTGCACATTGAACGGCAGCTTGCTGTAAATCGCGGGAATGATGCCGTAGGTGGTGTCCGCCATCAGCAGCGTATAGCCGTCGGGCGAGCCCTTGGCCACAAGATCGGTGCCGAGTATCGAACCCGCACCGGGCCGGTTGTCGACGACCACGGTCTGGCCCAGCAGTTCGCTGAGTTTCGGCGCGGTGACGCGCGCGGTGAAATCCGTAGTGCCGCCCGGCGCATAGGCAACGACCATGCGGATCGGCCGTGTCGGGTATTCGGCAGCCCGCGGGCTCATCGAGATCAATAACAGTAAGAACAATGTGTTACGCATTAACCCTCCTCGCGATTCAATTTTTACCGGTGACTGCAGGCGCTGACTCAGGCACTCAACGCACCGCGGATCTGTTCCAGCGCCGTCGGGTCTTCGATGGTGGTCAGGTCGCCGGGATCGCGCCCCTCGGCAAGCGCCTGCAATGAACGCCGCAGCAGCTTGCCCGAGCGCGTCTTCGGCAGCAGGGTCACGAAATACACGCGCCGTGGTCGCGCGATGCCGCCGAGCTGGTGGTCGACCGCCGCCATGACCTCCTGCTCTTCGCGGGCACGCGCTGCCGGGGTATCGATTCGCGCTGCATCTTTCACCACCGCAAATGCCAGCGGCATCTGCCCCTTCACCGCATCGACCACGCCGACCACCGCGACCTCGGCGATGTTGGGGTGCGATTGCACGGCCTCCTCGATTTCGCGGGTGCCGATGCGATGGCCGGCAACGTTGATTACATCATCCGTGCGGCCGAGGATGAAAGTGTAGCCCTCGGCATCGCGCACACCCCAGTCGAAGGTCGAATACAGCAGCTGTTTCGGAAATGTCCGGAAATAAGTGTCGACGAAACGTTCGTCATCACCCCAGACCGTGCTCATGCAGCCCGGCGGCAGCGGCGGCGCGATGGTCAGTACGCCTTTCTCGCCCGGCTGCGCCTCGCTCATATCGGACTCCCGCAGCAGTTTCAGGTCGTAGCCGTAGACCGGAAAACCGGGACTGCCGTATTTGACTTTGGCCGGTTCGATGCCCGGCGCCAGCGACAGGATGGGCCAGCCGGTTTCGGTCTGCCAGTAATGATCGATCACCGGTTTGCCGATGGCCTCATGGATCCAGCGATGCGTGGGTTCGTCCAGCGGTTCGCCGGCGAGGAACAGGTGGCGCAGCGACGACAGATCGTACTTCCTGAGATAGGCCGGATCCTGTTTTTTCAGCACCCGTGCCGCGGTCGGTGAGGAGAACATGACGCTGACCCGGTGGTCGGCAACGATTTTCCACCAGATGCCGGCATCAGGGCGAATCGGCAATCCCTCATAGAGGATCGTCGTCATGCCGTGGATCAGCGGACCATAGACAATGTACGAATGCCCGACGACCCAGCCGACGTCGGACGTGGTGAACATGGTCTCACCGGGCTTGCCGGCGTAAATGTGTTCCATCGAGCTCGCCAGCGCCACCGCATAACCGCCGGTGTCGCGCTGCACGCCCTTCGGTCTGCCCGTCGTGCCCGAGGTATAGAGGATGTACGAAGGTTCGCTGGACTCCAGCCAGGTCACCGGCACCTGTGCACCGGCGTGTTGCCGGGCGAGCGTCGCGTAATCGAGGTCACGACCCGGCACCGGTTTGAAATCCCGGTCGATGCCGCGGTTGACGACCAGCACCTGCTGCGGGGGATGCTTCGCCAGCCGCACGGCTTCGTCGACCAGCGGCTTGTAGTGTATCGCCCGTCCGCCGCGCATGCCGGCATCCGCAGTCACCAGCAGCTTCGGCCTGGCGTCGTCGATGCGCGTGGCACAGCTCGCTGCGGCGAAACCGCCGAACACCACCGAGTGCACCGCGCCCAGCCGCGCGCAGGCCAGCATCGCGAACACGGCCTCGGGAATCATCGGCATGTACAGCAGTACTCGGTCACCGCGGCTCACGCCCTGCGCGGCCATCACTGCGGCAAAACAATTCACTTCGGCATGCAGTTCGCGGTAGGTGAAGTTTTGTTCGGTGCCGGTCTCGCTGGAGATATACACCAGCGCCAACTGGTCGCCGCGCGTCGCCAGATGGCGGTCCACCGCGTTGTGGCAGAGATTGGTCTCGCCACCGACGAACCAACGCGCAAACGGCGGCCGGCTGTAGTCGAGCACCTGGTCGTACGGGCGGTGCCAGTCGATGCGGCGGGCCTCTGCGGTCCAGAACGCATCCCGGTCGGTGATGGATCGACGATGAAAATCGGCGTACGCGCCCATATCCCCTCCTGTGGTCGGCTGCGCGACCGCGTTGTTGAAATGATCAGGTCGCGCGCAGGGACATTATCCCCCCTCAGGTCTTACAACATCCTGACCACGGCGCGCCCGCGGATTTCACCCTTGAGCATGCGCCCGATATAGTCCGTCAGATCAGCCAGCCCGATCACCTGGGCGATCGCGCCGAGATGCCGCGGCTTGAGGTCGCTCGCCAGTCGGCCCCAGACACGCCGGCGCAGTGCCATCGGCGTCGCCGCCGAATCGACGCCGATCAGGCGCACGCCGCGCAGGATGAACGGCAGCACGGTGGTGTTCAGTTCAATGCCGCCGGCATTGCCGAAACTGGCAATCAGCCCCTGCGGCTGCATGGTGCGCGTCAGCCACGCCAGTTGTTCGCCGCCGACGGCATCGAACGCCGCGGCCCACAGCGGCTTTTCCAGTGGACGCGCCCCCATCTCGAGGCTTCCGCGATCGAGAATTTCCGCAGCGCCGAGTTTGCGCAGAAAATCATGCTCGGCCGCCTTGCCGGTGATGGCGGTCACCGAATAGCCCTTGGCCGCCAGCATGTCGATGACGAGGCTGGCCACGCCGCCGGTCGCGCCGTTGACCAGCACCTTGCCGTTGTTGGGCGCCATGCCGTTGAGTTCCAGCAGTTCCACCGCGAGCCCTGCGGTATAACCGGCAGTGCCCAGCGCCATCGCATCAAACAACGTCAGTCCCGGCGGCAGCGGTACCACCCAGTCGGCCGGCACGCGGCAGATTTCCGCAAAGCCACCGTCATGCGCCACCCCCATGTCATAGCTGGTGCAGATGATTTCGTCGCCGGCCGCGAAGCGCGCATCGCTCGAACTGATCACGCTGCCGGCGGCATCGATGCCGCCGATCAGCGGATAGTTGCGGATGATCTTGCCCCCAGTGCCGGTCGCTGCCAGCGCATCCTTGAAATTGACGCTGGAATACGCCGTCCTGAACATCACGGCGCCGTGGCCGATATCGGCCACCGGTACCGTGGTGACGCGGCCGGATATGGTGTTGTTTTCATTGAATATTCGATAGGCTTTGCAGTGTTCCATGATCCCTCACGGCAGATGGGGTTGGGCCAGGTACTGGCGGGTCTGCATTTCGGTGAGCCGGCTCGCCAGTCGTTCCTTCAGCGACAGGTTCAGGTGGGCCTGGAATCCGTTGCTGTCCGTCGCTGCGGCCACCAGGTCGTCCACGGGCACTGCAGCAGCCAGCATCAGCTTCACCCGCCGATCATAGAACTCATCGACCAGCCACACAAATCGCCGCAGCGTGTCGCCGTCGGCTGCCGTAAAGCGGGGCACACCGGAGATGAGCACGGTGTGATAACGGCGGGCGAGTTCGATGTAGTCGGGTTTGCCGCGCGGTCCCGCGCACAATTCCGCAAAATCGAACCAGGCAATGCCCGGCGCCTGGCGTCGCACACGGATCAGGCGGTCCTCGATGTCCAGTGGCGCATTGTCACCGGCATCGCTGGCAATGTGGTTGAAGCCGTCGTCGAGGCGGCGGTCGGCGTCCTCCCCCGTGTGATAGGTGCCGGCCTTTTCGAGCTCGCGCAACCGGTAATCCGTACCGGCATCGACATTGACCACGGCCATGCGCGCAACAATCAGTTCGATCGCCGGCAGGAACTGCCGGCGCTGCAGGCCGTGCTGATACAGTTCCTGCGGTGCGAAATTGGAAGTGGTCAGCAGCACCACGCCTTCCGCCATCAGTCCCTCGAGCAGCCGCCGCATCAGCATCGCATCGGTAATATCGGTGACATGGAATTCGTCGAGGCACAGTACCTGGAATTCCGCGGCAATGTCGGCGGCCACCAGCGCCATCGGTGCGGCCTGACCCTGGTGCCGGACCAGCGCCTTGTGGATTTCCTGCATGAAGCGGTGAAAATGCACGCGCTTCTTGCTGACGTCGGGAACGTAGGCAAAAAAGCTGTCCATCAGAAAGCTCTTGCCGCGGCCAACGCCGCCCCACAGATACACGCCCTGGATGGCACGATTGCGGTTGAGGAAGCTGAGCAGGCCCCGGCGCTGCTGCTGGTGATCGAGGTCGTCGTGCACCCGTTGCAGTTCGCGGGCGGCCGCCAGCTGGGCGTCGTCCGGCGTAAAACCGTGTTCTGCGGCGCGCTGCTGCAGAAACAGGATGAAATCGGCGGCGACGGGCAACGTCAGCGAAAGCTTCGGCGCAAACGTAGGATCAGCCGTTTGCTGAAATTCGAACCGTCACCCCGGCGCAAGCCGGGGTCCAGGGCCAGCCGATGCATTGAACCAGCGCCTGACTGGATGCCGGCGTTCGCCGGCATGACGGAATGGGGAGC
>Ga0105107_10000758_pt1 | contig 20613 bp, 21 predicted proteins | sample PPLLaktember2015_6_FD_79335 | JGI IMG/M metagenome (GOLD analysis project Ga0105107, IMG submission 79335) | Freshwater sediment microbial communities from Prairie Pothole Lake near Jamestown, North Dakota, USA - PPLs Lake P8 Core (1) Depth... | ecosystem: Environmental > Aquatic > Freshwater >... | reverse complement strand
AGCCGTCAGGTTGGGTTTGAGCACATCAAAGGTGGTATTGGGGCCGCGCGAGCTGAAGGAAGCCAGGATATCTCCGTTGGCCGGGGAGAGATCTTCCACCACGCCGCTGATCGTGGCGGTATGGGTGGTGCCATCGGCAATCCAGGCTTTCAGGATCACGCCGTCATCATAGGTGATATGTACGCCAGGAATGGCGTAGGCATCGCCGGTGAGGGACGCGCCGCTGGCTACGTCATTGGCCAGCACAAAGCCGCCCGCGCCGCCATCAGCGACGCTCTGGGCTTTATCCACACGTGCGTGGATACCCCGGTCGCAGACCACGATCTCGCCGCTGAAGGTGCCCGGGGCAAACTCGCCGAGTGGGCAGAGCGGGTCGCCGTAATCGCCGGCATAGACGATCTCTGCCGGGCCGTAACCAGCCGTAAAGCCTTTGCCGATCATATCGGCGGGAGGCGTGCCATCGCCCGCCATGTCCATCAGGCTGTTGTTCAGAGCGCGGTTGTGGGTGGCAGCCGCAGAAGCAGAGACCCATGGGCAGCGGTGACCGACGGTGTCGGCGCCTGGGCCTTCATTGCCGGCGGAGGTGGAGACGAACACACCCGCATTGTAAGCTTCCAGGAAGGCCAGCTCGGTGGTCTCGCCGTAGGGATCCTCACCGCCGCCGATGGAATAGTTGATCACATCCGCGCCGTCCAGGATCGCCTGCTCGGTGGCGGCTGTGGTAGCTACAAATGGGCAGGACCCACTTAGGGTGACATTGTTTTCGTAGCATACATCGTAGATGATGATGTTGGCGTGCGGGGCAACACCCGAGATGGGGCGGGTGAAATCGAGGGTCGGGGCAACCAGGGTGGCATTCAAGGCATTGCCAGCGGAGGTGCTGGCGGTATGGCTGCCGTGCCCGTTTTCATCTTCAGGAGTGGGGAAATCGTTGTAACCAGTGCCGAGCAGGTCATAGGCGTATTCCCAGGCGCCGATCAGCTTGTCATTGCATTCAAAGCTGGCATCGTAAGACAGATCGCCGGGATCACAGACGCCTACATAAGTATTCGCGCCGAAGGGGTTGACATGCACATAGCCATCCACTGGGCCGACTTCGGCGAAAGACGAGTGGTCGGAGTTGATGCCGGTGTCGAGGATGGCAACGATGACGCCTTCACCCTTGGTGCCAGGCAGGCTGCCGGTGTTGGAGCCGTCCCAGATGCCGGGAGCGCCGATCCAGGCCGGGCCGACATCGGTGGTGGTCTCGGCAAAGCCGTTGCGCTCAACCAGGCGCACATCGCTACGCTGGGCGATGGCAGCAGCTTCTTCAGGGGTCAACACGGCTGCGAAGCCATTCAGGGCGACCTGATATTTGTACTGCACTTCGATGCTGCGCCCGAACTGGGCTTCCAGCTCGGCCACAAAGGCATCCTGCTGGCTGGCCAGGTAAGTGCGATAAGCCTGGCTTTCGGGGCTTTTCGCATCCAGCTTGGCAGCGCCAGTCAGGCGCGGGCTGGTGGCCGGCATGCCGGAGATACTGCCATCGTAGCTCGCCAGGGGCGCTTCACGCAGCAGGACGGTGTAAAGCGCTGGCCCGCTGGCATCTTTATCTTCATTAAGTACTTCTCTGCTTACTTTGGGGGTAGAGACCCGTGTGGCTTCCGCCGGTTCAAAGACGGGCTCGCCAGACTCGGGGGAAGGTTGCACTGAGCGGGCGCTGGCTGGAGCCGCAACCATCGCCAGGACAACCAGTAGAACAAGGAACCGGAATACTTTTGACTTCATGATCGATCTCCTCGCTGTGAATTAGTATATTACTATGTGGTACTGCCGTATTGCAGGGGCTGACCAGGCGCCATCCCGCCGTGCAGACCAAGAGCTATGCGAACATCCGATCGATTTGATTCGCTTGTAGTACACCTCCTTCAGGTTGAACCGTCTGCATAAAAAGGGTTATCTAAAAATTTACGCACAATCACCTAGCGCGCAATGGGTTAAATGGCGAGGCGTTGTGCGGGCTAGCTTTGCGGTCTTTAACTCTGCGAATTCCCAAAAATCGTCACCTGCAAAGTCAAATAGGCGGCAGCATTGATAGCTATATTGATGGAGAAGTTACCAATAAAAATATCGACCTTAGTCAAATGTGTCCCTACCTGTATATAAATTGACTGCTTAATGGTAAACACGTAAAACCGGCCACACCTGACACCAGAACCGGACTTGTCGGGCACGCTTAGACCCCCAAGCATGCAACCAAGCTAAAAATACCACAAGATAGGTCTACTTGTCAAGCGTGTAGAATTTTGGGAAGCTTAAGGTTATCAATGCAATGGGGGCTGTCAATCCAGGCATGGCAGCCCCCATGGGGTGCTAGGGTTGTTCGGTGAGTTTGATTATGGGCAGACCACGAAGGGCAGGTTCAAGAGATAACCCGTAACCGTTAGTGTGATTTGGGTTGTTACGAGCCCGCCAGCATCGAAGATGATGATGTTGGCGTTTGGCGCCACACCCGAGATAATGCGGGTCAGTTCAAGGGTGGAGGCCTCCATGGTGGAGTGCAACTGGTTGCTGACAGTCGTGCTGGAGGTATGGCTGCCATGCCCATTCTTATCTTCAGGGGTGGGGGTCTCGGTGGACCGGCTGGCGGGGAGCATGTTATAGGCGTATTCCCAGGCGCCGATCAGCTTGTCATTGCACACTCAGCTAGGATCAAAGGACCATTAAAAATTATTTTATAATGCTCCGTAAATTCCATGTCCTAAAAATATCACGAAAATTGCCCAATGTCCACGCAAACTGTTAAAAAAATAAGAACTTACAAAGCAGTAAACCAGATTCTTCTGGTATACTGAAAAAATGATGCCCACAGATTGCTACATACACGAAGGGTGCCATGGACGCTGACTCTTTTTCCCTGGATTTACGCCAATTAGCCTTATTTGAAGCAGAGACCAGCCGGGGACGTCTGGAAATGATCCCAGCGGTGTGGAGCGCGGCCGACGCGCTGACCTCTCCGGAGGCCAGTGTGCGCGGCAACGGGCTGGAGCAATTGAGTCTGCTGGGGGCGGCGCGCTTCTCGCCGCTGGTGGTGTATGTGCTGGCGACGCGCTTAAATGAACCCGATGTGGCGCTCCGGGCACAGGTAGTCAAACTCCTGGCCCAGGTACTCTTGCCCGACGCCCAGGGAGAGATTACGCCCGATAATGTGCGCCGCACGCTGAGCCAGTCTCTGGCGCAAATGCGCACGCGCCAGGTATTTGCCCTGCTGCAGTTTGCCGAAAATGACGAAGATACAAAAGGCGCAGTGGTGCGCTTGTTGGGGGAATGCACTTATGCCGGCAACCACCTGGTGGAAGTCTTTACCAACCGCAGTTTGGCGCTGTGGGCGCGTAAAATGGCGATCTGGATGTGCGGGGAAGTGGGTTTCCTATCTACCTTGCCAGCGCTGGAGCGCCTGGCCGGACGCCTGGAAATACGCTTGAGTGGACAGCAGAGCATGCCCTTCCTGCCCAAAGATACCGGGGACGAGCTCGAATTACTGCCCCTGTTGCGCAAGGCGATTGAGCGCTTGCGCGCCCCTTAACGAGCCAGCAATCTTTTCCCACAATTCGGACAGATGTTTTCACCCTTGCGCACGACAAAGCCGCAGGAGCGGCAAGTGCGCGGTTGGGCGTCTCCTAAGGGAGCACCGCATGCCACGCATACGCTCTCGCCGACCGGATTAGCGGCCTGGCAGTAGCTGCATACGATGCGGAGCAAACGTTCTGAAAGCTGCTGGCTGGCGCCGGCGGCGCGCGCTGTCTGCTCGATCACTTCCCACACGTTTTCTACCAGGCTGAGGTTCTCGACATCCTGGGCGATATCGTCCAGGCGTGAAAGCAGGTTCCACGGGTTGCGCCAGGCGGAGAGGGCTGTCATGCCCAGGCTGGCTGCCACACCCAGCCAGGATTGGCGACCGAGCTGCACGGCAATGCCATCGGCTACCTTTTGGATCTGCACGGTGAGCGCGGTCTCGCCACCGGTGGTGGATGGACGGCGGGTAACGATCTGCACCATGACCTGGTCTGCAGCGCCGACTTGCTGGGCATGTAGATTGCCCCGGTTAAACTCGCCCACCAGTGCGCGGCCAAGCTGGCTGGGGCTGAGCTCGCCATGGAAAATGCGCGGCGCAGGGGTAGGTTCGGTGGGTAAAAAGGGAAAGTTGGTTTTCATATTTTCTCCAGCGCTATGGATTATAATCGGTGGCGCACGGAACGTGGAGGTTTAATGAAGTCAAATCGTATGGGCAGAATATTCGGGCTCTTGATTGCAGCGCTGGCGCTTCTAGGGCAGATCAGCGCGGCCAGCGCCCGTCCTCAGGCGCAGATCCCAACTGTGGATATCCCCACGGTCACGGGCACGCCCTCCGGGGCGATGGCAATTGTGCTGCCTGGAGAGCAGGACCAGATCAACGTGCGCTCTGGGCCTGGAACCACAGGTTATGATATCGTAGGTGTATTGGTCACCAGCCAGTCTGTACCGGCCTTGGGGCGCAGCGTGGGTGGGGATTGGGTGCAGATCGCCTACCCGGGCGCGCCAAATGGGGTTGCCTGGGTGTACTCGCCGCTGGTGGAGCTGACCGCGCCGGTGCCGATTGTGGAACCTCCGCCTACGCCTACGCCCCGTACCACCCCGACCATCGACCCGACCCTGGCTGCGCAATTCCTGGTTGAAATCCAGCCCACGCGCTTGCCAACTTATACTGCGCCGCCTCCGGTCAGCCAGCCGACCTTCATTGCAAATTCAGGTGGCACCGGGACGGTCGGGCGCCTGCCCATGGGGATGGTAATCGTGACCATGATGGTTGTGGGTGCATTCGGGGTGTTAATCTCATTGTTGCGCGGTCGCTAGCCTGCCAATCGCATAAAAATGAAAACCAGGGTGTCCGCTGTGGATACCCTGGTTTTGTTCTCGTCGTAGAGCCGTGAGTCTATCCGCAGCCGCAGCCACTGCCGCAGCCGGAGGACTCAGAAGATGCGTCACCCTCTTTGGACTTGAAAGAGCTGCCGCAGCCGCAGGAGGAAAGGGCGTTGGGGTTTTCGATCTTAAAACCGCCGCCCATCAGGTTCTCTTCATAATCTACACTGGCGCCGCGCAGGTAATCGATGGAAACTTCGTCGACTACCACCTGCACACCGTGGTGGGTGAATATGAGATCCTGTTCGCGAATATTATTTTCCAAAGCCATTCCGTATTGGTAACCGGAGCAGCCGCCGCCAGAGATAAAGATACGCAGGGCGTAGCCTTCCAGGTTGCGTTTAGCGAGTAGATCGCTCACCGCCTGAGCTGCAGCGGGGGTTAGTGTTACGGTGTCGGTCTGTGTTTGTTCAGCCAGCATAGTTTTCACCTCGTTTCGTTGTTACAGTACCCTGTAATATTGACCAATTTTATCAAGTTAATGGCAGGGCGTCAACCGTGGAATATGTCACTTAAATTAGCGCCGTTAATCAGAAAAATCGCTCCCGCAAATGCGGGTTCTGGCACAGCCAAGCCAGTCGTGCCAGCAAGTCGCACGCGCTTATAAGGCTTCTGTTTCGATCAGTTTGCGCACAGCTTCAATTTCCGGTCCCCACCAGGCATCGCCGGGCTGGTAGGCTACCTGCTGGCGTACCAGCTGGTGCGCCTGGCTGGCGCCAGGCCCTATGCGCGCATCTGGCATCTCGCGCAGGCGGATGTCCAGGGCGCGCGCCGCGCAATACAGTTCGATAGCCAGCACATGGCGCGTATTTTCCAGCACACTGCGCGCGTGGCGGGCGGCGGTCATGGAATTGGCATTGTGATCTTCCTGCTCGGCAGAGGTGGGCAGTGAATGCACCGAATCGGGGTGCGCCAGGGTCTGGTTTTCCAGCACCAGTGAGGCAGCGGTGTACTGGGGCATCATCATGCCGGAGTTCAGTCCGGCAGCCTCGGGCGTATCGACCAGCATGGGCGGCAGGCCGGTATTGAGCTTGCTATCCGTCAGGCGGAAAATGCGCCGTTCGGAGATGGCGGCAACCTCGCTCATGGCAATCGCCAGGTAATCCAGGGCCAGGCCCACCGGCTCGCCGTGGAAATTACCGCCGGAAATGGCTTGTTGCGGCCCGAACAGCAGGGGGTTATCGGTGGCAGCGTTGATCTCGCGCCCGATGACATCCTGGACAAAAACCAGGGTATCGCGCGCCGCGCCCTGCACCTGGGGCGCGCAGCGCAGGGAATACGCATCCTGGACGCGCCCTGCGGCATCCAGCAGGGTGCTGCCCTGGGTAAGCTGGCGCACGCGCTGGGCCACGGCTATCTGCCCGGGGTGGCGGCGGGCGGCGTGCAGGCGCTCGTCAAAGGCGGCTGAGACGCCCAGCATGGCTTCCAGGCTTATCGCCAGGGTGATTTCCGCGGTATTGAGCAAATAGGCTGCGTCATGGGCGGCTAAAGCGCCCAGCGCGGCGGAAAAAGTAGCGCCGTTGTTGGCTGCCAGGCCTTCCTTGGGGCCTAATACCAGGCGCGGGATGCCGGCAGCTGCCATGGCAGCCTTGCCGCTCAGGCGTTGGCCCTGAAAGTCGGCATATCCGGATTCCGCGTCCCGGTCAGTGGCGTCGGTGGAAAAGACCAGCGCCAGGTGCGAGAGCGGCGCCAGGTCGCCGGAGGAGCCCAGCGAGCCTTGAGATGGCACCACAGGCGTGACGCCGCGATTTAGCATCTCTAATAACGTCTCGACCAGCAGCGAGCGCACGCCGGAATAGCCCGCCGCCAGGGTATTGGCGCGGATCAGCATGGCGGCGCGTACCACTTCGGCGGGTAAATCCGGCCCGGTCGCCACAGCATGGGAAAGGATCAGGTTGCGGCTCAGGCGCGCCGAATCCTGAGGTGGGATGCGCTGGTCGGCAAAAATGCCGAAACCGGTGTTGATGCCATACACCGGTTCGTCACCGGCGGCCATCTGGCTGACCCAGCCATAAGAAGTACCCATGTGCTGGTGGGCTGCGGGGGCCAGGCCAACCGGCTGGTCCTTCCGTGCAACGGCGACGATATCTGCGATGGTGAGTGAATTTCCGTCAATGAAGAGCATAGGTGGGGTGATCCTAAGGATTAGAAGAAGAAGTGCCCTAAGAGAACCGCGGTCAGGGTTGTAGTGAAGTTGTCGATGTCGCGCATGGGGAGCGATTCAACCAGGGTGGCTGCCAGGGAGATGAGCGCCAGAGGCAGCAGGCTGGCGCGAAAAGGCAAGGCAAAGACGCCGGCAGCGATGAAAATACTCAGGATGAGTGCTGAAAAAATGAAACCGCCCAGGAACATCGCCACTGTGCCGGCCGCCGTTTTGGCAGGGTTCCAGGGGATGCGCATGCTTTTCAAGCGCCGCCCGACTACATCCGCCAAGCCATCGCCTCCGCACATGACCATCAGCCCGATCAGGCCAATGGGGGAATCCTTCCAGTACACGATGGTCAGCAGCACGAACAGGACGCCGTAAATGAGCGGCCCGCGCAGGATCTCGCGCCGGTCGCCGGTGCGAGAAAGCGCCTGCACTGCAGCTGGGTCTTTGAGGATGCCAGCGCCAACCAGGAAGAATTGGGCAGTGATCATCAGCGGCACCAGGGCTGCCATGTAGCGGGCCGCCGGGTGCTCGGGAAAGAGCAGCCAGCATAGCACAAACAATGGACCGGTGCCGATATGGATGATCTTACGGCTCAGGGCGCTGGAGATCCAGCCGCGCAGGGCGGCAAAATCCATCAGGCGCAGCCAGAGTAAGGATAGGGCGAAGGTTGCAAGCAGGGCCAGCCAGATATTGGGCAGCATCACATCCGCCTCAAAACAAAGATGGGAGGCTTAATTGTAACCGCGCTCCGGTTTACCATCCACAACCAGAACAGGTGCTCACCCCGGCGTGCTGGCGGATGCGCTTGTACATGGTGACATCGGTGAAAGGCTCGCCCAGCAGGCCATCATGGATGGCCCAGGAGCGCAGGCGGATGCTCTGAGCGGCGGCGGGCATACGGAAGGGGGAGGAATCATCCAGGCGCTTGGTGAGATCCTCCCCGGGGAGAAAGCCATTGTGAATGGTTTCCATGCGCCGGCGTCCTTTCGCATAGGCAAAACCATAGCGCTCGAAGATGGCAGCTACATGGTAATACAGCGGCTCGACAAAATACAGCTCATGTCCCAGGCTGGCAACGAAATCCTCGAAGCCGGTGATGGCCTCTCCCAGCATGCGCAGGCCGCGCCGCACCTGGCCGGGGGCCAGGCCAGCTTGCAAGGCGGCTTGCTCAGCTTGCATGTTGCGCACCCCGGTGCCAAAGCGGGTCGAAGTCCCATCTGGCAGGCGGTCCACATCGAAGCGCGGCGCATTCGGGTCATTCAGTACATACAGTAGGATATGCACCTGCCCATTGAGGGTATCGGTGATATGCCCGTACAGCACTGGATCACGGAAACCAGGCGTATGGTACAGAGCCATTTCGGTAGACGTAGAGCCTTTATCGGCATTCAGGATCAATAAAGGAGAATCGGGCGCCTCCAACTGCTCCAGGCTCAGATTGAAGCGCATTAACAGCACCGGCGGGAGGATGCGGGCGTAAATATGGCGTTTTTCGGCTACAGAGAGGCGGTTCACTCCACTGATGGTCGATGGGCTCATTGGATTTATCCTCCCTTGAATCTGGGAACTCTTATTGGACTCGCGCGGCTGTTTTATATTTTTTTCTGGCTAGCGGCTGCGCACCTGGCGTTCCATTTCGCGGCGGGCATCTCTTTCGGCCAGGTCATGGCGCTTATCGTACAGTTTTTTGCCCTTGGCCACCGCGATCTCGACCTTGGCGCGCCCATCTTTCAGGTAGACGCGCAAGGGGATCACCGTGACCCCTTTCTGGCGGATCTCAGCCCACAGCTGGCGGATCTGGCTGCGATGCAGGAGCAGCTTGCGCGGGCGGCGCGGCGCGTGGTTGAATGCACCGGCGTGCTCGTAGGGGGCAACGTGGGCGTCCACCAGCCAGGCTTCCCGCCCGTCGATGCGCACGTAAGCTTCAGCCAGGCTCATCTGCCCGGCGCGAATGGATTTGATCTCGCTGCCTTGTAGGGCTAATCCGGCTTCGAAGCGCTCCAGCAGGAAGTATTCGTGGCTGGCTTTGCGATTGGTGGCGACAACTTTGATACCTTCGGTCATGCAGGAGATTTTATCATATCAGCGAAACACTTCCTCTACCTGCAGCTGGATCAGCGGCCAATTGGGCAGCAGGATATTGGCACCCTGGTCGGTGGTGTAGGGCGTGACCATCTCGCGCGAGATACTGCGGCTATCAATGTCATCTGCCCCCAGGCGCAGGGCAGCAAAACCCAGGCGCGGCCACAGCCATAAGGGGACATCGGTGTGCAGGTTGCTGCGCAGGGCGATATACACTGCCGGCAGGCGCAGCCAGGCCGTGGGGCGGGCGAGCTTCTTCAGAATGGCTTTGAGCACGATCTGACCCTGCTGCATGCGATAAAAATCATCCGAGCCCATCCGGCTGCGCGCGAAGGCTAAAGCTTTATTGCCGGTGAGATGGTGCACGCCAGGTTCATAGCCTGCCATAGCTTCGGTGATGGTGATATCCACGCCGCCCAGGGCGTTCACCACGTCGCGAAAGCCCTCGAAGCGGATGCGCACAAAATAATCCATCTGTACGCCAAAGTTGCTCTCTATGGTGGCGACAGCGCGGTATGGGCCGCTGTCTTGCTGTTCGGCTTCGGCGAAGAAATGAGCGGTATTGATACGGTTCTCGCCCACCCCGGGGATCGGCACCCACAGGTCGCGCGGCACCGAGATAAGCCCGATGTAAGGCCGGCTGGGGATAAAAGTGGACAGGATGATGGTATCGGTGCGGGCGATGGCGTTGGACGGCTCGGCGTAGTCCATGCCCAGCAGCAGGATATTGGTTCGCCCGGGGAAGAGCAGGTAGGCTGCCAGGAGCAGCCCGGGCAGCAGGATGAGCAGCAGGAGCTTCACCAGACAGCTCAGGCAACCCACGTACCACGGACGCTGGCGCAAGTAGCGCGGGGTCGGAGGGCGATGGGAAGGAATATACTGGGGCGGGGGCTGGTCATACTCCTCAGGCAGTTCGGGGACGGGTATGGCGCGCGTGGCTGCCCAGGGATCTACCGGCGGCTGGTAAGGCTGCTGCGGCGGATAAGTGCCTGGGCGCCGGGGTGGCAGGCGTGAGGGGCGCGTGGGGCCCTGGGGTGGGTTGGACGAATAGGAGTCATTCATAGGGGGTTCCTCCCTCAAGGCGCTGGCTCGAGCACAGCCTGGACGGCAGCCTGTAAGGCGGTATCGCCTGCATCAGCATTTGTTGGTGGTTCGACCTGGATATCGGGCTGCAGGCCGTTAGCGGAGATCTCATATTGTAAGCCCGGTACCCACCACTGGGCGGCGGTGATATGCAGGCTGGATTGGTCGGACAGGGTGAAGACCAGCTGGATGGTGTCCTTGCCGAAAGTTGGCGCGCCCACCAGCCGGGCGCGGCCGCGCGCCTGCAGTGCGCCGGCGATGATCTCAGCGGCGCTGGCGCTGCCGTGATTGACAACCACGACCAGGGGCAGCTCAGCCAGAGGGCCGGGCTTATCCACGGTATAGGTTTCGGCCTCCTGTCCGCGGTACTGGCGCGTGATGATCTCGCCCTCCGTCAGGAACAGGCGCGCCACATCCACGCCAGCATCCAACAGACCGCCCGGGTTGTCACGCAGGTCCAGTACGAAGAAGCTGGCGCCTTTGGATTGTAGATCGCGCACCGCATCCTGCAGCTCAGCAGTGGTGGTGGCGGCGATCAAGTTGATGTTCAGGATGCCCACACTCGGGTCATTGAGGTCCAGGCGGCGCGTGACGGTGGGTAGGGCCACTTCAGCACGCTTGATTTTGATGATATGGTTCTGATAATCGGGAGGCCGGGCAATCAGTAGATCGATGGTCTCGCCGACAGGGCCGCGGATGGCAGATTGAACGTCGCTGACCGGCATGCCGGGCGTGATGGGGGTATCGTCCACCTGCAGCAGGCGGTCGCCATCCTGCACGCCAGCCTCGATCGCCGGGCCGGAGGGGAAGGGGAACAGCACCACGTAGCCCTCGGCATCTGTGCTCAGCTCCACGCCGATGCCGCCGAAGCTGCCCTGCAGGGCATTCGATTCAAGCTCGTGCTGGACAGGCTCAACAAACACGGTGAAGGGATCTTCGTAGGCCTGGAGCATGCCGCGGATCATGCCGTACTGCATGGCTGGGCTGGCGGGCAGCTCTTTGATGCCGTGGTTTTGCACGATCTGGTAGGCTTCGCCCAGCAGCGGGAATTCGGCTGATGGGGACTGGTGGGCATGGAACAAATAACCTGCCCCGAAAGCAGCGCCAGCCATGATCAGGACCAGCAAAGCGAAGAGCAATGAGCTGACGAGCGGCGAGCGGATTTTAGCATTCACAGAGGCCTGCTTTCTAAGGCGTACTCTTGAAGTTGGATGGAGGCCAGGGCTGCCACTGGCAAGGGTGATGACCAGGGCTGGGGGTGGGCAGTCGCCCACTGGCGCAAAGGTTTGGCCCAGTCTACCACGGCGCGCGTGTCCGCCGGATAATGGCTGGGGCGGGCGCCGATCAGTCGCAAATCCTGACCTTCTAAGGCGGCCTGCCAGGCCGCGAAGGGGACCAGATCAGGGGTGTGGGAGAAGGTCGCCAGGGCGGAGAAGAAAACCGGCTTACCGGTTGGAAAGTGCGGGCGCATTTCTTTCAGGAAATTCAGGCTGGTGTGGGTGTTGAACACCAGCCACAGCGGCAGCAGGCCTGCCTTGAGGGCTGCCGTGGGATCATACTGGCTGAAGGTCTCGATCTGTACGCCGGCCGGCGCCAGGCCGGAGGCCTCCAGCTGCGCCAGGCGTGCGAAGTAGCCCAGGCGGGAATAATCATGCGGGTCGGGCAGAGGGATGCGCAGCAGCGGATAGCCATGCCGGTCGCAAAAGGTCTGCAGCGCCTCACCAAAGCCTGGCTCGCAGCCCCACTCCGATTCGGGGCCGTAATCCAGAGGATAATCGCACAGGCGCCAGTCCCAGCAGGACATCCCGGCGGAGGCGGTGTACTGGCGCAGACTGTCGCTGGGAGAGAGGAAATCCTGCGGGGTGAGATCTCCCCAGCCGCCTACCTGGAAGAAGCTGCGCGGGCCGACCCGGTAGCGCAGCCAGGAGGCCGCACATTCCAGGTAGACCAGGCTGCCGCCCGGCGCCAGGCGCTGGTGGATGAACTCCTGGTAGGCAGGTGGCAGGTCGATCAGCTTCAGGCGCAGGTGGTTCAGGTAGCGCGTCAGCCAGCCATCATGGACCGGGTCAAAGTGCTGGATGGTGAGCACTTCTGGGATGCGCGCCGCAAGCTGGCGGGCAAGGGCGCTGCTGCGCTGGTAATAACGCTGTACATCCCCATCCGGCGCACCGGCGCGCAAGCTGTAGACGAAAGCCATGGGCAGAAATGGTCCGCCCAGGGTACAGGCCAGGTGCGCCGCCGCCCCGCCCAGCCCCGCGCCGAGCAGGATGGCAGGGAACCGCCCCGGCAAAGCTTCATAATCGGCTAGGCGGGCGCCCAGGATGTCCGACAGGGTGATTGCGGCCAGCTTTACAGGGTCCAGCCCGCCCAGGGCTTGGAAGCGCGTGACGGCCCACCCTCCAACCGATTGGGGGAAAGCTCCCAGCAGATGCAGGGCGGCGCGCTGTCTGGCAGGCAGGGGATAATTCTGGCTGGTTGCGCCGCGCAAACCTGCGCTGACCGCCCGGGTGATGATGGGCGTGGCCGATTCTGGGCTTTCCAGGGAGCTCTGCCTGGTAAAAGCATCCGGCATGCAGGCCTCAGGCGTCCATGGGGGCCGGGCCGATCTGGGCCAGGATGCGGGCGATGGGGCGGATATCCATCCACCATTGCTGCTTGGGGCGCTGGTTTTCGACGTCCGCCATGCGCGTGAAGTCTTCCAGGCTGTGGAAGTTGATCTCTTTGCCAATGATGCCGATGAAAGCGCTCCGGTTGGCGCCGGTCTCGACCTGCTCGATCAGGTAGTCAATGCAGCGCGTCGCCAGGCGCGTGGCCTGGATGCGGTCGAAGGGAGAGGGGTTGCCGCCCTGCTGCAGGTGCCCCAGGATGGCCTGGCGCACGTCGAAATGATCAGCGCCTTCTTCCTCAAACAGGGAGACCATGAAGGGAGTGGTGTAGACCTGATTGGCGTCCTCGCTGCGGATCATCAGGCCCAGGCGTTTGCCGTGCTGAAAGCCACGGATCAGCCTTTCGACATCTACCTGCAGGTCGTGCAGATTGACGCCTTCCTCGTGGATATAAACACGCTCGGCACCGGTCGCCAGGCCGCTCATCAAAGCCAGGTACCCACAGCGCCGGCCCATCACTTCCACCACAAAGCAGCGCCGCAAAGCCACCGCCGATTCCTTGATCTTATCCACAGCATCGTTGATATTGTTGAGGGCAGTATCAGCGCCGATGCTCAGCTCGGAGCCGGGCAGGTTGTTATTAATGGAAGCCGGCAGCAGCACCATGGGGATATTGAAAGCCGGGTAGTTGTCCCGGGCGTTGAACAGGTTGAAGGCGGTCTCGTAGCCGATAAAACCGCCGATGATCAGGATGCCGTCGATGGCGTGGTTTTCGATCTGGCGAGCGATCAGGTAAATTTCTTTCCCCGTGGGCACGCGCCGGTCGGTGCCCAGCTCGGAGCCGCCGCGCGCTGCCCAGCCATTCACGCTCATCCAGTTCATCTCTTCCACTTCGCCGCGTGCCAGGCCTTCGAAGCCGTTGCGCACGCCCAGCATGATATGCCCGCGGTCCAGACCGATGCGCACCGCGGCGCGCACCGCGGCGTTCATCCCGGGGGCGGGCGAGCCGGCATGCATCACTGCCAGGCGCAGGCGGCGCTGCCCCGGCGTGGGCTCGTGGGGCAGGGAGCGCAGCATGGTCTTGAGTGTCTGGAAGGATTCCTTGAAGCTGCTGCCGCGCAATTGCATGGCTTTTTCGTAGTTGTGCTCGGCGATCGCCTTGCCGACGGCGCGCGTTTGTTCAACGCATTCCATCAAAGGCGAGCTGGTGATGCGATTACCGCGCAGGCCGATAAGTACCGGCTCGGTCTGCGTGGTGGCTTCCACCACTGCCTGGACGGCCGCGAAACCCAGGCGCGTGCCCAGGTTGCGGTCGAATGCGCTGGGATTGCCGCCGCGCTGCACGTGCCCCAGGACGGTGACGCGCACTTCTTCGCCCAGCTCCTTTTCCAGGATCTCGGCGACGCGCGTGCTACCGATATACTTGCCGTGCCGGTCCTGGGCGCCTTCAGCCATGATGACGATCGAATCGCGCCGCCCGGCTTTACGCCCCGCTTTCAGGCGCTCAACCAGCATATTCTCCCAGTTATCCGTATCCGGCGGGGATTCGGGGATCAACACCCAGTCGGCGCCGCCGGCTAGGGCGCCCATCAGCGCCAGGTAGCCGCAGTTGCGCCCCATCACCTTGACCACAAAGGTGCGCTGGTGGCTGGCTGCCGTGCTGGAGATAGCATCCACGGCTTCGGTGATGCGGTGCAGAGCGGAATCGGCGCCGATGGTCATATCGGTGCCGAACATGTCGTTGTCAATCGAACCCACCAGGCCGGCGATCATCAAAGCCGGGTGGGCGTTGGCGGATTTCTTGGTGATCTCGCCGGCAGCGACCAGCTCTTTGAGTAGCTCGGGCCATTCCAGGCGGAAGATATTGGCCCCGGTCAGGCTGCCATCCCCGCCGATGACTACCAGGCGGTCGATATCATGTTCCAGCAGGTTGCGGGCGGCGCGGCGGCGGCCGTCGCGCGTGCGAAACTCGTCCGAGCGGGCGGTGCCGATAATTGTGCCGCCCAGGTGCAGAATACCGCCCACCGATTCCCAGGTCATCTTGCGGATCAGGCTGCCCCCTTCAACCATGCCTTGATAGCCTTCGTAGATAGCGTAGACGTCGATGCCTTTATCCAGGCTGGTGCGGACGATGGCGCGCAGGGCGGCGTTCATGCCCTGGGCATCGCCGCCGCTGGTGAGCACGCCGATGCGGCCGGGAGTGGTTGGGTTCGTCATTAGAGTAAGCTCCTGAAAACGCCCTTCGAGGGCGGGATGTGGCTGGTGTTTTGGGTCTATCATACAAGGAAAGTGATAAAAAAGGTAGAGGGAAGGGTGTGATGGAGGTCTGAGGGATGCTTCGCTGCGCCCAGCATGACAGAGGTGGGGAGGAGGCATTGCTGTGCTCAGCATGACACAGGAGAAAGAATGCGGTGCTGGGCTCAGCATGACGGAGAAGAAAAGTGGCATAATATAGCAGACAATCAACCACTCTACAGGAGGCTGAGCATGTATATCGTGCATGTGTTTGTGCATGTCAAACCTGAATTTGTGACCGCCTTTATGGCTGCCGCGCTGGATAACGCCCAGAACAGCGTGCAGGAGCCGGGCGTGGCGCGCTTCGACGTGCTGCAGGAAAGCGAAAACCCGGCACGCTTTGTGCTGGTAGAGGTGTATCGCGACCCCGAAGCCGCCGCGGCGCACAAGACCACCGCGCATTATGCCCACTGGCGCGATGCGGTCGCTGAGATGATGGCTGAGCCGCGCCTGGGCGTGAAATACACCAACCTGTTCCCGGGCGATCAGGGCTGGTAAGCCGGCATGGACGAACGCAAAACCATCCAATTTGAGTTTGCCGCACCGCAGCGTATCCTCTTCGGCGCAGGTACGGCGCGCCAGACCGGCACGCTGGTGGCTGAATGGGGCCGGCGGGCGCTGGTGGTGGTTGGCGCTGGCGAAGCCGTTACTGTGCCGGTGTTCGAGTCGCTGGATGCGGCGGGGATCAGCTGGGAGACGGTGCGGGTTTCCCAGGAGCCCACCCTGGAGAGCGTGGAGGCGGCTCTGGCGCAGGCGCGTCAGATGCAGGCTGAGATGGTCCTGGGGGTGGGCGGCGGCAGCGCCCTGGATACCGCCAAAGCCGTGGCGGCCTTGCTGACCAATCCTGGCGAGCTGCTGGATTACCTGGAGGTGGTGGGTCGCGGCCAGGCACTGCGCCATCCCAGCGCAGCCTGCGCCGCCATCCCGACTACTGCCGGGACCGGCTCGGAGGCCACGCGCAACGCCGTGGTAGGCGTGCCCGAGAAACAGTTGAAGGTGAGCCTGCGCGGGGCGGGCATGCTGCCGCGCCTGGCGCTGGTGGACCCCGAATTGACCTACAGCCTGCCGCCCGAGCCGACCGCCTACACCGGGCTGGACGCCCTGACCCAGGTGATCGAGCCGTTTGTCTCGATCGCTGCCAACCCGCTGACGGACGCCATCTGCCGGGAGGGCATGCGGCGTGGGGGAGGGGCGCTGCGAAGCGCTTACCAGGACGTCCGCGATCCGCAGGCGCGTGAAGCGATGAGCTTTACCAGCCTGGCCGGCGGGCTGGCGCTGGCCAACGCCAAACTGGGAGCGGTGCACGGCTTTGCCGGGGTGCTGGGCGGGATGATCCTCATGCCGCACGGGGCGATCTGCGCCCGGCTGCTGCCGCGGGTGATGGAGATTAATCTCAAGGCGCTGCAAGCACGCCTGCCCGGCTCGCCCGCCCTGGAGCGCTACTCTGAAGCGGCCCGTCTGCTGACTGGATACCCGGGGGCGGAGGCTGCGGACGGGGTGGAATGGGTGGCAGCGCTGGTGCAGGATCTGCACATCCCGCGTTTGGGGGAGTATGGGCTGCGAGCCGAGCAGTTGGATGAAGTCGTGGATAAATCTCAGAAGGCCAGCAGCATGAAAGGCAACCCGCTGGTGCTGACGGAGGAGGAGCTCAGATTGATCCTTGTGCAGGCGTTGTGATCAATCTTAAATTGCGTGTAGCTAAATTGTTGCGCTTGAGTTTGGGCAGATAGGTAAAGGCTAATGTAACAACCGTCTATGCACCAGGGACCTGAAGACATTATGTTGACAAAACCGATCCAAAGTATTCTTTTGTTTGTCATCCTTGGATTTTTAGCCGCCAGCTGCATCTCTACGGGATTATTCCCGATAGATGCTGCTTTCAATAAGATCATTCCACTGGCCGGAATGAATTCGAAATTGGAGTTTATAGCCCTTGATTCAAAGGAGGATCCCTATAGAATTGGTAAAAGTATTTCATTGGGGCTTAAGAATCTCTCTGAGAGTATGATAATTTTCCCTTCGGATTATGGCCTTCAATTATTTAACTATCGGGATGGACAATGGGAGAAGATCGATAATATGGCGCAGTACATCCCGGAAGGAAATCGGCAAATTTCACCAAAAGGACCAGATACTCCAGGACAAACTGCGATTGGTTTTTATCCAGATCTGAAAAACGAGGGAAGCCAATCGAAATTCGGGTGGTTATCCAGGGGATTGTTTATGAGGGTGACACACCCACAGATGAACAAGCAGGTGCGTATATCGACATCACGTTACAGCCGTAATAATGCCTGAACCTGGACAATGGATGTCATCCAACAGAACCACCTCTCGGCGTTTCTTCTACGATGATACTATTTCCATGCCCGGTAAAGGGTGTAATGGCCGGTCTCTTCCAATCGTTCGATACAATGGACCTCGTGACATCATGCTGACAAAACCGATCCAAAGTATTCTTTTGCTTGTCATCCTTGGATTATTAGCTAGCAGCTGCATCTCTGCGGCGTTATCTCCGAAAGATGCCGCATTCGATAAGCTCATTCCACTGGCCGGAATGAATTCGAAATTGGAATTTATTGCCCTTGATACGAAGGACAGTCCATACAGAATCGGCACAAGTATTGCTTTAGGACTTAAAAATCTTACTGATTTCACTATAATATTCCCATCAAATTATGGCCTCCAAATATTTGCATTTCAGGATAATGAATGGAGTAGGATTGATAATTTGATGCAGTATATCCCGGAAGGAAATACGCAAATTTCACCGAAAGGACCAGATACTCCAGGACAAACTGGAGTTGATTTTTTCCCAGATTTAAAAAATCAAGGCCAACCAATCGAAATTCGAGTTGTAATACAGGGGATCGTATACGTGGACGAAATGCCAACGGATGAACAAGCAAGCGCGTACATTGATATCGTCTTACAGCCATAGAATGGATGACTGGTTTGATTGTGCTTAGCGCAGAAAATGTTTTATGGATCAGTGTTTGTTGATGCTCATTGGCAATCACTCTCCGCCAGGCTCAGGGCGTCTCATCGCAAAGCCTCAGAGCGGTCTTGGCTCGACCAGCAAAGTCGCCACCGCTGCCGGACGCTGCACAGCCAGCAGCTCTACAAGGCCTGGGGAGAATCGCGCTACACCAGCGGACCTTACCAACCCGCTACACCGGGCAGTACATCTACGCCAACGACTTCGGACTGGTGTTTTATAACGCCCGCTGGGACGACCCGCTGCTCGCAAGCTGGGCGCAGCCGGATACGCTCATCCCGCAGAACCAGGGCACGCAAGCCTGGGACAGGTATGCCTATGTCAACAACTAGCCGGTCAACTACAATGATCCCCCAGGACACCGTTTGGTTCTCTGTACCGCCGCAATTGGAGGGGCGATAGGAACAATCGTAGGTGCGGTAGGCTACACTGCATATACCGTGGCTACGGGCACAGAATTCAACACAGGCCAGCTGCTCTGGAGGCAGGAGGCGGCGCGGCTGCTGGAGCACTCATTGGAACTGGTGTTTGGATTACTCAAGGGATGTCAGTTGCAGCGGCAACAACAGCCTCGGTTACTGGCGCCGGTGCTGCAACAACTGCCCTAAGTCTTACTGGTGCGGATCCAACGGACGAGATCCAAGCTGGATCGCAAGCGTTTGGTAGTCTTAGTCAAGCAGCAGACTACGGAATACAACAAGGGACTCAGCTTAAAAATACGCTTGCTGGTACCGGTCCCCAGGTACATCAATTCATTGGGCAACGCTTAGCTCCAGCTATCGGTCAAAGTGCAGCCCAGGCTAGGGAATGGTTGAGTGCAGCGGTCACCCCTCAAGTACATCAGGTTTTCAAGAATGCTTGGCGTAGTGCCATAGGGTATAGTAACCAAGCAATGGAATGGACTACTACCAGCGGGAATCCAGCTGTTATTTGGGAAAAGGCCCAAGGAATTTATGCGGATTATCCAGTCCTGCTGGACGCCGCAAAGAAGACCAGTTTTGGTGATTAGAATAATATGGATATCAAACATCGAATCAGTTTCAATTCGATTAATGATGCAGAATTTCTGTCTGCAGTAATCGAGATGGGCATTGATCAAAAAGCTATAGAGTTACCTGGTGGTGGTGGCAAATTTGTTACATTTGTCATTTCTGAATCCGACCCCCATTGGGTTAGAGTAGCCGAATTGGTGGCGACGAGAAGAGCAGTGAATCTAGTAGAGACTATCTTTACGGCTGAGGAAATACGAAACGCAGAATGGTCACGTCTTGTCTCAACCTTTGAGCAAGGTTATCCACAACCGAAGCTGCACTGGCCGCTCAAACAACTTAGCTATGACATCATATGCCCAAAATGCGCCATCTATAGACAAACCCATCCTATGCGATTGGCGAAAGAGCCTAATTTGGGTAGAAAATCGTTCATGTCCCTCATCTGGGCTGGTGAGATCTTTTGTACACCGGAAGTGATTCTAGGCCTTGAGAACATACAAGCGAGAGGTTACGAAGTTTGGGATGCCCTCATCCATAAAATCGGAAAACCTTCAGAAAGAGTGCGTCAATTATATTTGCCTGGTATAGCCTCGCCAGGCGTGATTGTAGATGATAATTTGGAACGGAAAATCTGCCCTGTTTGTAGGACAACTAAGTACTATCCGCATGTAAAAGGCCCAATGTATCTCAATAGAGGAGCTTTGCTGCCAGATACCGATTTCATGTTGACACATGAATGGTTTGGTCATGGACTGCTGGCGTGGCGAGAGATACTGGTGTCCAATCGGGTAGCCAGTCTCATTCTTGATAAAGGATGGGGTGGAGTACGGTTTAAAGTTGTTGAAGTTGTGTAACGCTCGATTTCTAGAGTTTGATCACTTTCCGTATAAATGAGAGACGACCGAAAAGGTAATCCAGTTTGTACGTCTTCCTTCTACGATAATGGACGCTTGTTTTGATACGCTGTCACCCTGATCACGCGCACCGTCATGGGCAGTACGTATACATTAGGTTACGGTGAAGAAAACCGCCCCACCTCGGTCAGCGGGGCAGCCACGGCCAGCAGCTCTACAAGGCGTGGGGAGAATCCAGGTACACAAGCGTCACCTTACCGGCTGGATATCCCCTCTTGGTCTGAATTCTTTGTCCTAGCAAGGAGTAGCATTATTAAATGATCTTGGGATGCTTTATTCAGGACCTCTAGGAAAAGTACCCCAAAGTTTACCGATCCGTAAGCAAGAAATAGATATAGGCTGGGAGTAAAAATGATTGTTCAAGGAACAATTACATCTGAACATCTACTGTCTTTTACTATTGTCAATCAAGTCGGTGTTGCGCTCGTGGGATTATTAATTCTATTCTTTAGGTTAATACCAAATAACCCGAATAAAAAGGTAATACTTTCGATCGGGGTAGGTTTGATCGCGGAGGGAATTATGATCATTGCGTTCTTGGATGTGGGGATTT
>Ga0105107_10000756_pt1 | contig 20640 bp, 19 predicted proteins | sample PPLLaktember2015_6_FD_79335 | JGI IMG/M metagenome (GOLD analysis project Ga0105107, IMG submission 79335) | Freshwater sediment microbial communities from Prairie Pothole Lake near Jamestown, North Dakota, USA - PPLs Lake P8 Core (1) Depth... | ecosystem: Environmental > Aquatic > Freshwater >... | reverse complement strand
CGAGCGCGCCCGCTCGGGCAAGCTCGATCCGGTGATCGGCCGCGACGAGGAAGTCCGGCGCGTGATCCAGATCCTCCAGCGCCGCACCAAGAACAACCCGGTGCTGATCGGCGAGCCCGGCGTGGGCAAGACCGCCATCGTCGAAGGGCTCGCGCAGCGCATCATCAACGGCGAAGTGCCCGAGACGCTCAAAGGCAAGCGCGTCCTCTCGCTCGACATGGCGGCGCTGCTCGCGGGCGCCAAATACCGCGGGGAGTTCGAGGAGCGCCTGAAATCGGTGCTCAAGGAAATCGCCCAGGAAGAAGGCCGCATCATCGTCTTCATCGACGAGATCCACACCATGGTCGGCGCGGGCAAGGCCGAAGGTGCGATGGACGCGGGCAACATGCTGAAGCCCGCGCTCGCGCGAGGCGAGCTCCACTGCGTGGGCGCGACGACGCTCGACGAATACCGCAAGTACATCGAAAAAGACGCCGCGCTCGAGCGCCGCTTCCAGAAAGTGCTGGTCGACGAGCCTTCGGTCGAAGCCACGATCGCGATCCTGCGCGGGTTGCAGGAGCGCTACGAGCTCCACCACGGCGTGGAGATCACCGACCCGGCGATCGTCGCCGCGGCCGAGTTGTCGCATCGCTACATCACGGACCGTTTCCTCCCCGACAAGGCGATCGACCTGATCGACGAAGCGGCCGCGCGCATCAAGATGGAAATCGACTCCAAGCCCGAGGCGATGGACCGTCTCGACCGGCGCCTGATCCAGTTGAAGATCGAGCGCGAAGCGGTGAAGAAGGAAACCGACGAAGCTTCGAAGAAGCGCTTCGCGCTGATCGAGAACGAGATCGCCAACCTCGAACGCGAATACGCCGACCTGGAAGAGATCTGGAAAGCCGAGAAAGCGCAGGTGCAGGGAGCCGCCCACATCAAGGAAGAGATCGAGCGCGTCAAGGCGGACATCGTCAAGCTTCAGCGCGAAGGAAAATTCGACAAGGTGGCGGAGCTCCAGTACGGCAAGCTCCCGCAGCTCGACGCGCAGATGAAGCAGGCGGAGAAAGCGAACGAGAGCGGCGACAAAGTGCGGCCGCGCCTCCTGCGCACGCAGGTCGGCGCCGAAGAGATCGCCGAAGTCGTCTCGCGCGCCACGGGCATACCGGTTTCCAAGATGATGCAGGGCGAGCGCGAGAAGCTCCTCCTCATGGAAGACGTGCTCCATCGACGCGTGATCGGCCAGGAGGAAGCGGTGCGCCTGGTCTCCGACGCGATCCGCCGGCAGCGCGCCGGCCTGGGCGACCCGAAGCGCCCGTACGGCTCGTTCCTGTTCCTCGGACCCACCGGCGTCGGCAAGACCGAGCTCTGCAAAGCGCTCGCCGAATTCCTGTTCGATTCGGAAGACCATCTCATCCGCATCGACATGTCGGAATTCATGGAGAAGCACTCGGTCGCGCGCTTGATCGGCGCGCCGCCCGGGTACGTCGGTTACGAGGAAGGCGGCTATCTCACCGAGCTCGTGCGCCGCAAGCCTTATTCGGTGATCCTGCTCGACGAAGTCGAGAAAGCGCACCACGACGTCTTCAACGTGCTCCTCCAGGTGCTGGACGACGGCCGCATGACCGACGGCCAGGGCCGCACCGTGGATTTCAAGAACACCGTGATCGTCATGACCTCCAACCTCGGATCGCAGATGATCCAGAGCATGGTGGGAGACGAGTACGGCGCGGTCAAGGACGCGGTAATGGGCGAAGTGAAGACGCATTTCAGGCCCGAGTTCATCAACCGCATCGACGAGATCGTCGTGTTCCACTCTCTCGACGAAGCCAACATACGCGAGATCGCACGCATACAGTTGGGCTATCTCGAGAAGCGCCTGGCGCAGATGGACATGAAGCTGGATGTCAGCGACGCGGCGCTGAAGGAGATCGCCTCGGTCGGCTTCGATCCGGTGTTCGGCGCGAGGCCGCTCAAGCGCGCGATTCAGTCGCAGATCGAGAACCCGCTCGCGCGCGCGATCCTCGAAGGGCAGTTCGGGCCGAAAGACACGATCAAGGTCGACGCCCGGCAGGGCAAGGTCGTGTTCGAGAAAGAGCTGGCTGCCGCCGCCTGAAGCTCGCGGCGGTCGCGCATCCTGACAGCGGCTCCCGCGCGTTGACACGCGCGGGAGCCGCTGTTAGTTTGCGGGCGGACCGCCACTCGTAGCGCGCAGGCTTGCGGCGCGCGAGTGGCGGCACAAAAAACAAGCCAGGAGGTTGCCATGAGCCGTCACGCACAACTGATATCGTGGGTTGCACTCGCAGCCGCCGCGCTCGCCGGAGCAGGACCGGCCGTCGCGGCCCAGAGCCCGACGACGATACGCTACGCCCTGGGAGACGTGGTCTCGGTCGACGAGCTGCCGCTGCTGGTCGCCGTGGAAAACACGAAGAAACGGGGCGTGAACGTCGAAGTCACCGCGTTCAAGAGCGAGGAAGTCGCGACCCAGGCGGTGATCAACGGCCAGGCCGACATCGGACAGGGCACGCCCTACGCGGCGGTGCAGAAAGTGAAGACCCCGGTGCGTTTTTTCTACCAGATGAGCGCGCTGCAGTTTTTCCCGGTGGTCGATGCGAAGCAGTACAAGACCTGGAAAGACCTGAACGGCCAGGACATCGTCGTCCATGCGCGCGGCTCCGGAACGGAGGCGATCATGCAGCTCATGGCCAAGGAGCACGGCATCCGGTACAAGAGCGTGTCCTTCGTGCCCGGATCCAACGTGCGCGCGCTCGGTCTCATCAAAGGCACGATCAAAGCAACGATACTGGACGCCACCAACAAGAATTACGTGATGAAGGAAGCGCCGGGCAGGTTCACGATCCTGCCCCTGGGCAAGGTGAAGGCGAGCGATGAAGCGCTTTTCGCGACCCGCGCTTTTCTCGACAAGAACCAGGCGGCGGTCGCGGTGTTCGTGGAAGAGCTGGTCAAGGTGAACCGCGCCGTCAACGCCGATCCGAAGTGGATCGTCGGGGAGCGCAAGCGGCTCAACCTGCTCAAAGAGATCCCGGCGAAGCTCGAGGCCGAGATCGCGCCGTTTTACGAGGACGCCGCGAAGACGGGCATCTTCCCTAACGATGGCGGCGGCGAACAGGCGGCAAAGAGCGATCTCGAGTTTTTCAGGCTTTCCGGCGCGCTCCAGGGTGAGAATCTGAAGGTCGAGGACTTCTGGGATTTCCGCCCGCTCAAGGCGGCGCTTTCCAAAATCAAGTAAGCGCTGCTCCCATTGCTTTGCGTGAGACGCCGCCGGCGCGCGGGCCGCGGCGCCCTTCCGTCGTGAGCCGCTCCAACCTCGCTTGGCAGCTCGCGTCCTTCGCGACGTTCTTCGCCGCTTGGGAGATCGCCGGGCGCTGGCCGGTCAGCGCCGCTTTCCCCCCTTTCAGCGCGACGCTGCATGCGCTGCTCCTGATGATAGTCGACGGCAGCCTCGCCAAGGCCTACGCCTCTACGCTGCAGCCGCTCCTGATCGGGCTTGCCGTGTGCGCGGTGGTCGGCGTCGGTTTCGGCATCGGCATGGGCCTGTCGCGCTCGGTCGAGTGGTTTTCGCTCCCCATCTTCATCATCCTGCAGGCGGCCCCCATGGCGGCGATCATTCCGCTCGTCACGTACGTCTACGGCATAGGCCTCACCGCGAAAGTGCTCGCGGTCGTTTTCCTCGCCGTCCCGGTGGTCGTCATGAACGCTTACAAGGGCATACGCAACACCCATCCTTCGCTGCTGCAGATGTGCCGGGCGTTCATGGGCACGCGCCGTCAGCAGGTTCTAAAGATCATTCTTCCGCACGCCGCGGGCCTCGTGTTCACCGGTCTGCGCCTGGGGGTAGCCATGGGCTTCATCGGCATCGTGATCGCGGAGCTCCTCATCACCCCGACGGGGATAGGGGACCTCATCACCTACAACAGCTCGGTGGCGGACTATCCGCGAATGTTCGCTGCGATCGCGTCGATCGTCTTCATCGCGGCCGTGTCGCTACACGTGCTGGAGCGGCTGGAGCGCCGTCTCTTCCCGGCCGAGACGAGGGCGGAATGAGCGTGCAGGAGGCGGCGATCGTCGAGGCGCGGGGGATCGGCAAGACCTACGACACCGGCGTGGAAGCCTTGCGCGGCGTCGACATCGCGTTCCCGCGCGGCGAGCTTTCGACCCTGCTCGGTCCCAGCGGCTGCGGCAAGACCACGCTGCTCAAGATCATCGCGGGCCTGATCCGCGCCGATGCGGGCGAGGTGAGGGTGCAGGGACGCAAGGTGGATGCGCCGGGTCCCGAACGCGCATTCGTGTTCCAGGACTTCGCGCTGCTGCCGTGGGCGAGCGTGCTGCGCAACGTGGCTTTCGGGCTGGAGCTGCGGGGCGTACCGCGTACCGAGCGCGAGGAGATCGCCCGCATGCGCATCCGGGAAGTGGGGCTCGCGGGTTTCGAGGCGAGCTATCCCAGCGAGCTTTCGGGCGGCATGCGGCAGCGCGTCGGGCTCGCACGCGCATTCGCGGTCGACGCCGACATCGTCCTCATGGACGAGCCGTTCTCGTCGGTGGACGAGCAAACCCGGCGCAAGTTCCAGGAGGACCTGCTCGAGCTCCTCGCCAGGCAGCGCAAGACGGTCATCTTCGTCACGCACAGCATAGAGGAAGCGGTGTACGTCTCGGACCAGATCGTGCTGCTGTCGCCGCGGCCGGGAAGCGTGTCACGCATTTTCCGTCCGGGCATAGACCACACCCGCGGTGCCGACGAGATCCGGCGCGACCGCCGCTATCTCGACGCGGTCGACGAGATCTGGCAAATCCTGAAGCAGTACATCGCATGAAGGTGACGCGAGCCATGAAGGTCCGGCGGCTGCGCGTGCCGAGCGCGTTCTCGCTCGTGATCTGGTTCGCCTTGTGGGAGGTCGTCGGACGATCCGGCGCGAGCTCCATCGTGCCGCCGCTGTCCGCCGTCGTGCACGCCGGCGTCGAAGTGGTTCAGACGGCGAAGTTCGCGACTGCGGCGGCGATCTCGCTGCGCTCGTACGCGCTCGGCATGGCGCTCGCGATCGCGGTCGGCATTCCGCTCGGCATCCTGATGGCACGGGTGAAAGCGCTCGGGCGCATCCTCGGGATGTGGGTGAACATTTTCGTGAGCGCCCCCATCTCCGCGCTCGTGCCGATACTCATGGCGGTGATCGGCATCGGCGAGACCACGGTGGTGGTGACGGTGTTCCTGTTTGCCGTCTTCGTGATCGTCCTCGACGCGCAGGTGGGCATCGTTCGCGCCGACCGTTCGCTCGTCGAGATGGCGCGCTCCTTCGGCGCGAGCCGCGCCCAGCTGTATGGCAAGGTGCTCCTGCTGAGCGCGCTCCCGGAGATGCTGGCGGGGTTGCGGCTCGCGGCGATCCGCGGCGTCAAAGGCGTGGTGATCGGGCAGCTCCTCGTCGCAATCATCGGTGTGGGTGAGCTCTTCGAGCTCTATTCACAGCATTTCCTGATGGAGGAGTTCTGGGCGCTCGTGATCGTCGTTTTCCTTTTTGCGTTCGCCGTGTCGGAGGCGATCGCCGGTCTCGAGCGTCGCGTCGACTACTACGCGAGCACGCGCTGATCGCGGGCGCTAAAGGCGCATCGCACGCCAATAGCCTGTGAGCTCCAGATAACCGCGGCCGATCGCTTTCCCGGACTGCGACGCCGTCACCGCGCCTTCCCAGTAAATCGTCCCGACCGACGCGCGCGTGTCGTTCTCCTGGTCGTCCATCAGCGGATCGATGGTGAGCTCGAGATCGCCCGCCCTGACGCGCCACGCGACGGGGTAGCTCGCACCGGTGCGCGGCGAGCGCCACGAGCGAACAGGTGCCATGTCCACCTCGGCGGGTGCGAACGTTCTCCGCCGGCCATCCGCGCTCCGATATGCGCCTCCTGCCCACAGCGTGCCTGCCGAGCGCTCGCGCATCCGAAAGGCCATCAGGGCGCCGCCGTCGTCGAAGTTGATGCCTATCCAGTCCCATCCTGCCGCGCGCTCGTCCATATAGCTCGAAGACCATTCATGGTCCAGCCACGCGGTGCCTGACACTTCGAAGCGCTTCGCGTTTTCCGTGAGTGCGCCCGCCACTTGCAGTTGCGGGAGGCTGTAGTAATAGCTCGCCGACTCGGGCCTCGGCCCTTTGCGGCTGTAGCCGCCGTCGCCTTGCAGGAACGGCGGCTGCGGAGTCGTCAGGCTGAGCGCGAGACTGAATTCGCGCGCCGGTATCCGCACCGCATAAACAGCGCCTTCCTGCGCGATCGACCAGTCGTCTATCCACACGCGCGTGCGTCCCTCGTCGGCGCCGGCGAGACCCAGGCTCGCGCGCGCGACTTTCTGGTCGTGCACGAGCCGCCCGCGGCGCGCGTCGCTCAGCGCCGCATGGGCGATGAGGATGTGGCGCGCCGTGAAAGCGCTGGGATTGCGCTCGTCGACGTTCGGCCGCGAGCGGAAGAACGTCACTTGGAACCCGATCGGCGGCCGCCCGCGAGGCTCGAGCCAGCCGGTGACGTACCACCATTCGGTGCGGAACGCGGGGTGGCTGCCTTCGTCCTCGGGAAAGCGCAGCCGGTAACCGGGCACGACCGGCGCGTAAGGCGTGGGCGGCAGCGCGCGAGGGCCGGGCGCTTCCGCGCCGTAAGAGGGCGGTGCGAGCACGGCTGAAATCCAGCCCAAGGCGCGCCGCCTCGCGTTGAAACTCACCATACGTTTCGGGTCAGCTGTCACTTCGTCACCGCGCTCACCAATCCTCACGCACCGCACGCGTCACGTCGTCGCTCATCGCGCGCCGGCCGCTTACGACCGCAGTGAAGCTCGCTGCGAGTACGAGCGCGCCGGCAAGGCTCGCGAGCGCGAGCCACGGCATGTGCATGTCCATGCTCCAATGGAAAGACTGCCGGTTGATGACGTGGATGAGGATGAGGCTGATGAGCCACCCGAGCGCGAGTCCCGCAGCGACCCCGAGACCGCCGACCGTCAGTCCTTCGGCAGCCAGCATCGCTGCGATCTCGCGCCTGCGCATTCCGACATGGCGCAGCACGCCGAACTCGCGCCGCCGCGCGAGCGCCTGCGCGCTGAAGCTCGCGCTCACGCCGAATAGACCGATCAGCACCGCGGCCACTTCGAGCGCATACGTCACGGCAAAGGTGCGGTCGAATATCGCCAGCGAGATCGACTTCAGCTCGCGCGTCGAAGCGATTTCCACCCCTTCGGGATCGCCGAAGAGCGTGCGAAGCTTGCCTGCGACGTCTTCGAAGCCCACGCCCGGAGTGAGATACACCGCAGCTTCGTTCGCGCGCTCGTCGCCGGTCGCCTCGACATAAATTGCGCGATCGATGACGATCGCGCCGTTCTGCCGCGCGTAATCGCGCCAGACGCCTGCGACTGCGAAGCGGCGCATCGCTTTCCCGATCGGCACCTCGAGCGCGTCGCCGGCCCGCACGCCCAGCAGGTCGGCTGCCACTTCCGAGAGCCATGCACCGGGGAGTGCACCCGCTGCGGGCAGCGCGTGGGAACCTTCGACCGGCAGCGGCGGGCGGGGGCGGCCTTCAGCATAAGGCCGGGCAATCAGCGTCAATGGCGGCCTATCGACGCGCAGCAGCACGCTCTGAGTGCGCACGAAGATCGCATCGCGCACTGCGGGCAGCGTCGCGATGCGCCTTTGTTCCTCGGGAGTGAAGTATCCCGTTTCCCCGACGCGACCCGCGCGCACGTACATGTCCGCGGGCAGCATCGTATCGAGCCACGTTTCGAGAGACGCGCGAAACGACCCGATCATGATGAGCATGGACACCATGAGGCTGAAGCTCGTCACGATCGCTGCGAGGCTGACCGCGACCTGCCGCGGCGTCGCCTGCAATTGCGCCGCGGCGAGCGCTGCGGGCGCGTAGCGCAGGGCCGGCAGTCGCGCGAGCACGATTTCGGCGCAGCGCGGCATGACGAGTATCGCGCCGACGAGTATGAGCGCGACGGAGGCGTAGCCGAACAGCGGCAGCTCGTGCACGGGCGGCACCTGCGACAGCGCGAGCCCGATGGCGAAGAAGAGGAGGCCCGGCCACGGCGCGCCGACTTTTTCCAGGGCCGCTTCCTCGTCGCCGGCCTTCAGTGCCAGCGCGGGCGCGCGCCGCGCGGCTTCGAGCGCGGGGATGGCGGCGCCGAGGACTGCGAATGCCACGCCGAGCCCGAAATATGCCGCCAGCGCCGCGTACGAGATGTCGAGGGAGGGCGTGAGCGAGCGGAAATAGCCTGCGCCCAGGTCGCCGCCGAGGCGCTCCACACCGATCCGGGCGAGGGCGATGCCGAGTGCGACGCCCAGCGCCGAGCCCGCGATTCCCACCACCGCGCCTTCGGCCACGAGCAGAGCCAGCATCCGGCGTCGCGTGAGCCCGACGATGCGCAGCAGCGCGAGCTGCGTGCGGCGGCGTAGCAGCGCGAGAAACTGCGTTGAGAAAACGAGGAAGGCGCCGGTGAAAAGCGCGACGAGCGCCAGCATGTCGAGATTGGTGCGATACGCGCGCGTGAAGCTCGCGCTGCGCTCGGCCTCGAGCTCCGGCGTGGAAGCCAGGACCCCCGGCGGCAGCAGGGACGCCACCGCATCGCTGAAGCGCCCGAGATCGGTACCCGCCTCGAGCTTCACGTCGATGCGATGCAATTCGCCCAGCCGGCCGAGCTGCCACTGGGCCGCGGCGATGTCCATGATCGCGATGCGCTGACGCGTCGCACCGGGGGGAAGCACCTCTACGATGCGCAAAGCGATCACGCGCGATCCGGTGTGCACGCGCAACGTTGCGCCTGCTGCAAGCCCGAGCTCGTCGGCGGCCGCACGCGACAGGAGCACGGCATCGCCTTTCAGGAGCTCGAGTATCGCGTCGCGGGATCCGGCGAGCAGGTGAGGCTGCACTTCGGCAGCGCGAAACGGATCGAGCCCGAGTATGCGTATCGTTTCGCGTCTCCCCGCGAGCTGTGCATCGACTTCCACCGCAGGGCTTGCCGCCCGCGCACCGGGCAGCCTGGCGATGCGGGGATAGAGATCGTCGGGGAAGCCCGAGCGCGAGCCTCGAATCACGAGGTCGGCTTCTCCCGAGAGCGCGCGGATCGCGAGGCCGAACTCGCTCGAGGCGCTGGCATTGATGAGGTGCACTGCGACGCCGAGCGCGACGCCGAAGGCGATTCCCAGAACGGCGAGGCCGACGCGGCCCGGCTGGTCGCGCCACGCGCCTGCGCTCAGCGCGCGCATGACGGGCCACGCCGCGCCGATCGCGCTCACAGCGCGTGCTCCGCGAGCCCGGCGTCGCTCAGCAGGTACACGCGATCGGCCGTGCGCGCCGCCGTGTTGGAGTGCGTCACGAGTATGCCCGCGCCGGCGCGGCGCTTCACGCCGTCTCGCAGCAGCGCGAGCACCGCCGAGGCGCTTTGCGCATCGAGATTTCCCGTCGGCTCGTCCGCCAGCACGAGCGCGGGCTCGTGCACGAGGGCGCGCGCGATCGCGGTGCGCTGCGCTTCGCCGCCGGAGAGCGTGCGGGGGTAAGCGCGCGCGAGCGGCGCGATGCCGGCTGCGTCCAGCATCGACGCCGTGCGCTCGGCGGCTTCGCGCGCCGCGACGCCGGCGAGATCGAGCGGCAGCCGGACGTTCTGCGCGACGGTGAGGTGGGGCAGGAGATGGAAAGCCTGGAAGACGAAACCCATCGAATTCCGGCGGAAGAGCGTGCGCGCGTTGTCGTCGAGCGCGCCGAGATCGGTTCCGCCCACCACGATCTCGCCGGCGTCGGGAGCATCGAGCCCGCCGATCAGGTTGAGGAGGGTCGATTTGCCGACACCCGACTCGCCCATGATCGCGACCAGCTCGCCGCGGCCGACTTCCAGCGAGACGCCACGCAGGATCTCGCGCGCCCGCACGCCGCCGTACGATTTCCTCACACCGCGTAGACTCAGCACCGCCGTATTCTAGAGGAGGCCGCCCGTGCGCCGGGTGCGCTCTGCTATCATCCTGCCCCGTCGATCAAGACCAAGGAGCATTCAGGTGAATTCAGACGTTTTGCGCGCACTCTGCGCGGCCGCCGTACTCGCTGCGTCCAGCGCGAGCGCCGTCCATGCCCAGAGCTATCCGGTGCGGCCGGTGCGTCTCATCATCCCGTTCTCGGCGGGCGGCGCGGCCGACGTGCCGGGGCGCATCATCGCCGACCGGCTGACGCAAGCCATAGGCCAGCAGGTGGTCGTCGAAAACCGCCCGGGTGCGGGCTCGACGATAGGCGCGGAAGCGGCGGCGAGATCGGCGCCCGACGGCTACACCCTCTTCATGATCAGCAATACGCATTTCGTCGGCGCGGCGCTGCACCGGACGCGCATCAAGTTCGATCCGCTCAACGATTACACGCCGATCACGCAGGTCACGAGCGCGCCCAACCTGCTGATCGTGCATCCGTCGCTGCCGGTTAAAAGCGTGAAAGAGCTCGTGGCGCTCGCGAAGGCGAAGCCCGGTGAAATCAATTACGCCTCGTCGGGCAACGGCAGCACGCAGCATCTCACCGGCGCGCTGTTCGCGAAAATGGCGGGAATCAACATGACGCACATTCCTTATCGCGGCAGCGGCCCGGTCACGGCGGATCTGCTCGCCGGTCAGGTGCAGGTGGCTTTTCCCGGCATCGCGGGCATGTTGCCGCACATCAAGTCGGGCCGGCTGCGCCCGCTCGGCGTGACGGGAGTGAAGCGCTCGCCCGAGCTGCCGCAGGTGCCGACGATCGCGGAAGCGGGGGTGAAAGGATACGAGATGACCGCGTGGTTCGGATTCGCCGGGCCCAAAGGGCTGCCGCGCGAGATCCAGATGAAGCTGCACGGCGATCTACTGAAGATAATCAAGGCGCCCGAGATGCAGAAGAGCATGCGCGGCGTGGGCCAGGACGTGGCGTACCAGGAGCGTCCCGAGCAGTTCTACGCCTTCATGAAAGTCGAAGCGGCGAAATGGGCGAAGGTCGTTCAGGAAGCGGGTGCGAAGGTCGAGTGACGGCTCACGCCGTCACTCGACGTCGCGCCTCGGCGCGGCAATAACGAACAGAGGGAAACCGAAGGTTTCCCTCCGTAACCTCCCATCCTTCGGTTGTCTTCGTAGGGAGCGGAGCGGTCGGGGCGTCAAGGACGCACCGCAACGGCCGGTTAGGCCGCAGCGCGGATGGGCCACATCTCGGATAGACCATCCGCATCGCGGGCGGTGATGGTGGTGCGCACCATGTGGCGGGCGTGATCGCCGGGCCACGGCCGGCCGCGGTGGAGTACCGCGCGGTTGTCCCACATGATGACGTCGCCCGCCTGCCACGTGTGGAGATGCGTGTGTCCAGGCGCAGTGGCGAAGGCAATCAGGTCCACGAGCAGCGCCTGTGCCGCTTCCCGCGCCATGCCGTCGATCGCGCAGGTGTGCGAAGCGATGTAGAGCGCGTCGCGTCCATTCGCAGGATTTCTCCAGCGCATGCGCCACGACACCGGCGGCATGGTCGAGCGCTCGCGATCGGATGCGAGATGAGGCGCGATCTTGCCGCGGGAGTGCGCGTAGTCGTGCCATGCATACGCGTTCTCGAGCTTCGCGCGCAGCGTTTGCGGAAGGCGCTCCCAGGCGAGGCGCGTCGAGGCGAACTCGGTCTCTCCACCGGTGGGCGGAATCACGCGCGCCGAAAGCACCGAAGCGAGCGCGGGCGGCGCCTTGAAACAGCTGTCGGTATGCCAGAGCTGGTTTGCGGCCGCGCGCAACGCTTCCTTGTGCCCGGCCGGAACGAGCTCGCCGGTCGCGCGGTCGACGTTGGTGAGTATGCTGTAAGGCGTGCCTTCCCCGAGCGAGGCTGCCTTGGCGATTTCGAGCGGCCCGAAGCGCTCCGAATAGGCGGCCTGCAGCTCGCCGCTGATCGCCTGGCCGCGAAAGAGCAGCACCGAATGCGCGTCGAAAGCGGCTCGCACGGCGGCATAAGCGTCGTCGCTGCGCGCCACGTCCGCGAGCCCCACGCCGCGCACTTCCGCGAAGAAGCCCGGTCCGACCTGCTGCACTTCCATCGTTGCGCCTACAACCGGTAGCTGGGATCGTCGCGGTCGAGCTTGCGCTTCAATGCGGACCACAGGAGCTTCCCACCCGCGCCGCGGCCGTTCGAGCTGAGGGAGCGTCCCTGCCGGGCCGTATAGTCGATGATCTCCTGCGGGATCGGATTGGGTTCCGCGCCGCCGGAAAGCGCCGCGATCTGGAAGCGGCACGCGCGCTCGATGCGATTCATGCGCGCGAAAGCTTCACCCACGGTCGCGCCGACGGTGAGCGTGCCGTGATTGCGCAGCAGCATCATCGTGCCGTCACCGAGATCCTCGACGATGCGCGTGCGCTCGTCCTCGTTGTCGGCGACGCCTTCGTAGTCGTGGTAGCGCAGCTCTCCCCACACCGTCAGCGCCATCTGCGTGATCGGCAGCAGGCCCTGGCGCTGCGTCGCCACGCCCACGCCGGTCGTGGTGTGGCAGTGCATGACGCAATGGGCGTCGTGCGCGCCCATGTGGACCGCGCTGTGGATGACGAAACCGGCGCGGTTCACTTCGTAGGGCGAGTCGGAAAGCTTGCTGCCTTCGGTATCGACCTTGATGAGCGAGGAGGCGGTGATCTCTTCGAAAAGGAGACCGTAGGGATTGATGAGGAACTGGTCTTCGGTCCCCGGAACGCGCAGCGAGAAATGCGTGCCCAGCATGTCGGTCCAGCCGAGGTCCGCCGCAATGCGAAATGCGGCGGCAAGCTCGCAGCGCGCTTCCCATTCGGCGGCGCTGATGCCGCGCGGCGCTCGCGTGGGCCGTATGCGGGTCACGGTCGATTTCCGGGTCGAGATTTTCATGTTTGTCCTGGGCGTGGGTGAAGGGATTGCTAGAGGAGGGAATTGGCCCCGGAAGCGTAATCTGATCGCGCCCGCGTGGCAACGCCCGATGGACTCTGTTGTGAGCACGATGCAGGCGCGTCTTTTCCTCGTTCTCCTGATCGTTGCCGCGAGTGCCGGCGCCTATGCCCTGCGCGAGGGGTATGTGGTCGTTCCCGAGCGCTGGAACCCGTGGGCGCCGGTGCGTATCGACGAGCCGGTGCACTGGCTCACCCGCTTCAAGCTCGAGCGTTTGAAGGACGACGGGATGTGTCTCACTGTCCTCGGCGAGGCGCAAATGCGCTACGAGCCGGTCGCGGATCGTGAAACCGGGCCGGGCTGCGGTTTCGATAACGCGGTGCGTGTCCTGCGAACCAGCGCGAACGTGGGCACGCCGTTCACGCTGTCATGCCGCAGCGCCGTCGCGCTCGCGATGTGGGAACGCCACGCCGTGCAGCCGGCAGCGCGCTCGCACTTCGGTTCCAGCGTCGCAAGGATCGAGCACTTCGGCTCCTACGCGTGCCGCAACGTCTACGATCGCAAGGATGCACCGGTGAGCCGCCATGCGACGGCGGACGCGCTCGATGTCGCCGGCTTCGTATTCGCGAACGGGCGGCAGGTCCGCGTGGAGCGCGACTGGGGCAGCAATGATCGCGGCGGCGCTTTCCTGCGCGAAGTGCGAGACGGCGCGTGCCGCGTTTTCGACAGCGTGCTCGGCCCCGACTACAACGCCGCCCACCGCGACCACTTCCACCTCGATCGCGGCGGTTGGCGATCCTGCCGTTAAAGCCGCTAGCGCGGCCCGTAAACGGTGCCGCTCGGGGCCGGGCCCGTCACGCCGACGTCGCTGCGCAGCAACGGATCGGATTCGGCGCGCGAGAGGAACCCGTCGCGGTTGCCGTCGTAACGATCGAAAGTCGGCGGATTTGCGGCGGGCGCCGCTTCCGCGCGCGAGAGGAATCCGTCGCGGTCGGTGTCGAGCGCGTCGAACGTGTACAGCGGCGTGCTCGCGTAGCCTCCGCCCGGCAGTTGCGCACTGCGCAGCACCGGCTCGGCTTCCGCGCGGGACAGGAAACCGTCGCGGTTCGCATCCAGGGTCTCGAACGACGTCCCCGCGGGGAGGTTGCGGGTGGCGAGCCAGCGCAGGTGCGGCGAGGCCTCGGTGAGATTGAGAAAGCCGTCGCGGTCGGCGTCCGAGGCGTCGAAAGAGGCGCCCGGGATGCCGGCGAGCGTGGCGTCGGCTTCGCCGTGCGAGAGAAAACCGTCCCCGTTCGCGTCCAGGCGGTGAAACGACGACGTTACGCTCTCCGTAGACACCGCATGCGAGCGCACTCCCATGGGCCCGGCTTCGGCGCGGGAGAGGAAACCATCGCGGTTGGCATCGAGCCGGTCGAACGTCAGCGCGTGGGCATCGACGACCGGCGCATTGCCGTAGACGGGGTCTGCGGGCGGATAGGGCGCGCACGCGGCGAGCAGCGTGGCGCAGGCGGCGGGCACTAAGGCCAGCCGAAGAGCTCTCCTCGGATCAGCGTTCTTCATCAGGATGCACTCCTTCTTAGGGTTACCGGGAAGCGCAGGGCAAGGGAACCCGGCGCGCGTACCTTCCCAATCCAAGAATCGTGCCTGAAATCTAGTGGTGCACGCCCCGCGGAACGTCGATCTCGATCACGTTGCGGTCGCCCCGGCGCTCGTAGTTGCGGCTGGAGGAAAGCTCTATCAGGAGCACGATTCCCAGCCCGCCGATCGGCCGGTGCTCGAGATCGCCCTGGGTATTGCCCGCGGTCACCTCCGCGAAGGGGTCGTAGGGCGGCGCGCAGTCTTCGTAGACGAGCGTGCAGCTGTCGTCTCCGACCTGCAGGCTCAACCACACCGGCTGGTCAGAATCGCCGCCATAACCGTGGTTCACGCTGTTTGCGAAAAGCTCCTCGACCAGCAGGACGATGCGCAGGCGCTCCTCCTCCCTCAAGGTCGCGCACGCCGTTTCGATGAAATCCGAGATCGTATCGAACTCGGCGTGGCGTGCATTGAAGCGCTGCGTGGCTCGACTATCCACCCCTGGAGGCTCCTTTTTTTGTCCGGCTAGTATAGCGGCGGTCTCTTACGCCGTATAAGCTTTGTGGTCCCCGTTGCGAAGGAAAGCGCATGGTGCGATCTCACATATTGGCCGGCGTCGCCGCCACGCTCGCGCTGCTCATGAACGATGCGGCTGCGATGGATGTCGCGCGCATAAAGTCCTCATCCGGCCGCGTTCACCTCGAGCGGGGCGGCGCACGTCTGCCGGCCGGCGTGGGCACGGGCTTGCAGGCGAGCGACACGGTCATCACCGGAGCAAACGGTTCGGTGGGCATCACGTTCACCGACGATTCGCGCATGGCCGCAGGACCCAACAGCGCCTTCGTCATCAATGCTCATCGGATTGAGCGGCGGTAGCCGTTTGAGCTCCGTTTCAAAATGCTCCGTTTCAAAATGCCCTGCGAAGCAGGAAGCAACGTAGATCTTTATCCGGAGCCTCTCCACGAGAAGAGCAGCAGCGTCTGATCGTCGGATGGCTCGGCGCCGGCTTCGAAAGTCTTGATCGCGGCGAGTATTTCGCTGCCGAGTATCGTCACGTCGACGTCGCGCCGGGAAGGCAGCTCGACCAGCGCTTTCAGGCGTGCCCGGCCGTAGAGCGCACCGGTGCGGTTCATCGCTTCCGTGATGCCGTCGGAGGCGAGTGTCAGCATGTCGCGCGGCTCGAGCACGACGCGCCCCGCTTCGTACGGGTAGTCGTCGACGACGCACAGCGGGGGGCCGCCGCCGTCGTCGAGGATCAATGTCTCGCCCGAGCGGCGGACCAGGATCGGCGGCTCGTGGCCCGCATTGCAGTATTCGACCTCGCCCGTGCGCAAGTCTGCGATCAGCGCGAAGAGCGTGACGAAAAGCTGCTCCGGATTCTCGCGCGAGATCTCCGAGTTGAACATCGTCATGAGCGCCGCCGCGTCCACGGGCGTGCGCAGCGCGCAGCTCCTGACGAGCGCCTTGCTCACCGCCATGAACATGGCGGCCGGCAGCCCCTTGTCCGACACGTCGCCCACGATCACGACGAACCTGTCTCCGGGCAGCGGAAAGAAATCGTAGAGATCCCCGCCGACCTCGCGAGCGGCCTTCATGTGCGCGAAGATCTCGATGCGCCGCTCGTTGCGCAGGACCGATTCGCGCTTGGGCAGCATGCCGGTCTGGATGCGCTGCGCCGCCTCGAGCTCGCCGGTGACGCGCGCGGCGGCTTCGCGCTCGGCGGCGAGGTGCGCGCTCAACTGGCGGCGGTGGCGGTCGCTCGCGACGAGCGTCGCCGAGAGCATGAGGCCGAAGAGCAGCGTCATCCCGGCGATCGGCGTCGTGGGATCGAAAAGCGTACGCGTGAACGCGTAGGCAGCGACGCCGGCTGTGATAAGGAGCACCCAGCATCCCGCAAGCACCGAGAACGAAACCCTCGAGCGCGTGCGCGGCACGACGACGATGAGCAGTCCCGCGGCGAGCACGAACACGAGCGCTTCCACGTAGCGCGCCCACGCCGGCCGCGACAGCAGTCCGTTCTCGACGATGTTCTCCACGAGCTGCGCATGGATTTCGATTCCCGGCATGCGCTCGCCGCGCGCCGTGGTGTTCTGATCCAGGAGTGCCAGCGCGGTCACGCCGACGAGCACGATGCTCTGTTTGATCCGGCGCGGGTCGTCCTTGCCTTCGAGCACGTCCGCCGCGGAAACGTAGCGCCGAGGGTCGTGCGGCGAGAAGTGAATCCAGGCCCTGCCGTTGGGCTGCGACGGTACTTCGAGATCGCCGACCTGCACCGAGCGCATGCCTGCTGTGTCCCAGTTGAGCGTGAACGACGGGAGACCGGCTGCGACGCGAAACGATTCGAGCGCAAGCGTGAGCACCGGCTGCTCCCCGAGATAGGCGGCGAGCGGTATGCGGCGCACGATGCCGTGCTCGGGGTCGGCGTTGAGCAGCCCGTGACCGGCGGCGGCGTGGTCGAGCTTGGGGAGGCTGCGCAGCGCGCCCGCATACCGCGCCAGCGGCGCCGGGGGCCCGGTGACGGCGGACGGCGCGCTCGGCGAGCCTTTGGCGATCGAGGCCTCGACGCCCGCGATTCCGATGACTGCGCGCGCGCGTGTCAGCGACTCGGCGAGTATGTCGTCGTTCGGGCGCAGCTCGGAAAGCCGCTTCGCGAGCGCGCGATCGCGGCTGCTCAGATATTCCGCGAGCCGGTCGGGCGACGAGCGGTCGGGCTCGGTGAATAGCATGTCGACCGCGATCGCCGCCGGCTGACGCTCGGCGATGCGATCGATCAACCGGGCGAGGACGTCGCGCGACCAGGGCCATTGCCCGATGCGGCGCAGGCTCTGATCGTCCACGGCGACGATGACCGCGGGGTCGAGCACGCGGGTGCGCGGGAAGCGCGCCTGGTAGCTATCGAAAGCCCACACACGCAGCGGCGGCAGCGGGCCGGGGTCCGGCAGCAGGATGGCCGCGGTGAAGATCACTGCGACGGCCATCCCCAGCCAGCGGCCGCGGCCTTTGCCGAGCCACTCCCGCGCGGCGGCCAGGATGCCGGTGTGAGGGAAGCGCGCGGCGGGCGATTCCACCGCGCGCTTAAAGCGTCACTTCGAGACCGTCGTACGCAGCGGTCACCTTGACCGCGTGCTCCTCTCGCGTGATTTCCTCGAGCCGCTCGGTCTCGTGCCATACGCGCTCGATCGCAGCGTCGTCGTAGGCGGGCTCGTGATGGAAAAGCACGAGGTGCTTCGCCTGCGCGAGCTGGCACAGCTCGACGCCGACGATGTTGCTCGAGTGGCCCCAGTCTTCCTTCACCGAAATCGCATCCGCGAGCGAATACATGGCGTCGAAGATCACGAGGTCGGCGCCGCGAAAGAACTCGATGAAGCCCTCGGTCTCTTCGGCGTTCTCGAGCTTGTGCTCGGAATCGGTCGAGTAAATCATCGCTTTGCCTTCGCGCTCGAGCCGGTAGCCGTAGGAGTCGCCGCCGTGCGCCTGCGCCTTGGCGGTGACTTGGTAGCCCGCGATGTCGTAGATGCGTCCCGGCTCGAGCTGCTGGAACTCAATTTTTGCCCCCATCATGGAGAAATCCACGGGGAAGGAAGGCGGCGCCTGCTGCCGGCGGAAAGCGTGCTCGAGCTCGGCGTGACAGCCGTAGATGCGTATCGTATGCCCCGGGATGTAGGCGGGGGTGAAGAAAGGAAACCCCATGATGTGGTCCCAGTGCAGGTGGGACATGAAGACGTGGAACTCACCGGGCTTGCCTTTGAGCTCGCGCAGCGCGTTGCCCGCGGCCGGCCGCGCGCCCGAGCCCATGTCGAGGAGCACCCGACCCGCGCCTTCGGAAATCACTTCGATGCAGGAGGAGTTGCCGCCGAACGTGCGGGTCGCGGCGAAAGGCAGCGTGTCGGCGAAAGCAGCCGCTTTTTCGGGCGTGTCGAGCTCACGCCCCGAGGCGGCGACGATGGCCGAGACCAGCTTCTCGCGTACCGAGTGAGCGGTGAGCGCCGCGGGGATCGAGCCTCGCGTGCCCCAGAACCGGACTCGCATGTCAGCCTGCGGGCGCTATCGCCGCGATCGCCTCGTCGACGCCGGCATGGCAGGGCAGGACCTTGTCGAACCGGCTGATCTGGAAAATCTCGTTCACGAGCGGCTGCAGCGCGGCCACCGCAATCTTGCCTCCGGACGTGCGGGCTTCCTTCGCCGCGAGCATGAGCACGCGCAAGCCCGCGCTCGAGATGTAGTCGACGCCCGAGAAGTCGAGCACCACCGACTCGCCCGATTTACCCGCCGCCGCGACCAGGGGAATCAGGCGCTCGCGCAGCTGATCGGCCGTTCCCATGTCGATACGCCCGGCGGGGGCAAGCACCACCGCGCGTCCGGCGCGCCGCTCGCTAAGCTCCACTGTTCGATTCTCCCAATACGGTGTGTCGTGTGACGGGCCGCCGGCGGCGCGTGTGACAGCCGCGCTCGCCATGCCGGCGGGATCACCGATTCTCTGCCAGACGCAGGGCGGTGACAAGTGCTTGCTGGCGCGGCGGTTTGCCTGTCGAGCGCGCTTCCCGCTAGGTAGTGAACCAGACGACGTGAGCCCGGTAGGCCTGGTAGGCGCATAGCACCACTTCCACGAGCAGTACGGCGAACGTGAGCGCGGCGCCCCACACGCGGCCGAAGCGGAGAGAGCCCTGGAAGGCGAGCGCGTAACCGTGCATCAGCCGCGCGAGGACGAGTAGCGCGCCGATAACGTGCAGCCAGTAGATGGAGAAGCGGGAAAGCTCCAGCACCAGCAGGAGGAGGAGCGCGAGTGGAACGTATTCGGCGAAATTCGCCTGCGCGCGTATCGCACGCTCCAGGGTGGAGTTGCCGCCGTCGCCCAGGCTCACGCGGGCCTCGCGGCGGCTGCGTATCACGTGCAGGCTCAGGACGACGAACCAGAGGACCAGCACCGCAGCGTACAACGGCGTTACGACCATTGGAGCTCCTTCCATCGAAAGCGTCCCCCGCTATTCGCGTTTTCCCGCACGCTGGTCGCCGAGGTGTATGCCCAGTCCGCGCGCCGTTTCGATGAGGGGATCGCCGGGATCGAGCGTGCGGGCGCCGACCGTCACCTCCGCGAGTGGCACGTCGACCACCCCTGTGTCGTGCCACGCGGCCATGCGCCCGAAGCGTCCCTGCGCGACCATCTGCACGGCGTGCACGCCGAAGGACGAAGCGAGCAGTCGATCGCGGGGCGAGGGCGTGCCGCCGCGCTGGACGTGGCCGAGTATGGTGACGCGGATCTCGGTGCTGGTGAGCGGCGCAAGCTTCTCCATCAGATAGTGGCCGATGCCGCCGTAGCACTTGCCGCTCGCATCCGGCGTGGTCGCTTTCGTTCCTTCCTCGGTGCGCACACCTTCGGCGACGACCACCAGCGCGTGCGTGCGGCCTTCTGCGAGGAGCTCCGTGATGCGCCTCGCGACGCCTGCGACGGAGTACGGGAGCTCGGGGATGAGTATGATGTCCGCGCCGCCCGCGATACCGCCGTTCAGCGCGATGTGCCCGGCGTCGCGCCCCATCACCTCGAGGACCATGACGCGATGGTGGCTGGCCGCAGTGGGCTGCAGGCGGTCGAGCGCTTCGGTGACGACGTTGACCGCGGTTGCGAAGCCGACCGAGTACTCGGTGCAATGCACGTCGTTGTCGATGGTTTTGGGGACGCCCACCATCGGAATGTCGGCGCGCTCGCACAGCTTGGAGACGATGCGCATCGAGCCGTCGCCGCCGATCACGATCAGCGCGTCGAGCCCGAGCTCGCGCACCCCTTCGGCGAACTCCGGCGAGAGGTCGCGGTAGCTGCCGTCGGGCATCTCGAAATGGAGCGGGTTGCCTTTGCTGGTGGTGCCGAGGAAAGTGCCGCTTTCGCGCAGGAGCTGCCCGTCGAAGGTATCCATCGCGAGCTCGCGGTAGCGCGGAGGCCGGTCGATGAGACCTGCCGTCCCATCCAGGATGCCGAGCACTTTCCACCCGTATATCCGCACCGCGTGATACACGACGGCGCGTATGACCGCGTTCAGCCCTGCGCAGTCGCCGCCGCTCGTCAGCACGCCCAGGGTTTTTATTCCGGCCATATGCGCCCCGTAAGGCAAAAGCCGGGCCTGCCAGGAGCCAGCGAACGGAAAACGAGACCGCCGACCGGCGCGATCGCACCGAGCCTGCGCACCTCCCGCCCGGGCTGCTATTGCGGTTGTTTCGCGAGCTGCTCGCGGATGCGCT
>Ga0105107_10000754_pt1 | contig 20666 bp, 17 predicted proteins | sample PPLLaktember2015_6_FD_79335 | JGI IMG/M metagenome (GOLD analysis project Ga0105107, IMG submission 79335) | Freshwater sediment microbial communities from Prairie Pothole Lake near Jamestown, North Dakota, USA - PPLs Lake P8 Core (1) Depth... | ecosystem: Environmental > Aquatic > Freshwater >... | reverse complement strand
TTGCGCGAAACCAAGGGCCACCAGGCTCTCATCATAATCAATCAGGCCTTTTCGATAATACAAGGCCAGCACATTCAGGAATTCGCTTTTCCAAAGTAAGGGAGCTTCCCAAACAGGGTTTCTCTGATGAACCAGGCTTACCACGGATGATTGGGCGGTAGCAAAAGTCATGTAAGCAAGGATATTTATATCGACCACAATCATGGCCGCCCTTCATTTATGGCTTTTTCGATCTCCTCTGCGGTTAGCTGGCCTTTCTTCGCAATTCTTTTTCTGAATTCTTCCGCCTCCCTCCGCAGTTCTTCCGGGTCTTCCTGCGCGATTCCCGTTGACTTTTCAAGATTGCAAATGATCTCGCTGTTCAGGCTTCTGCGGTGGAGCTTGGCAAAATACTTAAGCCGCTCATATAGGGCTTCCGGAATATTCTTAAGTGTAAGGGATGCCATACAGGGTCAAAACGGTTCCATTTTGGAACCAAAAATACTTAAAAAGCGATTTTTCTGCAAATTGTCCCGGGACACGTTGCATTTTACTCCTCCATCCGTATCTTTGCAGTCCTTTTAGGAGAAAACGCATTAATTGACATGAAAAAAGGCATTCATCCGGAATACAAGGAAGTGGTTTTTTGGGATACTTCCAGCGACATTAAGTTCTTAAGCCGTTCTACGCAGGCGCCGAAGGAGACCATTAAATGGGAAGATGGCAAGGAATATCCCGTGATCAAAGTGGAGGTTAGCTCCGCTTCGCATCCGTTCTTCACCGGCAAAAAGCTGTTTGTGGATACAGCCGGTCGCGTGGAGAAATTCAAGAACAAGTATCAAAAGAAAGCTTAATTATTCTTCAAATAAGCACTGTGAAAAGGTCTTCGTCCTGAAGACCTTTTTTATTTTTGCCCGACTACGCCAGTGCTTCGTCGGGCGAGGCCCAGACTACGCCAGTGCTTCGCCGGGCGAAGCCCCACCAGGCTAAGCGGGGTCCGAGCGAATAACAGACCTGGCACAACCATTTACAGGGAGGCCAGATACGATTGAACTTTGAACTTATATGGAATGAACGCAATCCTTTTCGACGACCCGATAATCAGGATTAACCTCCTTCCGTTTACCTATACGCGGCCCGTTGCCAGCATCAGGGTGGGTATTCTTACCATCGACGAAAAATGGCACAAATGGCTGGGCATCAGACCGTCCTTTCAGACCGCAGGATACCTTGAAAAAAAATACCCCAGGGTCAGCACTGACGATAATCTCCTCATTAACGGGGCCGTATGTCCGGATCAGAAACTCGTCGACACCGTAAAGGCCCTTCCCTCCAATTACTTTCTCGTTCAGGATAAGATGCTTATCGCTGCCCGGACTCCGGAAGGGGAGATGAGCACCACAAACACCATCCGGTACACCGACCCGATCACGGTCATCGACAGGCCTTGGAAAATATTTAGTCTCAACGGAGCCCAGATAAAAGAAGATTTCAAGTTGATCACCGCGGGAAGGACTTCCGCCGGCATCAGTGACAGGCACACCGTTGTGTATGGAGAGCAAAATCTTTTCGTGGAAGAAGGTGTCACGGTAAAAGCTGCCATTGTCAACGCCGAAAACGGCCCTGTGTACCTGGGAAAAAACAGCATCATCGATGAGGGTGCCATGATCCGCGGCACGTTCGCGCTCTGTGAAGAAGGCCACGTCAATATGGGCGCGAAGATCAGGGGCGACACGACGATTGGACCGCACTGTAAGGTCGGTGGGGAAGTGAGCACCTCCGTACTTTTCGGCTACAGCAACAAAGCACACGACGGATTTCTCGGCTGTTCGGTTATCGGCGAATGGTGTAACCTGGGAGCGGATACCAATACGTCCAACCTCAAGAACACCTTTGATGAAGTAAAACTCTGGAGTCACGCTGAAAACACGTTTATCAGCACGGGCCTCCAATTCTGCGGACTGATGATGGGCGATCACAGCAAGTGCGGCATCAACACGATGTTTAATACCGGTACCGTGATCGATGTCTCCTCCAATATCTTTGGAGAAGGTTTTCCAAGAAATTATATTCCATCCTTTGCATGGGGAGGAACTGCAGGCATCACCACCTATAACCTCGAAAAAGCATTTCTGACCGCGGCGAGAGCGATGGAACGCCGGCAGAAGGTACTGGATGAAACAGAACAGTCTATTTTGGAACATGTGTACCGCATGACTGCCTTGCACAGAGTATGGGATCATAAAACCACTGCGTAGCAAAATGAAGTTTGAAGACATTCCCGGCGTCCATGAAGTTAAGAGGATGCTCAGCGAAGCGGTCAAAACCAACCACAGCGCGCATGCGCAGTTGTTTGTGGGCGGGGAAGGCGCCGTAAACCTCCCTCTTGCACTCGCCTACGCTGCATATCTGCATTGCGAAAACCGGACTAATGGGGATTCGTGCGGGGTATGCGCAGCCTGTTCGAAAAACTCAAAATACATCCATCCCGATACGCACTTCGTTTTCCCAGTCAGCAATATCAAAGCGGAAAAGGACGAAGAGCGTTTCAGAGCGGACATCACAAAATCCTGGCGCAGCTTTCTCCTGGAACAACCCTATGGAAACCTTGACGACTGGTGTAACTTTTACGGAGGCGAGGACAAGCTCGCTATCATATCAAAAGACGCCAGCCGCGAGATCATCAAGACACTTTCCCTGAAACCATTTGAAAGCAAAAACAAGGTGATGATCATCTGGCAGCCTGAATCCATGCATCCCTCCGCCGCCAATGGTATTTTAAAGATCCTCGAAGAACCATCTCCAAACACTTACTTCATTCTTGTCACCAACGCCGCCGACAAGTTAATGCCGACCATCATCTCACGAACACAGATCGTCACGGTACCGCTGCTGACCGATGATGAACTTGAAACTTTTCTGAAGGAGAAGAAAGGCGTGGAGGCGGCAGCTGTGGCAAAAATCGTTCAGCTCGCGGATGGCAACATCAACCTTGCCCTGAAACTGATCGGACAGGAACCCGATAACAATACGGGTTTCTTTACGGAGTGGATGCGCGCTTGTTTTGCAGGTAAGTTCGGTACGCTCGTCACTATGGCCGAAGAATATCACGCCCTGGACAAAGTGAGCCAGAAGAATATGATTTCCTACAGCATCAACATGATGCGCGAAACCCTGTTGTATTCCGCCGGCGCAGAATCCATCAACCGTACCAGGGGTGAAGAACTCGAATTCGTTCAGCGCTTCAGCAAAGTGCTGGATGTTGAAAAAATTGAAAAGTCCTTTCAACTGCTGAACGATGCCGGTTATCACCTGGAAAGAAACGGCAGCGCGAAGATGATCTTTCTGGACCTGTCGCTCCAGATCGCTAAAACATTCAAAATCCAAGACTTGGGATAATTAATCGAATACAGGAATCTCACATATAGTTCGCAAATTGTCAACTGTCAACTGATCTCTCCTTAAACATGAACAAGACCATTCGTATTGGAACACGCGGAAGCAAGCTCGCCCTATGGCAGGCGAACCACGTCGCTGATCTGATCAAACCCTCGGGCTTCCGCACGGAGATCGTGCCCATTGAGACAAAAGGCGATAAGATCCTGGATGTATCCATAGCGAAGATCGGCAGCAAGGGTGTATTCACTGAAGAAATAGAAGAAAAACTTCTCGAAGGCGGCATTGACATCGCCGTACACAGCGCGAAAGACCTTTCATCCTTTATTCCCGATGAACTGGAACTCATCGCTTTTACGGAACGGGAGGTTGTCAATGACGTTGTGATCAGTACGAATAAAAAATTCAGCCTGAAAAAAGAGAACATCACTATCGGAACGTCCTCCACACGAAGGGTTGCATTTGTAAAACATTTCTATCCGCAGGCAAAAACCGTTTCGATCCGGGGAAACCTGCAAACGCGCCTCGCGAAACTTGAATCCGGACAATGCGATGCCCTCATCCTCGCTTATGCCGGCGTTCACCGCATGGGATTCGACCACCTTATCACGGAGAAGATCGAAACAAGTTATTTTGTTCCCCCCGTAGGTCAGGGAAGTATCGCCATTGAATGCCATAAGAAACTCAGCTTTGAAAAAAAAGAGATCATACAGCGGTGGGTCAACCATGTCGAAACCGAAGACTGTATCCGCGCCGAACGCGCCTTCTTAAAGACCCTGGAAGGCGGCTGCAGTATACCTTCTTTTGGCTACGCCTGGATGGAGGGATCCGGAATCACGTTAAAAGCAGGGATCATTTCCCTCGACGGGCAGAAGGTTATTAAGATCAAAAGATCAGCTTCCGTTGAAGATGCAAAAGAACTTGGCAAGGGAATTGCAAACGAGGTTCTCGCCAAGGGCGGCGACACGATCCTCAGCGAGATACGGCGCAAGATGGAGGGGACGTAAGAATTGGAAAACCTAACATAACATATGCAAAAGTTGTTTTTAGTTATTCTGGCGATTTCATTTTTTCTGATAACCGGTTGCGCTCAGAAAAAGGATCATCTGGTCACCATCAAAACCCAATACGGTGATATGGTAGCCATATTGTACGATGAAACTCCGAAGCACAAGGAAAATTTTATCAAGCTGGCAAAAGGACATTTTTATGACAGCTTGTTATTTCACAGGGTGATCCAGGGGTTTATGATACAGGGCGGTGACCCGGATTCGAAAAAGGCGGAAAAAAACAGGAGGCTGGGAAATGGCGGTCCCGGCTATACGATCCCCGCCGAATTCAACCCGAAGTTATTTCACGAGAAAGGAGCGCTGTCAGCGGCGAGGTTGCCCGACGCGATGAATGCCGACAGGGCATCCAGCGGAAGTCAGTTCTATATCGTGCAGGGCACAAAACAGAACGAGATGCAGCTGAAGCTCGATCCGCAAAAGTACAACAGGGCCCTTCAGGAATTTCTTCAGAGGCCGGAGAACCAGGCATACCGGGATTCGCTCAATACTTTCATTCAGAACCGCGATGAAAACGGTTTTCAGTCATACCTTCAAAACCTGAAACCTGTGGTCGAAAGTCAGCTGAGGATCTCCGTGGAAAAGGAACTTTCACCCGGACAGGTGCAGGCTTATACGACGGTGGGAGGAACACCCCAGCTGGATGGAGAGTACACCGTGTTTGGAAAAGTGATCAAAGGTCTGGACGTGATCGACAAAATAGCGGCAGCTCCGAGAGACCCCAATGAACGCCCGCTGGAAGACATACGGATGCAGATAACGGTGGAAGAGATGCCCAGAAGGAAAATTGAAAAAACGTACGGATACACTTACCCTGAAAATTAGACGGCCGCGATGAGAATTTTAGTTACCGGATCAAATGGCCTTCTCGGCCAGAAACTCACACGGCGGTTACAGCAGGATGGCGACGTTTACCTCATCGCCACCGCAAGGGGAGAGTCCGCGTTGACGATCACGCGCGGAGAATACCATTCGCTCGATATTACTGACCACGATCAGGTAGACAGCGTTTTGAGTTTAGCGAAACCCGACGTCGTCATCAATACCGCCGCGATGACACAGGTGGACGACTGTGAAACGCAACGCGAGGCCTGCTGGAAAGCAAATGTCACGTCCGTCGAACACCTCGTTCGGACATGCACTGCACTGCGCGTTCACCTGGTCCATGTTTCCACAGATTTTATTTTCGACGGAAGTCACGGTCCCCTCGACGAAAACGCCATCCCCGCGCCAGTCAACTATTACGGAGAAAGTAAACTGGCTGCGGAGAAGGTGATACAGAATAGCACCATATCATGGGCCATCCTTCGCACGGTGCTGGTCTTTGGCATTACCGAAGATACGAGCAGGTCTAACATCGTTTTGTGGGTTAAGAACAGCCTTGAACAAAAGAAAGTGATCCAGGTGGTGAATGATCAATGGCGGACCCCTACGCTGGCCGAGGACCTGGCCCAGGGTTGCTATCTGGCCGCGAAAAAACGCGCTAAGGGTATTTACAATATTTCCGGAAAAGATTTTCTCTCGCCCTACGATATCGCCATCAAAACCGCTGACTTCTTCAACCTTGACAAGACCCTCATCAGGCCAACGGATTCAACAAAGTTTGTGCAACCTGCGAGAAGACCGTTGACGACGGGGTTTATCATTGACAAGGCAAGAAAGGAGCTCGGTTATGAACCCCATTCGTTCGAAGAGGGACTCGAGGTGATGGTAAAGCAGATGGGTTAAAAGCGGGGTCGACCTCGCCACTTCTAAAGTCATCACTATTCCTCCCCACCCGATCACCGATCACCGATCACCGATCACCACTCACCTACCCCGCCTGGCCACGGCAATAAAATAGATCGGTACCCCCATCAACGTGATGATCAGCCCCGGCCATGTAAAGGCAGGCTTATAAATGATCAGCAAGGTGCAGAAGGTCACTCCCATGATGATGTAGATCAGGGGAAGAAAGGGATAACCAAAGGCTTTATACGGACGGAGTGCATCGGGCCTCTTCCTTCTTAAAATAAAGATCCCTGCAATCGTCAGTGTGTAAAATATGACGACAACAAAGGAGATCATGTCCAGGAGGTTTCCGTATTCGCCGCTGAGACAAAGAAGCGAGGCTACGATACATTGGGCCCACAACGCCCACTCAGGCACTGCATTTTTGTTTAATGTTCCTGCCTGCCGGAAAAATAATTTATCCTTCGCCATAGTATAATACACGCGGGCACCGGCGAGTACCAGTCCGTTATTGCATCCGAACGTGGAAACCATGATCAGCACAGCGATGAGTTGCATGCCGGGATTGCCGAAGATCTGGTTGGCGGCGGCAACGGCAAGCCTGTCTGACTGCGGAAAAGCAATTCCATCCAGGGGAAGCACATAAAGGTACATCAGGTTGGTGGTCACATAGAAAAGGGTAACGATGAAAGTTCCCAGGAACAGGCTCAAGCCGATATTCCGCTGAGGATTTTTTATTTCTCCCGCAATGAACGTTACGTTATTCCATGCATCGCTGCTGAAGATAGATCCGACCATGGCTGCGGCGATCGCCCCCAGCAAGGTAACCCCGCTAATGTCGGCCCAGCCCGAAGGTTGTTTCCCGCCCGCGTTAACACCGAGGTCCTGCATGGCATTGAAACCTGTCTGCCAGTTGTCAGACCAGAAACTCTCCTTTGCGAAAATAAATCCGCAAAGCATCAGGCCAAACAGCGCCACCAGTTTGGAAAGGGTGAAGGTCGACTGAATGATCTTTCCTTCCCTGATTCCCCTGGTGTTGACCCAGGTGAGAAATACGATCAGAATAATGGCTGACACCTGGGCTGCTGAAATATCGATGAAGGAAAGGTCGGCGAGGATGTTTCCTTCACTCATCCATGGAAAGATGTAGGCGGAAAATCTCGCGAAGGCGACGCCGACCGCTGCGATCGTCGCGGTTTGAATGACAGCAAAGAAACTCCATCCAAACAAAAAACTCACCAGTGGATTGTACGCTTCTTTCAGGTACACATACTGCCCACCGGCTTTGGGGAACATGCCGCTGAGTTCGCCGTAACTGACCGCGGCGATGATGGTCATGATCCCCGTAAAGACCCAGACTGCTATCAGCCATCCGGCGCTACCCACGTTCCTTACGATATCTGCGCTGACAATAAAGATCCCCGAGCCGATCATGGATCCAGCCACAACCATGGTGGCATCCCAAAGACTCAGTACAGGTTTGAATTTTGTCTCCGTTGCGTCGGTCATAGGCGGTAAGCTATAAGCAGTAAGCTGTAAGGAGCGAGAACTCACTACTCGCAGCTTAAAGCTTTAACTTACTACTTACCGCTTAAAACTTAAAGCTTTTATTCAAATAACTCCTCGACAGGCTGCCCCGTGCATCCAGAGGGGAATTTGATATTCAACAGGGCCGAAATTGTAGGTGCAATGTCTGTGACCGTGTGGTAACGAACGGAAGATCCTTTCCTGATCCCGTTCCCATAAAACAGGATCGGCACGTGTGTATCATACGTGTAAGGCGAGCCATGTGTAGTCCCCTGAATATTTCCGGCGCCGTACCAACCCGGCTCCATGACGATCATTACATCACCGCTGCGCTTGGCGTGATAGCCGCGAACGATAAAGCCCTTGATGCCGCCTTCATCGAACTGGCTTTGGCGGAGGACATTTTCGGAATACGCGTTCGCAATGCCATCCTGCTTCAGAAGAAAATTGATAGTCAACTCCGTGGCTATGAGCAGTTCAACGCCGGATGCCTTCGGATCCTTCTGAAAGATATCCTGGTCAAAAAATACCTGCCCGCCGCTGATGGTCTCAACGATCTTCTTGCCGGGAAAATATTGCTCCAGGTGCTGGCTGAGTTCGTTCTGAAGGCGCTTGTTGTCGAAGTACCCCGCGGGTATCCTGTTATCGATCATATACTGGGCTACGTCCGCCACGGCATGATCGGCAGTGAGAAACACCGTGTAGTTCCCGGCGCCCACCCTCGTGTCAAGTGTCTTCAGAAGATCTTCAATATTCTTGTCCAGCCGCATATACATATCCTCGATCTCAATGGCGTTGGGTCCTACGGCGTGTCCCAGGCCATCTGTGGACGAATAGGATATCGCCAGGAAATCCGTGATCAGATCTGATCCCATTCCCTCGCCGTCAATCGTAGCCTTTGCCATCTCCGTGAGATAATCATTTCCAAAGGGGGTCGTTGACAACAGGGAAAAATCGTTCGGTTTCCTCAGGGTCTTCATATCATAGGGAAACGTTGGCCGTTCCTTTCCCCCAATGAGGCTTTCATAGGGAGTATCATCGGCACCGCTCTCGACATACTGGTTGATGGGCATCAGCGTATTCCATTCCCGTGTCAGGTATCGCTCTGGCAGGTTCTGCTGATTAAACCTCTCGACCCATTCAGGTAGTTTTGTTTTGTAATATGTACTGGTGACGAACCTTCCGGTCTTGCTGTCGTACCAGTAAGCGCCATCCGCCATGTGCCCTGCAGGCAACACCGCCCCCCTGTCCTTGATCGAGATGCCAATGACCTTTGCTCTTTTTTGTGTAAAGAGTTCCAGTTCATCAGTCACGGTGGTTGAAAGCATTCGCCACGGTGAAACATCGCCGTTGCCTTCAGGGGAGCCGATCACTGAATGCGCGGGATCCTCTACGCAGTTGACTGCCTTCTTTAAATTCTTGTCGTACCAGTCATTGCCGATGATACCGTGGACTGCGGGAGTTGTTCCTGTATACACCGAAGCATGTCCGGGTCCTGTAACCGTGGGTGAATAATTATAATGACCGTTCTTCAGCATGAATCCATCATTCATGATCCTTTTGAATCCGCCACTTCCATACTTGGATTGGAAACGAAACAGGTATTCCTGGCGCATCTGGTCAACAATAATACCTACCACGAGTTTTGGCGGCTGATCATTTTTCTTCGTCTGCGCATTTGCAAGTGTAGCCAGTGAAATGGCCACAAGTAATATTACATTTTTCATAAAACTATTTGAACAGCAATATAAGGAATAAGCAGGCGAAATGTAAGACTGTCTTTAAGCGGCAGATTAATTATCTGAACAGTAGATTTTGTCGTAATCTGCGGACTCATCATAAATTTCCTTCCGCAGCATATTACCGCCGTCATCGTAGTAAATGACGATATACAAAGAGGCTTCGCGGACATGTTTCTCTGTAAAATACAGCGGCGCATCCGCCGAACCCAGGTTAATGATGTCCGTGAACGTAACAGGAATGACAGTGTCTCTGCGGTTGCTGACGACGCCGAAATTATTATCCTTCTGAATAATGGCGATTTTTTCTTCTGCTGTGTTTTTGATAAACATGATGTTCCGCAATTTTTCCTCGATGTTCTTTCCGGCGTGGATATCGTAAAAACTCCAGAGCGATCCCTGCCTGACGAGAGCAGTGGAATCGTCCCAGTATCTGATCTCATCAAAAGAGAAGGCGCTGACGGGTTTGTTATCCCATCCCAGAAAACCATAGTACCCGTTCTTAAATGTGAAGATAAGCGCCCCGTTGTACGGAAGAATATTCCGGTCGTACTGCGGTTTTATCAGTTTCTTGTGATGAATGTGCCAGGCTCCGAACCGTTTGTTCTTTAACAGCGAGATAACATCGTCCTTCACGCTTCCGATGGCGTCATATTCAGGTTGCAGCAGCATTCCACCCTGCATATTGATCAGGCCTTTTTTGTCTTTTCTGGTGAAGACGAAAATGCCCTGGCCTGCGTACTCAAGGTTATCAAAATAGGCAGAAAACAGTTTATTCCCCCGCAGGTCAAAGACCGATTTCTGGCGCGGATTTTCTTCAACCAGAAGGAACGAAGTTGAATCCATGCCGGGAATAAACGAGACCTTCAGTGCCCTGAAGAACGGGGAGACATGATTGCCGGCAAAATGTACGTACAGGGTGTCAGTGACCTGTCCGACAAGGAAAGGTCCTTCCGCGCGGATGGTATCGTAGGCTTTACTCTGATTTTTCATCAGCTGCGGATCGAAGACGTACCACGACCCGCCTCTCTTGACGGTCACCCATGGTTCAAAAATATTCACACGGTCAAACACCGTTGACTTTTTACCTGTCCAGTTGTACAGCGCATAGCCGTTTGACATCTGCGCGACAGCACCGAAAAAAGTCTGGGTGAGTGCATGCCTGTCGAAGCGGATGACCCCGTGCAATCCTTGATTCAGAACACCCTGAAAATTTCCGGCTCTACCCCACAGTAGCCCCTGTGGCCAGAGCTTTAGTTCATCAAAAGGCTCCGAAAAGCGGAGAGGGGTACCATCGGCGCCTTTGGCTAACTGGGATTTGTGAATAATGTATATTTTGTTGCTTCGCTTCAGCTCGATGACATCCTTAAGGTCCGTAATGTCTTCCCACGCGTTGGTGTCCAGTAGCCTGCCAGTGAGCGTAAATAAGCGCCATGCATTATTTTTCTTCACAGCCATGTAGCGCCGGCTCAGGATACGGCAATCCTCCACGCTGTCGTGCACTACGAAGCCCGCCTTATGGATGACCTTGATAACGTTCCCAACATTGATTTTCAGAAAGCCAGTGCCCAGGTCCGTCAGGTCGGTAATGCTCCCATCGAAAATAACGCTCCCATTGCGCGCCACCAGCTTATCGTCAACCATCAGCACTTCGTCGCGGATCTGTCCGCACAGATAATCGGTGTGGATGGACTTGTATGAGGGCGGGGTAATGTCTCTGCCTTTTTCATCCATGAACCCGTAAAGGTTGTCTTTGAGTACCGGCACCAGGTAATACTGGTTGATCGTAAGCAGGTTTCGCAGCGAGTCATTAAGAAACTGTGCCGGCCAGTCAGGATCATCCTCATCTGCCAGAATATGAAAGATCATCTGTCCCGCCTTTCTGACCAGTTCGCTCACCGGATAACGCGTCATGAAGTCGAGAAAATTTTCTACTGAACCATCCGCCGTGGATATTTCGAAGATGTGCCGGTAGATTTCGCCGCGATAAGGCGTTTCAGGATGTTCGGCAAGGAATTTTTCATAGCTGGCCAGGCGCTGATCTTTTGTTTGCTCGGTGTAGAGAAGGCGATCATAGTGAGTCCGCGCCTCGCCTGCCCTGTCAGCTTGCGGATAGCGGTTCAGGTAGCTGAAAAAAGCCTGGTAGGTGTTTTCCCGAAGGGCGTCCTGATAGGCGACCTCGTCGCGCAGGTGCGCCGCAAGGTCGCGTTGAACGGCAAGGGGAAACTCGCTCAGGAACTTCAGGTATGCGGCTTCTGTGTTGGCTTTTCTGGCCTCCTCAAAAGCGGTGCTGTCGATCTGAGCCCTTAGGGAGATGAGACGAAGGCTGTCAATGGATATCCTTCTTAACCGGTCGCGTTCCCTGGCGGGTGTAAGCGCATAATCGTCAAGTGCCGTGACGGCGTAATGATAAGCTGAATCGAGACTGTAGGCCGGGTTGTCACCGTGGAAGTAAAACAGGGAGATGTGATACCGGACAGAAGGATTCAACGTGCCTTTAGCGAGGGTTTTCCGGAGCCTGGTTTCAGCTTTCAGCCAGCGGTGTTTCGCCATAAGCTTCATGGCAGACTTTTCCGTTGCCATTTGGGCAAAACTGACCCCACAGCAGAAAAACAACAAAACTCCTATGGTAAGCTTCAGGATCACAGTGCTACTTTTTTGGCTGGTGCAAAACTACAAAGTTAATTGAACAGCGCTTTATTTGTTTTAGCGCTTTTCAAATTGCAATTTTGCCGGCAATGGCACACTTGTACTGTATTGCTTACAAGAATAAATTTTGTAAATTTTCCGTTGAAAAAACCATTTCATGGCCAAGCTAAAGAATATCATCAAACAGCTCTCTGAAAAAGATTTCACCGCTATCTATAACTCCCTCATCGAAAGCAATGCAGAAAAATCCGCTTACCTCCTGAAAGCCCTCCGGGAGCGTTCTTTGTCTGACAACAAGATCATGACAGAACTGGATGTAAATGCCAATGCTTATTATACCCTCCGGTCCCGGCTAAACCTGAAGATCGAAGAGTACCTGATGGAACAGCTTGAAAGCCCCCGCACTGATGTCCTCCGCAAGGTGGCCAACATTAACGAGGTGCTCTTCACCAAGAAAAAGGCCATTTCGGTGGCCACCCTCAAGAAACTTGAAAAAGAGCTGCTGGATTACGACCTCGCCAACGAACTGACGATCATTTATAAATCCCTGAAACGGCTCAACATAAACTCTCCCGACTATTTTCAATACTCCCAACTCTACAACCGGCACGTGGCCTACATGCTTGCCGTGGACAAATCGGAAGACCTTTTATCGGATTATTTCAAGAAATTCGGCGATTACCTCCTCAATGGCGCAGAGATCGAAAAGCTGGGACTGACCCTGGTGATGAAGGAGATGCAGAATGTCGCCAATCTCTATGAATCCCACCGCCTCTATGTCTACCAGAGCTGCATGTATGTCTTCCATCGCTTGTTTGTGGAAGTGGAGGATAACGTGCAGCAGGACGGCGAATCCATCGAAGACATCTTCGTAAAAGTTCAGAAGATCTTTGAAAGTTACCACCTGGATTCCATTTACTACCACCTGAACCTGGTCTTTGAGTTCCTGAAACTGGAGTACTACAACCACTACAAAGTCTACCGGCAGGCGGAGAAGTACTTTGAAGAAGTAAACGACGCCTGCGCAAACCTCCTTGTCAACTACTCCAACTTCACCTTCCCCGCCCAGTTTCTGATCTCAAAAATTGAACGCCACTTGCGTAACAGTACGGAGCCCGAACTATATGCGGAGAATGAAACGGTGTTTGAAGATTATGAAGTGGATCCCCTCGATGTTCCCAAGCACATTATCTATGTATTGTACCGCGCCCTCTCCTGCTATTATGTGGACAAATTTGACGAGGCTGCGAAGATGATCAACAACCTCCTTAATGAGGTAAGCATGAAGAAATACCCGTACGCCCAGCTGGAGATCAAATCCCTGCTTGCACTTCAATACGTCCTGCTCAAGGATTACGAGCTCTTCAATCAGCTGTCCAACAGCATTCAAAGGCAGATCCGGTTATTCGGAAAAGACAGCTGCGAGAATATCATGTTATTTCTGAAGGTCCTGAAGATCGCCACCAGCGAAGCCAAAAAAGAAAAAGCAAAAAAGATCTCCAGTCTGATCCCGCGCCTGAACGCCACCACTGTGGCCTATTTTGCTCCCACAAAACTGATCAAACTGGACGACAAGTTCGTTAAGCTACTGACGGAAATCTGATCCTGAGGGAAAGCTGTATCCCCTACACGCTCATTTTCACGATACTGTCGTGTGAAAGGGGCTTGTTGAGGTAGAGTTTAACATTCTCGTACTTTTTCGAACGGTTGAAATCCTGTGGGTTGATCGAAGAAGTCAGCATGACGATGCGGCACTTTTTCTTCGCCACATTGGAGAGTTTCTCAAATTCATCCAGGAACTGAAATCCGTCCATCAATGGCATATCGATGTCAAGAAAAATGACGTCGGGCAGAACCTGATCTGCGACATCCATTTTTTCCATATTCCTGAGAAATTCGATTGCGCTTTTTGCCCCGGTGTGCGTGTAGATATGATCTGTGATGGAAGCCGCCTCGATCATTTTCTGATTGATAAGGTTGTCGATTTCATTATCATCAATGAGCATTACGGTGCGGTATTTTTTTCCTGCCATGGTTCTTTTATTGAAGGTGTATAAAAATAAGGGTGTGGGTATGATTTCCCAAAAACGTGTCTAAATCGAAAATTTTATTCCCTGCGCCAGTGGAAGAGACTCGCCGTAATTGATCGTGTTGGTCTGTCTTCTCATATAATTTTTCCAGGCATCCGAACCTGATTCGCGCCCGCCTCCGGTCTCCTTTTCTCCACCAAAGGCGCCGCCGATCTCCGCTCCGGAGGTCCCGATGTTCACATTGGCAATGCCGCAATCAGAACCCTCATGCGACAGGAAAGTCTCCATCTCCCTGAGACTCGTGGTCATGATGGCCGACGACAATCCCTGGCGAACGCCGTTCTGAATGCCGATCGCCTCCTCAAGCGTATCATAACTAATAAGGTAGAGAATAGGTGCAAATGTTTCCTGCTGAACAATTTCCAGTGTGGGGGGTACTTCCGCAATAGCGGGCCTGACATAACACCCTGACTCAAAACCTTTGCCCTCAAGTACACCTCCGCCGACCAGAAGACTTCCGCCCTGTGCCTTCACTTTCCTTAGGGCGTCCTGATAAGCCCTGACGGCCTGTCTGTCAATGAGTGGCCCCACATGGTTCGATGGATCCAGCGGATTGCCAATGCTTAAATGCCCGTACGCATTGATAAGGCGCGCCTTGACTTCATCATAGACCTCGGACTGAACAATCAGCCTGCGCGTTGTTGTGCACCGCTGCCCCGCCGTTCCGACCGCGCCGAACAGCGCGCCGCGGATAGCGATGTCAAGATTCGCATTTTCGGTAATAATGATAGCATTGTTGCCCCCAAGTTCAAGGAGCGATTTGCCCAACCTTTCCGCTACCGCCTTTCCCACTGCCCTGCCCATGCGCACAGACCCTGTGGCCGACACCAACGCGATGTTTCCATCTCCGGCCAATAGCTGCCCAGTTGTATAATCGCCGTTAACGATGCACGACACACCCTCCGGAACACCATTTTTTTCGAAAACCTCCGCGATAATATTCTGGCAGGCAATGCTGCACAAAGGCGTTTTTTCCGAAGGCTTCCAGACACACGTGTTACCACAAACCCAGGCGATCATCGCATTCCACGACCAGACGGCAACAGGGAAATTAAAGGCGGTGATAATACCGACAACACCCAGCGGATGCCACTGCTCGTACATCCGGTGATGTGGCCGCTCAGAATGCATCGTCAGCCCGTGGAGCTGGCGCGAAAGCCCAACTGCAAAGTCGCAGATGTCAATCATCTCCTGCACTTCTCCCAGCCCCTCCGTATTGCTTTTGCCCATTTCATAGGACACAAGCTTGGCCAACGGCTCCTTATAACGGCGCAGGGCTTCTGCGATCTGCCGCACGACATCACCCCTTTTCGGGGCGGGCCATTGCCGCCATAGCCTGAAGGCATCAGCCGATCTCCCGACTACCTGATGATATGACCTTTCATCGGTCGATTGAACCGCGCCGATAAGTTTTCCGTCAACAGGTGAATGTGATTCGATTCGCACACCTTTTGGGCGCAGCCAGTGCTTTCCGGTAGAAACCCCCGAATTGTTCCTTTTCAGACCTAACGATGTAATCGCTTCCCTGATCCCGAAATTTTTCATACGGCTATAGTCTTTGCGCCACAAAGCTAAAAATTTTGCGATGAAATTACGGGAGTTGCCTCGACTGCGAATAGCAATCGGAGGGAATTCAGGGAAACGGCAGCTAATAGAGCCGTGCTCAAATCGTGCAGCGAGATGCACGGTCCCGCCCCTGCAGAATGTAACGGTAACGGCTACCACTCCAGCCCGTAGGTGCCTTTCTGGCCATCGGCGTAATATCCTTCTATCAGTACACCGCCCTTTTTATATTCCAAAATACGGTTGAGGTCTTCGACGTTGTCTACGGGCACTTTGTCGATAAAAGCGATGATGAAATCTTTTCTCACTCCAGCCTTTTTCCATTTTCCTGCAGTAACAGTTGTCACCTTCACGCCGCCGTCGAGTAAGAGTTTTGCCAGTTCCCGGTAGGGGACGTCTTCAAATTTTGCGCCTTCAATAAAGTGCTTTATTTCTTTCTTCTCTACAGATTCCTCGCCCTGGCTGTTTTTGAGCCTTGCGGTGATGTCCATCTTAGAGCCCTCGCGCAGGAACGTTACATCGATTTTATGGCCAGGCCTGTTGCGCGCAACCCATTCCTGCAACTCTGAAACGGAGTTGACCACATGGTTATCAATGGCCACGATCACATCCCCTGCCAGCATGCCGGCTTCCTCGGCCGCGCTTCCGGCCAGTACACGGCTTACAAACACGCCCTGGCTCACTGTAAGATCATATTGCTCGGCGAGTGTCGCATCCACATCGCCGATGTTGATGCCCAGCAGACCCCTTTGAACTTTACCAAACTCAAGCAGGTCATCCATCACTTTTTTCACGAGACTGACCGGAATGGCGAATGAATAGCCCTGGTAACTTCCCGAGGACGTAGCAATTGCTGTATTTACTCCGATAAGTTCTCCTGCTAAATTCACCAGAGCGCCGCCGCTGTTCCCCGGATTGACCGCTGCATCGGTCTGAATAAAAGCCTCCACTGAAAGACCATTCCTCTCCTGCAGGATACCAATATTGCGCGCCTTGGCGCTGACAATGCCAGCAGTTACTGTTGAATTCAGATCGAATGGATTGCCGATAGCCAGTACCCATTCACCGGGCTGGAGCCTGTCGGAATTCCCGTAGGTGACAAACGGAAGATTTTTGGCTTTGATCTTCAGCAGTGCGAGGTCAGTGTTCGCATCTGCACCAACCAGTTTTGCGTAATACCGCTGGTTGTTGTTCATCACCACTTCAATGTTCGTGGCGTCCTCGATAACGTGATTGTTCGTTACGATGTATCCGTCGTCTGATATGATCACACCGGAGCCGGAAGAGTGAACGGGCTTCTCATACTGTTGAAGAGGATTTAAGCTGAAGACGCCCGGACCATACCCCGTGCGTATATGCACTACTCCCGGAACAACGCGGTTTGCTGTAGAAAGAAAATTAATATGGCTCGGAATGTTGTAAGCAGTATCCACAGGACGCCCCGTCAGCACTAACCGTTGCCGCTCCTCAATTGAAGAATAATTGAGGTTGGAAATACCCAGATACCGGATAGTAAAGATCGACCCCAGCACGCCTCCGATGCAGGCGATCAGTATTATGGCCAAAATAAAGATAGAACGCTTCATATCAGATCCCTTTATGAGTAATTTAAACGTTTATTTTGAGAAAATGGCTTCATCAAAATAAAAAAAAGCGCCCCGTATTCCGGGACGCTTTTACACCTACTAAACTTAAACCCCTATCTTAAAGGCTAGCGCTGAAAACAAAAGCATAAGGATGCCTTCGCGTTGCCCTGCCTTGTTATGCTACTTTAATGGTCGTTTTCAAGAGTTTTTTCTCATCCTTTGGGATCACTAACTCAAGAATACCATTGTTGTACTTCGCCTCGATCTTCTCAGCATCTACATTCTCGGGCAGTACAAATTCCCGTCTGAAGGCGCCATACTGAGTTTCAAGCGAACGAAAATGCTTCTCATCCGTTTTCTTCGTGAACTTACGCTCACCGCTTACTGCCAGATGATTCTCTTTTAGGTCAATCTTGAAATCCTCCTTGCTCATTCCGGGAACAGCCAGCTGGATTTCAAAAGCCTTTTCGTTTTCAATGATATCCACTTTTGGAACAAAAGAATACGCTGACCCACCTGAACGACCCATGGAATCGTTAAAAAACCGATCTATCAGATAACTGAATGACGTCGGTTCAAAATCATTCAAAACACTGTTATAACGCTCGATACTCATAATTATTGCTGTTTAAATTGTCCAATGAAAGTTTCAGCACCAACAGACAATACTATGCCGGTTCAAAATAACGGACAGTTTGTCTCTTATTTCAAGCCGTAGAAATATCAATTAAGCCATTATGTCGGATTGGCAATAATGGAATCCGGGAAAAGGAGTCAAAATGTAAGCGAGGGAGAAGCACTCCTCTTAGTCAAATCGGATCGCCTTGATCGGTGTGATGCGCGCAATTGCCATCGTCGGTAGAAGCAGGATGAGGGTAACAATTCCCAGCGTGATGAGGTTAAGGTAAAGAACAATGTCCCAGTGCCAGCTGATGGGAACAAAACTCATGTAATAATCGCGGGGATTCAATTCTATGATCTTGAATTTGTACTGGATATAACACAATCCTAATCCGATAACATTTCCCAGGAGCAAACCTTTCAGGATAAGGTTGACACCATTGTAAATGAAAACGGAACGGATAAACGCATTAGTTGATCCCAGGGCTTTCAGCATTCCGATCATCTGCGTCCTCTCCATTACCATGATCAGCACGATAGAGATCATGTTCACACAAACCACCGTGAGGATAATTCCCAGTAAGATGTTCACCTGCCGGCTCAACAGTTCCAGCCATTCAAAGACCTGGATAAACCGGTCGCTGACGCGTTCGATGTTCAGATCATAGTCCATCATTTCCCCGATGGCAACGCCCGCGTTCTCGACCTGTTCCGGATCGGTGACAAAGACTTCAAGCCCCCCGGCGACGCTGTCAGGCCAGTCATTCAGACGCTGGATCATCCGGATATCGCCGATGATTACCCTGCTGTCGAAGTATTCGGAGAGATTCGTCTCGTAGATGCCGGTGACCTTCAGTCTTCTGAACCGCGGCGGATTCTGAAAAAAATGAACGATCATCTCGTCGCCAACGCTCTTTTTCAGCTTCGCAGCAATGGTCTTGCTCAACACAACCTGCGTGGAGTAACCGGAATCCTGGAACTGGATGAACTCCCCCTCAATCATGTTGTCTTTAAAGGATTCCTGGTCGAAACTTTTGCCCACGCCTTTGATCAACACGCCGAGGGCTTCGACGTCGGTTTTCACAACGCCGATCTTGTTGGCGAATTCCTGTATATGCCTGATAAACGGATACTTCTTCTGTTCCTTGTAGAGTTCGATCTGATAATCCATCGGCTGCTCTTCCGTTGAATTGTTCATGGAAAACTTTGTGATCAGAATGTGACCGCTGAAACTGTAGATCTTGTCCTTCACAGTCTCCTGAAAACCTTTCATGATGAGAAATGAAACGATGGAAGCGGCAAGGCCAATGGAAATACTGACAATAGCTATCCTGTGGATAGTGGAGGAGAATCCTTCCTTGTACCCGCTGCTGATTCTTTTGGATATGAAGTAGGAGAGATTCAAATTTTATTTACTTTTCAGTTCGAATGTGTTTTGCAAAATAGCGATAACTCTTTAACTACGTTCCGCATCCATGAAAATTATGAAAAATATAAGAATCACGCTGTGGGTACTCATGATCCTGTCCGCTTTTCAATGCGGCCGCAAGCCTGCTTCCAGGGGAGTTCCCGAAAATGCCGCGGAAAACTCTTCGGACAAACCCGCAGTCCAGGTGGGCGCAGACCAGTTGGACGTGCTTTTACCCAAACTGAATGGCAAAGACATCGCGTTGGTTGTCAACCATACTTCGCTGGTAGGAAGAACGCATCTGACCGATACTTTAATATCGTCCGGAATCACCATTAAGAAAGTTTTTGCGCCGGAGCACGGATTCCGCGGGGCTGCGGCAGACGGTGAAAAGATCAGCGATGCCGTGGACAGTAAAACCGTACTGCCCATTATCTCCCTTTACGGAACCAACCGCAAGCCCACACCCGAACAATTGTCGGATGTTCAGTTGGTGATCTTTGATATCCAGGACGTCGGCACGCGCTTCTATACCTACATCAGCACCATGCATCTGGTAATGGAGGCGTGTGCGGAACAAGGGAAGAAGATGATTATCCTTGACAGGCCCAATCCGAACGGAAACTATGTCGATGGGCCCATGCGTGTTCCCGCGCTGAGATCTTTTGTCGGGATGCACCCGATTCCCATAGTCCACGGGTTAACAGTAGGCGAACTCGCCGGCATGATCAATGGCGAAGGGTGGCTGGAGAAAGGATTGAAATGCGATGTGGAAATCATTCCTGTTAAAAACTGGACACACCAGGATTTTTATTCCCTGCCTGTGAAACCATCTCCGAATTTACCCAATGACCAGGCCGTCAAACTGTATCCTTCCCTCTGTCTCTTTGAAGGAACAGTCATCAGTGTGGGCCGGGGAACACAAACACCTTTTCTCATCATCGGCAATCCGGAATTCAAGGACATGCCCTTCAGTTTTACTCCGGTTGCCATTCCCGGAATGTCGAATGATCCGCCTCACAAAGGGAAAACCTGCTACGGAGTGGATCTCAGCAGCGTGGAAGTACCGCCGCGGATCAACCTGCAATACCTGCTGGACTTTTATAACAAATATTCCGACAAGGAGAATTTCTTTATAGGGTCATTCGACCGGCTCGCAGGAACACCTGTGTTAAAGGAACAGATCAGACAGGGCATGACGGAAGAACAGATAAAAGCGACATGGCAGGCTGACCTGGACGCGTATCGCACCATGCGGGCAAAATATTTAATGTATCCATAAAGGCTGTTGGCGGTTGGCTCCGTGCGTT
>Ga0105107_10000752_pt1 | contig 20756 bp, 19 predicted proteins | sample PPLLaktember2015_6_FD_79335 | JGI IMG/M metagenome (GOLD analysis project Ga0105107, IMG submission 79335) | Freshwater sediment microbial communities from Prairie Pothole Lake near Jamestown, North Dakota, USA - PPLs Lake P8 Core (1) Depth... | ecosystem: Environmental > Aquatic > Freshwater >... | reverse complement strand
GCAGCGCGTTCACCCACTTGACGAGCGCCAGTCCCACGTCCGCCTCTTCGAGCTCGATCGCGATGGACGCGCGTGCCTCGACCGCGGCGATGTCGATGGTGGTCGCTAGCGTCGCCTCGGCGGCGGCAACGAACGCTTCTTCGATCGTCGTGCCGCGGCCGATAACGCCCAAGTCGGCGTCGTGCACGAACAGCTCGTGCGTGTGCGCCATCGGCTCACCCGACGACGACCACTGGGCACGGCACGGCATCGACGATCCCCGCCAACACGCCCTGATCGCGGCCGTCCCCGGGCCAGACGAGCACCGCGGCGCCGTGGGCCCGCACCGTGCGCGCGATCGTCGCAGTTGCGAGGTCGGGGATGCTGACGTACTGCGAGGGGCCCGGCGCGCCGGGGACGGCAATTGCCGCGGCCTGCTCGCGGAGCCGCCGGAACGGCTCCGGTCCGCTCGCGGGGATCAGAACCACGAGCTCGCCGGGCGCGATCCTTGCCAGCGCCTGGGCCGCCGCGAGCGCCTTCACGCCGGGCGCGTTGCCATCGAAAAGCGCAAGAATGGCGCGGCGCCGGAGGTTCGGAAACCCCGCTTGCGCGGACTGCCCCGCGTCGGGCATCGCCGCCGCGACGCTCCGCCCAAGCACGAGAATGTCGGCGACGCTCGCGTAGCCGAACGCCGTCCGCAGCACGTCGCCGCGCAAGACACGGAGCTGCCACGGCAGTTCGAGCGCCGCGGCCGCCGCCGCAAGCTGCCTGCGCACCTGGTCGACCTGTCCGCGGAGCGCGCGCTCGACGTCCTCCGCCTCGATGCGCCGCAGCCGTGCCGAGGGGAACCCGAGCTCGCGCGCGAACGGCAGCGCCGCGAGTCGCAGCAGCTGCTCGTCCTCGACGAACAGCGCGTCGAGCATTGCGTGCAGTCCGGCGCCAAGCGCGGCACCGGTCTCGATCACCGGCGCCACCAGCGACGCCGTGTCGAGCGCGATGACGATCCGGAGCCGTTCAGCCACGCGTGCCCCGCCGGCCGCGGCCGCCCGGCCGCCCGGGCGCACGTGCCACCACCAACGCGCCGCGGTGACGCTCCGCGAGCTCCTGCAGCCGCCGCGCGACGCGCGCGTTGACGGTCTCCGGAGGCAGCGCGCCCACCGCATCGGACGCCCCCGCCGGGATGCCGGTCAGCAACTCGATCGCCTCGTCGACGGTGCGCACGGGATACACCCCGAACCGCCCTGCCGCGCAAGCCGCGATCACGTCGTCATGCAGCATGAGGTGCTCGACGTTCGCGGCCGGGATCACGACGCCCTGCTCGCCCGTCAGTCCGCGCGCCGCGCAGACGTCGAAGAACCCCTCGATCTTCTCGTTTACCGCGCCGATCGCCTGCACCTCGCCGAGCTGGTTCACCGAACCGGTCACGGCAAGCGACTGGCGAATCGGCGTCGCGGCGAGCGAGGACAGGAGCGCGCACAGCTCGGCGAGCGACGCGCTGTCGCCGTCCACCGTGCCGTAAGTCTGCTCGAATGCGAGGCTCGCGGCGAGCGCATGCGGGTGGTTGAGCGAGTACCGTGCAGCAAGGAACGACGCGAGGATCAGCACGCCCTTGGAGTGGATCGCCCCGCCGAGGCGCACCTCGCGCTGGATGTCGATCACCTGCCCTTCTCCCAGTCGCGTGGTCGCGGTGACGCGCGTGGGCTCGGCGAACGCGAAGTCGCCCAGATCGAAGACCGACAGCGCGTTCACCTGCGCGATCTTCGCGCCAGCGGTGTCGATCATGATCGTGCCGCGCAGGATGTTCTCGTGCAGCTGCTCGCGCAGGCGATCGGCGCGGTAACGCTGCGCCTCGAGCGCGGTGCGCACGTCCTCCGCCCCGACCGCCGCGCGGCCGGCCTGACGCGCGAGGAAGTCGGCCTCGCCGAGCATGTCGACCACGCGCCGCAGGTTTGCGCTCACCTTGGTGCTATCGCCGGCGAGGCGCGCACCGAAATCGATCGACGCCGCCACCGCGTCCCGGCCGAGCGGCAGGAGGCCGTCGCGCCGCGCCACCGTTGCGAGCAGCCGCGCGTACTGCACCTCGTTCTCCGGGGTGCGCTCGAACTCGTCGGAAAAGTCGGCGCCCACCCGGAAGAGCTGGACGAACTCCGGGTCGTAGGCCTGGAGCAGGTAATACAGCATGCGCTCGCCGATCAGAATGATCTTCAAGCGCAGCGGGATCGGCTCGGGCTCCAGCGAGACGGTGCTCACCAGGCTGTACATCTCGGCTAGCGACTCGATGCGCACCTCGCGACGGGTCAGCGCCCGCTTGAGGGCTTCCCACGCGAACGGCTGCCAGAGGAGCTTCGCCGCGTCCACGATGAGGTAGCCGCCGTTCGCGCGGTGCAGGGCGCCCGGCTTGATCAGGCCGAAGTCGGTCACCAGCGTGCCAAGCTGGGCGATGTGATCGACGCGTCCGATGAGGTTCTGGTGGGTGGGATGGTCGGCGTTGATCACCGGCGCGCCGGCGCTGTCGGCGTGGTCGACGAGCAGGTTGACCTCGTAGCGCCGCGTCGACGGCTCCTCGCCGCGCGCGATGCCCGGCAGCGTCGGCACCGGCCCTTCGCGCTTGCGGAAATCGTCGACGTTCTCGATGACGTCAGCCTGCACCGCATCGAGGTACGCGATGACGCGCTCGAAACCCGCGTAGCGCCGCTTCATGTCGTCGACGAGGTGCCCGACCGCGAGTAGCGTCATGTCGCGGTTGAGGTGCTTGATGCGCTCGAGCCGCTCCTTGCGCCAACGCAGCACGTCGCGCACGATGTGCTCGAGCTGGGACTGCAGCTGAGTGATCGCCCCTTCGATGCGCTTCTGCTCCTCCGCGGAGAGCTTGCCGAAATCCTCGGGGCTCATCACCTCGCCGTCCTTCACCGGCGCGAACGAGAACCCGGCCGGCGTGCGCAGCAGCGCAATCCCCTGCTCGGTGGCCTGAGCGCCGAGCGTGCTGAACGCGCGCTCGTGCCGGTCGCGGAACTCGGCATCGACCGCCTCGACCTTGGAGGAGTACTCCTCGCTCTCGAACACCGCCGGGATCGTGCCCTGCAGCTCCTCGATGAGCGCGCGCAGGTCGTCGCGCAGCTCGCGCCCGCGACCCGGCGGCAGCTCCAGCGCCAGCGGCCGGTGCGGCGCGGCGAAGTTGTTGACGTACGCCCAGTCGGACGGACGGGACGCCTTGCTCGCGCGCTCGGCGATGACGCGTTCGACCAGCGTATGGCGCCCGGTACCGGGAGGCCCCATCACGTACACGTGGTAGCGGTCCCGGTCCATGCTGACGCCGAACTCCACCGCCCGGGCCGCCCGGGGCTGCCCGACGAGCTCGCGCAGGTCGTCGAGCTCGGCGGTGGTCGCGAAGGCGAAGCGCGACGGATCGGTGCGGTGCGCGAGGCGGTCGCTCGGCAGCGGTTCGGTCATGCGGGACGTCCCTGCGTATTTTCGGTTGCGGCGGTCGTACGATCGACCTCCGCGGCGAGGTGCACGAGCGCCGGCGCGATCTCCACCGGATACGCAGGAGCGTCCTCGAGCCGTGTCAGGGCGGGCGGCAGTCGGGCGAGCTCGCCGACCGCATGGCGACGAACCTCATCGAGCGCCACCGCGGCGGCGACGCGGCGTCCGGCGCGCATCACCGGCGCGAGCAGCGCCGCACCCTCCTGAGGATCCCCCTCGATCGTGACCACATCCCCCGCCATGGCACCGTCGGCCGCGTAGCGCCGGAAGACCTGCTTGCGACCCGGCCAGGTCGCTTTGCCGGTGGAGCGCTTGCGCCGCGGGCGCTCCCCGTATTCCTGCAGCTTGTACACCATGTCCAGCGCGGGCGCGTCGGAGGAGGTGACCAGCGCCGTACCAATGCCGAACGCGTCGATCGGCGCGCCGGACTCGACCAGCTCGCGCACCCGGTACTCGTCGAGATTGCCGCTCGCGAAGATGGTCGACTGCTTCAAACCGCCGGCATCGAGTACGCCGCGCACCTCGCGTGCGAGCGCGCCGAGGTCACCGCTGTCGAGCCGCACCCCGCGCACCGGCATGCCCCCCGCCGCGAGCGCGACGACCTTGTGCGCGCCCGCGACCGTGTCGTAGGTGTCGATGAGCAGCACCGCATTCGCCGGGAACACGCGCGCGAAGTGCTCGAATGCCTCCGCCTCGTCGGCGTGCGACTGCACGAAGGAGTGCGCCATCGTGCCGAACACCGGGATGCCGAACGCGGGCGCCGCGAGCGTCGTCGCAGTGCCGTCGAAGCCCGCGAGCCAGCTCGCCCGCGCCGCGAGCAGCCCCGCCTCGGCGCCGTGCGCGCGCCGCAGTCCGAAGTCGATGAGGCGCTTGCCGGGCGCGACGAGCCGCGACCGGGCCGCTTTCGAGGCAACCAGCGTTTCGTAGTGCAGGAGGTTCACGAGCCGCGTCTCGAGGAGCTGCGCTTCCGGCATCGGCGCGGTGATCCGGAGAATCGGCTCGTTCGGGAAGAAGACCGTGCCTTCCGGCATCGCGTGGACGTCGCCGGTGAACCGCAGGTCCGCGAGGCGCTCGGCAAAGCCTCGCGCGAAGATCCCGGACGAATCGATCCACGCGAGCTCGTCGTCCGCGAAGCGCAGGCCCGCGATGAACTCGAGCGCCTGCTCGAGCCCGGCGGCGACGAGGAAGTTGCGCGCCGGCGGGAGCTTGCGCACGAACAGCTCGAAGACCGCCGAGTCGGTCATCCCGGCCTCGAAGTACCCCTGCAGCATCGTGAGCTGGTAGAGGTCGGTGAGAAGCGGGCTCTTGAGAGGGTCCATGGTGGTCCGGGAACGCGCGCCGCGCGCTTCCACCCTACCCGGGGGGATGCCCCCGGGCTTGACGGGCGTCAAACCGCCGGATCAGATCTGGATCGCGCCGATGCGATTGTGGATCGCGCGCAGCACCGACAGCGCCGCGAGCGTCGAAGTCTTGGGATTCTCCTCGAGCGGCTTGCCCTGCACCTCGATGCGCAGCTGTCCGAAACCGCCCTCGGCCTCGATCAGATGCACGTTGCCCGGCGCCGCGGGGTCGGCATTGAGCGAACACTCGGTCGCTTCGAACCCGACGCCCGCGAGCGCGATCGTCGCCGCCACGTTGGCGTTCTGCGGAAAGAGCCGCGCCGCGTCGCCCGCGTTGCCCCGGTAGAACTCGATCGGACCGTCGATCGCGTCGAGGTCGCAGAGCTTCTCCGCATGCGTGCCGCGCCACGCCTGCGGCGCCTTGTGCGAGGTGTAGCGGACCCGATCGAGCCCGCCGAGCCGCGCGGCCGCGAGCGCGTCGACGCCGGCGATCGCACCGGCGGGGATCATCAGCTTGCCAATGTGCATGCGGCTCGCGCGCTCGAGGCGCTGGAGGAGCGCGGCATCGGTGAGCGAGCCCACGGAGGTCACCAGAAAGTCCATGCCGCTCGTCAGACACGCCTCGCCGTACTCGGCGACCGCGGCATGGCCCGCGCATTCGATCGCGAGCTCGGGGATCTCGCGCAGCTTGGCGAGGCTGTCGACGACCTCCTCCGGCGCGACGCCGTCCTTCACGGCGCGCGCGCCCGCCGCCGAGCCGGGTCGCACCAGGACCGATAGGCGGACGCGCTTCGCCTCTTTGCGCAGGGCGCGGGCGACGGTGCTGCCGATTGCGCCGAGCCCGATGAGCAGGATGTGCCGCATGTTCCCTCCGTGAGGGGCGCCACTTTACGCGTGCGGCTGCGCGCCGAACAGGCCCGTCGCGACCCACTCGGCCGGTGGGTTCGCCCGCCGCCCCGGCCGGGCCGACAAAGCGCTTGACACGCTATCTATAGTGAAGGCAATATGTTCCGTATTAAAAACGTTGTTCCTTATTTGGAACAAACGATCTGGGACACGCGAGGAGCCCCATGCCCGGCGAATGGCACGACGTAGCGGCGATCGAGGCGGTGACCGAGGACATGCCCCTGGCGGTGAAGGTCGGCGACCGCGAATTCGGAATCTACGCGGTCAACGGAACCCATTACGCCCTCGAAGATGTCTGCCCCCACGCCTATGCCCTGCTCTCGCAGGGCTTCGTGGACGGCGACGAGGTCGAATGCCCGCTCCACGGCGCAAAGTTTCACATCCCGACCGGAAGGTGCACGAAGGAACCGGGCGGCCGTGACCTCGCCTGCTTCGCGATCCGGAGCGAAGGCGGGCGGCTGTACGTGAAGATCGAGTGACTCGCGAGGAAGCGCCCATGCCCGACGTCCGCATCGAATTCCGCAACGTCACGAAGCGTTTTCCCGCCCGGACGCCGCACGGCGAGGCGGTGACGGCGGTCCAGAACGTCACTGTCTCGATTCACGACGGGGAAGTCGTGGCGCTGATCGGGCCGAGCGGCTGCGGGAAATCGACGCTGCTCAACATGGGTTCGGGCCTGTACCTGCCGACCGAGGGGGAAGTCCTGGTAAACGGCAAGCGGGTGGCCGGACCGAACCCGCAGGTCGCATTCATGCTTCAGAAGGATCTCCTCCTGCCCTGGCGCACTATCCTCCAGAACGCCGAGCTCGGGCTGGAGATCCGCGGCGTGGCGGCCCAGGAGCGCCGCGAGCGGGCCCACGCGCTGCTCACGAAATGCCATCTCTCGGGCTTCGAGAACCACTACCCGCACCAGCTCTCCGGCGGCATGCGGCAGCGCGCGGCGCTCGCGCGCACGCTCGTCGTGAATCCGCTCGTGCTGCTCATGGACGAGCCGTTCTCCGCCCTGGACGCGCAGACCAAGATGGTGCTCCAGCAGGACCTCGCGCAGACCCTCGCGGCGGAGAAGAAGACCGCGCTCCTCATCACCCACGACCTGGTCGAGTCGATCGCCCTCGCCGACCGCGTTCTCGTCATGAGCAAGCGCCCCGGCACGATCATCGAGGAGATCGTCATCGACGACCTGCCCGGCCGGAACGACCCCATGCTCCGTCGCCGCAAGCCGCGCGTGCAGGAGTACGCCGCGCGCCTGATGGAGCTCCTCCACATCCACGACAAGGTCGAAGCCGAGGCCATCTAGCCCCGGCCCGGACACCGCCCACCGCCCCTTCCCCAGGAGGACCGACGATGCTGACGAAACGTGCATTCCTCAAGACCACCCTCGCCCTCGCGGCGGCAATGGTTGTCGTCGCGCCGCCGGCGCGTGCGCAGACCGAGGAGGTGACCTATCTCCTCCCCGCCGCCGCGTTCCTGCCCGCCTTCGGGCCGTGGATGCTGGCGCAGGCGCGTGGCTACTACGCCCAGGAAGGGCTCAAGGTCAATTTCGTGGTCGCGAAGGGCGGCGTGGACGTCGCGAAGCAGGTCGGCGCGGGCAACGCCCAGATCGGCGGCGCGATCGGCGACACGCCGATCATCGCGCGCGCGCAGGGCATCCCGGTCAAGGCGGTCGCGGTGCTCGGCGGCCGCTCGCTCACCCAACTCGTCGTCCACGAAGGCAAGGGGATCAACGGGCCCAAGGATCTGAAGGGAAAGACCATCACTACGATGGCCTACCAGGACACCACCTTCTTCGCGCTGCAGGGGATGCTCGCCTCCGCGGGCCTGACCAAGGCCGACGTCGATGCGCAGGCGGCCGGGCCGGCCGGCGTGTGGCAGCTCTTCGCGGCCGGAAAGGCCGACGCCATGGCGGCCGTCCCCGACTGGATCGTCTCCGCGACCCAGGCCGGCGCGAAGGTCAAGGTCTTCTCCTCCGACGAGTACTTCAAGAGCATGGCGCAGGCGATCCTCGTCTCCGACGAGACCATCCAGAAGCGCCCGGAGCTGGTGCGCAAGCTCGTGCGCGCCACGCTCAGAGGCATGCAGGACATCATGAAGGACCCGGCGGCGGCCGCGCGCGACTATGCGAACGCCGTGCCGCAGCACAAGGGCAAGGAAGCCAACGTCGAGGCGGTGTTCAAGCTGTACAACACCTACGTGTATCCCGGGCAGAAGGTGCTCGGCGCGATGGATCCGGAACGGCTCGCGGCAGTGCAGAAGTTCTACGTCAAGGAAGGCATCGTCGCGAAGGAATCGCCGATCGCCGAGCTCTATACCAACCAGTTCGTGCAGTAGCCGGCGCGCGCGCCCCGCGCGGAGGAGTTGCAGATGGCCAACTCAGTCGAATCAGTGGAGACGGGCGACGCGCCGCGGCCGGACGCGCGCGCCGAGCCGCAGTCCGTCGCGGTGGTCGTGACGACGACGGGCGCGCGGCTAGCGGGCGACTCGGCGCCAAGCGCCTCTGGCTTCACGCCCGGCACGCTCGGCGCGAGCGTCGCGGTGCTCGTCGTGTTCCTCGCGGTGTGGGAGTGGCTGCCGCGCGCGGCGGGCGTGCCGGAGTTCATTCTGCCGCCGCCCTCCAAGGTCTGGTCGGAGTTCCTCAGGATGCTCGCCAACGAGCGGCTGCTCTGGCACACGGGGATCACCACGCTCGAGATCATCGTCGGCTTCATCCTCGGCTGCCTGCTCGGGATCGCGATCGGGTTCGTTCTCGGGCTTTCCCCGAAGACCGAGCTCATCCTGTCGCCCTACATCCTCGCGCTCCAGATCGCGCCGAAGGTCGCGTTCGCGCCGCTCTTCGTCATGTGGCTCGGCTACACCGTCTACCCGAAGATCCTGGTGGCGATCTTGATCGTGTTCTTCCCGGTGATGGTCAACGTGCTCACCGCGGTGCGCACGGTCGACCCCGACATGGTGAGCCTGGCGCGCTCGTTCTCGGCCACCCGCATGCAGATCTTCCGGCTGATCGAGTACCCCGCGTCCCTGCCGCCGCTCTTCGCCGGGCTGCGCATCGCCGCGACGCTGGCGGTGATCGGCGTCGTCGTCGGCGAGCTCGTCGGCGGCAACCTCGGCCTGGGCTACCTGCTCACCTACGGCGAGGGACAGGGCAACACCGCGATGGTCTTCGTGACCATCATCGTGCTGACGCTGATCGGCATCGTCGCGTACGCCGCGGTGGCGCTCGGCGAGCGGCGCGTGCTCCACTACCTGCCGCGGGCGCAGCACTCGGCGACCTAGGCGCAAGCATCAACCAAGGAGGCAGCCATGTCCGAAGTCGGACCCATGTTGACGCACATGCCCGCCGCGAACACCGCGGGCATCGTGCAGGACTTCAATCCGTACCTGCAGGCGTTCCGCGCGGCGCGGCGCAGCGAAGCGGCCGGCAAGGGGCAGATCTACAACCCGCCCGAACGCGAGCTGATCATCTGGCAGACGCGTCCCGCGCTGCCGAGCGAGTTCGAGCTGTCGCTCGCCGCCGCGCTGGAGCAGATCTTCGCCCAGCGCATCTACGAGCTGCCCGACATGGTCGCCGCGCTCAACCGCGAAGGCGTGCGCACGCGCCAGGGCGAGACCTGGACCGAGCAGAGCTTCGTTGCCACCTTCCGCGAGCTCGGCCAGCTCGCATTCGGCTGAGGAGACGCCCGATGGTCGATGCACAGGCGGTCGAACGGCTCGTGAATCGCGGGCTCCGCAACCAGTGGTATCCGGTGCTGCCCAGCTGGGCGGTCGCAGGCAGCCCGGTCGGGATCACCCGGCTGTCCGAGAACCTCGTGCTGTGGCGCGACGACGACGGCACGGTGCGTGCGGTGGAGGACCGCTGTCCGCACCGCGGGGCACGGCTCTCGCTCGGGTGGAACCTCGGCGACCGGCTCGCGTGCTGGTACCACGGCGTGGAGGTCGACGGCACCGGTACGGTCCGCAAGGTGCCGGCGGTCAGCCCCTGCCCGCTCGAGGGCAAGCAGTGCGTGAAGAGCTACCCCGTCAAGGAGCTCCGCGGCGCGATCTTCGCGTACTTCGGCGACGAGGCGCACCCCGAGCCGTGCGCGCTCGAGCTGCCGGAGGAGCTCGCGAGCCCGGCCTACGGCGCGATCCTCTGCTTCGCGAAATGGAAGTGCAACTACCGCTACGCCATCGACAACGTCATGGACCCGATGCACGGCGCGTACCTGCACGCGGTATCGCACTCGATGGCCTCCGGCGACAAGACCGCGAACATGCAGCTGCGCAAGACCCCGACCGGGCTCGCGTTCGAGAAGACCAACCAGCGCGACGTGAACTTCGACTGGGTGGAGCTCGGTCAATCGGGCGCCACCTGGCTGCGGCTGTCGATCCCCTACCGTGCGAACGCCGGTCCCGGCGGCAACTTCGGCATCGTCGGCTTCGCCACGCCGGTCGACGAGGAGAACTGCCTCGTGTTCTTCTGGCGCACGCGCAAGTGCGAAGGCTGGGTGCGCGACGTCTGGCAGTTCATGTACCGGACGAAGCTCGAGGGACTGCACTGGGCGGTGCTCGAGCAGGACCGGTTCGTGCTCGAGAACCTCGCACCCGATGCACGCTCCCGCGAGTTCCTCTACCAGCACGACACCGGCCTCGCCCGGGTGCGCCGCGTCCTGCAGAAGCAGGCCGAGGAGCAACTCGCGGCGCTCGAGGCGCATCGCGCGCAGGCCGCGCCGGCGCGGGCGAGCGCCTGAGCGTCCCGACCACCAGGCACTGCACGCATGCTTCGTGACCGCCGCATCCTGATCACCGGCGCCGCCCGCGGGCTCGGCCGCGCGTTCGCGGAGCACGCGATCGCGGCCGGGGCGCGCGTCGCGGTGGCCGACATCCTCGAGGATGCGGGCCGGGTCACCGCGGGCGAGATCGGGGCGGTCTTCGTACCGCTCGATCTCGCCTCGCCGGCCTCGATCCAGGCCTGCGTCGCGCGCGCGTCCGAAGCACTCGGCGGGCTCGACGGGCTCGTGAACAACGGCGCGATCACCAGCTCCGGCGGCAAGACGCTCGAGGAGCTCGACGTGGACGTATGGGACCGCGTGATGACGGTGAACGTGCGCGGAACGTGGCTCGCCACGCGCGCCGCCCTGCCTCATCTGCGCGCGACGAGCCAGGGTCGGGTGGTCAACGTCGCGTCGGACACCGCGCTGTGGGGCGCCCAGAAGCTTCTCGCGTACGTCGCGAGCAAAGGCGCCGTGATCGCGATGACCCGCTCCATGGCGCGCGAGCTCGGCGCCGATGCGATCACCGTCAATGCGGTGGCGCCCGGGCTCACCCTCGTCGAAGCAACCGAGTACATCCCGGCCGAGCGCCACCGGCTCTACGTCGAAGGCAGGGCGATCCAGCGGCCGCAGACCCCCGCGGACGTCTGTGGCGCGGTGACGTTCCTCCTTTCGGAGGCGGCGGGATTCATCACCGGACAGCTGCTCGCCGTGAACGGCGGATTCGTCATGCACTGAAGCGACTTCGAACTCATTTTGCACAGGAGGCCACACATGGGCGATCAGTCAGTCAAGGAAGCGAAGGCGCAGCGGTCGTGGGACCGCCCGGCGGGCGCGAGCTTCGCGCAGTGGATGGACTCGCGCGTCGCGCGGCACTCGACCCGCAAGTACGACTGGAACGCGCTCAAGTTCCAGGCCGACTACGACCCGAAGTACCGGCGCGCGCAGATGCGTTACGTCGGCACCGGCGGCACCGGTGTTGCGGCGGACGCGAACGCCATCCCCGCGGAACACTTCACGTTCTCCACGATGATCCTGCCGGCCGGCGCCGAAGGCCCGCTGCACGTGCACCACGACGTCGAGGAGATCTTCTTCGTGCTGCGCGGGAAGGTGAAGCTCGTCGCCGAGAAGGACGGGGAGCGTTGGGAAGCTGTGGTCAGCGAGCGTGACCTGATCTCGTGGCCCCCCGGGGTCTACCGCGGCGAGGTCAACATCGGCGAGGAGGACGCGCTCATGTGCGTGATGCTTGGCTCAGCCAAGCCGGTCACCCCGACCTACCCGCCCGACCATCCCCTAACGAAGATCAAGCGCGGCTGATGTCCCCCGATCCCGGCCTCGCGGACGCGCGCGTCGCGCGCCACCCGCTCGAAGAGCGGTCAACGGCGCGCGGCGTCGTGTCTTTCCGCGCGGCCGGCGCGGGGCCAGCGCTGTTCCTCCTCCACGGCATCGGCAGCCAGTCCGGTTCGTGGGCGCCGCAGCTCGATGCGCTCGGGGCGCACTATCGCGTGATCGCATGGGACGCGCCGGGATACGGGCGCTCCGACGCGCTTGATTCTGCCGCACCCGTCGCGGCTGACTACGCCGCGACGCTCGCCGCACTCTGGGACGCGCTCGGCGTCGAGCGGGCGGTCGTGATCGCGAGCTCGCTCGGCGCGCTCATCGCCGGCGCGTTCGCGGCACGCTGGCCTGCGCGCGTGGCTGGACTCGTGCTGCTCAACCCGGCCGGGGGCTACGGTCGCGCCGACGCGGCGGAGCGCACGGCGAAGCTCGCCGCGCGACTCGACCGCCTCGCCGCGCTCGGGCCCGCCGGGATGGCGCGCGAGCTCGCGCCCGGCATGCTGTCCCCGGCCGCCTCGGCCGAAGCGCGTGCGCTCGCCGCATGGAGCACTGCCCTCCTCCGCCCGGACGGCTATGCGCAGGCCGCGCGGATGCTCGCGGGCGGCAGCCTGGCCGATGACGCGGCGCGCTACGGCGGACCCGTCCTGGTCGTGGCGGCGAGCGGCGACACAATCACGCCGCCCGCCGGTTGCAAGGCGATCGCGGCGGCGTTCCCGTTGGGCTCGTACCGCCTGCTCGAGGGCATCGGGCACCTGTCCTATCTGGACGCCCCGGAAACAGTGAACGCGCTCGTCGCCGAGTTCGCGGCGCGCTGCTTGAAGGAGGCGGCCGTATGAACGACGCATCCCGCAAGTACAACGTACCCGGCCTCGAGCGGGGGTTGCGGATCTTGCAGCTCTTCGACCGCAACCACCGCGTGCTGACCGGCGCCGAGGTGTCGCGCGCGCTGAAGATCCCGCGCACCACCGCCTTCCGCCTCGCGCAGACGCTCGAGCGCCTCGGGTTCCTCGAGCGCGAAGGCGACGGCTATCGCATCGGTCCAGCGGTGATGCGGCTTGGCTTCGAGTACATCGCCTCGCTCGAGATCACCGAACTCGCGCGCCCGGTGCTCGAGCGGCTGCGCGACGAATCGGGCTTCTCCACGCAGCTCGTGGTCCGCGACGGGCGCGACGTCGTGGTCGTGCTGCGCGCGGCGAGCCAGTCGATGTTCTCGAGCAACGTGAACATCGGCACGCGCTTCCCGGTGCACGCGACGATCCTGGGACGCGCGCTGCTGTGCGAACACACCGAGGAGGAGCTCGTCCAGCTCTTCCCGGAGCGTGCGCTCCAGTCGTACTCGCAGAATACGCCGAAGACGGTCGCCGAGCTGAACTCGCTGCTGAAGGAGGACCGCGCGCGCGGCTACGTGACGAGCGAGGGCTTCTTCGAGCGCGGGATCTCCGCGATCGCCGCGCCGGTACGCGACCAGGGCGGCCGGATCGTCGCCGCGGTGAGCATCACCGCGCAGCGCCCGACGCTCGAGCCGAAAGACTTGCGCGAGCGACTGATCCGACAGGTGTGCGAGGCCGCGACCGAGCTCGCGCACAAGCTCAACTACCGTCCGACGGAGCAGGCAGCATGACCGTCGCGCCCCGCTTCTCGCTCGGCGTCGAGGACCGCGTCGCGGTCGTCACCGGCGGATCGTCCGGCATCGGCCTCGCGACGGCACGCGTACTGCTCGCGGCCGGTGCGCGCGTGGCGATCTGCGGTCGCGACGCGAGCCGTCTCGCGGAAGCGCGCGCGGCGCTCGCGCAAACGGCCGGCGCCGACCGGGTGCTCGCCGAGCGCTGCGACGTCCTGGATGCCGGCGCGGTCGAAGCCTTCGCCCGCGCCGTCGAAGCGCGCCTCGGCCCGGCTGGCATTCTCGTCAACAACGCCGGCCAGGGCCGCGTGTCGACCTTCGCCGACACGACCGACGAGGCGTGGCGGGAGGAGCTCGAGCTCAAGTTCTTCAGCGTAATCCGCCCGACGCGCGCCTTCCTGGTGCAGCTCGAGCGCGCAGGCGCCGGTGCGATCGTCTGCGTGAACTCGCTGCTCGCGCGCCAGCCCGAGCCGCACATGGTCGCCACCTCCGCGGCGCGGGCCGGCATTCTCAACCTCACCCGGTCGCTCGCGACAGAGTTCGCGCCGAAGGGTGTGCGCGTGAACATGGTCCTGATCGGAATGGTGGAGTCCGGCCAGTGGCGCCGCCGCTACGAGGCCCAGGCCGCCCCCGGCGAGAGCTGGGACGCATGGACCGCCGGGCTCGCGCGCACCAAACACCTCCCGCTCGGCCGGCTCGGCAAGCCCGAGGAAGCGGCGCACGCGATCGCGTTCCTCGCCTCGCCACTCGCCTCCTACACCACCGGCAGCTTCATCGACGTTTCAGGGGGACATTCCCGCCATGTCTGACCAGCGCATTACCGTCGGCGAGCTCGTCGCCGCATTCCTCGAGGAGTGCGGCGTGCGCGCGGCATTCGGCGTGATCTCCATCCACAACATGCCGATCCTCGACGCGTTCGGCCGGCGCGCGGCCGCGGCGGGCGCACGAGGCAAGCCCGCGCCGATCCGGTTCGTGCCGGCGCGCAGCGAGCCCGGCGCGGTTAACATGGCGGACGCTTACGCGCGCGTGTCGGGCGGTCTCGGGGTCGCGGTGACCAGCACCGGCACCGCCGCCGGCAATGCCTGCGGTGCGATGGTTGAAGCGCTTACGGCGGGGACGCCGGTCGTGCACCTGACCGGTCAGATCGAAGTGCCATACCTCGACCGCGATCTCGGCTACATCCACGAGGCGCCCGAGCAGCTCGACATGCTGCGCGCAGTGTCCAAGGCCGCATTCCGCGTGCGCAGTCCAGAGACCGCGCTCGGCACGCTGCGCGAGGCGGTGCGCGTTGCGCTGACCGCGCCCCGCGGTCCCGTGAGCGTGGAGATCCCGATCGACATCCAGGCGACCGAGATCGAGATTCCCGCCTCGCTCGCGCCGGCCGTCGTGCCGGTACCGCAGCCCGTTGCGAGCGAGCTCGACGCGCTCGCCGAGCGCCTCGCGCGCGCCCGGCGCCCGTTGCTCTGGCTCGGCGGTGGAGCGCGCGCCGCCGGCGCCGCGGTGAAACGGCTCGTCGACCTCGGCTTTGGCGTGGTGACCAGCGTACAGGGGCGCGGCATCGTACCCGAGGATCATCCGATGTCCCTCGGGGCGTTCAACCTCTACGGACCGGTCGAGAAGTTCTACAGCACGTGCGACGCGATGCTCGTCGTCGGCTCGCGCCTGCGCAGCAACGAGACGCTGAAGTACAAGCTCAAGCTGCCGCGGCCGCTGTACCGGATCGACGCGGACCCGCAGAGCCAGGGGCGTTGCTACACCGACGATTGTTTTGTCGCCGCAGATAGCGCAACTGCAGTCGCCGCGCTCGCCGACCGGCTACAAGGCCGCATCAAGCCGGACGCCACGTTCGCCCGCGACCTCGCGGCGACGCGCGCGGCGGCCGAGAAGCTGGTCCGCGACGGCCTCGGACCGTACGAGCGCCTGGTCGCCGAGCTGCAGCGCGCAGCCGGCCGTGACTTCCTGTGGGTGCGCGACGTGACGGTGTCGAACAGCACGTGGGGGAATCGCAGCCTGCGGATCTCCGGCCCGCGCGACGGCGTACACGCGCTGGGCGGCGGGATCGGCCAGGGAATTCAGATGGCCATTGGTGCAGCAATCGCGGAGGCAACTACCGCGATTTCAAGGGGCGCGGCGCTTGCGGCCGGCGGGCGCAAGACCCTGTGCCTCGTCGGGGACGGCGGCCTGCAGGTGAATATCGGCGAGCTCGCGACGCTGGTGCAGGAGCAGGCCGACGTGATCGTCGTGCTGATGAACGATCGCGGCTACGGCGTCATCCGCAACATCCAGGATGCGCAGTACGGCGGGCGCAGGTACTACGCCGACCTGCACACCCCGGACTTCGAGTGCCTCGCACAGTCGATCGCCCTGCCCTTCCAGCGAGTGCGGGATCTCGCGGCCGTGGAAGGCGTCCTAAAGGACGCAATGGGTCGACGCGGTCCGACGCTCGTCGAGATCGACATGGTCGCCGTCGGTCCCTTCGCGAGCGTGTTCGCCGGCCCGCCCGTGAAAACGGCTGCAACCGCATGAGCGTGCTCCCGATCTACGTCGCCGGCGAGTGGCGGCGCGGCCGCGGTGAGCTCTACGCCTCGCGCTACCCCGCCGACGACAGCGTCAACGCGGAGCTCGCCGCGGCGAGCGTCGCCGACGTGGAGGAGGCAATCGTAGCGGCCGACGCCGCCTGGCGCCGTCCCGACTGGCGCGACCTCAAGCCGCACGAGCGTGCCACCGTCCTATATCGCATCAGCGCGCTGATCCGCGAGCGCGCGGAGGAACTCGCCCAGCTGCAGCGGCGCGACAACGGCAAGCCGATCAGCGAGACTCGCGCGCTGGTCGCGAGCGCCGCCGGGACCTTCCAGTTCTTCGCCGCCGCGTGCGAGACGCTCGAGGAGGCGCTGACGCCACCGCGCGGCGACTACCTCACGATGAGCGTCCACGAGCCGCTCGGCGTCGTCGCGGCGATCACGCCCTGGAACTCGCCGATCGCGAGCGAAGCGCAGAAGCTCGCACCCGCCCTCGCCGCCGGCAATGCGGTGGTCGTCAAGCCCGCCGAGGTCACCCCGCTTGCCGCCCTCGAGCTCGGCCGCATCTGCGAGCAGGCCGGAGTGCCGAAGGGCGTCGTGAGCGTGGTGCCGGGCAAGGGCTCGGTGATCGGCGATGCGATCGTGAAGCACCCGCTGGTGAAGAAGGTCTCGTTCACCGGCGGCACGACGACCGGTCGCGCCCTCGCGAAGCTCGCCGCCGAGAAGCTTATGCCGGTGACGCTCGAACTCGGCGGCAAGTCGCCGACTATCGTGTGCGAGGACGCCGACCTGGATCACGCGGTGAGCGGCGTGCTGTACGGGATCTTCAGCTCCTCGGGCGAGTCGTGCATCGCCGGTTCGCGCCTGTTCGTGCACGAGTCGATCCGCACGCAGTTCCTCGACCGGCTGGTGGCGAAGGCGAACGCGCTGCGGGTCGGCGACCCCGAGGACGCGCGCACGCAGATGGGTCCGCTCATCACCGCGAAGCACCGCGAGTCGATCGAGCGCTATGTCCAGCTCGGACTCGACGAAGGGGGTAAGCTCCTCGCCGGCGGTGAGCGTCCAAAGGGCGGGTTCTTCGACCGCGGCTGGTTCTACCGGCCGACGATTCTGACCGGGCTCGGCAACCGCGCGCGGATCTGTCAGGAGGAGATCTTCGGGCCGGTGCTGGTCGCGTTGTCGTTCCGCGACGAGGCAGACCTTCTCGCGCAGGCGAACGACAGCGTCTTCGGCCTCGCCGCCGGGATCTGGACGCGCGACTACAAGCGCGCGTGGCGTCTCGCGCGCGCGCTCGAGACCGGCACCGTCTGGATCAACACCTATAAGCTATTCTCGATCTCCACGCCGTTCACCGGCATCAAGGAAAGCGGGCTCGGCATCGAGAAGGGCCGGCTCGGCATCCTCCAGTACAAGCACCAGAAGAGCCTGTATTGGGGCTTAAATGACCGGCCGCTGCCGTGGGCCGACTGAAGGACACCCTCCCATGAGCATCCTCGGAATCGACCGCATCACCTACGGCGTCGCGGACGCCGCGACCTGCCGCAAGTTCTTTCTCGACTGGGGCCTGAAGCTCGTGCACGAATCGGGCGACGCGCTCGACTTCGAGACGCTGAACGGCTGCGAGGTGCACGTCCGCGGCATCGAGGACCCGACGCTCCCGCCGGCGATCGAGGACGGCCCGACCGTCCGCGAGGTCGTGTGGGGCGTCGAATCGCGCGCGGACATCGACCGGCTGCGCACGGCGCTCGGCGCCGACGGGCACTACGCCGAGCGCTACGGCACGTTGCATGCGACCGACCCCAACGGCCTGGCACTCGCCTTCCGCGTGACGCACAAGCGGAAGATCGACGTCAGGGGCGTGCCGATGAATGCCTGGGGCCAGCCGGGCCGCGGCACGAACCTCCGCAGCCGGTTCTACGAGCGTGCCGAGCCGATCGAAGTCGGTCACGTGGTCTTCTTCACCGATCAGCTCGCCGAGCTCGAGCGCTTCTACGTCGAGCGACTCGGCTTCGCGGTCTCGGACCGCTATCCCGGCCGCGGCGTCTTTCTGCGCTGCGCGCCGGAGGGCGGGCACCACGACCTTTTTTTGCTACAGCCCCCGCAGCCGAAGCGCGGGCTCAATCACGTGGCCTTTACGGTGCGCGACATCCACGAGGTCTTCGGCGGCGGGCTGCACATCTCGCGCTGCGGCTGGCCGACCGAGATCGGCCCCGGACGTCATCCGATTTCCTCGGCGTACTTCTGGTACGTGAAGAACCCGGCCGGCGCGCTGGCCGAGTACTACACCGACGAGGACCAGCTCGACGGCGCCTGGCAGCCGCGCGAGTTCCAGCAGGCGCCGGAAGTGTTCGCCGAATGGGCGGTCAGCGGCGGGATCGACGGCAAGACGCGCCGGCAGAGCCGCGGGCCCGCCTGACGTAATGGAGCGCTTCGACCTCGTCGTCCGCAACGGCATCGTCATCGACGGCACGCGCGCGCCGCGCTTCGCGGCCGACATTGCCGTCGCCGGCGACCGCATCGTGCGCGTCGGCAAGCTCGACGGCGCGCGCGGCGCACTCGAGATCGACGCCACCGGCAGGATCGTCGCGCCCGGCTTCATCGACGCGCACACCCACGACGACCGACTGATGCTGTCGGCGCCGGAAATGGCGCCCAAGGTCAGCCAGGGCGTCACCACAGTCGTCGCGGGCAACTGCGGGATTTCGCTCGCGCCTATGCCCGGCGGCCCCCGGCGGCCGGTCACGCCGCCGCTCGATCTGCTCGACGACGACGGCGGCTGGTTCCGCTTCCCGACCTTCGCCGAGTACGTCGGCGCGCTGCGCGACGCGCCGGCGGCGACCAACGCCGCCCTCCTCGTCGGCCACAGCACGCTCCGCGTCGCCACGCTCGATGATCTGGAGCGTCCCGCGCACCCGGCCGAGATCGAGCGGATGCGCGGACTCGTGCGCGAAGCGCTCGCCGCGGGCGCGATCGGCGTCTCGACCGGGCTCTATTACGAGCCGGCCGCAGCCGCGCCGACCGAGGAGGTGATCGAGGTCTGCCGCCCGCTCGCCGAGTTCGGTGGCCTCTACTGCACCCACATGCGCGACGAGGCCGAAAAGGTGCTCGACTCGCTCGAGGAATCCTTCCGCATTGGCCGCGAGGTCGGCGTGGCGGTCGTGATCTCCCACCACAAGGTCGCCGGCCTGCCGAATCACGGCCGCTCGCGCGAGACGCTGCCGCTGATCGCCGCGCGCATGCGCTCGCAGGCGATCGGGCTCGACTGCTACCCGTACTGCGCATCCTCGACGATCCTAAGCGCCGCGCGCGCCGCGGTCGCTTCGAAGACGCTCGTCACCTGGTCGAAGCCGCATCCGGAGTACTCGGGGATGGACGTTGCGGAGGTCGCGGCGAAGATGGGCGTGCCGCCGGCCGAGGCGATCGAGCGGCTCCGCCCCGCCGGGGCGATCTACTTCGCGATGGACGAAGGCGATGTCCAGCGCATCCTTGCCTTCGAGCCCACGATGGTCGGCTCCGACGGCCTGCCGCACGACGCGGCACCGCATCCACGGCTTTGGAGCAGCTTTCCTCGCGTGCTCGGACACTACGCGCGCGACCTCGGCCTCTTCCCGCTCGAGACCGCCGTGCACAAGATGACCGGGCTCACCGCCCGCACGTTCGGCCTGAAGGATCGCGGCGTGGTGCGCGAAGGCGCGTTCGCCGATCTCACGCTCTTCGACCCGGACACCGTGGGCGAGGCCGGAACGTTCGCGCGGCCGATCCAGCCCGCCCACGGGATCGACACCGTGATCGTGAACGGCGCGGTCGTCTGGCGCGGGGGCGCGCCGAGTGGCGCTCGCCCCGGACGCGTGCTCGCGCGCGAGGCAAGGGCGTGACCGAGCACATCGTCATCGTCGGCGCCGGGCAGGCCGGTGGCTGGGCGGCGAAGACGCTCCGCGGCGAGGGTTTTGCGGGCCGTATCACGCTGATCGGCCTCGAACCGCACCCGCCCTACGAGCGCCCTCCGCTCTCCAAGGGAGTCCTCGCCGGCACCGCGACGGTGGAGAGCTGCTACGTCTTCAAGCCGGACGCCTTCGCCGCGCTGAACCTCGACTTCCGCGCAGGCGTGCGCGCCACGCGCATCGACCGCGCGGCGCGCGCCGTCCACCTCGAGGACGGGTCGTCGGTCGCCTACGACAAGCTGATCCTCGCGACCGGCGGGGAGGCACGCCGGCTGCCGGTGCCCGGCGGCGACGGTCCGCGCGTTCACTATCTGCGCACGCTGGACGAGTCGCTTGCGATCCGGGCGGCGCTCGGCCCGGGCCGCCGGCTCGCGGTGGTGGGCGGCGGCTGGATCGGGCTCGAAGTCGCGGCGACCGCGCGCAAGAGCGGCGCCGAAGTCACCGTCCTCGAGGCGCTGGACCGCCTGTGTGCGCGCGCGGTGCCGCCTTCGGTCTCGGAATTCCTGCGCGGCCTGCACGAGCGGAACGGCGTTTCGATCCGCACGAGCTGCGGCGTGAAGGCGATCGAGGACCGCGGCGCGGCGGGCCTGCGCCTAACGCTCGGGAACGCCACGACGCTCGACGCGGACGCGGTGGTCGTCGGCATCGGCCTTGTCCCGCAGATTCAACTCGCGCGCGAAGCGCGCCTCGACGTCGGCGACGGCGTACTCGTCGACGAGCGGTGCCGCACGTCCGACCCGAACATCCTCGTCGCGGGCGACTGCGCGAACATGCCGCTCGCCTGCCTCGGGCGGCGCGTGCGGCTGGAGTCCTGGGCCAACGCGCAGAACCAGGCGATCGTTGCCGCAAAGAGCGCGCTGGGTGAGGACGTGCGCTACGACGAG
>Ga0105107_10000751_pt1 | contig 20770 bp, 15 predicted proteins | sample PPLLaktember2015_6_FD_79335 | JGI IMG/M metagenome (GOLD analysis project Ga0105107, IMG submission 79335) | Freshwater sediment microbial communities from Prairie Pothole Lake near Jamestown, North Dakota, USA - PPLs Lake P8 Core (1) Depth... | ecosystem: Environmental > Aquatic > Freshwater >... | reverse complement strand
GGTCAAGCCGAGCCCGAAGTTTGCCTCGCTCTGGCCACAGGCACAGATCGTCAACCAGATGTTCTCAGACCTGTGCCTCTACATCCCGAACTGCACGTACGTCGATACAGCCTCTTACCTGCTATTGCCTAATGGCAAGGCCAATACCGCCTATTTCCGCTCCGACCGAATACACCTCAATGACGCCGGCTACGCCGTCTGGAACGCCGTGCTGAAGCCGGTGCTTGTGGCTGGGGAGGGGGCGTACATCACGCTCCCCGAGCTGCGTGACCAGGATGTCGGCAGCGTGTCGGGTACCGGGTTCAGCACGTCGGGCGGCGGCACGATGACCGTTTACGGTACAGGTGACGGCATCGCGGGAACCGCTGATGGCTTCCATTTCGTTTGGCGCCAGCTGAATGGCAACGGCCAGATCACCGCGCGCGTCGCAGCCCAGCCCGACGCCAGCGGCAATCCGGTAGCAGGCGTGATGTTGCGGGAGTCCCTGAACCCGAACTCCAAGTCGGCCTTCGCGTACCTGTCGCCCGGTTCTGGGGCCCGGTCCGTCTTTCGTGCGGCGACGGGCAGCGCGACCGTTGCAGGCTCAAATCCGCTGCCGTCCGCCACGACGCCTCACTGGGTGAAGCTGGTGCGTAAGTCGGCAATGGTCTATTGCTGGCGGGCGTCCGACGGCGTGAACTGGAAGGACTGCGGCAAGGCAAAGCTGACAGGCCTCAAGAAGACGGTCTACGTCGGTCTCGCGGTCAGCAGCGCGGGGGACGGCGCCGTCGCCACGGCGGAGTTCGACAACGTATATATTCATGGCACGACGTCCCTGCCCGCATTGCCCTGAGCAATGCTCCTCGGTACGGCCCCGGAGATTCGTCGTGCTGAGGTTCTAGACATCGTCTGTTACCGGCTGACGTCGAATCGCGTGCAGCCTATGATCGGTGCGGGCAATGCGCACGCAACACCCCGAGATATTGGCGGCTGCCGACTGCAGCGGCTGTGGAAGTGACCGGTCGCCAGTTCCGCCTCAGCGATGATGACGTCAGGTTCGTCCGTGGCCTCACGATTCGCAGCGACCTGGAGCTGTCCAACAACCTGCAGATCAACTGGTCCACTGGCAGGAAGTTCCACATGACCGAGCACCTGGAGACGATCGCCTGCACCGGTTAACCGCCAGCCACCAGCCGTCGACGCCGGCGGGCCGGGCGCCAATGACCAGTCTGCCATCCGGACTTACTTGACCCTGGATCCCGGAAGCCTCGTGCTCGACGTCCCGCTGCAACTGCAGAATGGGGGCAACCTGCAGGCCCACCACGACCAGCCGCACAAGTAAGGGTCCGGCCCGCACGGTCCACGGCGACATCCCGAATGGGGTGCCGCCGTTCTCGTTTCTGCGACTGGGATGTCCGGGGCAGGGCAAAAAAACCCCGGAGCACCGCTCCGGGGTTCAGATACTGCGAGTGCAGCGAGCCGTCAGGCGGCCAGGCGCCGCCGCATGAACACGAGGCTGAGCCCGAGCAACAGCTCGAACAGGCCGCTTGCGCCACCACCACCGCCGCCGCCGCCACCACCACCGCCCGACTGCGCGCGGGTGGTCGTCGTGAAGGTCACGGCGAGGCTGCCGACCGTCAGGGTCGTGGTCTTGGACGTGGACGCCTGGTTGGAAGCGGTCTGCTGCACGCAGACGGTCTGGCCGTCGGCAATCGTACCCGGGTCGCTGGTGAACGTCGCGGTGCAGCCGATCGAGTAACTGCCGTTGATGACGCTGATGTGCGCCGGGGCCTCGATTCCCGCGATGGTCGCCGCAGCGGAGGTCACTACCGCGCCCGGCGCCACGTTCGTCTGGGCCGCAAACGTGAAGGCGTTGGGCGTCGTATTGCAGGTCCGGCGTGTAAACGGCGCGGAGACCGTCTCACCCTGGACCGTCACCTGTACCTGGTGGGTCGCGCAGTCCGTGATGCTGTTCGGGATCTCGATGAGGTACTCGCCCGTCAGCAGCAGCCGGACGGACTCGTAGGCCGCACCGATGTCACCCCCGTCGGTTGCATCGACATACTCGCCGCCCGTGCCGCCCGAGAGATCGGTAAGAATTTCGAGGCCACGCGTTTGCGGGTTGCCGATTCCGATCGTAAAGATCGGGACGCTGACGTCGTTCGCGGCCTCGATGACGCCGTTCTCGCCGATGTCCGAATCCGAGTCGCGACCGTCGGAAACGAGGATAACCGCCTTGGGGCCGGAGGGCAGGGTCGCGGCGGAGAACTGCTGCACGCCTAGGACGGTGGCGTCCAGGATGTTAGATCCGTCGCCCGGATAGGCGGATGCCACGGCATCGATCAGCAGCTTGTCGTTGCCGTTGACGTTGTTGTCGTCGATCTCGGTGAACGCCTGGATGACCTGCTCGCCGCTGGTCTCATTGAACTTGATGATCGCCGCCATGTCCCCCGGTTCCATCGCAGTGATGAAATTGATGACTGCGGTCTGCATCTCCGCCAGGAACAGGTTGGTCACGCTGGACGTGTAGTCCATGACGAATACGACCGACACGTTCTGGTTCGGATCGACTTCCTGCGGCTGGTTGAACTGGCTTCCCGTCAATACCTCGGCCACGCCGTCGACTGCGACATCGAAGTCGGTGAAGGTCAGATTGGTGATCGGCACGCCGCTGCCGTTCGTGACCCGCACGAACACCTGGATCGGCGCAGATTCCGGCCGTCCTTCGACCCGCACGTCGACCGCGGCGTAGGCCGGACTTGCCAGCAAGGTGGCCAGTAAAGCAAGCGGAGTCAGACACTTGCGAAGAAAGCGATGCATCGTTGTGCTACCTTTAGGATTCCCCTATTAATTGTATTTTAACCGCTTGCGGGTTTTTCGCTTCGCGCTTTGCGTCGCATATGACGTAATCGCGTGGGGGTGCGGCACGTGAACGGCAAACTGTGAACTGCTTCACATTTCACCTCGTGTCATATTGCCCGACAGGCCATGCTCCCGACCCTCGCGGAAATCCGGCAAGCACACGAACAGATCGTGGGTGCCGCCGTGCGCACCCCGCTGTTGCAGCTCGATACGCCCGGCGCCCCCGCCGATATCTGGCTCAAGCTCGAAAACCTGCAGACCGTCGGCTCTTTCAAGATCCGCGGCGCCGCCAATGTCATGACGGCCTTGCCGGCCGCCGAACTGGCGCAAGGCGTGCTGACGGCCTCGGCAGGCAATATGGCGCAAGGCGTTGCCTGGTGCGCGCGTGCGCGCGGGATTCCCTGCACGGTGATTGCGCCGGACAGCGCGCCGGCCGCCAAGCTCGACGCGGTCGAACGCCTCGGCGCGCGCATCATCCGGGTACCCTTCGAGCGCTGGTGGCAAACCTTCCAGGACCGGCGGTACCCGGGCGTCGAGGGAACATTCATACATGCCTTTGACGATTTGCGCGTCATGGCGGGCAACGGGACCATTGCCCTCGAGATCGTCGGTGACCTGCCAGAAATCGACGCTATCGTCGTCCCCTGGGGCGGCGGGGGCCTCGCCTGCGGGATCGGGGCCGCCATGCGATCGCTTGCGCCGCGTTGCCGCGTTCTTGCGGCCGAGGCCGAGACAGGCGCGCCGCTGGCCGCAGCGCTTGCCGAGGGCGCGCTGACGAGCGTGAACTACCGTCCCTCGTTCGTCGACGGCATCGGCAGCCGCTCGGTTTTTCCGCAGATGCTGGAAAGAGCGCGCCCTGTCGTCGACGGTTCCATCGTCTCGTCGCTGCCGGAAATCGCCGCGGCAATGCGAACCCTCGTCGAGCGCGCGCACGTGGTCGCGGAGGGCGCCGGCGCCTGCAGCGTTGCGGCGGCACTATCGGGCCGCGCAGGTCGCGGCAGGATCGTCTGCGTCGTTTCAGGCGGCAACATCGACCTGGACCGCTTCGCGGCACTGCTCGGCTGCGGGCAGCCGGCGTGACGTCGGTCCATGCGCTAGCATCGACTGGCGGCGGTCGGGCCGCGCAAGGAATCGCGCGCATGCAGCACTGGATCCCAGGCTTGACCCTCACGCTGGCTTTATTCACGGGTTTCCCTGTCGCAGCCGCCGCGCCGCGGGTCAGCGTTTCGTTTCCGCCCGCCATAAGCGAGGAACCGCTGAACGGGCGCCTGCTGCTCATTGTCTCGCCCGGCGGAGAAGGTGAACCGCGCGGAAAGCTTGCCTGGGACGGCGACGCGATACCTTTCTTCGGGATGGACGTCGAGGACTGGAAGCCGGGGCGAAGCAAGGTATTCGATGCGAGCGTCGACGGCTTTCCCTTGCGTTCGCTCGATGACCTGCCTGCCGGCGAGTACTCCGTTCAGGCGGTGCTCAACCGCTACGAAAAATTCACGCGCAGCGATGGCTGGACGCTGTGGCTTCCGCCTGACCAGGGCGAAGGTCAGGTATGGCATCGCAAGCCCGGAAACCTCCATTCAAAGCCCGTGATTGTCCGCATCGACGGAAAGCGCCGCGCGCGCATCCCGCTCGTGCTCGACCAGGAGATCCCGCCTGTCGGCGCGTTTGAGGACAAGCAGACCGAGTACGTGCGCTATTTGCGCCTGCGCAGCGAGCGGCTCTCGAAGTTCTGGGGCCGCGACATCTATCTGGCCGCCTGGGTTCGTCTGCCGTGGGGTTACCGCGATCATCCGACTGCCCGTTACCCGCTGGTGATCGCCCACGGCCACTTTCCGGCGGAGCCCGGCGGATTCCGCGAGACGCCGCCGGATGCGGAACTGAAACCGGACTACAGCAAGCGGTTCCGACTCGAAGGTTACAACCGAATCCAGCAGGAGTACGAATGGCAGGCGCACCGCGACTGGATAACGCCGGGGTTCCCCCGCGTCCTGCTGGTCGAAATCCTGCATCCCACGCCGTTCTACGATGACTCCTACGCGGTGAACTCGGCGAACAACGGGCCGTACGGAGATGCCATCCAGTACGAGTTGATACCCGCCATCGAAAAGGAGTTTCGCGCCCTGGGCACCGGCTGGTCGCGATTCGTCTATGGCGGATCGACGGGGGGCTGGGAAGCAATGGCCGTGCAGATGTTCTACCCGGACGACTACAACGGCGCCTGGATCGCCTGCCCGGACCCGATCGACTTCCGGCACTACGTGCAGGTCGACATCTACGCCGACAAAAACGCTTATGTCACGGCCAACCCGTACAAGCGCACGCCGAAACCTGGGCACCGTAACTGGTTGGGGCAGGTCGATGCGACGATCGAGGAGCAGAACCGCTACGAGACCGTGCTCGGGACGCGCGGCCGATCGGGCGACCAGTGGGATGCGTGGGAATCCGTCTACTCACCGGTCGGCCCGGATGGCTATCCGCGCCGAATCTGGGATCGCGAGACCGGCGAGGTGGATCCCGTAACCGCGGAATATTGGCGGGCCAACTATGACCTCGCCCATATCCTGGAGCGCGATTGGGCCACGCTGGGGCCGAAGCTCCGTGGCAAACTGCGGATCTATACCGGCGACATGGACAACTATTACCTGAACAACGCTGTCTACGGGGTCGAAGAGTTCCTGAAGAACGCCAATCCTGCCGCCGATGCCGTCGTGGAGTATGGCGACCGGGCCGAACACTGCTGGAACGGGGACCACACGCGGGAAAACGCCTACTCGCGATTGCGGTATCCGCAGATGGTCCTGCCCTGGGTCGTCGAGCGTATTCTGGACACCGCGCCGCAGGGGGCGGACGTCGACAGCTGGAGGTACTGAAAATGCTGCGCGGGTTGACACGTTTCGCGCCCAGCATGGCGCTCGCGACGCTGCTCACGGCGTGTTCGACGAATCCCGTAACCGGCGAGAAGGAACTGATGCTCGTCGGCGAAGGCACCGAGCTTTCGATCGGCGCGCAGCAGTACGCCCCGATGCGGCAGTCCGAGGGTGGAACCTACGCCATGGATCCGGCCCTGACGAGCTACGTGCAGCAGGTCGGCAATCGTCTTGCAGCGGTGAGCGACCGGAAGCTCCCCTACGAATTTTCGGTGCTCAACAATTCGATCCCTAACGCCTGGGCATTGCCCGGCGGCAAGATCGCGGTAAACCGCGGGCTGCTCGTGCAACTTAAGTCGGAGTCGGAACTTGCGGCCGTGCTCGGCCACGAAATCGTCCACGCGGCGGCGAGGCATTCGGCACAGCAGATGAGCCGAGGCATGCTGATTCAGGGCGGGCTGCTCGCTGCACAGGTGGCTGCGAGCGACAGCGATTACGGCAACCTCTACATGGCGGGTGCCGGGCTAGCGGCCCAGCTCACGATGCAGAAGTACGGTCGCGACGCCGAACTCGAGTCCGATCGCTACGCCATGGACTACATGAAGCGCGCAGGCTACGACCCCAAGGGCGCCGTCACGCTGCAGGAGACCTTCCTGCGCATGAGCGAAAACAAGAACAGCAGCTGGTTCGCGGGACTCTTTGCGAGCCATCCTCCGTCGCAGGAGCGCCTGGACGCCAACCGGCGGTACGCCACCAAGCTAGGGCCCGGGGGCGAGACAGGCGCCGAGGCTTTTGCCGCCGCGATGGCGCCGACGATACGGGCGAAGCCTGCCTACGACGCCTACGACGAGGGGCGCAAGGCGCTCAAGGACAAGCGGCCGGATGTCGCCCTCACCAAGGCTGCGGAGGCGATCAAGCTGGTTCCGGGGGAAGGCCACTTTCACGCCCTGAAGGCGGACGCCTATCTCGTGCAGAAGAACCTGCCCGCAGCGAGCGACAGCTACACCGACGCAATTGCCCGCAATGACGGGTTTTTCTATTACCACCTGCAGCGTGGTCTCATCGCCGAGAATCAACGCCAGGACGCGAAGGCGCGCCATGACCTCGAGACCAGCGTAAAGCTGTTGCCGACCGGCGCCGCCTACCTCGCGCTTGGCAACATCGCTTCGCGCGCGCGCGACCTCGGCGCTGCAAAACAGTATTACGCCGCGGCCGCGGGCAGCCAGGGCGAGATCGGACAGGCCGCCGCGCTCGCACTCATGCGCATGGAATTGCCGGAGAACCCCGGCAAGTACGTGCGCACCCAGGCTGCGCTTGATTCGCGCGGGTTACTCGTCGTCGCAATCGAAAATCCTACGCCGGTGCCGATGAGCGGTATCGCGCTGACCGTCCAGTATGTTGACGCACAGGGCAGGACGCGTGATTTCCGTCGCAACCTGAATGGAACGCTCGCAGCGGGCCAGCAGGTCCAGGTGCCGACGGGCCTTGGCCCGTTCCAGAGCGCGAACCAGTTCCGGGTCGCAGTGAGCTCGGCGCGAATCGCCGAGTAAGTGCTGCAACCTCAGGAGGGGCTCAAGACGAGCTCGCCATCCTCGACCGGTATGCGCGACCCCGGGTTCCGGTCCATGCGCACGACCTGCTGGACTCCATCCAGCTCATAGGTCACGTCGAATCCCGACTCGACCTGAAGCGTGTCGAAAACGGCCCGGCACTGCGGAATCCCTCCGTTGCCCTGATTGGGCGCTTCGTCGCCCGGATTGAGTGCTTCTGTCTGCGTAGGCGTCTGCTCCCCCGTGAGCGCGGCCGCGTCGCCGCATTCGATCCGTGCCGTGCGGGTCGACTCGAAGGCGGGCGCGACGGAAACGACGGTCGCGTACTTCTGGAGCGGGTTGTAGCCGCTGCTCACGGCGATTGCAGTCGCGCCCGCGAGCGCGGCCCCGGCCACGATGATCGCCGACAAGATCGTGTTGTTGTTCACCTGGACTCCTCGCGCGGCCTTCTTTCGCCGCATTGCTTATGACGAGTCCAGTGATACCTTCGTGAGGCCGGTGCCGTTACCTCTATGCGTCGCGCATCGGCGACGTGAGGTGACCGCTGACCACGACGACGCGCTCAACAGTCGAGCAGGCGTCGCAGCCTGTCGTGCCTCTGGAACAGCCGCAGGTATTCGCGTTCACTGGCGCCGGCCTTGGCCGCGATGATTGCGAGCAGCAGCCGGCGGTCATGCCCTGTGAGTGTCCCGCGGTGCGCAAGTGCGAGCACGACTCCCGCCCAATCCGCCAGGGCGCGCTCGAAGCCGGGGCCCGGCGATCTGGCGCGCAGCACCGCCCGGGCGGCTGCCGTGGCTGCGTCGCGCCGCTCGGCCAAGCCTGCCTCGCCGAACCCGCGGAGCTCCTTGACCGCCGCCTGGAGAACCTCCGCAGTTCGTGGGAGTCTCGGCCGGCGCATCGGATTCAGGGAGCAGAAAATGTGCCAGCGGGAGAGCTGTTTCAGGGTTCGTGCAGAACTCCGGTAGCCCGGATTGCTTTGCGCCCGCCGAATCTCGCGCAGGGCCAGGTGCCGCGCCTCCGGTGCCTGCGCACGGAATCCATTGCGCTGATAGAACCACCAGGCGCCGGACTCTATGCCTTCGTCATTTCCGTCGCCCAGTTGATAGGGCTCAACGCTGAAGATCTCACAACCGAACGCGTCGCGCGCTGCGGCGATGAGGCGCCCAAGCACGCGGGCCGCCTCGCCGCCGCGAAAGGTCTCGAACGTGTTGAAGGAAATTGCCGCGTGCAAGCCGAGCGGTTCGATCTGGACGTAGCCGACCGGCACTCCGTTCTGGAGCGTGAGTCCGGCGTACGTCGCCGGAAACAGCGCCCGTCGCGACGGTTCGATTCCCATCCACGCAAAGGCCAGCCCGTCCCCGTCGTCGACGAGCCAGCTGTCGCGCGGATTGGGATACTGGAATACCGCCACGTCGCGTTCGCGAGTGATCATGGATATGCGTGCGAGCCGGACCAACGCCGCGGCTTCGGGCGGACGAAGCTGCCGGATCTTCCTGGGGGCGCGCCGGGCTTCTGTGCGCAGGTTGGGTCGGCTCCTGTCCGGGCCGGCAGGCCGGGGAACGCTCGGCACGAACTCCAGGCGGGCGGTGGTCCGCTGCGGCGTGGCAGGTCCCGCGCGGAGCAGGAAAGGCGGGTCCATTCGATCGAAAAAGGCCTCACGGTGGGTCTCGTCACACGGCATCGCTTCTACGAGCCCGATCAGGAAGTCGGCATCCGTGACTTGAGCGGGTCGCAGGTGGTCCATAACTGCGAGCGTGGGATTGCGGCGACTCCGCAGCCACTCCGCCTGGGCCGGCTCAAGCAGCTGTGGCAATGCATCGAGGATCGCAAGAGCGTGGTCGGGGTCATCGCGCTCCAGAACGAGCGCGCCAGGCCAGTTGCGCGAAATCCAGCGTGCGGTCGGCCAGAAAAAGCGGAATGGCGTATCCGTACCTACGATTCCACTGCCGGCGAGTGCGTGCCGATGGCGCTTGAGGTCGGCTCGGTCGCGGAACTCGCGTAACATCCGCCGCGCCGACCGGAGAACCTGCATATCGTCCGGATAGGCCTCGAGGAAGCACAGCGCTTCGTGAAGGACGTGGATTTCACTGGCAGCAGGCAGCCGCGTGCGCGCAAGCGCTGCCATGCATTCAAGCTTGCGCTCGGGCAAGCCCGCGCCATAGCGATGCGCGATGCGGCCAAACCTGGTTGCCGGCCTGCCTCCCCGTGGGATCATGCCTCGATCGTATCAGGCGGCCTGCGCTAGAGTGGCTCCGTGCGCGCACTTGCGGTTCTCGTCATGGCTTCGATGGCATTTCCGGCTGCGGGTGCCCCGACCACTTCGCTCGACGCAATTGCGGCCGGCCGGTTTGCCAGGCTGGCGCTCGATTGCCTGCATCGCGAATACCCGAACAAGATCGCGCATGTGCTGAACGCGGATAACGACGCGCATCCGCCGCGTGTGCTGACACCGGTTTTTTTCGGTTGCTACGACTGGCATTCCGCCGTGCATGGGCACTGGCTGCTGGTGCGGCTCGCACGCCTGCATCCCGATGGCGAGTTCGCGGCTGCCGCCCACGCAGCGCTGGCAGCGAGTTTCACCGCGGACCGCGTCGCGCAGGAGTTCGCGTACTTGCAGGGGCCCGGGCGCGTTTCGTTCGAGCGGCCGTACGGACTTGCCTGGCTTCTGCAACTCGCGGCGGAACTGCGCGATTGGGACGACGCGGACTCTCGCAATTGGGCCGCAATCCTGCGGCCGCTGGAAGCCGAGGCCGCAGCACGAATTCGCGAGTGGCTGCCGAAGCTTCGCTATCCGATCCGCGTCGGCGAACACGCGCAGACCGCGTTCGCATTCGGCCTGATCCGCGACTGGTCAGTCGTTGCCGGCGACCAGGCGATGCGGGCCCTGGTCGATGAGCGCAGCCGCAGTTATTACTTCGGCGATTCGGCTTGCCCGCTGGCCTACGAGCCGTCGGGCGAAGATTTCCTCTCGCCCTGCCTCGCGGAGGCCGACCTGATGCGACGCGTCCTCGCGCCGGCAGAGTTCTCGACCTGGCTTGCGCGCTTCCTGCCGGTGATACCGGGCGACGGCTCCGCAGGCTGGCTCGAGCCGGGAATCGTGACCGACCGGAAGGACCCGAAGCTGGGACACATCGACGGACTCAACCTGAGCCGCGCCTGGATGTTGCAGGGCATTGCTTCGGGCCTGCCCACCGCAGATCCGCGTCGTGCCGCACTCCTGGCCTCGGCTGCCCGCCACGCGGATGCGGCCCTGCCCGCCGTGACCGGCGAGCACTACGAAGGAGGCCACTGGCTCGGAAGCTTTGCCGTATACCTGCTGGGCGGCTCGGGCCGCCCAGCAGGCTGACCGGCAATCGGTTACTTGAAGTCGATCCGGCGGAAGTTCTGCTCGCCGAAGAACGTCCGCAGTTCCTCGTAGCCTTCGACCAGATTGTTCTGCTTGTCCTCGGCGATCATCGCGCGCAGGTCGGCCATGAAGGCCTTGTAGCGTTCGGGATTCGGGTCCTGCGAAGCCGCGTTCGGGAACTTGAGAACGAGCAGCATGTTGAAGTCGCGATTGGCGGCGTTCTCGCTCAGGTAGGCATAACAGTCGACCACGGTGCCCTGCTTCTTGCCGACCTCGCAGCCGGTCAGCCAGGTCTGCTTCAGGCCCTCGAGATAGTCGTCGATGCGGTTCGGGTTCACCTTCACCATCGTGACGTTCCAGACCTCGGTCGACGGCGTGTAGTCGGTGAATACCTCGAACGCCTGTGAAACAGACGAGAATGCGAGGGCCGCAGCCGAAGCTGCAATCAAGAGTCGCTTCATTTTTTGTCCCCTGTCAGATGCCGCGGATGCGGCGAATAGTGAGCGGCTGTGCACCGGGCGATTCGCCCGCTGCCGCAGCCGCGAACACACTATGCCCCCGACCCCGGCAAGTCAAAGATTCCCGCCTTGAGTGCGGGATGCTCGCAGCTCAGCGTCCGGAACCGGCCTGCAGGTAATCGACCGCGACGTGCAGGAGGCTGCGCAGGCCGACCTGGATGCCTGCCTCATCGACGAAAAACTTGTCGGAGTGGTTGTCCGGTGCTGTGGCCGGGTCAGTCCCGGCCGGCGTGATTCCGACCCACCAGTAGACGCTTGGTACGGCACGCGCAATGTAGGCGAAGTCCTCGCCGACGGTCAGCAGCCGGCTGGGAATAACCGATCCCTCGCCGAGCGCGCGCTCGAGCGAGCGGGTCACCTGCTCGGTCAGCGCGGGATCGTTGACGACCGGCGGGTTTGGCGCCGGCATGAGTTCGAGCGTCGCGGTCGCGCCACTCGCCTCCGCGACGTTTGACGCGATACGACGCATCCGGTCGATCACGTCCTGGCGTGAGGCGTCGCTGAAGGTGCGGATGGTGCCAAGCAGTTCGACCGAGTCCGGGATGATGTTGTGCCGCACGCCGCCATTGATCGCGCCAACCGTCACGACGGCGGGCAGGTCTGTGATGTCCGTCTGCCGGCTGACGATCGTCTGGAGCGCGCTGACAATTCCTGCGGACACGACAATCGGGTCGATGCCTTTCCAGGGCCGCGATCCATGGCTCTGTCGGCCGGTAACGAGGATGCTGAAGAAGTCGGAGCCGGCCATCAGCGGGCCGGGCCGCAACATCACCTGACCCGTGTTCAGCATCGAACCGACATGCAAGGCAAAGGCCGCATCGGGTCTTGCGGGCTCGAGCAGCCCCTCGTCCAGCATCAATGGCGCGCCACCGCGTTCGCCCTCCGGCGCGCCTTCCTCGGCGGGTTGGAAGACGAGCAGCACCTTTCCGGGCAGCCGGTCCCGGAATTGCACCAGCACCTCGGCGACTCCCATCAGGATGGCCGTGTGGGCATCGTGGCCGCAGGCGTGCATGACGCCGACACTCCGTCCGCGGAATTCCCCGGTTGCAGTCGAGCGAAAGGGCAGGTCGGTACTTTCCGTGACCGGCAGCGCGTCCATGTCGGCGCGCAGCAGGACGGTCGGCCCGGGGAGTTTGCCCTGGACGATGGCCACAATGCCGGTATGGGCCATGCCGGTTCGGACTTCGAGACCCAGCGTCCGGAGGTGCTCGGCCACCCTTGCGGAAGTACGAACTTCGCGGTTCGCAAGCTCCGGATGGCGATGAAAGTCGCGGCGCCACTCGATGACCCGCCCTTCGAGCGCCGCGGCCGCGGCATCGAGTTCGGCGCCGGTGACGGCCGCAAATGACGCCTGGGCGACGGTGAGGAGCAATGCCGCCGGAACGAAACGAGCCTGCATCGGATCCTCCTGGGATTGGATGGAGTCTATCCCGAGTTGAGCGTATCCCGGAGGCTGCGGTATCATGCGCGCCGGTCGGGGGGCCCAGGGCTCCGCCACCGTGTTCAGGGCAGCGAGGCCCGAACGCGGTCCCCCGGAACCAGATGGTCGTCCAGAAGGCCCCCTCGCGGGGCCTTTTTGTTGCGGCCAGGTCGCCAGGAAATGGGCCTCGTGCCCATTTTTTGTTTGTGCGGCGGTTGGAGGCCGTATGAAGGACAGGCTGTCCGGACTGCTCGAGCCGGTTGTCGAAGGGCTCGGTTACGAGCTCGTCGAGATCGAATGGAGTTCTGCCGGGAGACAGTCGGTCCTGCGGGTTTACATCGACCGTACCGACGGCAGCGGCATTGGCCTCGACGACTGCGAGCGGGTGAGCCGCGCGATCGGGGCGGTGCTGGAGTCGGACGACCCGATCGGGCACGAGTACTCGCTCGAGGTCTCGTCGCCCGGATTCGACCGGCCGCTGCGGACCGCGGCACACTTTGCCCGGTTCGCCGGGAGCGAAGCCCGGATCGAGCTGGTTCAGCCGCTCGAAGGCCGACGCAGGTTTCGCGGCCGGCTTGGCGCGGTGGAGGATGGCCGGGTGACGATCGAGGTGGACCGGAAAGAGTGGAAGCTGCCGCTCGCCGGAATCAGCAAGGCGCGATTGGTGGGATGACAATGAACAAGCAGATACTGGAAGTCGTCGAGGCCGTCTCCAACGAGAAGGGCGTCGCGCGCGAGATCATCTTCGAAGCGCTCGAGGCGGCGCTCGCGTCGGCGACGCGGCGCAAGCACGGCGACGACATCGACGTACGCGTCGAGATCGACCGCAAGTCCGGCGAGTACAAGACGTCCCGGCGCTGGAAGGTGTTCGCCGACGATTCCACCGAGCTCGAGTTCCCGGAGCGCGAACTCAGGCTCGACGACGCGGTGGACGTCGAGGCCAAGGCCGAGATCGGCGGTTTCGTCGAGGTGCCGATGGAGTCGGTCGACTTCGGGCGCATCGCTGCGCAGACGGCGAAGCAGGTCATCGTGCAGAAGGTTCGCGAGGCCGAACGCGCCCAGGTGGTCGATGAATACAAGGACCGCGTCGCGACGCTCGTCTCCGGCATCGTCAAGCGCGTGGACCGCCACGGCGTCTACGTGGATCTCGGCGGCAACGCGGAAGGATTCGTGCCGCGCGAGCACATGATCCCTCGCGAACTCGTGCGCCCACAGGATCGCCTCAAGGCGCTGCTGCGCGAGGTCCGCTCCGAGGCGCGCGGTCCGCAGCTCTTCCTGTCGCGGACCTCGCCCGATTTCCTGATCGAGCTCTTCAAGCTCGAAGTGCCCGAGGTGGGCCAGGGACTGATCCAGATCCTCGGCGCCGCCCGCGACCCGGGCGCGCGGGCGAAGATTGCCGTCAAGAGCCTCGATCCCCGCATCGACCCCGTCGGCGCCTGCGTCGGCATGCGCGGATCGCGCGTTCAGGCGGTCTCCAATGAAATCGCCGGTGAGCGCGTGGACATCATCCCGTGGGTGGAAAACCCGGCCCAGTTCGTGATCAACGCGATGCAGCCGGCCGAGGTCACCTCGATCGTCATGGACGAGGACGCGCATTCGATGGACATCGCGGTGACCGAGGATCGCCTTTCGCAGGCAATCGGCCGCGGCGGTCAGAACGTGCGGCTCGCGAGCGAGCTGACGGGCTGGCGGCTCAACGTCATGTCCGAGCAGCAGGCAACGGAGCGCAGCGACGAGGAAGCGAGCCAGCTGCGCGAGGTCTTCAAGACGCAGCTCGACGTGGACGAGGACGTCGCCAACGTGCTCGTGCAGGAAGGCTTCTCGACCATCGAGGAAGTGGCCTACGTGCCGACCGGCGAGCTGCTCGGCATCGAGGAATTCGACGAGGCCATGGTCGAGGAGCTGCGCAACCGCGCCCGCGACGTATTGCTCACGCAGGCGATTGCGAGCGAGGAAAAGGTCGACGAGTCCGGTCCTGCCGAGGACCTGCTCCAGGTCGATGGCATGGACAAGGAACTGGCTTACGAGCTCGCCGCGCGCGGCATTCGTACGCGCGAGGACCTGGCGGACCAGTCGCTCGACGAACTGGAGTCGGTCCCGGGTCTCGATCCGGAGCGCGCCGGCCAGATCATCATGGCAGCGCGCGCGCACTTGTTCGAGAACGCGGACCAGGCCTGAGCCGGCGAAGGGTGGTAATGATGTCCGAAGTCACTGTCGAGCAGTTCGCGGAAGTCCTGAAAGTCACGGTGGACAAGCTGCTGGCGCAGCTCGAGGAAGCCGGCATCAAGTCGCTCGGTCCCAAGGACCGGATCAGCGAGGATGCCAAGCACGAGCTCCTGACCCACCTGCGCAAGGCCCATGGCAAGGGCGAAGACGGCGGGGCGCCGCGCAAGATCACGCTTCGCCGCAAGGCGCAGAGCGAAATCAGGGTTGCCGCTCCACTCGGCAAGGCGCGCACCGTCAGCGTCGAGGTGCGCAGCAAGCGCACCTACATCAAGCGCGACGTGCTCGAAGAACAGGCGCGGGTTGCCCAGGAAGCCGTCGACCAGCAGCGGCAGGCCGAGGATGCCGAGCGCATCGCCGCGGAAACCCTGTTGCGGCGTGAAGTCGAGCAGCGCGAACAGCAGAAGCGCGAGCGCGAGGAGAGCGAGCGGCGGACGACTGAGGAAGCGTCGAAACGGCAGGCCGAGGAGCAGGCGCGCCGCGATGCGGAACAGAAAGCGCGTGAGCAGTCGGAGAAGGAGCGCCGGGCACGCGAGGAGAAGGCGCGGAAGCCCGCCGAGGACGACAAGAGCACCCGCTACGGGCGGCAGGAGCTGCACATCGCCGGCGGCCTGTCGGCGCGCCACAAGAAGGGCCGCGCCAGGCCGGACTCCCGGCGGCGTGCGGCGGCCGTGGGCACCGACCGCAAGCATGGATTCGAGCTGCCGACCCAGCCCGTCCAGCACGAAGTCGCGGTGGGCGAGACGATCACCGTGGCCGAGCTGGCGCAGAAGATGGCGGTCAAGTCGAGCGAAGTCATGAAGACCATGATGAACATGGGCGTCATGGCGACCATCAACCAGCCCGTCGACCAGGACACGGCCGTGCTCGTGGTCGAGGAAATGGGCCACGTCGCCAAGGTCCTCAAGGCGGACCAGGTCGAGGAAGCGCTGCAGGCCGGCATGGAAGCGTCCGACGAAGCGCTGCCGCGCCCGCCGGTCGTCACGATCATGGGCCACGTCGACCACGGAAAGACTTCGCTGCTCGACTACATCCGTCGCACCAAGGTCGCGGCAGGCGAGGCCGGCGGCATCACGCAGCACATCGGCGCATACCACGTGGAGACGCCGCGCGGCGTCATCACTTTCCTCGACACGCCGGGCCATGCCGCGTTCACGGCCATGCGCGCGCGCGGCGCCCAGGTCACGGACATCGTCATCCTGGTGGTCGCCGCCGACGACGGCGTCATGCCGCAGACGAAGGAAGCGGTGCAGCACGCCAAGGCGGCGAACGTGCCGATCGTGGTCGCGGTCAACAAGATGGACAAGCACGATGCGGATCCCGAGAAGGTTCGCAACGAGCTTTCGCAGGAAGGCGTGATCGCGGAAGAGTGGGGCGGTGAGAACATCTTCGTGCCCGTTTCCGCCAAGACCGGTGATGGCGTCGACAAGCTGCTCGAGTCGATCCTGCTGCAGGCCGAGGTGCTCGAGCTCAAGGCGGTCCAGGATGCTCCGGCCGTCGGCGTCGTGCTCGAAGCGAGCGTCGAACGCGGGCGCGGCGCTGTCGCGACGGTGCTGGTCAAGCGTGGCACGCTCAAGGTCGGTGATTCGGTCGTGGCGGGCGAGCAGTTCGGTCGCGTGCGCGCGCTGTTCGACGAGCTCGGCAAGGAAATCGAATCCGCGGGCCCGTCGATACCGGCGCAGATGCTGGGCCTGTCCAGCCCGCCGAATGCGGGGGACGAGTTGCTGGTCGTCGACAGCGAGCGAAAGGCGCGCGAAGTCGCCTTGTACCGGCAGGGCAAGTTCCGCGACGTGCGCCTTGCACGGCAGGCGGGTGCGAAGTCCGACGACGCATTCGCGCAGCTGGGCGAGGACTCGAAAGGCACGGTCAACCTGCTGATCAAGGCTGACGTACAGGGCTCGGCCGAGGCGTTGCGCGAGGCCCTCATCAAGCTCTCGACGGGTGAGGTGTCGGTCAAGGTCATCTCGAGCGGCGTGGGCGGCCTCACGGAGTCCGACGTGATGCTCGCAGCCGCGTCCAGGGCGCGGATCATCGCGTTCAACATCCGCGCCGACGCCGCGGCGCGCGAAGCGATGCGCGACCAGAACGTCGAGGTCCGGTACTACAGCGTGATCTACGAGGCGATCGACGAGATCCGCGCGGCGCTCACCGGCATGCTCGCGCCGGAGGTCAAGGAGCAGATCGTGGGCCTCGCGGAGGTGCGCGACGTGTTCCGCTCCAGCAAGTTCGGCACCGTCGCGGGCTGCCTGGTCGTGGACGGCTACGTGCGGCGCAACAACCCGATCCGTGTCCTGCGCGACAACGTCGTGATCTTCGAGGGCGAGCTCGAGTCGCTGAAGCGTTTCAAGGACGATGCCAGCGAAGTGCGTGCCGGCACCGAGTGCGGAATCGGCGTCAAGGGCTACAACGACGTGAGGGTGAAGGACCAGATCGAGTGCTTCGAACGCATTGTGGTCGCCCGCCAGCTCGGCGCATAAGCCGGGGAACCCACGATGCCGCGCGAGTTCCCGAGGGCGAGGCGCGTCGAAGAGCAGCTCAAGCGGCTGCTCGCGGACCTGGTACGCCGCGAAGTCAAGGATCCGCGCGTCGGCCTGATCACGATCACTTCGGCCGAGGTCTCGAAGGACCTGTCGCATGCGAACGTGTACTTCACGCCGTTCGCGGGGGTGGGCGATGCCGCTGCGGCGCTCGAGGCGCTCCAGCACGCGGCAGGTTACCTGCGTCACCAGGTGCGAAACGAGATGCGCCTGCGCGTGGCGCCGGAACTGGTTTTCCACATCGACGACTCGGTGGAGCGGGGTGCCCGGCTCTCCGCGCTCATCCAGGATGCCGTCGAGAGCGACCGGCAACGGCACGTCGAGACCGATCCGGATCCGGAATGAACGCGTCGCCGGCGCCTTCGGGCCCGTGGCGCGACGTGGACGGCGTCGTCTTGCTCGACAAGCCTGAGGGACTCACTTCGAACGCAGCGCTGCAGCGCGTGCGACGCGCCTTTCGTGCCCGCAAGGCGGGCCACACCGGGAGCCTCGACCCGCTCGCGAGCGGTCTCCTGCCGATTTGCCTGGGTCAGGCCACCAAAGCGAGCGGCCAGTTGCTCGACGCCGACAAGACCTACCAGTTTCGCCTGGTGCTCGGTTCGCGAACGAGCACCGGCGATCGAGCTGGAGAGGTCATCGAGTCGGCGCTGGTGCCCGGGCTCGACGAGCGACAAATGCGCACGGTGGCGGCGTCCTTTCTCGGGGAATCCACCCAGGTCCCGCCGATGTATTCGGCCCTCAAGCATGAAGGGCAGAGGCTCTACCGGCTTGCGCGCGCTGGTCTCGAGGTCGAGCGTGCTCCGCGCAAGGTGCGGATCGATCGCCTGGAATTGCTCGCTGCGGACCCGGGTTGGCTGGATTACGAGGTCACCTGCAGCAAGGGGACCTATGTCCGCAGTCTCGCCGAGGACCTGGCGGTCGCCCTTGGAACGGTGGGCCACGTCGGCAGGCTGCGACGCACCGGTTTCGGCCCTTTCACGGGCGCCCGCGTGCACACGCTAGGCGAGATCGAGCGGGCTGCAGGCAGCCCCGACCTCGAAGCATTGCTGCTGGCAGTGGATGCCGCCCTGCCGGGTCTGCCGGCCATCCAGCTTGGTGAAAGCGAGCAGTCCTCGATCCTTCATGGCCAGACCGTTCCGGTGGCCGGGCCCGGGGCGGCGCGCGTACGCATGTACGGGGTCGGAGGGCGCTTCCTGGGAGTTGGACGCATGAATGCGGAAGGGGTGCGCCTCGCACCTGAAAGGATCATGGTCGAGCTGCCGACGGCTCCGGTGTTGCGAGCTTGAGGGGACCCTGCCCGGCGGGTACAATGCGCGCCTTTTTAAGGGGTTAAGTGAACGAGATGCCACTCACGAATGCACGCAAGGCAGAAGTCGTCGGCAAGTTCCGGCGCGCCCCGGCGGACACGGGATCGCCGGAAGTGCAGATTGCATTGCTGTCGGAACGAATCAATGGGCTGACCGAGCACTTCACCACGCACAAGAGCGACCACGCCTCGCGGCGCGGCTTGCTGAAGATGGTGGCTCAACGCCGGCGGCTCCTGGACTACCTCAAGGAAAATGCCCCCGAGCGGTACACCAAGATCGTCAGCGAACTTGGCCTGCGCCGTTAAGGCGCTGCGGGCGCCTGGCGCCCGTTTTCCGTACCTGTAAATTGAAAGGGGACTAGCTTGACTGTTTCCAGGCAGACTTTTTCGTATGGCGCCCAGACGGTCACGATCGAGACCGGGCGCCTCGCTCGCCAGGCCGATGGCGCCGTCGTTGTCACGATGGGCGACACGGTGGTTCTCGTCACCGCAGTCGGCCGCCGTGAAGCGGTCCCCGGCCGGGATTTTTTCCCGCTGACCGTCAACTACGTCGAGAAGACGTACGCCGCGGGCAAGATCCCGGGCGGGTTCTTCAAGCGTGAAGGCCGGCCTTCCGAGAAGGAGACGCTGACGTCCCGGTTGATCGACCGTCCGCTCCGGCCGCTGTTTCCCGAGGGCTTTTACAATGAAGTGCAGGTCGTTGCGACGGTCCTGTCACTTGACCCCGAAATCGATTCAGACATTCCTTCGTTGATCGGCGCTTCGGCAGCCGTCGCGGTTTCAGGCATCCCTTTCACTTCGCCGATCGGCGCGGCGCGGGTCGGCTACAAGGATGGTAAGTACCTCCTCAACCCCGCAACCAGCCTGCTGAAGCAGGAATCCGACCTCGACCTCGTGGTCGCCGGTACGCAGGACGCGGTGCTTATGGTCGAGTCCGAGGCGAAGGGCCTCTCCGAGGACGTCATGCTCGGCGCGGTCCTTTTCGGCCACAAGGAAATGCAGGCCGCCATCGCCGCCGTCAACAAGCTCGCCGCCGAGGCGGGGAAGCCGCGCTGGGACTGGAAGCCGGCGGGAGAGAATTCGGCGCTCAAGCAGGCGGTCGCCAAGCTGGCCGAGGCCGATTACGTCAAGGCCTACGGCCTCGTGGTGAAGCAGGACCGGGTCACGCGCCTCGCGGAAATCCGCCAGGCTGCCCAAGCCGCCCTGTCCGGCGGGGAGACCCCGCAGTTCACCAAGGACCAGGTCGCGACTGAGCTGCATGACCTCGAGTACAAGCTGGTCCGCGACATGATCCTCGACGGCAAGCCCCGCATCGACGGCCGGGACCTCAGGACGGTTCGCCCGATCAGCATCGAGGTCGGTGCACTGCCGCGCACCCATGGATCGGCGATTTTCACGCGCGGCGAGACGCAGGCGCTCGTGACGACGACCCTCGGCACCGGCCGCGACGCGCAGATCATCGACGCCCTCGCCGGCGAGTCGCGCGAGCCGTTCATGCTGCATTACAACTTCCCGCCGTTCTCGGTGGGCGAGACGGGCTTCATGGGCTCCCCGAAGCGGCGCGAGATCGGCCACGGCAAGCTCGCACGGCGCGGCATCATGGCCGTCATGCCGAATCTCGAGAGTTTCCCGTACGTCATCCGCGTCGTTTCCGAAGTGCTCGAGTCGAACGGCTCGAGCTCGATGGCGACGGTCTGCGGCACCAGCCTTGCGCTGATGGACGCCGGTGTGCCGCTCAAGGCCCCGGTGGCGGGCGTGGCGATGGGCCTGGTCAAGGACGGAGACCGCTTTGCGGTGCTCACCGACATCCTGGGCGACGAGGACCATCTCGGCGACATGGACTTCAAGGTCGCTGGCACGGCGACGGGCGTCACGGCGCTGCAGATGGACATCAAGATCAACGGCATCACGCCCGAGATCATGAAAGTAGCGCTCGACCAGGCGAAGGCGGGCCGGCTGCACATCCTCGGCGAGATGAACAAGGTGCTCGATAAGCCGCGTGCGGAGATGTCCGCATGGGCGCCGACGATCGTCACCATCAAGATCGACCCCGAGAAGATCCGCGACGTGATCGGCAAGGGCGGTTCGGTCATTCGCCAGATCACCGAGGAAACCGGCGCGACGGTCGACATCGAGAACGACGGCACGGTCAAGATCGCCTCGGT
>Ga0105107_10000748_pt1 | contig 20802 bp, 18 predicted proteins | sample PPLLaktember2015_6_FD_79335 | JGI IMG/M metagenome (GOLD analysis project Ga0105107, IMG submission 79335) | Freshwater sediment microbial communities from Prairie Pothole Lake near Jamestown, North Dakota, USA - PPLs Lake P8 Core (1) Depth... | ecosystem: Environmental > Aquatic > Freshwater >... | reverse complement strand
GCCGGCGACAAGAGCCGTGCGCTCGAACTCCTTAAACGCATCAAGAAGAACTACCCGACTACAACTGCCGGCCGAGAGGCCGACCGATACATTACGCAGTTCTCCGTCTAGCGCCACACAGCGGCGCATTTCCGGGACCGAAGGCGAAAGTACATGGGACTGTTACCGGATAAAGCGCTCACCCGCGACGTCCTTCGGATCACGACGCCCGCTGTTGCGGGTCTCTCATCACAAATGATCGTCTCCGTCGTGGAGACGGCCATGGTGGGGCGTTTGGACAACACCAAGGTCGTCCTTGCCGCCATGAGCCTGGGGCTTCTTGCGACGTGGGCCATCACGAGTGCGTTCTCCAGCCTTGCTACCGGCACCCACGTTCTCGCGGCACGCCGTTCCGGGCAAAAGGATCTCATCGGAGCGGGCGATGTACTGAACAACTCTCTCCTTCTTTCCCTTTTCATCGGTCTGCTGTTGGGACTTCCCGGCGTTCTTTTCGCAGGTGATATACTCAACTTCTTTTCCGCCAGTCGCGAAGTCGCGGTGGCCGGCACAGGCTACATGCAGTGGCGGTTCCTCGGACTCGTCTTCTTCCTCTTCGTTGTTTCCTACCGCGGTTTCTTCAACGGCATCGGACACACGAAGATCTTCATGTATTCGGCGATCATCATCAACGTATCCAATATCATTCTCAACTACATATTCATCTTCGGGGCTTTCGGACTGCAGGGGATGGGGTTGACCGGTGCCGGGCTCTCCTCCGCAGTCAGCAATTGCATCGGCTGCATCTATTTCGTGGCTGCAACTTTTACGCCGTTCTATCGAAAAACTTATAAATACTACTCGGGCTTGCGGATTCGCGAGGGAGTCATCCGGCAAATCGTGAAGATCTCCCTGCCGGTGTCGTTTCAGAATATTCTTATTCTCCTCGGTTTCCTGGTGTTTGCCTCGATTAATGGCGTCATCGGGACAACCGAACAAGCGGCATCGCAAGTGGTCATTACCGCACTTTTCCTGTCGTTTCTTCCCTGTTTCGGGTTCGGGACGGGCGCACAGACACTGGTGGGGCAGAGCATGGGAAATGGACAGCCTAAGTTGGCGTACCGGTATGGAATGGAAACTGCGCGGCTGGCCACATACTTCACTGTCGGCCTGGGGGCGTTGTTCATCCTCCTGCCCGAGACTGTCATCAGCGTCATCACGAACAACGCCGAGGTAGCCGCCGCTGCCAGACCCGTCCTCCAGATCGCGGGGGCCGCGCAGATCTTCTATGCGTCCGGCATCGTTCTCGCTCACGCGTTGCAGGCCGCCGGCGCAACGGTGTATGTGATGCTGGTGGAAGTGCTCACACATTGGGTGATATTTCTGCCTGTTTGCTATGTGTTTGGGGTCATCCTGGGCTGGGGAATCATCGGTGCCTGGCTGGCTCTGCCCGTCTATATCATCTCTTACTCGATCGCAATCTACCTGAAATACCGTTCGGCGTCATGGCTTCACATGAAGGTATGACGGATGAAGCTACGACCATTCCTGCTCGTCCTTGCCGCACTCTTTCTGCTCACGTTGAAGTTCGTTTTCGACGTGGTCATGATGAGCGTATCGCTGGGTGTGCCCGGCGTGGCCTTCATCCGCGAGCTTGTGACGGCGGTAGCCTTCCTGCTTCTTTTCAAGTCCCTCGACCTTGCTCTTCCGGTACAGACGCCGCATCCCGTCCGACGGCTCGGCGTGCTGCTCATCGGGGCGATTCTGGTACTCACGCTGGTGTTCCTGATTTCCTCGCTGTCAGCCGAAGGCTTCGAAACTAAAGACCTCACGCTGACGCCACTGGACTATGCCACCCTGTTTCTCTCGTCGGTCGTCAGCATTCTCGTCGGCCTCTTCGCGATTTTGAACCTGAGACTGCTCCGCGACCTCGTGCTCCAGTACCGGAGGAAGTGGACGCTTCGTACCTTTCGTGCCCTGGTGTTCCTCATCCTGGCCACCGCGGTGTCCACGCTCGCGATGCGTCCGCTGGATACGAGTGTGGTGACCTCCATCCTCTATGGTCTCGCCATCGCGGCGGGAGTAGTCAATGCCTTCCGCCTTCCCTGGATCGTCTATCTGACCAGACGGGAGAAGGTGCTCTCGCTTGTGTATTCGTTTTTCCTGTTCGCGTTCCTGACGACGATGAATGTGCTCCTGAGTCAGAACACTCTGCTCTCCCACGCTGTCAGCTACTATTCTCCCGCCTTACAGAAGTTTGTCGCGCTTTCACTCCTTTTCGGCAATATATACTTCGGCATGGCATTTGTGAGTACGCTCTTCCACCTGCCGACGGCGGATGCTTTTGACAGGAAGCGTTCGGAAGTGTCGTCGATCCACACGCTCAGTAAGCTTGTAACGCAGGTGTTCGATTTCAATGAGCTCGTGGAGACGGTGACCGCGATGACGCTCCGAGTGTGCGAAGCGCAGAGCTGCTGGCTGGAAATCATCCCCCTGGAGGAGGGAGGGGCGACCGGCGTGGAGCGCGCGGGGCCGTCGCGGGTGAACATCGCCTCTCTGCAGAATATCACCGCCCGGGAGGTTGAAGACCTCCACGCGGCAGGACTGGGTGCGCTCCGTGCGAGCGTGCTTGCCGAGCGGAAACCGCTGGTGATTGATACCCTTGCCGGCGATCCGCGCCTTGGACAACAACGTGTTGCGTCGGGCACGATCGCTTCCCTGGTCGTCGTGCCGCTCGTGTCCCATGTCGGACCACTCGGATTCCTTTATGTCACGAAGTCCACGGAATACGGCTTTGTGAAGGATGATATCGATGTTATCTCGACGTTCGCGGACCAGTCGACGGTGGCGATTGAAAATTCACGCCTGATCAAGAAATCGATCGAACGCGAGCGGCTGGTCCGGGAGATGACACTTGCACAGGAAATGCAGAGGAAGCTGCTGCCACAGGCGCTGCCCGCCCACCCCTCCATCGATCTCGATGCTGTGTCGACGCCCGCGTTCGAAGTGGGAGGTGATTACTATGACTTCATCGATCTGCCCGGCAACCGGCTCGGCATTATCGTGGGGGATGTCTCGGGCAAGGGAGTGCCTGCCGCATTTTACATGGCTGAAGTGAAAGGCATCTTTCTGTCGCTGGGTGCCCAGTACGCCTCACCGCGTGACTTCATGATACAGGCCAACTCGGTCCTCGCGGGGTCTATTGACAAACACTCATTCGTTAGCTTAATTTACGCAATCCTCGATCTGGAGACCGGCTTGTTGACGCTTGCGCGCGCCGGTCATTGTCCGATGCTGTATGCAAGTGCGTCGGATACCGACTATGTCAGACCTGATGGCATGGGTCTTGGGTTGGGTGAAGGGGAACTTTTTGCCGGAGCAATCGAAGAATATACCCTTCAACTGCGTCCGGGAGATGTGTGTTTGTTCTATACCGACGGTGTCACGGAAGCACACCGGAACGGAGAAGAGTTCGGCTACGAGCGGCTGCTCGGCATTGCACGCCGGTCACGTGGCCGGACTGCTGCCGACATCAAACGGGATGTGCTGCATTCCGTGGATACATTCATCGATCATGGCGCTCCGCACGACGATTTGACGCTCGTTGTGCTGCGCTGGATCGGACCCGCTAAACTTCTGTGACGTTGGCTGTGCATCTGGGAGGACGCATTCATGAGTGAGTTCAAAATCGCGCTACGGGAACACGACACCGTTCATGTCCTTGAGTTGAAGGGATATCTGGACGCTCATACTGCTCCGACCCTGGAGGAGGCATTCCAAACGCTCCTGAAGAACCAGCGCTATAACATTGTCGTCAACTGCAAAGACCTATCGTATATCAGCAGCGCCGGCCTGGGCGTCTTCATGGCCTACATCGAGGATGTCCGGAAGAACAAGGGGGATATCAAGCTCTCCAACATGTCAGCGAAGGTGTTCAACGTTTTTGACCTCCTCGGTTTTCCCCTTCTGTATGAGATTACCAAAGATGAGCAGGATGCGGTGCAGAAATTCCTCGCGGCAAAATAGACGTGGGAAAGCGCACCATCCATATTGAGAGCCGGACCGAGCGCCTGGTCGCCGTCCGCGAATTCGTTTCGGTCGCGGCGCGGGAAAGCGGTTTTCCGGATGATGAGGTGAGCAAAATCGCCCTCGCAGTTGATGAAGCGTGCACGAACATCATCAAACATGCCTACAAGTTTGACCCGACCAAAGAAATCTCGGTGACGGTCAAAAACAAGACCGGCGCATTGGAAATCGTTATCACTGACACCGGCATCGGGTTCGATCCTTCTCGGCTTCAGTCGCCCGACATGAAGGAATACCTCACGCATTACCGCCACGGAGGATTGGGGGTCTATCTCATGAAGTCCTTGATGGACAAGGTTGCATACAAGATCAATGCCGGCAGACGCAACGAAGTGCATTTGACCAAGTACCTCCCCCGCTGACATGGCCCCGCCGAAGCCGACGTACGAGAGTCATTTCGAGCACTCCGCACTCTTCGAATTCAGTACGGTTATCAATTCGTCCCTCGACCTCCGGTTCATCCTCAGCCATATCCTGTTAACACTCATGGGGAAATTGATGTCGAGCCGCGGCGCGGCCATCCTGCGCCATGACGATGGTACGTACCGGTGTGAGATGGTGAAAGGCGTGCCATCGGAGGGACGGGAGTGCGTGCTCTCCATCCGTAGCCTGCCCCGTGGCCTGCAATATGTCGACCGCATCAGTCCGCACCGTCACCCCTGGGCGAAGTATCTCCGAGAGCAGGGCTTGGAGATCGTCCTGCCGCTCCGGAGCGGGAGCGGATCGATCGGGATGCTTGCGTTCGGGCGGCGCGGATCGCCGCGACGCCTCACGCTGCGCGAAACGACCTATCTCCGTTCGCTGGCTAACATCTCCGCCACAGCCATCGACAAATGTCATACCATCGCCGAGCTGAAACTGGTGAACCGACACCTGGATCGGAAGATCCAGGAGCTGAACACGCTGTTCGATCTGGGTAAGGAATTCGGTGCTGTTCTGGACCCCCAAAAGCTCGTGCGGCTCCTGGTGTTTTCCCTTATGGGACAAGTGGGGGTGCACCGATACCTGGTGTGCCTCAAGGACGGCACCGACATGCGGATCGCGGCGTCGCGGGTCGACGGCACTCTGCCCCAGCCGGAATTGCTGGCCCTGCTGACCAAGGTGAAAACGCCGACGACGATTGCGGAGATGATCGTATCCGGTGCGATCGACCCGCGTCCGACTCTGGAGTCCCTCGGTCTCCGAGCGATCGTTCCCATGGCGTTGCAGGGCCAGGTGCGGGGAGTGATCCTGTTGGGTGATAAACTGAATCGCGAACCGTTTACGTCCGCGGATTTCGAGTTTCTCTCAGCACTCGGGAACCTCGCAATTATCACGCTGGAAAACGCCCGCCTGTTCAAAGAGGCGATTGAGAAACAGCGCATGGAAGACGAGTTGGTGATCGCGCGGGAAATCCAGAAGGGGCTCCTGCCGAGCGTGCTCCCGACCGTGCAGGGCATCGATATTGCGGCGGCCAATTTTTCGTCGAAGCAGGTGGGAGGCGACTACTACGACGTCGTGCCGCTTGATGACCACCGGTTCGTCATCGCCATAGGCGATGTGTCGGGCAAAGGGACGCCTGCGGCGCTTCTCATGGCGAATACGCAAGCGACAATTCGCGCCCTGGTACCACTGAAATTGCCGCTCGGGGAGCTCACCGGGCGCGTCAACGACCTGATGTGCCAGAACACGGGCGGCAACAAGTTTGTCACGTTCTTCTGGGGAGTGCTGGACCACTGCGAGTGCACCATCAGGTATGTGAATGCGGGTCACAACTATCCCTATGTGCTGCGTGGGAATGGTTCAGTGGAGCGACTGGACAAAGGAGGGATGATTCTCGGTGTCATGGAAACGACGACCCCGTATGAAGAGGGGGAGGTGCCGCTGCGCGCTGGAGACTGGTTGGTGCTCTTCACAGACGGGGTGAGCGAAGCGATGAACGGGGCGGGTCGCGAATACGGTGAGGAACGTCTGGAGGCGATGATCACCGGTGTCGGCCGTACGGATGCACAGGGTTTGATCGACGCGATACACAGTGACATTCAGGTGCACGCCGCCGGTGCGCCTCAGTCCGATGACATTACGATGATGGTAATCCGCATGATCACCTGCCCGTCGTCTCCGCAGTCCCTTGCTTCTTCCTCTGGAGTTCGTTAGCTTCTGTTATTGCGTTTTCTCGCATCCAGCATTCATGAACGATCCAACATTCAAGCAGGTCCGCCTCTCGGTACGTGCCCTGACACGGCATTTCGATGGTTTCGTTGCCAGCCTCAGGCGAGACACCCCGGAAACCCGCGGTACATACACGCGCGCGCTTCGTGAATTCCTCCGGTGGTTCCCCCGTGACCCGCATTTCCGTTTCCGCGTGAAGGATGTGCGCCGGTATAAACACTACCTGGCCGCCCGGAGAAAACTGTCGGAGGTGTCGGTCTCCACATACCTGACCGCATTGCGCCGTTTCTGCGCCTACCTGGTGGACCGGAAGGTTCTGGAGGATAATCCAGCACGGTACGTCGGGGGCAATCGCCGGCCGGCGACCCATTCGCGTGATTTTTTGAGCGAGGAGGAAGTGCAGATCTTGCTCGCGGGCGCACATGCATCCGATGAGCGCGGCATCAGAGACCATGCCATGATGCTGCTCATGCTCCAGTGTGGCCTGTCTGAAATCGAACTCGTGCGTGCCGACATCCGCGATCTGACGGATGACGACCACGGTCGATGGATGATGGTGCAAGGTAAAGGCCGGAAGCAGAAGGACGAACGTGTGCTGGTGCTGCCGGAGGGGCGTGTTGCCCTCGATCAGTATCTCTCATTCCGCGGGCATCCGGACGCGGCGGAGCCGCTCTTTGCCAGCGCCGGCAACCGTACCCGGGGCCAACGTATGACCACGCGGGGTGTGCGCGACCGTATCAATGCTTCGCTGGTCTCCGCCGGATTGAAACAGCACCCCGACCGCCGCATCACCCCGTTCTCCCTCCGGCACACCGCGGCCGTGCTCCTCGCGCGCCATGGTGCCACCGCCGATGAACTCCGGGCGCGCCTGCGGCTCGGCAGTCTCATGACTGCACGCCTGTATCTCGAGGAATCGCAAGTTTCCCAACACGCACCAACGACCAGCACCAAGGAAGACAGCAGTGGCGTACCCCTTCGCGACGATTGAACCTAAGTGGCAAGCGTACTGGGACGAGCATCAGTCGTTCCGGACGGATCCACTCTCCCCGAAACCCAAACTCTACATCCTCGACATGTATCCCTACCCATCCGGGGCAGGCCTGCACGTCGGCCACCCGGAGGGATACACCGCCACGGATATCGTTGCACGCTTCCAGAGGATGCGCGGTTTCCACGTCTTGCATCCGATGGGCTGGGACGCGTTCGGCCTGCCGGCGGAGCGGTATGCCATGCAGACCAACATTCATCCGCGCACCACGACGATGCAGAACATCGCGACATTCCGGCGTCAGATCAAAATGCTGGGGTTGAGCTACGACTGGGCGCGGGAAGTGGATACCACCGATCCCGCCTATTACAAATGGACGCAATGGATTTTCCTGCAGATATACAACTCCTGGTATGATCAGGAGGCTGACAAAGCCCGTCCTGTCCAAACGCTCATCGACCGCCTCGCGGCCCGGGGGTCCGCAGGCCTTCCGGAAGATACGCCGTTCGCGCCCGAAGAGTGGCAACGGATGACGCGTCAGCAGCGTCAGGACATCCTTGCGCGCTACCGGCTCGCCTACCTTGCGGAAATCCCCGTCAACTGGTGCGAAGGGCTCGGCACGGTTCTGGCCAACGAAGAGGTCGACGAGTGGGTCGAGAAGGGCTACAGCGTGGAGCGCCGTCCCTTGAAGCAGTGGATGATGCGGATTACCGCCTATGCGGAACGACTGCTCAACGATGCCCGGGACCTAGACTGGCCCGCATCGACGCTCGAACAGCAGCGGAACTGGATCGGGCGGTCAGAGGGCGCCATGATGGATTTTCCGATCGCAGGCCAGACGGGATACTTCCGTGTATTTACCACACGTCCTGACACAGTCTTCGGGGCGACGTATATGGTGCTATCTCCGGAGCATCCTCTCGTGGATGCATTGACAACCCCGGCGGAACGCGAACAGGTGGAAGAGTACCGCGAACAGGCCCGCCGCAAAAGCGAGCGAGAGCGGGATGTTGAACAGAACAAGACAGGCGTATTCACGGGAGGGATGGCCGTGAATCCAGCCACCGGCGCTCAGATCCCCGTCTGGATTGCTGATTACGTGCTGATGGGATACGGTACAGGCGCGATCATGGCCGTGCCCGGACACGACGAACGGGACTACGCTTTTGCCCGTAAATATGCGCTACCAATTGTGGAAGTCGTCAGCGGGGGGAATGTGCAACTGGAGCCCTACACCGGCGACGGGGTAGCGGTGAACTCCGCCAACAGTGAGGTGTCGCTGAATGGCCTGGGGACACCCGAGGCAAAATCACGCATCGTCGCCTGGCTGGAGAAACGGGGTTTGGGAACCCCCGTCGTGCAATTCAAACTGCGGGACTGGCTCTTTTCGCGCCAGCGGTACTGGGGGGAGCCGATTCCCATCATTCACCTCGAAGACGGCACCATGCAGCCACTGGCGGAGGAGGAGTTGCCTCTTCTGCTCCCGGAGCTGGCTAGGTTCCAGCCGAGCGGCACGACGGAATCTCCCCTGGCTCTCGCGACCGATTGGATCGACGTCGTTGATCCCATAACACGCCTGAAGGGACGTCGCGAAACGAACACGATGCCCCAGTGGGCGGGCTCGTGCTGGTACTATCTCCGTTTCATTGATCCAGCCAACTCCCGGGCATTTTGTGATCCGGCACTGGAACGCTACTGGATGCCCGTCGATTTCTATCTCGGCGGGTCGGAGCATGCCGTGCTGCATCTCATGTATGCCCGGTTCTGGCACAAGGTGCTGTTCGATCTGGGGCACGTGAGCACCAGGGAGCCGTTCATAAAGCTCCGCCATCAGGGAACCATCCTGGGTGAGGATTCCCGCAAGATGTCGAAGTCCCGGGGCAACGTCGTGAACCCTGACGAAGTCGTGAAGGAATACGGTGCCGATGCCATGCGGCTGTTCGAGATGTTTATGGGACCCCTTGAAGAGATGAAGCCCTGGAACACGAGGGGGGTCGACGGAGTTTTCCGGTTTTTGAACCGTGTCTGGCGACTGTACATCGATGAACTTGGTAACACGGATCCCCGGTTGAATAGCGACACCCCCACGCCCGAACTCGAACGGCTGTTCCACGCAACGGTGAAGAAGGTGGGTGATGACATTGAGACTCTCCACTTCAACACCGCAATCTCGCAGTGTATGATCTTTGTGAACGAAGTGATGAAGGCGGACCTCCGGCCGCGGGCGGTGCTGGAGCCCTTCGTTCTTCTTCTCGCGCCGTTTGCGCCGCACTTGGCAGAAGAACTCTGGCAAAAGCTGGGGCATGCAACGAGCCTGACCTATGCGCCCTGGCCCTCGTACGACCCGGCGCGGATTCAGCGTGATACGGTCGAGGTGGTCCTCCAGGTCAACGGCAAACTCCGCGGCAAGATCGCCGTTCCGGCGACGGCCCCGGAGGACGAACTGAAGAGGCTCGCCGCCGCTGACGGGGGCATACGGAAATACACGGAAGGCAAACAGGTCGTCAAGATCATCGTCGTGAAGAACAAGCTTGTCAATATCGTTGTGCGGTAAGCAATGGAACGACTCACCATCGTCCTCGTGACGTTGAACGAGGAGCGCAACATTGACCGGTGTCTCGGGAGCGTCAGCTGGGCCGATGAAATTGTCGTTGTCGATTCCTTCAGCACCGACGGGACAGCGGCGCTGGCAAAGAAGTATGCCGCAAAGGTCTACCAGCACGAGTACCCCGGCACGAGCAAGCAGGTGGAGCGGGGAATCGGGTATGCGACCGGGGACTGGATTTTCGTCATCGATGCTGATGAAGAGATGTCCCCCGAGCTGAAAGCCGAGGTGCAGAAGGTGCTGCGCGAAGGAACGGATTGCGCTGGTTTCACATTTATCCGAAAGCCCCGGGCTTTCGGCCGCTGGATCGAACACGGCGGCTGGTTTCCCGACAACCAGTTCAGGTTCTTCCGGCGCGACAGTTACTATCCCGAACACCAGGAGATACACGGGGGATTCAATACGAAAGGAAAGCGGGGGGATCTCAAAGGGTACCTCTATCATCACACCTATGAGACGATCTATGCGTACGTGGAGAAAATGAATGAGTATACCTCGTTGCACGTGTCGAACAAACTCAGGGACCGACCCGACATTGAGGTACGGTGGCATCACCTTATTCTCAACCCTCTGTCGCATTTTCTCCGCATGTTCATTTCGAGAAAAGGGTACAAGGACGGCTTCCACGGCTTCGTGCTTGCCCTGCTGGACGCCACGTATGCGATGTTGATGTATGCCAAACTCTGGGAATACCGGATGCACCAGGCGGAGGGAAAGGGCCAGCTCCCGCCGATTACCAACGCGGAGCTGAACATCCTCAAGAGGAAGGCATGACCATCTACAGGCGTGTGCTGAAGTATCTGCGCCCCTACTGGTTGAAGCTCGTTGCATCGATGGCGTGCTCCGTCATGTTTTCTCTGTTCAGTGGCATGTCGATCTACCTGACCATTCCGCTGCTGGAGACGCTGTTCTTTCAGCCCACGGCCGCGCCCGCGACCGCCGCCGTGAGCCAATCCGGCGCCTCGTTCCTTCCCGAGTGGATAGTCTATCTCAAGGACGGTCTGGCCGAGGGGTTCCAGCAACTCGTGTTTCGCCCGAATCCCATTGATTCGCTTTTCAATATCTGCATCGTGGTCGTCGTTGCCTTCTTCTTCCGGAATATTTTCGGTTACCTGCAGTCCAACCTGATGATGGCTGTGGAGCAGGGATTGATCCGCGACGTGCGGAACACCCTGTACCGCCATATTCATGCGCTCCCTCTCGCCTATTTCAGCAACGAGCGCACCGGCAATCTCATCTCGCGCATCATGAATGATGTGCCGGTGATCAATACCGGGATCTCGGCGACATTCCAAACGATGATCCGCGAGCCGTTGCTCATCGCCGTTTATCTGGCGATCACCCTCATCATCAGCTGGAAGATGACGTTGATTGCGTTCGTGGTGTTTCCGCTTGCCACGGTGATCATTGCCTGGATCGGGCGCAGGGTGCACAAGGAATCCGGCCTTGTGCAGGAACGCATAGCCGACCTGACCTCCGTGCTCCACGAGACCATCTCGGGCGTAAAGGTCGTCAAGGCATTCGGCATGGAGGATTTCGAAAACAAGAAATTCGCCCGGGTCGGGCAGAGTTATCTCGATACGATCCTGAGGGTGACGCGGATACGGAATCTGGCATCCCCCAGCACGGAATTTCTGAGCGCCGCCGCAGGCGCGGTGATTATCTGGTACGGCGGCATGCAGGTCCTGCAACATGAGGCCCTCAAGGCGAGCGAGTTTCTGGGGTTTCTGTTTGCGGTCTTCCAGCTGATGCCACCCATAAAAGAACTGAGCGGCGTCAATAACCGGATTCAGGAGGCCACTGCCGCCGGGAAGAGGGTCTTCGAAATCCTTGATACAGAACCAGGTATCAGGGATACCGCAACGCCGCAGCGCCTGAACGAATTCCAATCCTCCATCGAGTTCCGCAACGTTTCCTTCCATTACGTCGATGGAGATCCCGTGCTGCAAGGCGTCTCCCTCCGTATCAACAAAGGCGATGTGGTCGCGGTGGTTGGCCCCAGCGGAGCAGGGAAGAGCACCCTCGTGGATCTTGTGCCCCGGTTCTATGACCCGACGGGAGGTGTCATCATGATCGATGGTCTGGACCTCCGTGATGTCGAGTTGAAGTCGCTGCGTGAAAACATAGGGATCGTCACCCAAGAAACGATTCTCTTCAACGACACCGTGAGGAACAACATTGCGTATGGACTCGAGGACTGCTCCATCGAGCGTATCGAAGAGGCGGCAAAAGCCGCGAACGCCCACGGCTTCATCAGCGCGATGCCGAACGGCTACGAGTCCCTCATCGGTGAACGGGGCGTGAAGATCTCCGGGGGTGAACGACAACGCCTTGCTCTCGCGCGGGCGATTCTGAAGAATCCGCCGATCCTTATCCTCGACGAGGCCACGTCGTCGCTCGACACTGAATCCGAAATACTCGTGCAGGAAGCCATCGAACGGTTGATGACCGGGCGAACCTCCATCGTCATCGCGCATCGCCTGTCGACAGTCCAGCATGCTGATCGGATTGTCGTGATCGAGGGGGGGAAGATCGTTGAAACAGGGAAGCATCAAGACCTCCTGAAGAAACGGGGTGGGCTCTACAAGAAATTGTTCGACCTCCAGTTCCGGGTCTGACATGATCACCGTACGCCGTGTGATGGATGGGGCCATGCTGCTGTTTCTCGCCTCATGCTACTTTTCCATCGCCGTAAATTCCCTGGCTTTGGGCCTGATGGCACTCTGCTGGATCATCTTGATGATCCTGGAGCGCCGATGGCCTGTCGTGGCGACACCGTATGACTGGTTCTTTCTTGCCTGGATCGCGGCGGAGTTTCTCTCCACGGCATTCTCCGAAAACTTTGCACAGTCACTACTCTTCTCCAAACGACTGCTGCTGATTGCCGTGGTCTACTTCTTCGCAACACACGTCACAACGGAAGGCAAGGCGAAGCTGGTGGTGCTGACGTTGCTCGGCACAGCCACCGCCGTGTCGATTCTCGGAGTCGGGAAGCTCCTCCAGGCCCTCATGGTGGACGATACGGGAGGAGTCACGCGGCTGGGCATCTTCCAATTCTACATGACGACGTCGGAACTGTTGATGATCGCTTTGTTGCTCACCCTGCCGTTCGTCGTGCACCCGCGGGCGCCGACGCGGTGGCGCATTGCCGGGATGCTCGCTGTCATACCGATGGGTATTGCCCTTTATGCAACGGTGACGCGTGGCGCTTACGTCGCGGCTGCTGCGGGAATGCTGTTCATTGCGCTGGTCCGCAACGTTAAACTGATCATACCCCTAATCCTGCTGGCCGCCCTTCTGTGGCTCTTCGCGCCACCGTACGTTCAGCAACGGCTTGCGAGCATCACCGATGTCCAGCACCCGGAAAATGCCACGCGCATCATGCTCTGGTCGACGGGAATCACCATCTTCACACACTACCCGATCCTGGGTGTGGGAGACATTGATCTCCGGGAACACTACGATCGCTATGCGACGGTCGTCAATCCGGAACATCACGGCCATCTCCACAACGTACCGCTGCAGATACTCGTCACGCTCGGGGTTGTGGGATTTTGCGCGGTATATGCGCTCTTTGTGAAAATCGCCTTGACGGAATGGCGGGTGTTCACCCTCCTGCGCGATGAATGGTTCCGCGGGTCGGTTGCACTCGGTGCTCTTGCGGTATTTGTGGGGTTTCACGTCATGGGCCTCACGGAATGGAGCTTTGGCGATCAAGAGGTGGTCATCCTGCTCTGGGTCACAGTCGGGATGTCGCTGGCCGTCGGCAGAATGGCTCCGCCGCGGCAATCAACAACCTGAGACGGCACGACTGCAATGGCTACACTGACCGTCATTACCCTGACGCTCAACGAAGAGCACAACATCGGCGCTTGTCTTGAGAGTGCCCGATGGGCTGACGAGTTGATCGTCGTGGATTCCGGCAGCACCGACCGGACTGTGGAGATTGCCCGGTCGTTCACGCCGAAAGTGATTGACGTAGCCTGGGAAGGATACGGGGCGGCAAGGAACCACGCGCTGACGGAGGCGTCGGGAGATTGGATCCTCTGGCTTGATGCTGACGAGCGCGTCACCCCTGCGCTGGCCGAAGAAATCCGGAAGATCCTCCGGGAAGACGCACGATCGATCAATGGGTATGCGATCGCACGGCGTGCATATTTCCTCGGCCGCTGGATTCGTCACAGTGGTTGGTATCCCGGGCGGGTCGTGCGTCTGTTCAGACGTGGCACCGGACACTTTAGCGAGACGCGCGTCCACGAACAACTGCACCTGGATGGCATTTCCGCGTCCACACAGCACGACCTTCTTCACCACACCGATCCGGACCTGCAGCACTATTTTGTCAAATTCAACCGGTACACGTCACTTGCCGCCGACGACATGGCCGCCGCCGGGCGTACATTTAAGTTGCGGGATATCCTGCTGAGGCCCCCGTTTCAATTCGTGAAGATGTATCTGCTGCGGCGGGGATTCCTGGACGGCATCGAAGGCCTAATCCTGGCGGTCCTCTCTTCGGCCTATGTGTTCACCAAGTACGCCAAACTATGGGAACGCAGCCGCAAGAAAGCAGTGCCGGGGGATGGGTCCTGAATGTTCGGAAGTCAATGACTGAGGAGGCTACGATGGATAGCGCGAAAAAATACCAGCTGCTGTTTACCCAGCTCATCGTCATGTTTCACGCGGCGACCATGCAGCAGCTCGGCAAAGTGAAACACCCGGTTACCGAAAAAATCGAAAAGAATCTTGAGGCTGCCGAAAACACCATCGATATACTCGACATGTTACAGGTGAAGACAAAAGGAAATCTCGCCGCTGACGAAGAGATGCTTCTGACTCAGATACTGCAGGAACTTAAGCTTGCATTCGTCCAGGAGAAGCAATCATGAAATTTGCCATCATGGGCAATCTGGCAAAGCCGGGATTGAGCGAAGCGGTGGCGTCCCTGGTGTCCGCGCTGACCGCGGCCAGGGCCGGCTTCCTTGTCGATTCCGACATCGCGGATCTCCTGAAGGACGCAGACCACCCCATCCCACCCGGACACGCAGGGAGCAGTGAACGGTGTGTCAGTGAAGGGGAGATGGTGATAGCGTTCGGGGGCGACGGGACTATCCTCTCCGCGGCCCGCCTGGTCGGTGATCGAGCCACTCCCATTCTGGGCGTCAACCTCGGGAAACTGGGATTCCTGGCTGAACTGTCCCCGGAAGATATTCCCCATGCCGTCGCTGATTTGCTAGCTCACAACTACATCATCGAGGAACGGCTTGTTTTGGAGGCCACGGTGCCCTCTCAACCGGGGGTCATGGTACGCGGGGTCAACGACATCGTCGTGGACAAATCACGTTCTTCGCGTATGATCGATCTGGAGACGTACATCGACGGGGCGTTTGCGGTGACCTACCGGGGCGACGGGCTCATTGTGTCGACGCCGACGGGGTCAACCGGTTATGCGCTTTCCAACAACGGGCCCATTGTTATTCCGACCTGCGATGTCTTCGGCATCACCCCTATTTCTCCGCACACGCTTAACGGGCGGCCGCTGATCATACCAGCCACAAGTACCATACGCATTGCTGTGAGCTCCAGGGGCGGAGAAGTCCTCCTTTCCGCCGACGGGCAGGAAGAGTCGTTGCTGAAGCCTCCTATCGAGATCGTCGTCCGAAAAGCCTCGTACCCTGTGCGTCTGGTGAAGAGGAAGGACCGGACGTACTTTGATGTGCTGCGGGCAAAACTGTTCTGGGGGGCTGACGCGCGGTCGGTGTAACTGCGGTGTCACATTGCGGGATCGTCTCTCTCCGTCGTCAGTTGTTCTGCGCTCCCTCTCCGATCCAGGCGCGAATGCCGTTGATCTGATTCTGATTGAGCGGGTTCCGGTTCAGTGGCATACGGGTGCCCACACTTCCCTGGATGCGCAGCACGAGCATGCTCTGATCGGGTTTGTTGCGCACGACCACCAGCGCACCTCCGTACATCAGATTGTCGTAGGAGGTCAACGATAACATGCTCTGATGCGCTCCGTCATCGTGGCAGCCGGCAAGCGTGCAAGTCTGGTTGAAGAGCGGCTGCACCTGCTGTCCATAGCTGACGTTTGAAATGGGGAATACGATGTTTGACGGGCTGTCCCCGTCGACAGGGTTCTCGTCTTTGCATCCCGTCACGGCCAGAGCAAGTGTCAGGAATCCGGTTGCAACGACCCATTGTCTGATCCGAGTCGGACCCCTGAAAACGAAGCAAATCGTCATGCACGTTTCCTTTGTGAAGCCACTTATTACATCTTTGCACTAGTATATGTAACAATGGACTCGATTTCAAGACACATCCGCCTACCTCCGAGTGTTGCATATTCAATCGCATTATCGTACATTTTTCAACAGCGTTTTGCAATGCTCCATCGCGGAAGGACTCTTGTCGAGGGGCTGTAGCTCAGCTGGGAGAGCGCGTGAATGGCATTCACGAGGTCACCGGTTCGATCCCGGTCAGCTCCACAACCGAGTACTGATGGATTATTTTTGAATGACGACAGTCAAATGCACGGGACCTTGAGTGGTCCCTTTTGCAGTTTTTGCGGGGGTGACTGGAATCCGCGGGGGAGAACAGAGGGTTGCGTGGTACCCCGTCGATGACGAAGACCTCACCGTTCGCGTTATCCGAATACCACCCTGATCGTCCCAATCAGCCAATACGCGCCAGCTGGCACAAGCGCGGACATGGGGATGGTCAGGATCCACGCCCACACCATCGTTCCGGCGATACCCCAGCGAACAGCAGAGAAACGTTTCGTTGCACCCACCCCCATGATGGCGCCGGCGATGGTGTGCACATGGACCTCGACGAACTTCGTGTACGCTTCGATTACGCGTTTACCGACTTGAAGATTCTGCGTGATGTCCACAGGTTCTCATTCCACATTGAATGGGAATAGCAGTCCGATTGCATTCTTCAGCCAGAATGGTGAAGTTACAGGGACCCTGCAAAGGGTCCCTGTTGTTTGTAAAGGAGAACCCTGAACCCAATGGACCGTCAATGAAAACCTCCGCGGGTACCAACCGGCTTGCAGCCGAGAAAAGCCCCTATCTTCTCCAGCACGCCGCAAATCCCGTCGACTGGTACCCCTGGGGAGAGGAGGCGTTCTCGAAGGCACGTCGTGAGGCCAAGCCCATCTTTCTCTCCATCGGGTACTCCACATGCCACTGGTGTCATGTGATGGCACATGAATCGTTTGAGAACGCAGAAACAGCGGGGTTGCTCAACAATGGGTTCGTGGCCATAAAGGTGGATCGCGAAGAGCGGCCTGATGTCGACCGCATTTACATGGGCGCGTTGCAGGCAATGGGAATTCAGGGTGGGTGGCCGCTCTCGATTTTTCTTACGCCGGATCTCAAACCGTTCTATGGCGGGACCTACTTCCCGCCCGTGAACCGGTTTGAGCGTGCCGGTTTCCCGGAAATCTTGCGCAGGGTCCTGGCGATCTGGCTGCACAAGCGGAATGATGTGCTCGAGTCTGCCGACAAGATCATTGCGTACCTGCGGGAGATTGCAGGTTCGGGTGGAGCAAAGCCCCTGCAGATCGGGGCGGCAGTGGATTTGTGCTATGAACAGATCCAGCAGACTTTTGACGGGAAGTCAGGCGGTTTCGGCGGAGCCCCCAAGTTTCCGCGGCCGGTGACCCTGACGTTCCTCTCCCGCTACTACAGGCACGCACCTGCTTCCCGTGGCGCCGAAATGGCACAACGAACCCTTCGCGCCATGGCGATGGGCGGCATATGCGATCACGTGGGGGGAGGGTTTCACCGCTATGCCGTGGATGCAGAGTGGCGTGTTCCCCATTTTGAAAAGATGCTGTACGACCAGGCTCAACTTGTCCACGCATTTCTGGATGCGGCGCAGATATCCAGGGACCCCTTCTATGCCGAAGTGGCGCGAGACACTATTGGCTATGTGCTCCGGGATTTGCGGCTCCCAGCAGGTGGGTTCGCCACAGCGGAAGATGCGGACAGTCCCCGGCCCGAGAATCATGAAGAGCAGGGGGAAGGAGCATTCTATGTCTGGTCACGCAGAGAAGTGATGCGGGCGCTCGATGCCGACGGGGCGCTGTTTTCTTTCGCCTACGGACTGGAGGAGGATGGGAACGTCGAACAAGATCCACAGAACGAGTTCACCGGACGCAATATTCTCTTCGTTGCACACCCCATCGAAGAAGTGGCGCGCTTCGCAGGCGGAGAAACCCACGATGTTCGCGCACGGCTCGCCGCGGCGCGTCAACGGCTGCTGGAAATCAGGAACACCAGGCTCCGGCCGTTGAGGGATGACAAAGTGATTGCCGCGTGGAACGGACTGATGATCGGTGCACTTGCCCGCGGCTCCAGAGTGCTATCCAATTCCGGCTACCGCTCTGCAGCGGAGCAGGCGGCGACGTTCGTCTTCAGTTCGATGTTCGACGACGCCACAAAGCTCCTCCGCCGCCGGTACCGGGAAGGAGAGGCACGTCATGAGGCCCACCTTGAGGACTACGCGTTTCTCGCTGAAGGCCTCATCGAACTCTTTGAGGCAACGGGGAGTACAACATGGCTGGAGCGCGCTATCGAGCTGACAAAGACCGCATCGACGCTCTTCTGGGATTCGAAACGCGGCGGATTCTGCGACACATCCGGACAGGATCCATCGATCCTTGTGCGCACACGGGAACAGTACGACGGAGCCGAGCCCGCTGGCAATTCGACTGCGGCCATGAACCTGCTGCGACTGAATGCCTTCACCGGTGAACAGGAATTCCGTGACAAAGCTGAGGCAACTGTCAACGCATTCAGTGTCTGGCTCGAAAAACAGCCCTCGATCATGCCTCATCTGGCGGCTGCGGCACTGCAGTTGTTGAAACCGCCCTCACAAGTCGTTATCGCCGGGCAAAGGGGCGAGGGATCGACCGAGGCACTGTGGAACGAATGTGACTCGCGATATCTTCCGGGCACATCCATGATCCCGGTTGATCCGCGGGAACAGAATCAACTCGCGAAGGTCATCCCGTACGCCGCACAGGTCAGCCGGGCAACAGGAAAGGCGACGGCCTACGTGTGTTCCAACTTCGTATGCCGGCTTCCCGTTACGGAGCCGAAGCAGCTGGGGGAACTTCTGGACGGGATTTGAGTGAAACTATGAGTCCGCCCGCTCCGAGCGCGATCATGAGAGCGGCCTGGACCACCATCCTGTAGGCAGGTTCGGATCCGCCCCAGAGCCCCTCATAGAAGAACCACACACCCACGGCCAGGAGGAGTACATAAATGCCTGTCATAATCGTCCGGGCATGGCGGTTTGCCGCAGGAGTGTTCTCAGCGAAGAATCTATTGTAGAGCATCAGGCCGATCATGGCGATAAACCCGAGAGCCGCAAAAACAAGCCAGAAATCACGCGTCGTGCCCGAGGTATCTCCTGCCCCCACCAGTGGCTTGAGCCACGACTCGTACATTACCCCGCCCAGATTTGACCCTATCAGGCTGCCGATCACCCCGTAGAGAAAAGCATAGCCCATGTAGACGGCTTTGCTTTCGTGAGGAGCCACAATCCCGACGTAGCTGTAATACTTAGGGTGGGCTGTCATTTCTCCAATAGAGAACACTGCGATGCCCAGAATAAATATCCACACCGATGTGGCGAAAGAAAGGCAGACGAAGCCGAGGACGCCGATGCCGATACCGCCGACCATTGCATACAGGGGACGGACATTCTTCACAATGCGGCTGACAAACACCTGAAGGAGAATTATTGTACCGGCATTAATAACCGTGACATGCTCGGCATCAAAGCGAAGCGGAATGCCAATCGAGCCGAAAGCCTGGTTCACGGGCGCCGGGTCGATGAAGTCGCGTAGAAACCAGAGTACGGAACCGAAATTCTGGAAGTAGAGAATCCAGAAGCCAGAGTAAACCACGATCATCAGCATGAAGCGCGCATCCCCGAGAACGCGCGCGGCACCCGTGAGCACATCGCGGAGCGATTTTGTGTTTTCCGGCCGGGGAGGCTCACGGTAGAGAAACAGGGTCGGTATCAGCATCAATGCGCAATAGATCGACGACGCGGTAAAGACCAGATTCCACGAAAACCCCCGCAAGATGCTGACGACGAGCGGCGCAAGAAACGCGCCGAGATTGATCATCCAGTAGTAAATCCCGAACCCGAAGCCGGATGTTTGCTCCGTGGTCGTCCGTGCGATGGTTCCGGAAATGATCGGTTTGAAGAGGCCTGATCCTGTCGCCATCAGGAGTAGGGCGAGGAAGACTAGTCCGTATGTCGACATCTGGCCGCTGATGAAGTAGCCCGCGGTCAGTAAGGAGAATGCGACGAGGAGCATTTTCCGATAGCCGTAACGGTCGGCGAGAGCTCCGCCGAGAATCGGTACGACGTACGTGCAGGCGTAGATCAATCCCTGGAGAAAACCGACGGATTCTTCGGTGAAACCTAGACCACGCTCGGCGACGTTTGCCGTGAGATAAATAGCGAGGACCGAATTCATGCCGTAATAAGCCGCGCGCTCGAATAGCTCCATGACGTTCGCGATCCAGAACGAGCGCGGGTATGAGCGAAGAAGGCCGACTGTCTGAGTCCTGGCCATCAGGGTCCTCCGGAATTTTGCGGCTGTAAATGGATTAGTGAGCGGACCGGTGCAGGGTCCATCCGGGATTGCGGCTCGTGATGAGTGCCTCGGATGCTTCCTGCGTCTGAAGATCTTTGACGAGTTGGTCGGCGAAAGTTCGTGCCTGTTCGCCATTGAGAAACCAATCGGAACTCAGCCTGCGGCGCAAGAACGCGAACTTGCGGTACGACCGCACGATCCAGGGGGCGCCAAGTCCTTCGATTTGCTCTATTTCGACTGAGTATCCATTGGAAGTGTTGAGCGTCATTCTCATTGGTGCAGGGGTGGTAGGGTGAAGAAATTCTCGCTTTGTTGTATATTATAGCGAGAAGCGTGACGAAGAGCAAGGCAGAGACAATGGCTGATGAAGTCCGG
>Ga0105107_10000746_pt1 | contig 20810 bp, 13 predicted proteins | sample PPLLaktember2015_6_FD_79335 | JGI IMG/M metagenome (GOLD analysis project Ga0105107, IMG submission 79335) | Freshwater sediment microbial communities from Prairie Pothole Lake near Jamestown, North Dakota, USA - PPLs Lake P8 Core (1) Depth... | ecosystem: Environmental > Aquatic > Freshwater >... | reverse complement strand
TTCTTCATAATGGCCCATATCTCAAACACGAAGCCAGCCAGTACAACTATGGGAGCAAGAGTGATCCTTCTGAAACTGAATATATCATTACTGAATTCATTAGGATCTTCCGATTTGCCACCAAGCATCAGGAGGAAACCAATAACTATTATCACAAAGCCAATAGCCAGTAACTTATAATTTTCGCGTCCCAGGGCAAAATTCAGTTTCTCCCTTTCATCCTTTTTTGTAGCCATAATTATTAATAATAAAGTTTATCTTCAGAAATGCTCAGGTACCTGTTAACGGAAAAATATGTTGAAATAATATTAATAAGTATACCGACGACAATTATTGCAACACCCAGCAGGATCAGAAGGTTCATATTTTCAAAGCTGAACATCAGGAAAAATTCATTTTCAATCAGATAAAGAAGGGCCATTAAAAGAGTCATCGAAATGAGGGCTGCCAGAAGTCCGTGAAATGCACTTTGCATTATGAACGGTTTTCTTATGAATGACCTGGTTGCTCCAACGAGCTGCATTGTCCTGATAATGAATCTTTTTGAATAGATGGAGAGCCTGATTGTATTGTTTATTATAGTCAGCGCAATAAGAAAAAGGAACGAACTGATAACAAGAAGAAAAAGGCTTATCTTATTCACATTCTCATTTATCAGGAAAAGAAGAGATTCCTGGTACCAGACCTCTTTCACAAATGGATATTCGAGAATGTATTTTTCGATCTTTGTCACACTGTCGGGACTGGTATAGTTCGATACCAGGTAAACATCGATTGATGCCGGCAACGGATTATCACCGAGAAAGCTGATGAAGTCCTCTCCCAGTTCTTCCCTCATCTTTGCTGCGGCTTCAGGTCTTGAAACATACTCAGTCGATTTTACATACATCTTTGCATCAAGATCTTTCTGAAGCATCCTGATGTCAGCTTCCTTTGCATCATCGTCAAGTATAACCGAAAAGGAAAGGCTTTCGCGGAAATAATCAGAGAGTTCCTTTGCATTGATAAGCACAAGGCCAAGGATACCAAGCAGAAAAAGAACCAGTGAAACGCTTACAACCAGAGTCGCATACGAGCTTCTCAGCTTTGTTTTCGAAAATCCCGTTTCGGTCTTTTTCACAGTTTTTTCTTAAAATCTTTCCCTTTCCTGCCGTCCCGCCAGTTCCCGTCTCTTAGTCTCTCAGTCCCCAAGTCTCAATGTCTTCTTATTCAACGACAGTCATCCATCCAAACTCATCCGGTTCATCTCCGTTCTGGATAGCCACAAGTTTATTATAGAGCTTCATCGTGACCGGACCTGCTTTACCGTCTGTGCAGTATTCATAGACCATGTTCACGTCAGGATCAACAATTTTGCCGATGGGACTTATAACTGCTGCGGTTCCGCAGGCTCCTGCTTCTGCAAAGGTCGACAGCTCAGTTACAGGAACACGTCTTCTTTCGGTTTTCATCCCCATACTTTTTGCGAGTTCAATAAGGCTCATATTGGTTATCGAGTTCAGAATAGAATCTGATTTCGGAGTAATATATGTATTGTCTTTTATTCCGTAGAAATTTGCAGGTCCGCTTTCATCAATATATATTTTTTCTCTTGCATCCAGGAAAATAGCACTGGCATATCCCTGCTCTTTGGCCTGGATCAGTGCACGCAGACTTGCCGAATAATTACCTCCGACTTTAAAAGTCCCTGTTCCCAGAGGCGCCGCCCTGTCCACGGTTCTGCAGATAACCATACTGCATGGCTTCAGACCTTCCTTGAAATAGGGACCGACAGGCGTTACGAATACAATAAATGTATACTCCGCAGCCGGTTTGACCCCCACCTCAGCACCACTACCAAAGAGCAAAGGCCTGACATACAGAGTGGCACCCGATCCGTAGGGGGGAACATAATTCATGTTAAGCTTTACTGCACTGAAAACAGCTTCCCTGAACATTTCCACCGGTACCGGAGCCATTATAATTCCTTCTGCAGAGCGGATCAGACGTTTTGCATTTTCTTCCCATCTGAAGAGCCGTACTTTCCCATCCTTACCCATATAGGCTTTCAGACCCTCAAATGCTTCCTGACCATAATGAAGCCCTGTTGCTGCGATATGTATATCGATATATTCAGAAGTTGAAACTTCCGGTTTGCCCCATTTCCCGTTCTTATACCTGTAGCGGATGTTACAGTCGGTCTTTAAATAACCAAAAGGCAGTTTTGTCCAGTCTATTTTTTCCATTAGTTCATTGTTTAACTGATGGCGTAAAAGTACATTTTTAATATTTATTTTTTCTATATTATGACCAGATTCCCTGTTATACATAGTAAGCCCGGAGGGATGCGATCTGATCTTCAAGAGGAACACTTCGTAAAAGTTTTGCAGTATCAGTCAAAAATTCATGTTTGATCAGGAGTTTTCGCTGGATCGCCGGCCACTCTGCCCGGTTGTGAAGTATGCCATATTCCGTTTCCTCTCTCCACAATTTGTCAGCAAGCTTCAGATAGTCAACACGTCCGAGGTAGTCATATCTGGCATCATGGAGGATTTTATCAGATACCGATTCATGTTTATTGTCATAGGAATTACTTATCAGCATCTTTACTTTATCAGTATTTGTCTGGCTGAAGCCATACTTTGAAAGTATCTCCTCCACAGCCACCAGAGAGGCTTCAGCATGTTGTTCATAATCATAATCGGAAATGAATCCTGAAAAAAGGAAAATTGAAGCGAGTTTCAGATTCACATATTCCTCATCATGCAGTTTTTCAGCAATTGCAAGAAGCTCGACCTGGTTGCTGATGCTCCTTACAAGAGATGCATTATGAAAGTATAAATTCGGTGGAGCTTCATCTTCAAACATCTTTATAACCGTTTCTTCAATATCCAGAAGTTTGATTTTCTGCATCATATAGGAGAACTTCATATTTGGTTTGCCGTCGGGATCCCTCAGGTCAGGACGAATCCCGTTTACAAAATACATATCTATCTCTCCCTTGTACTTCACAGGCATTTTGCCCCTGTGTTCGCAGATGAAAAATTCCTTTACAAACTCATAGGTTGTTCCCGAGATATTTATTTTGCCTGCCTCTCCTGATGATTCCATTCTGCTTGCGGTGTTGACCGTGTCACCCCAGATATCATATGAAAGCTTTTTATGCCCTACAACCCCTGCCACTACCGTGCCAGTATGGATACCTATCCTGATATCCCACAGCTTCATTCCTTCGAGTGCCGATATCTCCTTCAGCCTGGTCATGTAAGATTGCATCTCAATTGCGGCAAGGATCACCTCAACCGGATTAGTCCTGTTCTTTTCGGGGATTCCGCCTGCACACATATATGCATCACCAATGGTTTTAATCTTTTCAATCCCCAGTTTTTCAACCACGGAGTCAAAATAGAAAAAGAATTTATCCAGTTCATCAATAAGCACTTCGGGATTCATCTCTTCAGTGAGTTGTGTAAAGCCCTGGATATCTGAAAACAACACAGTTACGAAATTGTATTTCATCTTGGTTGCCTTGCCAGTTTCCATTATTTCACTGGCAGTGTTCTTCGGCAATACATTAGCAAGGAGATTTTCAGTTTTTTCCTTTTCGATGATCAGATCTTCGGTCCGTATATGGATTATTTGTTCAAGCATAAACTGCGTCCTGGCAAAACGGAGGTTCAGCTGTGTGTATAAAGCCCAGATAATTAATGCTGTAAGGCATAAATATAAGAGAACTGCCATCTTCGATACATACCAGACAGGCAACACCTTTAGTTCTGTTAAGAGCTGCTCTCCGGCCATTGATTTCAGATTAGTATAGGCAATACGTAATTTATATTTTCCTGCCGGCAGGTTGGTATATTCCTTAAATCCGGTTTCATGCCACTGGCTCCAGCTTGTATCAAATCCCTCAAGCAGGAACCTGTAAACAAGTGAATCCCGTTTGCTCAGTTCAAATGCTACATTTTTATGCCTGTGGTCCAGTGTGAGTGTCCCGGTCGCAGGTTTTTCCGATGTAAAACTGATTAATGAATCGCCATTTATTATAATCCTGTCCAGAGTCGGGTAATCATCCGCGTTCAAAGCACCGCTGGCCGGATTGCATATTGAAAGGATGATTGAAGAAAACAGAGTTATTATCAGATTCCTTCTGAAAAGCATATAAAATGACTGTATAAACCATTTCAAATGTAACACATAATAAACAGCAGTCAAAAGGAAAGGTCGATTTTAAGTATTTTTGCCGTGAAACAAAAGCAGTGCCAATGGAGATCGTTTTTGCTACAAATAATGAAAATAAGACAAGAGAAATAAGGCATCTTCTCGGCAGGAGTTTTACACTCCTGAGCCTGAGCGACCTAAACATCAATGAGGATATACCTGAGGATGAGCCCACTTTAGAAGGAAATGCAATGCATAAAGCGAGGTATGTGAACAGACTGGTGAAAATGAATGTGTTTGCCGATGATACCGGGCTGGAGATCGATGCACTTAATGGTTTGCCGGGCGTGAATTCAGCTAGGTTCGCCGGGGAGGCAAAGGATTCCAATGCCAATATTGATAAAGCACTTGAAATGATGGGTCCAACGGAGAACAGGAAAGCACGCTTCAGAACAGTTATCGCATTGATCCTGGATGAAAAGGAGTATTTGTTTGAAGGAACAGTCAATGGCCGGATCATAAATGAAAAGAGAGGCACAGACGGATTCGGATATGATCCGGTGTTTGTTGCCGAAGGTTATAATAAGACTTTTGCTGAAATGTCATTAGATGAAAAAAACAAGATATCCCATCGCGCGAAGGCTTTTGAAAAATTAAGGGAATTTCTTTATCACTATCATCCACAGGACAATAAAGAGGCTGTTTAACTGTTTAATTCTCTGATGAGAACACTAATTATTTCAGGCTGCCTGCTTGTATTATTCTCCAAAGCCACGGGACAGACACCGGTCGGAACATGGAGCGATCATCTTAACTATAACACGGTACAGGCTCTGGCAGCAGGGGAAAAGGAGGTTTATGCTTCAACAGGCTCATCGATAATTGTTTATAACAAGGAATTTGATGAGCTCAAAAAATTGTCACGGATTACTGGTCTCACGGAAACCGGGATAAGCACCATCGGCTGGTCGGAAGAAAAGGATGCACTCATCATTGCATATTCCACCACCAACCTTGACCTGATCATTAGCAACACAATACATAACATTCCTGACATCAGCAGAAAATATATACCCGGTAAAAAAGAAATAAACAGAATAAGAACAAATGGTAATTACGCATTCCTTGCCTGCAGTTTCGGTATAGTTGTTATCGACCTGGTCAAAAAAGAGATCTATGATACATGGAAACCCGGTAGCGGCATTGAAAATGCAGAAGTGTGGGATGTGACCTTTGGCAACGGGAATATTTATGCAGCTACAGAGATGGGCTTGTTCTATGCCGGGCTCACTGATCAGGGGCTTTCATACTTTGGTAACTGGTCAGCCGAAGACAGGCTCCCCAGACCCAATGCCAGATATACATCGGTTATCTTTTCAGGTAACAGGCTCTATGTCAACAGATCAGGACTGAATTTCACGGGTGATTCAATTTATGTGATAGATACAGACTGCAGCCTCTTTTCTTACCAGCCCGGTCTCTACACAAGATCAATTGATCCTGCTCCATCAGGATTTACTGTTTCTTCAAAAAGTTCGGTCAGGTATTATTCTTCAGACGGCTCCCAGGGTGAAACAGTTACTTCCTATCCATGGGGCAGCCCTGATATATCAATGGCAATTGCAGATAATGGAAATATATGGATTGCCGACATGGGATCAGGTCTCGTAAGAGTTAAGAACACGGCAGATATCACGGCGCTGACCCTGCCAGGACCCGGATCAAATGATGCACTCCATGTTACTTCAGAAGACGGCAGAACTATAATCACCGGTGGTGGTATTGATGCTTCATGGAACAACCTCTGGAAAGAACTGCTCGTTTCTGTCCATGACAACAATTCATGGAATATTATATCTTCAGAGACTTTGTTCGATCCCATGAGGGCTGTTATCGATCCGGCCAACAGCAACCATTTCTTTGTCTCAACATGGGGCAGCGGTTTACTTGAATACGAAAACAATCAGCTGATAAACCACTATAATGATGCAAATTCACCCTTACAGACTATAATTCCGGGTGAGCCCTATGTAAGAATTTGTGGTATGGCAATGGATAAGGATCGGAACCTGTGGCTCGCCCAGAGCGAAGTTCCGGGAAGTATAAAGGTCCTGAAGCCTGATGGAAACTGGATTGTGACTCCTGTTACAATAGATGTTCCATCAATTGGAGATCTGATAATCACGCAGAGTGGACACAAGTGGATAGTGCTCCCGAGAGGTAACGGCCTTTTTGTCCTCGATGATAATGACACCCCCGATAATTTCGGGGACGATGTTTCCGGAAGGGTAATAGTAACCGACTCGGAGAATAGAGTTTTTTCCTTTATAAGCTGTATTGCTGAAGATCTTGACGGAAACATCTGGGTAGGAACCGACCAGGGGCCTCTGATCTATTACAATCCTGAGAGAGTTTTAAACAGTGACCTGAAGGCATTCCGGATCAAGATACCGCGTAACGACGGATCAGGATTGGCCGATTACATGCTGGGTACCGAAACTATAACCTCTGTCGCAGTTGACGGAGCCAACAGAAAATGGCTCGGAACGGCAAGTTCAGGAGCATATCTCCTTTCCCCCGACGGTACTTCACAGATAAGAAACTACAATGAAGCCAACAGCCCTTTGTTCTCAAATTCCATTGTAAGTGTTTCGGTTGATAACAAATCAGGCAATATCTGGTTCGCCACATCAAAAGGTGTTTTGTCGGTCCGGGGTGATGCAATAACAGGATCTGAGAAATTCTCTGAAGTCTATGCTTTTCCAAATCCTGTAAGGGAGGATTACTACGGCAACCTTACAATAACCGGACTGATGAGAGAGACCCAAATCAGGATAACCGATATAAGCGGCAATCTGGTCTTTAAAACTATTTCTGACGGAGGCCAGGCGACCTGGGATCTTAAAACTTACAACGGGGAACGTGTTGCCACCGGAGTCTACCTGGTTTTCTGCGCAAGCAAGGACGGAACAGAATCATGTGTGATCAAAGTGCTTGTCGTAAAGAATAATTGATTACCCGGTAATCAGGTTCCGGATCCTTTCAATCTGAAGATTTTTATTTACTTCCCTGAGGCTTCTTGCCGTCTTTGTAAAATACTGATGCCCGGAAATGAATTTTACCTGGATCTTATTCCAGTCGTTGAGTGATCCCATCTTGTTCTGAGCTTTGAGCTCCTCAAAAAGTGTATTTGATACCGGTATAAAATCACTTCTTCCAAGGTAGTCCAGGTCAGAGTCGCAAATGATCTCCTCAAGAAGATTTGTTGGCTTCGGCGGGAGTTTGGTTGACATTATTACCGAACATATGCGCTCAATCTGTTCAGGTGTATAGTTGTATTTCGGTAACATCTCCCTGGCTATAACCGCTCCATGAAATTCATGGTCGTCGTATGCGACTGTATGTCCTGCATCATGGAATAAGCCTGCCGTCTTCAGTAACAATATCTCTTCATCAGTGCAACCCTCGCCCCAACCGATTAGCTCCACCTCAGTAACCACATCCACTGTGTGCTTCACATTGTGATAAAACAGATAATCAGGTAATTCTCTTTCGAGCTTGTCAAGGACCAGCTCCTGCATATCGGTAAACTGGATGAGACCAAATTTGATCCTGAAAGCATCGTTCGGAACCGCTCCTTTTCCATCGACACAGTATTCAGGCTTCAGTCCCTTTACCATGTACATCTGAAGATCGCCCTTATATTTCACGGGCAGTTTGCCGAAATATTCGCAATCGAAAAACTCTTTAACAAGTTCGTAAGTCATCACTGAAATCAATACCATCCCGTTTTCAGAGACCGTTTCGATGCGGCTTGCTGTGTTTACCGTATCCCCCTTGATATCATAGTTTATTTTCTTCTTGCCGGACACAGCTGCGGTGACAGGTCCTGTGTGAATCCCGATCTTAAGCTCCCAGAACCTTTTCACATCTCCCCTTTTATTCAGCTCATAACCGGCAAGGAAATTTTTCATCTCCAGTGCCGCCATTACCACGTCGATCGGATTTGTAATATTTTTTACAGGGATGCCTCCGGCACACATGAATGTATCACCGATGGTCTTTATCTTTTCAATCTTATACCTGGCTACAATTGCTTCAAACTCATACATGATCTCATCAAGCTCATCCATTACGGATGAGGAATCGATGCCTTCCGCCAGGATTGAAATTCCGTTTATATCGGAAAAGAGTACCGTCGCCATATTGAATTTCAGCGACTTCTCCTTCCTGTCGCTTTCCGCGCTCTCCTTCACACCCATAGGAGAGATCTTTTCATAAAGAGCTTTTACCTCTTCATAATCCCTGACAAGTTTTTCGTTCTGTTTTTCCAGCTTTTTTATATGCTCCTCAAGCTCCTGGTTCTGCTTCGCAAGCTTCGCGATCCTTTTTACAAGCTCCTCATTATTTTTGGCGACCATAAGTCAGTATCTTGAGAGGTAAATATAGTAATTTTGGCAGATTTCTATATAAACAGGAGGCTGGGCGTTAAGCGCAGGGAGGATTAAAAGCTATATCTTTGAATTATTCATGTGAAGGAATGATCGAGTCAACTAAAGCAATAGTGCTTCATCAGATCAAATATTCCGATACTGGTATTATCGTTCAGCTATACACCCGGAAATTTGGAAGACAATCGTGTATGATCAGGGGAATGAGGAACAAAAAAACAGGTAAACACAATGTATTTTTTCAGCCGATGACCATCCTCGAACTGGTCCTTTACCATAAAGAATCAAGGGGAATGCCGATGATGAAGGATTTCTCAGTATCGTATTCACCATCAGACATTTATTCGAATGTCAGGAAAAGCAGTGTGGCAATCTTCCTTGGCGAAGTGCTTACTTCAGTCCTCCGTGAGGAGAGCGCCAATGAAGCTCTTTTCGACTTCATAGCGGATTCGGTAGTATATTTCGACAGCTTCCGCAAGGGCTATGCGAATTTTCACCTTGCTTTTCTGGCCGGACTCAGCAGTTACCTGGGTTTTGAACCGCGTCCAAAAACCGGTCGTGAAGGAACTTACTTCGATATGCTGAACGGGAACTTTATTCCTCAACCTCCCGACCATGGATATTATGCAAATGCTGAGATTTCAGCTATCCTTTCAACGTTTTTTTCGACCTCATATGGAAAAATTAACAGCATAATACTAACCGGATCAATACGAAATGAAGTTCTTGAGACCCTTGTAAAGTATTACTCCCTTCATCTTCCCGGACTGAAAAAAATAAAGTCGCTCGAAGTCCTGAAGGAGGTCTTTGGTCAGAAGGAAGGAACATGATCCGTAATTTTATCTATCTTGGCGTAACAGAGAATTATTGAATGCCCATAATCACTTCTATATTCAATTTGCTAAATATCAGGCGTTTAAACCAGATCGAACAATTTAAAAAACATCCGGTTGATACTCAGCAAAAAACTCTTTTTGAACTTCTTGGTAAAACTTCCCGCACTGAATGGGGCAGAAAGTATAATTACATTTCAATTACCTCAATAAAAGAGTATCAATCGGCAGTGCCTCTTCAGACTTATGATGATATCATTCCCTGGGTTGAAAGGCTTGGCAGGGGCGAGACGGATCTGCTTTGGCCAGGTGTTATAAAATGGTTTGCAAAATCATCAGGTACAACTTCAGCCAGGAGCAAATTCATTCCAATGAGCCGTGAGGCACTTGTTAATTCCCAGTACCGGGCAGCAAAAGACATCCTGGCTATTTACTGCAGGAATCATCCTGCAACCCGGATCTTTTACGGTAAAGCCCTCACCCTGGGTGGCAGCCACAGGATAGATCAGTTCGGGAGCAAAGCATTATGCGGTGATCTGTCAGCCATTATGATCGAAAACACACCTTTTTATGCCGAGCTGGTAAGAACTCCGAAACGTGAAATAGCTCTTTTTGAGGATTTTGAAAAAAAACTTGAACTGATCACCAAGGCAACCGTAAACCAGAATGTAACCAGCTTTTCCGGCGCGCCATCCTGGTACCTTACATTTATTAAATACGTTCTCGGTTTTACAGGTAAATCCAATCTCCTCGATGTCTGGCCAAACCTTGAGGTATTTTTTCATGGCGGGATTAGCTTCACTCCCTACCGTGAACTATATAAAAAACTGATCAACGGTGATCAGATGCACTATATGGAAACGTATAATGCATCCGAAGGTTTTTTCGGAATACAGGATGAACCCTCAATCCCGGACATGCTTCTTATGCTTGACTACGGAATTTTTTATGAGTTCATACCTGCAGATAAAATAAACACTCCCGATCCACCTGTTCTTCATATAGGAGAAGTTGAAAAGGACGTGAACTATGCAATAGTTATCTCAACCAATGGCGGCTTATGGAGATATATGATAGGAGACACTGTGGTATTCACCTCTTTGAATCCTCACAGGTTCCGGATCTCGGGCAGGACAAAACATTTCATTAACGCCTTCGGGGAAGAGGTGATAATCGATAATGCGGAAAAAGCTCTCGAGGCTGCCTGCAGGGCAACCGGTGCAATAATTACTGAATATACTGCCGGACCAGTCTATATGGAAGCATCTTCAAGGGGTTCGCATGAATGGATCATCGAATTTGAAAAAATGCCGGCAGATCTCAGCAATTTTACTGACATCCTTGATGAAACACTTAAATCGGTGAACTCCGATTATGACGCAAAGAGATACAAGGACATCAACCTTGTGAAACCGGTTGTCAGGTCCGCTCCTGCAGGGACCTTTCACAACTGGATGAAGTCAAAGAATAAGCTCGGTGGTCAGAATAAAGTACCAAGACTTTCCAATACCCGTGAGTATATCGAGGAGCTTTACAAATTCTTTAATAATGTTAATTTTTAATACTTTTACGAATTGAGAAAAACACAACCCATGCATATCGCTATTGCCGGAAATATCGGATCGGGGAAAACCACACTGGCAGGTCTTCTAGCCAAGCATTACGGGTGGACCCCCCATTATGAAGATGTTGATGATAATCCATACCTGAATGACTTTTACGAAGATATGCTGCGCTGGTCATTCAATCTGCAGATCTTCTTCCTGAATTCCCGTTTCACACAAATACTCGAAATAAGAAAATCCGACAAAACCATTGTACAGGACAGGACAATCTATGAGGATGCCTATATCTTTGCTCCAAACCTTCATTCCATGGGATTAATGTCGACCCGGGACTTTGACAATTATTCTACTCTTTTTAAAATGATGAGTTCACTCATCCAGCCCCCGGATCTCCTTCTTTACCTTAGGGCTTCAGTACCAACACTTGTGAATCAGATCCAGAAAAGGGGCCGCGAATATGAAAGCTCAATCCGTCTCGATTACCTTAAAAGGCTGAATGAAAGGTACGAAGCATGGATTGAAACGTATAACCTTGGCAGGATGCTGATAATCGAAGCTGATCATTATAACTTTCCGAATAACAACGACCACCTGAGTGAGGTGATCGACAAGATCAATGCCGAGCTTCACGGATTATTCTGAAATTAAGTCGGATTAAAACACACCACCCTTTTATTTCGCCACAACCCCTTCTTTAGGTATTAAAGCAACACGGACATAGTTTTCGGTATCCAGATATCGTTTGGCAATAGCCTGAATCTTCTTAACTGTGAAAGAATTAACAAGAGTTTTATATTCTTCAAGTGAGAGTATGTTGTTCCCGTACAGGTAATGATTCTGAAGATATGTCAGCCAGAAATTATTCTCCTTTACCTGTGTTTCGCGTTCCCGGATCAGGGTCTCTTTAACTTTGTTCAGATCTGTTTCCGTCGGACCTTCCTCCTTTATCTTTTTCATCTCATTAAGTACAGTCTGGGAAAGCATCTCAATCTTCTCAGGATCACAGCCCCACGTCGATGTGATGGAGAATTTGGGTTCCGGCAGTTTTGAGGATGTTCCGCTTATACTTACACCATATACACCCCCCTGATCCTCGCGCATTGATTCCCTGCATTTTATTGACAGGATATTCATCAGCATGGCAAATCCCTGCCTGTCTTTGGGTTTCCATCTGAAATCGTCTTCCCATGCCATGGCAACCCTGCTCTGCGGTTCGGAGTTTTTTGGAACGTTGACAACCACCAGTCCTTCCGGGAACTCAGGTGATACATCCCTCCAGTTCTCTTTCCGTCTTATTGAAGGAAGTCCTCCAATGTATTTTTCCAGTACGGGAATCACTTCATCAACTTTAAAATTACCAACCATTAAATACGTAAAATCGCTGGCATCGGCAAACCGGTCCGTGAAGATAGTGATCAACCTGTCCAGGTTTATCTGATCAATCTGGGCATCCGTCGGGATCGCGATTACCCTGGGATTGTTATTTGATACAATTTTTGAGAGAGTATCAGTAAAAATAATCATAGGAACTGCCCTCATTGGTTTTATCTGGTTTCTGATTCTGGAAATAACAGATTTAAAAGCATCATCATCCCTGCGTATCTTTGTAAAATAGAGGTAATTCAGTTGCAACATCGTTTCCAGGTCCTTCGGTGAGCAGTTCCCCCTTAGTCCTTCCCGTAAATCATCTATGTATGGCGACATACTTGCTGTGTTACCGGATAGTTTTTTCTGCAGATCTGTCATATTAAATTCACCGAGCCCGCTCTGTGTGATGATTGTTGCAGCCAGTGTTGCTGTAAGCACATCCTGGTCGGGATAAAGCGATAATCCGCCCGGACTGAAGGCTGATAACAGGATTTCATCATTCTTGAAATCGGTGGGTTTTAATACCATTCTGACATTGTTTTCGAAGGTAAGTTCTGTAAATCCGAATTCAGAATTTTCAACTCTCTTTATTACGGGTGAAGGTGAAGGCTCTGCAGCCAGAAGGGGTGCATCCAAAGCCTTATCAACATATGCTTCGACCTTTCTGGATTTAACCGACCTGATTATTTCAGCAACCTGCACTTCCGTCGGGACTTTGAGTCCTTCTTTTTCCTGCGCAGAAATCAGGGCAAGAATATTTTTATCAGTGACCCATTCTTTCCCAAGCCTGTTTACCTCCTCCAGAGTAATTCCAGGCATCAGTTCTTTGACCAGCTCGAACTCTTTCTGATAACCCGGAATACATTCCTGAGTCATGAAGTTTCTGATAAATTCATCGGCATAATCTCCGGATTCTATCTTATCTGCTTCTTTTGCTCCATTTTCATAGAATGAAAGAATATTTTTCTTCTCTCTTTCAAGTTCCGGTTCAGTGAAACCAAACTGACGTACTTTTTCATTTTCAGTCAGAATTAGTTCAAGGCTTTTTTCAATTTGATTTTCTTTGGGCCCCACAAACAATGAATAGACATCCACAGAACGTCCTATGAAGGAACCGTATCCCGAACCCCCATACATGAACGGTGCATCAGGTTTCTGAGCGAGTTCCCGTAACCGGGTGTTAAGCATGCTTGTAAATAACGCTCGCATCTGATTGTTCCGGTAATCTCTGTAAGTTATGGATTTTGCCTTTGGTTGTTTGAACATGATCTGTGCGTTAAATCCGGAGGCTTCCTTATCTGTAACCACGCTTATTAATGGTTCAGAATTTTCCGGCACCGTATATTCTACCCTGTTATGCGGTCTGGCAGGTTTGGGAATTCTTCCGAAGTATTCCTTTATTTTTTCTTCTGCCAGATCAGGGTTGATATCACCGACTACCACCACAGCCATCAGATCAGGTCTGTACCAGGTTTTATAAAAACTGCGCAACGTATCATATGGGAAGGACTTGATTATCTCGACTTTTCCTATTGGCAACCGTTCGGCATACCTTGATCCTTTCAGGAGGACAGGCAGGTATTTTTGCATCATGCGGTCGTTGGCTCCCAGTCCAAGACGCCACTCTTCGACAATAACCCCGCGTTCCTTGTCAATTTCATCATCAACCAGGGTTACCTGGTGAGCCCAGTCTTCCAGTACCTGAAATCCACGGTTGATCCATTCTTCTTTATCTGTGGGGACTTTTAGCATATAGATGGTCTGGTCGAAACTTGTAAAAGCATTTAATTCAGCTCCGAACTTTACACCCATTTCCTCAAGCATATCAACAATCCTGTTGCTGGGAAAGTTTTTTGTGCCGTTGAAGCACATATGTTCCACGAAATGCGCCAGTCCCTGCTGCCTGTCCGTTTCACAGATTGATCCCGCATTGACAGCAAGTCTGAGTTCCATCCGTTGTTCGGGTTTTTTGTTGTTCTTGATGTAATAGCTAAGCCCGTTATCAAGCTTTCCTATCTTAATATTCGGATCAGGTGGAATGGGCTGATCAGGATTTTGAATCTGAGCTGACAGATTTGTCAGGATTAATCCACAAAAGCCTAAAAGGAACAGGAAGTTTAGTTTTTTCATCATATAATAATTTATTTCAATGGTATGATGGAACCTCCATGTAGCTGATTATTATACTATTGTGTTTGTGTAAGCTAATACATGGAGGTTTCATGGTATACTTTTTGATCATTTTTCAGAAATGCAGGATTTTATTACTATCCGGAGTACAACTGTGAATGATATCTCCTACAAAGTTACGATTTATGAAAGATTATATAACTCTATTTCTTTAACGTTTTTTAATAATATAATAATTGATTGCTTTACAATTTAATACTAATTTAGACGTCTTATTTTAAAGATTCTATTATGACTTCAACTCGCAGAAATTTCATAAGAACAGCATCGGTCCTGGCAGCAGGTTCAGTGCTTCCTCTGGAAGCTCTTTCAAAAACCGGTATGAATGTCGCTCCTTCAGATAAAGTACGTGTCGCGCTAATTGGCGGTAACAGTATGGGCTGGAGCGATCTTAATTCATTCCTCAAAAATAAGGATGTTGAGTGCATCGCCCTGTGCGATGTGGACCGTAATGTGTTAAACAGACGTACAGACGACATTGTTAAACTTGGGCGTCCAAGACCAAAGCTGTATGTCGATTACCGCAAGGTGCTGGAAAACAAAGATATAGATGCCGTTATAGTAGGAACTCCCGATCACTGGCACTGTCTGATTCTTTGCGATGCCCTTGAAGCAGGAAAACATGTATACGTCGAAAAACCAATTGGTAATTCCATTCTCGAGATTAACATTATGCAACGTGCTGTTAAAAAGCGCGGAAAGCTGGTACAGGTAGGGCAGTGGCAAAGAAGTCAGCCTCATTTTGTTGATGCAGTCCGGTACCTGAGATCAGGTAAACTGGGACGCATCAGGGCATGCAAATCGTGGTCGTTTGTCGACTGGAAAGGTGCTGTGCCGAAAGTCCCCGATACACCCACACCCGAAGGTGTTGATTACAACATGTGGCTCGGACCGGCTCCAATGCGTCAGTTCAATAAGAACCGTTTCCACCAGTCATGGCGCTGGTTCTGGGAATATGCTGGCGGTGTAATGACCGACTGGGGAGTACATCTAATCGACTATATTCTCTATGGCATGGACAGGGCAGTTCCGACATCAGTGATGGCAATAGGCGGGAAATACGCATTTCCTGATGATGCCATGGTAACTCCCGATACAATGACCGCTGTATATGATTTTAAAGATTTCACAATGACCTGGGAACACTCAATAGGAATCGGACTCGGGAACTGGAAAAGACCTCACGGAATGGCCTACACCGGTGAAAACGGCACACTTGTTCTCGATCGTAACGGGTGGGAAGTATTTCCTGAAAAACAGAAGATTGAAGCCGTTCCGCTTCAGAAGAATGTCGGAAACGGTCTTGACCTGCATGTACGGAACTTCCTCGACTGCGTAAAGAATAATACACCCCAGAAGCTCAATGCCGACATAAACATCGGACGTAACGTGGCACTTGTTGCACAGATGGGAAACATTGCGTACCGGACCGGGGAAAAAGTCTTCTGGAATAATGACAAGCAGGTTTTTTCAACCAAAACGGCAAATGCACTGATCACTCCCGTTTATAATAACGGCTGGAGCCTGCCGAAGTATTAAGGTTCATCAGTGATCCATTCAGAATATACCTTTTTCATTTTTCCCGTCTTTAAAGGATCTTCAGCAACAGCATTGCTGGTAAACATCATTACACCGGTAGCCCCTGCACCTGCACCATATCGGAGGACTTTTTCAAACTCATCCGGAGAAATAGCATGTGGTTCATCAGATGCCTGCACTATTGGCCAGACCCCGGGAAACGAATTCGTTTTTATATCCAGGTTCATGCAAAACCACTCAATATTTTCTTTTACCCACTCAGCGTCTCTCCCCATCCGGCCATGATAAACCATTGGTGAAAAAACATCCGTAATTTCCTTAAGTACTCCGTAATCGAGGCCAAGGACCCGGTATCTTGCTCCATTGAAATCGTTGTCATTCCACGGACAGTGGAATATCCCGAGCAGTGCATCCGGACTGTTATGTTTCAGGATCATCCTGGTGTCCCTGACCCATCCTGCAATAACAGAACATCGCCATTCACGCCAGATAGTGTCATATCTGGTCAGTATCCATTCTGCCTGTTCCGATGTGCTTAATTCAGGTACATCTATCCCTGTTGATGATTTAAATGTCCTGATGCAATTTTCGCAGAAACAGGTTTCAGGAAGGATCGGTTCAGGCTCTTCAAACTGGGCATGCCAGTGAAGGTAATCCAACCATATGCCATCGAGATCAAATCTCCTGAGCAGTTCCCGAAGCTCTGTCATTCTGAACTGCCTGAATCCGGGCTCTGTCGGACATACTCCCATGAACCATGATGCGGGCTGAACTTTATTGCCATACCTGTCAATGGCCCATGCTTCGGGATGCTTTTCCACATATCCTTTCCCGTTCAGAACAGGAAATTCGGCAAAGATCTTAACTCCTTCGCTTCGCGCTCGTTCGATCATCTTTTCATTGATCGCCTTCCAGCTAAGGAATATTGCATTCACATTGACCTGAGCTAAGCTGATATTTTTATTCCAGAACTGATTCGGGCTACCATAGATCCCACGTATCTCAATCTTTTTTACATTTTCTGATCCGGATTTGTTTGAGTTGCAGCCATCTGAGTTTAAAAAAAATGTGCCCGCAAAGACAAAAATTAAAATTTTGGGAATGTTTGTCATAATAGTAGTTTACATGGATAAAGTTACTAAAGAATGATATTTTTGCTTAAAGAACTTAATTTGTAATTGTTTAGCTGATACAAAATAAGAAAAATTGTGCTTGTTTACCCGGGCGATCTTATCGGTGCTGATGGTGAGGGACGGTTTCCTATAAACGGACTCCCATCACTGTGATATCATCAGTTTGAGGAGTGTTTTTCATCCATTCAACAAGTTTTTTTGCCAGGAACTCTTTTTGCTTTAACATTGGTAATTCATGGATTTCCAATAAGGTCATATAAAATTGCCGGCGTAAATATTTTCTGTCTGTATCCCCTCCGAACTGATCCTGATATCCGTCTGAGAACAGGTAAAACACATCTCCTTTTTTGCATTCAATTTCTTTCATGGTAAAAGTGCCCGGATAGTCAGTTAAAGCGCAGACGGAAAAGCTATCAGCTTTTACTTCCTGCAGTATTTTATCACGGATGTAAACAAGGTTATTCATCCCTCCTGTAAATTGTAATTTATTTTGCCTCTGATCCAGTACGCATAATGCAATGTCCATTCCATCTGAAGTACGAATATCCTTCCTTCCCTGCTGAAGTGAATAAATAACTCTTTCACGAAGCATCGTGACAATGGCAGCTGAATTTGTCATTCCCTGAATATTTACAATTTCATTTAATAGTGTAATGCCCAGTAAGCTCATAAATGCTCCGGGAACACCATGGCCCGTACCGTCAGCTACAGTAAAAATAATCTTATGATCCTTTTTTGACAGCCAGTAAAAGTCGCCGCTAACAATGTCTCTTGGCTGACAAAAGATAAAACTATCAGGCAATAATCTATTCATTAAATCAACAGGAGGTAAAATTGTGTTTTGTATTTTACTTGCATACATTATACTTGATGTAATGCTGGCATTCTTCTTCTCTATCAAATCCCGCTGCAACTCAATTTCATTTTTCTGGCATTGAATTTCATATGTCCGTTCCCGGACTTTTTCTTCAAGTATTTTTTTCTCGGCCAGAAATCTGTATTCACGCCTTTTTACATAAATGAAAATCAGGCTGGCAAGGATAAGACCTGTTGCAGGGAAAAACCACCACTTCTTCCGGAAGGGTATTTTGATTATAATATTTAACAGCGGACTTTCGGCCACAGCGCCATCTCCGCTGGAAGACTTCAGGATGAAAGTATAATCTCCTTCCGTTAACTGATAATATGTATTAGTTGTGTTTTTCGTAATTTCAGACCACTGTTCCCAACCGTCCAGCTTGTACTGATAGGTAACAAGTGAAGGTTCCTTCAGACTGATGCCCAGGAAATCAATTCTTATTTTATATCTGCCGGGAGACAGTATTATTTTATCAGTAATATCTGTTTCTTCATCATTAATTCTGATTGCTGTAATTACTAAAACAGGGGCCTGAAAAACGGAGGGCTCCAGGGACGGGTCATATGAAATCAGGCCCTTTTGCGATCCAAACCAGATTTTCCCCTGCTGATCCCTGATTACTGAATTTGGATTAAATTGATAATTATCCGTTATATTTTCAATATGTTGTACAGGTTTCACTGTAAAATCCGAAGCCCTGATCATGCTTAATCCAACCTTATGACCAACCCAGATATTATTTTGATCGTCACTGATAATCGAGTAGCAATAATTGGACAAAAGACCATTTGCTGACGTAATATTAATTATAGAATCAGATTCTATTAAAAAAACACCTTTCCCGTTTGTTCCGGCCCAAATACGGTGGTTTATATCTTCGGTTACGGAAATAATTTCGCTCCCGGCATTAAAAGGTATTTTATTTACAGTTTCGTCCTTAATGTATGCCAGTGTATTGCTGCGTGTACTTATCCACAGCCTGTTCTCACTGTCAGCATGTAATGAATTAATAAAGTTATGTGGTAAGCCGCCCTTGTTTAAAGTGTACCAATTTATGGTGCCGGTAACCGGATTAATACTGCAAAGTCCTTTCTTTGTACCTATATAAACCTGTTCTTTTAAACCGGTTATATGGGTAACAGAGTTTTCAAGTACTCCATCTCCTGTCGGATATTTATGGATTCTTCCGGTTTCCGCTGCCATCCTGTACAGGCCATGTTTTTCAGTTCCAATCCAAAGGTCCTTTCCACCGGCGGAATAAAGAGCTGTAACCGTATCTTTTGGTAAACCGTTTCTTATATCGTAAAATTCAACTATTTTACCTGTAAGCTGATCCAGTTTGATCAGCCCGTTTTCAGTTCCTATCCATTTGTATTTCTGATCAAAACAGATTGAAAATATGTCATTTCCATATAATTGTTTATCAAATGTATAGGTATAAAATGTTTTAACGGTAAGTCTTGTTAATCCCTGGCCATAATTTCCACTCCAGATATTTCCCTCCCGGTCCTCATAAACAGTTTTTACATTATTGGTGACAAAACCATTGGAACTGTTATAATAATTAATCTTTGTGAACTCACCTGAGTCTGAATAAACCAATTTGATAAGACCATTTCCAAAAGAGCATAACCATAAATTTGACTGGCTGTCCTCATAAACAGTCTGTATACCTGTAAATTCGAAATCCTCAACCGGTATAATTTCTGAAACCCTGAACGTATTGTCCTCAACGAGGAACTTAAATATGCCATCATTTTCTGTTGCAATGTAAAAACCGGAATTATTATTCATTTTTTGAATACTGATTACTTTGGATTCCGGAATTCCTTCAACAGGACGGATTATTTCAATTTGATCAGACTCTGTCAGCCTGCAATATAATAAGCCGGTATTGGTACCGGCCAGCAATTCATTATCATTAAGAAATACAAATGATAATACAAATGTCGGTTCCTTAAACAGATAATGTTTTACCATGCTTGAGTCTTCAGCCAGTTTCAATAAGCCATCAGAATAAGTACTCACCCAGACCTGACCCTCCGGACTTTTTGCAAGATGTGTTATACGGTCCGGTTTACTGAGGGGCAAAGCGACCGGACTGACCTTCTTCCCTTCGTAAAATGATATCCGGCCATTCATATGACCAAACCAGAGTTTTTCCCCGTCGGTTATACCGCATGTAATAAAATTGCCTTTCAGAGAGTCGGAAGTGGAATAGTACTCAAATACAAATCCGTTATACCTGTACATTGATCCGTCCCCGGTACCAATCCACAGATAACCTTGCACGTCCTGTATGATAGAATAAATAAAGGGATTGATTAATCCATCTTCCGAACTGAAATTACGAAAATCATAATCCCGCGGGGATGCATGGCCTGTCAGCACCGGAAAGAAAAAAATCAATATTCCAATCCATTTTATAAAAACCTTAATATGGATTTTTACAGATTGTAACATAATAGTTAAACAGTGACCAAAGTTTTAAATGCCCGAAATGCCAGGCTATTATCTCATTCTTATTTTCGGAGAATATACAGGAATACCTCCTATGGGAATTACATAGAATGGCAATGAAGCTCCGTACTGGTTCCTGATAGTGACCTCCACATTATTGTTTCTTTCCTGTATGGTTTGATTCTTTTTGAATTGTATCTCAATGGTGGAATTCTTTTCTTCATCCGCTATCGGGAATTTCCTTACTATCCAATTGTCTTCTCCTGAAACAT
>Ga0105107_10000744_pt1 | contig 20832 bp, 16 predicted proteins | sample PPLLaktember2015_6_FD_79335 | JGI IMG/M metagenome (GOLD analysis project Ga0105107, IMG submission 79335) | Freshwater sediment microbial communities from Prairie Pothole Lake near Jamestown, North Dakota, USA - PPLs Lake P8 Core (1) Depth... | ecosystem: Environmental > Aquatic > Freshwater >... | reverse complement strand
GCGTCATGGTAGAGCGCGACCAGCTCCCGGGCAAGGCGGCGCTTGAGGTCACGGGGATTGACCGAACCCCTCTCGAGTTGCCGTTTGACTTCAGCGAGTTCCGGCGGAGGAATCGCGGTCGCCAGCTGCATGTAGTCGTAGATCACCGTATCCGGTATAGAGAGCGTCTTGCCATAGATTTGTTGTGGAGTCTCGCTGATGCCGATGAAGTTGTCGAGCGACTTGCTCATCTTCTCGACACCGTCGGTACCGGGAAGAATCGGCATGGTCAGAGTCACCTGCGGGTCCTGACCGTATTCCCGCTGGATGTCCCGTCCGACCAGAAGGTTGAATTTCTGATCGGTTCCCCCCAGTTCGATGTCGGCGCGGACTGCGACAGAGTCCATCGCCTGTGCGAGCGGATACAAAAGCTCGTGCACGCTGATGGCCTCGCCCGAGCGGTAGCGCTTCTCGAAGTCATCGCGTTCCAGCATCCGGGCAACAGTATATTTGCTGGCCAGCGTAATCACGTCTGCAAAGCTCAATGTCCCCAGCCAATCGGAGTTATACAGCATCTGAACTTTGTGGGTGGACAGGATACGCGTTGCCTGTTCGAAGTAGCTCTGACCGTTTCTGCGAGTTTCTTCAAGTGTCAATGCGGGGCGGGTCTTGCTTCGTCCTGAAGGATCGCCAATCATGCCCGTGAAATCGCCCACGATGAGCACTGCCTGATGCCCCAGATCCTGGAATTGCCTGAGCTTGCGCAGAACAACCGAGTGACCGATATGGAGATCGGGCCGGCTCGGGTCGCAGCCGAGTTTCACACGGAGCGGCGTGGACGTCTTGAGGGATTGTTCGATCTTGCGGGCAAGGTCTTCTTCGCGGATGATCTCGGCTGTTCCTCGCCGGATCACATCCATCTGTTCATTCAGCGGTGGAAACTGTTCGTTCATCTACCGTGCGTACGTTCTCTTGAGGTCGCGTTCGATTTCCCGGCGTGCGATGTCCTGGCGGCGGTCGTACGCCCGTTTCCCCTTGCAGATGCCGAGTTGTACTTTTGCGATACCCTTCTTGAAGTATACTCTGAGCGGAATCAGCGTCACGCCCGGTTCCCCGGTGCGGGCGAGAAGCCGGCGGATTTCTTTCTTGTGGAGGAGGAGTTTTCGGGTGCGCAGCGGGTCGACGTTGGCGTAACTGCCCTGCTCGTACGGACTGACATGCATTCCCTCCAACCAGACCTCGCCTCGGGCGATACGTGCATACGCCTCGGCGATGCTCGCGTTTCCCTGTCGCAGAGACTTAACTTCTGTTCCTGTCAGGACCAAGCCGGTTTCGATCGAATCGAGAATGGCGTATTCATGCCGGGCCTTCCGGTTCGATGCGACGACTTTCTCGCCGGCTTCCTCCTGCGGTGCCATTGTCTCCGGGGAAAATTCCCGCATAGTATACCGAAAAAGAGGTGCAAATGCAATGTGCTGGCGGAGGAACAAATGAATCCGTATATTCGCGCATGCGCATCCCGATCGTCCTGATTGATGTCGTCGCATTCATCCTCTGCTGTGCGGGCATTGTGCAGATCAATGCGAAGCCCGGACTGCCGATCGTCATCAGCGCCTGGAATGATACCGTCTTCTGCACCATGGTCACAGGGGAGTCATTCACGAAGCAAATGCGCGATGGCGAAGCCCTCCTCGCTGTGAACAGGCACCCCTTGAGGTACGTTGAGGATCTGGAGTTTGTGTTGGATGGCTGCCGGATCGGCGATACTGTAACACTCAACATTGCGGGAGCGACTGGACCGCGCATCGAACAGGCCGTTCTGCAGCACTACTACGGACCCTTTTATCTCTTCTCGGTCATCCTCGTCAGTACGCTTTTCTTCGGCGTCGGACTGGTTGTCGTCTGGAAGAAACCCGCGGATCCCGCTGCGCTGGTGTATCACTTCGGATCCGTCGCCACGGCCGTGCAGCTCTCAACGACGTGGGGCTCCTACGTGACCACACCCGCCTTCCTCGGGGTGGTTATCCGCATTGTGTTCTCTTCAATGTACGCCTTCATTCCTGTCGCATTTTTCCATCTGACGCGTCTCTTCCCTCGCCCCCGCACCACGCCTGGAGGAAGAGTGATCACCCTGTTGTACGCCGCCGCGACCGTTCTCGCCGCCGGCAGCGGTGCATCCTTCGTGCAGGCCTGGTCCAGCAATACCGTCGATGCATTCCACACGCACCTCGAGTGGTTTAATGCTACGCGGGTGTTTCTCATTGTGCTGGTTGCCGGAGGACTCTGGGCAATCCGTCAGTCGTACTTGCGAGCGGGTGAGGAACCGGAACGGAGAAAGCTCCGCTGGGTAGTCTGGGGAATGTTCGTCGGTTTCCTGCCCTTTGTCCTTCTCTGGATCATCCCTTCCATGGTATTAAGCCACGGCCTCGTTCCTGAGTCGGTCATGCTGCTGGCCTCCGGAATTATTCCGGTGGCGTTCGGCATCTCCATCATCAAGTATCATATCATGGACATTGACCTTCTGCTCAATCGCAGTCTGGTGTATGGCACGGTCATGGCAATGGTGGTGCTGGTATACATGGGTATATTGGGGGGGCTGGCTGCAGTGGTGTCCCATGCGACGTATGGATTGTCATTGGGGATTTCCGCAGGGTCGGCGATCGTCGTCGCCCTGTTGTTCGAGCCGACGCGCCGGGTCGTGCAACAGGCGGTGGATCGAAGATTTTTCCGGGTACGCTACGATTTCCGGCAGGCCGCCCGCAGATTTCAAGAGGACGTAAAAACATGTGCGACGGTTGATGATCTGGGGAATTTGGTCGTGGAGCGCATCGATACGCTGTTGCCGGTGGAGCGGATCGGATTCCTCCTGGTAGATCACGATGGTACGATGCGCCTCATCGGCGGAAGGGGGATTCAGACTGGAATGCTGGATCGCCTTGCAGTGCTGAGACAGCATGCCGAGGAGTCCGGGGGGGTACTTCTCGGACGCCCGGGCGCGATCGAGCCGGGAGTCTCCCATCGCGAGGCTGATGCATCTCTCCTTGAAGCCTGCCAGTTCGTACTTGTCTGCCCCGTGGTTCGTGCCAACGCGCAATTGCGCGGAATGCTGCTCTTGGGCAGGAAGAAGGCAGGTACGGTGTTCACCAGCGAAGACGTGGATCTGCTCGGCAACCTCGCGATGCAGGGTGGCGCAGAAATGGAGCGCATTCTTCTCCAGCGCGCGGTTATGGAGAAGAGTGACGAGGCAAGCCGTCTGCAGCGGCTGAACGTCATGAAGTCCGATTTCGTTTCGTATGTCTCTCACGAATTGCGCACGCCGCTGACCTCCATCAAGATGTTTGCCGAACTCCTCACGGAACGGCTCCCCCGCGGCGACCGGCGCGCCCGGGAATATGTGCGCATTATCAAGGGCGAATCGGATCGATTGCACCGCATGGTGAATACAATTCTGGACTCGGCCAAGATCGACCAGGGAGAACAACAGTACACGATGCGTGAGGTACAGCTGGATGTGCTTGTCCGTGAAACCCTCCTCACGATGAAGTACCAACTGGCAAAAGAGCAATACAGCGTTGTTCTTGACGTCGTGCGGGACCGGCGGAGCAGGTCGTCTGGTGCCTACCGGATCTGTGCAGATCCGGACGCGGTCAGAGAGGCCCTGCTGAACCTGCTGACCAATGCCATGAAGTATTCGGGCGACGACAAGAAGATCAGCATCACCGTCGGCAGAACAGGCAAGGCGATTACGTGCAGTGTGAAAGATTTCGGACGCGGGATACCCGCCGCGGTGATGCCGCACCTCTTTCAGAAGTTCTACCGCGACCCATCACTCCCCAGTCGTATTCAAGGAGTCGGATTGGGGCTTTCTGTCGTGAAGCACATCATGAATGCGCACAAGGGAAAGATCGAAGTTCGTAGTGCGCCGGACAGGGGGAGTACATTTACTCTGGTGTTTCCCCTCCTGCCGCCGGTAAAGAAGACCAGCACACGAAGACCCACGAACAGGAGGGATTCCCGGTGACATGAAAACCATACTCATCGTCGAAGATGATGCTTCCATCCAACTGGGGCTGCAGGACGTGCTGGAGAAAGAACATTACACGGTTCTGACTGCCCCCAACGGCACACGCGGTCTTGCCCTCGGACGCAATGAACACGTCGACCTGATCATCCTGGATCTCGGTCTTCCGGACATCAACGGGGAGGATGTGTGCAAAGAGCTGCGCGGGAGCGGCGTGTCAACCCCGATTTTGATGCTCACCTCCAAAGGGATGGAAATGGACAAGGTGCTTGGGCTTGAAATGGGCGCGGATGACTACATGACGAAACCGTTTTCCGTTCGTGAACTGCTCGCCCGTGTCAGGGCCCTTTTGAGGCGCAAGGGGGAAATGACGAAGGACATCGAATCGTGCTCATTCGGTCATGTAGAGGTCGACTTTGTCCGCCAGGAGACGAAACTGAGAGGAAGGAAGGTGAAGCTTTCCGTGCGAGAATACTCTGTGCTGAAGTTCCTCGTGCAGCACGAGGGAGAGGTCGTCACGCGCGACATGCTGCTGAACCAGGTCTGGGGCTACGAAACATTCCCCACGACGCGGACGGTCGACAACTATATCCTGGCGCTCCGGAAGAAACTCGAAGACGATTCAACAAAACCCGGCCACATCGTGACGGTTCACACTGCGGGGTACAAATTTCAGAAATGAACGGCATAAGGGGCCTGACCCCAACCGATTGATGATGGTCAATAGTCCATTGACTATTGACAGTTGGTTCGGGTCTGACCCCGGCTTCGTCCCTACGCCGCCAATTTCTCCTCCCCGGCCTTCTCCGGTTCAACTTCTTTCTTCGCACCCTTGATTCTCACCAATGCATGGTGTCGCTGGAAGAGCGACAACTTCAGGTAGATGAATGTCACGATGAGAAGCTGGAGGACAAACGCCCGCCACGGTCCCCGTTTCTGCTGCTTTCCCATGAAACCCACCCAGCGCCCAAGTATGTTCTTCCATCTGTAGAAGCCCATCGTGACCCGGGCGTATGCTTCATGGATCTGAGTGTCGTCGAGATGCTTGTGCCGGAACACGATGTGATCACCCTCGTAGTGTGAGAGGTCCCGGTCGACGACACGTCCTTCGCCGACAATCTGCCTGTGCAAAGGAGTGCCGTACAGTGGGATTGCAATCGACGGCAGAATCACGGTTGTTCCGACCTCTTTCAGAAGCCCAGGAAGCCGATCGTAGTATTCCGCCGTGTCTTCGTCGAGCGCAAACATGTATCCGGTGAACGTTAGAATTCCGCGGCGATGGAGCCGTTCGAACGCCGACCGGTACTCCGTCACATTGTTCTGTCGCTTCTGCACGGCGGCAAGGCTCTTCGGTTCCAGAGATTCCATCCCGATGAATGCCATGCGGCAGTTTGCCTCCGCAAGGGCCTCGACAAAATCATCGTCACGCAGGCACTCGATGCTGAACTGCACGCCCAGTCCCCAGAGCCGGAGCCCTGCAATTGCGCGCAACAGCTTCTTGGCGTACGCAAGGTCCCCGCCCAGATTGTTGTCCAGCAGCATCGCCATTTTTCTCTTATGCCATGGAAGGGCTTTTGTCGCTGACAGGTCACGAACGACGTCTGCGATCGGGCGCTGACGGAAAGGCATCCGCTTGATGTTCAGCTGGCAGTATGTGCAGGGATGTGGGCACCCTCGCGTGGCCTCCGTGACCATGGGTGTCGCATACACTTTTTCGACAAGGTCGTAGCGGGGCGGGGGTATGTTCTCGAGGGACGGTGATGACGACGCCTCGTATCGTTCCTTGAGCGCGCCGTTGACCATATCTCTTACCATCTGTGGCCAGACCTCCTGCGCTTCCCCGATCAGGATTGCATCAAAGTGCGGTTGTACTTCGTCGGGGAACGTGGATGCGAATTTCCCTCCGCCGACCACGATCTTTCCCATTGCCCGGAACCGGGCAGCCACGTCGTATGCATGCGGCGAAAGATAATCCATGAAACTGAGCGCAATGAAGTCTGCATCGGTGTCGTAGTCAATCGGCCGGACCATTTCGTGCAGTACCTCGATGTCGACAATATCCGGCGTGAGGGCGGCCAGAAGAATTCCGGGCAATGGCGGTGCCGGACTCTGTGCGTAGTACGGGTTGTTCTCTCCGAGATTTTGAAAAAGAACTATGATCAGAAGCTTCTTCCGATCAGGCGGCGTTGCGCTGATGTGCCTCATCTGCGGACTCCCTCATGTCATGGCGGTGGAGTGACCAGACTTCTTCTACAACTTCGAGCAAGCGGTCTATATCTCCGTGTGTGTGCGTAGCCATCATACTGATGCGGAATCGCTGCTGAGAAACAGGGACAGCAGGATACTCGATAGAGTTGACGAACATTCCCCTCTCGTGGAATACCCTGGATGCCTGACGGATGTCCATTCCCTGCGGTACTCGAAGAGGGAGTATTGCTGATTGTGCGGGTGTGGCAAATCCCATACTCCGAAGGTGCTGTGCCGCATATGCCACGTTCTCATGAAGGCGAAGGAGCCTCTCCGGTTCTCGTTCCAGAACATCCAATCCGGCGAGGACCGTTGCGACCGTTGCGGGCGGGAGTGAAGCAGAGAACATGTACGACCGCGCAAAGTACCTGAGGTAGTCGGTGATTGCCTTGCTTGCAGCCACGAAACCTCCCGTGGCAGTGAATGCTTTGCTGAATGTTCCCATCGTTATCGGAATGCGGCCCTCCACCCCTGCCTGCTCGGCACTGCCCCGTCCGTGTCTTCCCATCACTCCCGTGCCGTGAGCGTCATCAAGCATCAGGTGCGCTCCATATGTATCACAGAGCGCGAGGATGTTGTTCAGCGGTGCAAGATCCCCATCCATTGAGTAGACACCCTCGACGCCGACATAGATATCGTTATGCGGACGGGTTCGGGCACGCTCAAGGAGCATGGTCAGATGTGAGAGATCGTTGTGCGAGAAGAGAAACGACTGTGCACCGGACAGGGCAATGCCGTCGCAGAAGGATGCGTGGCTGTATGCATCATACAATATGATATCCGATTTTCCCGTCAATCCCGACACCAGGCCGACATTTGCGCCATAGCCGCTCGAGTAAATCATGGCGTCCTCCGTCCCCTTGAGTGCGGCGAGGCGCTCTTCGAGCTCGCGGTGCAGTGTGGTATATCCGTTGAGGAGTGGCGGCCCGCCCAGGCCAGCTCCGAACTTCTGAACTGCGGCGGCCGTTTGCCGGATGACATGCGGGTGTGTGGCAAGACCCAGATAGTTGTTAGAGCCGAACATCAACATCTTACGTTCAGAGCCCGACGAGGAATCCAAAACCGTGACTTCGCGGTCTGAGGGTGAGCTGAGGCATCGCATATAGAGATTCTCTTCGCGCTGCTTCAAATCCTGCAGGAATCCCTGAAAAAATGAGGTCCGCTCGGGAAGGGGAAGCGAACGTCCTTTCAGCAAGACATCTCGCAGGTCGAAATTCTCACCACCCTGATAAGCACCGTCGATTTTCATGGTCGATCTCCCGTTGTGTAACTACTGCAAGTTACGGTGTGAAGGGTAGGGAGATGTCACCGTTTTGTCATCTTTTGGTCGAATTCCTGCATCTTTCGGCCAAAATGGACAAAAAACGAGGGAACGAGCGGACTTCGGCACTATTGGTCAAAGGGTGATTTCTAATTGCTGCGAGGTCGTCCGGGTCGAAATGACCCCAGCCACCCAGGCCGATACCGGCGTCTCTGGTCACCTTGCCGAGCCGAAGGGGTGTCCATCCCGCCTTGGCGGCGCCCCGGTGCAATGCAGATATAAGGAGTTCGGGAACAGTGAATACGAGCTCGAATTCTCCATGGGGGCCGGCAAAGAGCATCCAGGGATCCAGCCCGGAACTCGCGGCGAAACGTGAAGCTCCAGACGCAATCTTGTCTTCCCACCCATTCTCCAGCTCAAATCCGCAATTGTTGAGCCGCCCGAGCTGGTCAAGTGTGGCAAAAAGGCCGTCGCTGGAGTCCATGCAGGCGGAAGCAATAGAGCGAAGAGAGAGGCCTTCCTTCAGGCGAGCGACCGGGCGATACGGTGCGGGATCCGGATCGGCGATGCCAGTTAGCCGGCGGGCCGCGTAGGCATTCCCGGTGCCGAGACGGCCTGTACAGAACAGAACCTCGCCCGGTGTGCATCGAACGCGCATGAGAGGTGAAGCATTGGCTATGAGTCCCACTGCCGTCCCGGTTGTGCGGAAGCTGTCGCTGAAGTTTGTGTCTCCTCCCAGCACGGAGGTGCCGCACCGTGCGCACGCATCGCGGATCCCCGTCTGGAGCGCGATAAGATCCTCCTCAGAAGCATCGCGCGGCAGTGTCTCTGCCACAAGAAGTCCGATCGGATCCGCACCAACTGCCGCAAGATCGCTAAGATTTGCCATCACCGTCATCCAGCCGATGAGGTAGGGATCGGTATAGAGACCGGTTTCGATTTCTTCAGCGATCGCGTCCGTGGTGACAGCAAGGACGTGATGCGCCTCTCCGGGCAGTCGTATCAATTCTGCATCGCTCTCCTGTACACCGTTCAGTTGGGCCGGCTGACGGGGAAGGAATGATGCCAGACGGGCAATGAAGGCATTTTCATGTATTTGTTGCATCATGAGCACACCTGTAGGATTCCCTGTAGCACGGAAAATTCAGCGCGACTCGTCTGATGGATCTCACCGTCAAGTTCCAACGGAAAGCATGACGAAGCTGCAATGGTTAGTTGAGAAGACTGCCAAGCGAGTGTTTTCGCAAGGCGACTGAAATCACCACATGACAGGGCTCCGAAGAGACGGATGCGTTCAAGCAGGTTCATCTCTTCTGCCACGAACACGCCCATGCTGCCGTCATCATAGTGAGCCGGAGTATGATAGCGCAGTGAGCCCGAGAAATGAGGATTCTTGACAATACCGAGATTTGTCAAGCGCAAACGGCGCGCAGGGCGCCCCGGCGATTCAATGGTGAGAAGACGGTTCTGGTGGAATGCAAGCGCACGAAGTGCCGCGTACAGGATCGCTAATGGTGTCGTGTGCATCTTCAGCCAGGACAGGAGTGAATCTGGTTTATTGAAAAGGGCATTCCCTTCAGCGGTGACACCGACACTTGCGTTGATCAGGAAATAGTGAACAGACGATTGACCGTTGTATCCGGTTTTCACGCGCACAACATCGCGCCGTGTTGGACGCGCATAGTTCATTCTCACCGGGATGCCTTCGATGGCATGGTCGGCGTCAATCGGCTTGTGAAAGTCGTTGCTTGAACCCAATCCCACGGCGCCGAACACGACGCGCCCGCGCAGTCCCTCCGGAAGACGCATGAGGGCATTGACGACAGTGTTGACGGTCCCGTCGCCTCCGGCTGCAACATAGTGCAATTCCCCCTGCATGGCAGCATCTTCCACGATCTTGTCCACATCCGTCTGTGCGTCCAGAAAACGGAGTTCAATCTTTTCGTGAAAGGGAGGGAGCACCGCAGAGACCCTGCGCCACTTATCCGGCGCCGTTCCTCCTGCTGCCCGTGGATTGAGCAAAATCATCATATCTGTGATACCTCCGGGCGGCGGGAGAGGATCATAATATAGAGAGAGTAGTGGACAACGAGGAGAAGAGTCCATTCCGGGCGCAACAGTGAGGCCAGGGCAGAAAGGATGAGTATATAAGCGTTGACCACGCGGAGGATTGGTGCGTATGCCTCCTGATCTGCGCGATTTCGATGGAGTTGGATCTGAGCGGTTACGAGATACGTGACACCGGGGACGGCGAAGATCAGCGCAAAGAGCCGACCGAGTTCCGGCTGCGTCGAGTGCAGCACTGTGACGGTGACCCAGATTGACGAGGCCAGGAAGAGTGCGGCGAGAAAGTCGCTGGCAACTGCGGCTGGCCGGCGTCCGAAGGTTACGGGGAATGTAAAATACCCGGTGGCAGCGTCAGCACGGATGTCCTTGAAGTACCCAGAGAGAACGAAGTTTGCGTAGCCGAAGAAGACTGTGGCGAGCATAGGGAGGAATGCTGCTGGGAACACGGATGGTGATTTGCCGTTTGCCCCGAGAAATCCCATAGCACAGAGACCGGCCACGATCCAGGCATTGTACCACGGGCCGCCCCACCAGCGGCGTTTGAACGTGGTATACGTTGCGAGACCGGCGGCGCCGGTGAGCCCGATCGCGAGATTCCAGGGATTTCGGAGGGCCAAGATGACAACGCACGCGGCAAGCCCGAGGAGGCTCATGGCGAGAATTGCGGTGCGTGAGACTTTTCCTGCTGCGAGCGGCCGGTAAGGGGCGGAGATCGAATCAGTGTCGGTCTGGAAGCAATCCGTGAGTGCCTGGCCAAAGCCATAGGCAAAGAATGATGCGACGAAAACGAGGAACAGCGGCAAAGCTGAGGCAGTGGAGCTGAGCGCCATCCCGGCGATGCCCGTAATGCCTGAAACGAACAGGAGATACGGGCGCATGGTGATCCACATGGCGCGGAGAGAGACGAGTGGAGTTTGCATCGGTGAACTCCTCTAAATTCCTGGTGGAAAATTAAGTGTTATGAGGGAAAGGATTGTCAAAGATTCGTCAAGTATTGGACATAAAAGGGGTGGGGTGGTTGATTCCATGACTTTTTTGCCTGACCTTCGTCCGGGCGGGGATCCCTTCATGCAGATTATGTCAGTCCTTTGACATTTCCGTGACATGGCGGCCAGGGCCGCTGGCTACATTTGCACGTGATTCCTGATGGACCAGGAAGATTGTCACAGACCAATCTTCAGTTCATACACAACCAGAAGGAGATCCTGCAATGAAGACACGGAGACTATTTCTTGCCCCGTTGGTGCTTGCATTTGTGTGCGTACAATTCGCATTCGGCTGGGGAAATGCGACACACGTCTACTTCGCCAAGCAGCTCGGCGTGAAGTTCGGCACGCCAAACATGAACGAGATGTATGGCAGCCTTCTTCCCGATTGCTTCAACCTTGTTTGGGATCTCCAGGGCCTCTACGAGCCAACTCATGACAATGCAATGAATGTCTGGCAGGCGGCGAGTGGTCGTATCCAGAAATCTCTCGCGCTTGGATTCATGACGCACAATCAGACCTGGGGTGCGGACTACACGGCGCACATAAAAAGCTTCACGTTTCCGTCCTTCGTGAACCCGGCAACAGGGAAGCCGGGTGGCTATGCGGTGGAGAAAGGTGTGGAGTTGATGCAGGAGTTGGCTCCGGTAGTGGCAGGGATTTTAGTTGGGGGTGGCGTTCCCGCAGAAGAAGTCGAGATGTACGCGATGGGTGTATCGCTCGAACTCGGTCATGATCTCTCGGAGACTGCTGTCGACCTGCTCGTCAAGCGCAACCTGGACCCGGCAATCGGCGCTCGTATGGTGCTCGCTGCGAAACTCCGTCCAGCGTGCGCCGGTGACCTCCTCGCAGCAGCGTATGCGAGCTATCTTGCTTCGATGCCGCCGGAAGCAGCAGAACAGACAATCAAAGCAGTCGAACAGGGATATCGAGAATACATCATCCAGTATGGAATGGCATTCTGCTTGCCTGAGAGACAAACGATCGAGATGCTCTCTCAGCAGATGGCTCCTGTCGCGGAAGAGTATATTGAAGCCAACCTTGCGCCATTGTTCCCTTTGATCGACGTAACCGTAACGCCGGATCAGGTCGGGCAATTCATCAGGGCTGCCATCAAGGTCGTGAAGCACGACTATGCAAAAGAGCTTTCCATGACTCTTTGCTTCGTCGAGCAAGGCATGCGGGAGAATGGCATTCGTAATGGCTGGCCGATACTCGCTCACGACGCAACACAGGAAGCTGTGGAATCCATCGATCAGCTTGGCGCTCCGACGACGTTCGCTCTTGCGCAAAACACTCCGAACCCGTTCAATCCTTCCACGACGATCAACTTCTCAATGCCCGCCCGGGGACACGCACGGTTGACGGTGTTCAATGCCTTGGGCCAGGAAGTGGCTACACTGGTGGACGATGAGACGCCGGCCGGTTTGCATGCAGCGAGATGGGATGCTACTCATCAACCGAGCGGGGCATACTTCTACAGAATCGAATCCGGATCGTTTGTCGAGACCAAGCGAATGATGCTTTTGAAGTAGATCGCTTCCGGAGGTGCGCAATGCGCGAAATCATTTTTTCTCTCCTCTTCTGTGCGGCGATGTCGCCCGCGAATGCACAATTCAGCAGGGAAGACTCCCTCAAGGGGGGTCCCGGATCAGTGGCGCGATCATCTCACGAGCAGTCGGATATCTTGCCCCACGCCTACCGGCATGATCGCGTTGAAAAGCGCTTCTACCCTCACTTGTTCGGAACAATCGGCATCAGCTCGTACAATCCGAACTTCGATGGGCTTCAGGAGGTATTGAGGCGCAAGGAAGCAGACTATCTTGCGCAAGGTGTCAAAATCGGCAAAGGTAGTATCACGAGCCCTACTTCGCCGCTCGCTGGTGTCTCATTCGGGGTAGATTTCGTGCCGGAGATTCGGGTAGAGCTTGAAGGGGGATGGAATTTCGAGGAGAAGAGCCGGATTTACGCAGGGTCGTTGGGAGTATACTACATGCCGCCGTTCTCACAGAGCAACTCCTTTCGGGCCTTCATCGGGCCCGGAGTCGTTGTGTTCCGTGCAACCGTGGGAGCGAATTATTACGCCTCGCTCAAATTCGGGACACTCACCGGGATCGAGATGAAGGTCCAACAGACTGGAGGTTTATTGCGTGGAGGGGTGGAGTGGGAACTGGCAAAGGCCATGTCAGTAGTCCTGATTGGTTCATACTATCTTGTGAAACCAGCGACGTCCGACTACTATCCGGGCAGCGCCAATTTCTCCAGCTTCTCGGCCGGCATGAGAATGCTGTTTCACTTCTCAGGAGGGTCCACGCCATGATCGTCCGGAATTTTCTTGTTGCCGCCAGCATTGCTACCCTCCTGGCAATGTCCGGCTGTTCTTATCTCAACACGTATCGCGAGATAACAAAACGGTCTGACCTCAGCCCGCGTGTGGATCAACAACCGCTCATCGTAATCACACGCGACGGATCTGAATACCGACTGGATGACTACCGACTCCAGGAAAGCACTCTGGTGTGCAGCAGACCGTTGAGCTCGCCTGACGACGTCTGGTTGGGGGGAGAGATCCCACTCGATTCAATCGAGTACATTTATCTGAAAGAAGGGGATTTCTTCAAATCTGTGGTCTTTGCCGGCCTCGTCGGGTCAGTCCTCGGCTTGGGAGGAACGGCCCTGGAGCCCCGGACCGGACTCGAAACACATGATCAGATTACTTACCCGCCAACGCATTCTTGCCCATTCATCTATGCATTTGATGGATCCGGGTTTGTCCTTACGTCCGAAACTTTCGCCGGTTCTATTTACAAAGGAGCTGAAAGGAGGGTGATTGATCGCCTGGATGGGATCAAGCCGCTCGACGGCTTGTACATGATCAAACTGACGAACGAGCGATTTGAAACTGATTACGTGAACGAGCTTGCACTCTCCGTTGTAGATGTCCAGGAAGGCGTTCAGATCCTGGCTTCGGCCGACGGGATTTTTCACACGATTGCGTCTTGCATGCTCCCCGTCACCTGCATCGATGAATCGGCCGGATCGGTACTTGAAGCCGTGAAGGTGGCGGACGGGCTCCTGTGGGAAAGTCAGAAACCAGGGAAGTTCACCGGAGATCTCCCGGGGCTCACCGACCGGCTCGAAGCAAAGTTCGAACTGAAGGACACTGCAACATCGGTTAAACTGCTCCTGCGGGGACAAAACACCTTGCTGCCGTCTTTCACGTTCGAGCGACTTTCGGCGCTCTGTGGCAGCGGGTACGGGCAGTGGATACGCAGGCTGGAGCACGATTCCGCCAAGGGAAACCAGATGCGCGGGTTTCTCCTTCGTGAGGGCTTGCTTCATGTCAGTGTCTGGGATGGCTCAGAGTGGCGGAAAGCCGGCGCGTTCATGGACTCGGGTGAAGAGCTGCTAAAGGAACAAATTCTTGTCGTGCCGGTACCTTCTCCTCAGCAACGCGTGCTTCGCGTCCGCCTTGAGTGCACGGCAGACCTCTGGCGCATCGACCGCCTGGGGGTGGATGAGTCGAAAGATCTGCCTGTGAAGTGCGTTACGCTGAGTGCGGCGACTGCGACCGGGTCAGGAGGAGAGAATTGCATCCCGCTCATAGCAGCACGGGACGACCGCTACCTCACAACGATGATGGGAGATACTGTGCTGCTTTGCTATCCGGCTCCACCAGTTGCGAAGGGGATGCACAGAACCTGTTTTGTACGTGTTGCGGGGTACTATCATCACTGGTCGTCACTTGACGGCCCGGACAATTCGGCTGAAGTAGACAACATTTTGACTATCCCGGGATACGGTGCCCGCACGTATCTCCCTCTTTGGTTTCAGCAAAGAGACTGAGTGGGGGGAGCAGGGAGGAGGGATATGAAGTCAGATCATGCTTCACGGTGCGACCTTACCGTGCCATACCTCCCGGAATTCTGTAACCGAGAATCCTGTCGGGGAGCATGATCTGAAATGAATCCGGCGTTGCCTGTTGTCCGAATGTTGACCGCAGCCGTTCCGGAGTCAACAAAGTATCCAGGTACAGTGTGACGTACAGAGTGTCCCCCACACGCACGACGTGCGCGGGGTTCATCCCCGAGGCATAGCCCACTGGTCGAGTGTCGTGCAACTCCCCGCGTGGACGCTGGTTAATGATGAAGACGAGTGACGCCGCCATTTCGTGTTTGACGGCCTTGCTACGTGCCTCAAGCCTGTTGGCTGATACCCCCTGGTTCGATGCGCCGGCCGGCTGAGCCTGCATCCCGCTGGCGAAGGGAGTGCTCCACTGTATGCCTTCCACCCAAACGTTCAGGTCAGGTGCCTTTGCGACTTCATCTGTTGCGGTTGACTTCATCATCGCCTGCTGTTCTAGTACCGGCTGTTCCAGTTCCTCCGTTGCTGCCGTTTCGACGCCGGGCGCAAGGATCTGAGCTCCCGTCCGGGGACCACCCTTCTTGTCGGGCCGGCTGATTTCACGGTCCGCAGGGGAGACCTGTTCACGGATTTGGCTCCGGGCGGATTCCTCGGAGACTGCAGAAGGGGCCGGAGCCAGTTGGGCGTCTTTCGTCGGTTCGCCTGTGAAGACCGAGTCGGAAAACGATGTACCCGGCTCCTGGTCGGGGGAGCGCCATCGGAAAAGCACGCCGACGCCGATAATAACGACGAGAAGAGCGGCTGCCGAGAGGATATGGGGCCAGGGTGTGCGTTGTCGTGCTGCGATCGCAATACGGCCAGCCAGCTTCTGCTTCATAGCTGCGCGGCCCCACGCCTTTGTTCCGGCGGCGATGAGGCGTTCCTGTTCCATTGCCTTCCTGCATCGGGCACAGACGCGCACGTGCGATTCGACTCTCGAACTCTCGTCGGGTGTCAGACGCCCCAGAACGGCATCTTCGATTGTGTCCGGCTCGAGATGGTTGTTCTCAATCCCGTTCATGGCTGTCAGTGGTTCTTCCAATCAAACGTTTGAGTTGCTCTTTGCATTGATACTTCTTTGATTTCGCTGTGGCGGCATTGGCCATACCCAGTTGCCGGGCTATTTCGTCCATCGACGCCTCTTCCCAATAGAAGAGCACGAGAAGGGAGCGGCACGGTTCACCCAGTTTGTCCAGGGCATCCCGCACGGCAGTGGTGGTCTCGTTCGCGACGAGATCTTCCAGGGGTGAAGGATCGTCGCTGGAGGTGCAGTCACTGTTTGCATCCAGCGGCCGCTCGCGCCGCGCGAGGGCAAGACGGCGGAGCCAGAGGTTCCGTGCTGTGGCATACAGAAAAGTCCCCAGGGCCGCAGTATGCTCATACTTGCCGCTTCGCACGCGCTCCCAAAGAATGATAAGGGCTTCCTGAAAAACATCATCCGCGTCATCCTGGGTGCCGTTATTTCGCATCACATGTGCCGTAATAGGTCGCCGGTGGACTTCATAAAGCGTCACCAGCGACGATTCGTCTCCCCGCCGGATGCCATCCAGAAGCCGGGCATCGCTCTCTAAAAAAAGCAGCGGAGATTTCATTTACCTTTCACTTATTAATGACATGAACACGCAGAAGGTGAATGGCACAAAGTACGACAAACAGACTCATCTTTCAACATTGCGGAGAAGAACAATGAGACACCTCCCTGTTGCACTATTGTTCGCGGCATTCATCCTCGCAGATCTCACTGTCACCCCGGCGCAGACCATGAAGACCAACATTGCCGGCGAACGAGCAACGGTGGATCTGACGATCTACAACCAGAACCTCTCCTTGATCCGGGAGGAACGGTCATTGAATCTGCCACGCGGGATGAGTCGGGCGATACTGCCGGATATTCCCGCCACGATTGACGGCACATCCCTGCATTTCTTGAGTCTAACGGAACCGTCCGCTGTCAAAGTGCTTGAACAGAACTATCAGTACGACCTCGTACACCCGTCCAAGCTCCTGGAACGCTACATCGGGAGGACCGTTGAATTCGTCCGCGTGGATCCCGAAACCAAGAAAGAATACACGGTGAGCGGAAAACTACTGGCAACCGGTTACACCGGGCAAACCATGATCGGCGGAATGGTGGCGGACATCAACGGGAAAATCGAGATAAGTCCGGCAGGACGATTGGTCTTACCAAGTCTCCCGGACGGCCTGATACTCAAGCCCCAGCTCGAATGGCTTGTCTCCAATACTAAGGAGGGAACCCACAAGGCCGAGATCAGCTACCTGGCCGGCGGCCTCAACTGGTCTGCGAACTATGTGGCTTTGCTCTCCAGCGATGATGCCAAACTCGACCTGACCGGTTGGGTGACAGTAACGAATTCATCCGGCACGGGTTTCACCAATGCGGGGTTGAAACTCGTTGCTGGAGATGTCAATGTGGTGCAGGAGGAGTTCGGCGGTGCAATGCGGATGGCGAAGACCATGGCAGTTGACGAAGCCGCGGCTCCCCAGTTCAAACAGAGCGAACTCTTCGAGTACAAGCTGTACACGCTGCAGAGGCGGACGAGCGTCGGCAACAATGAAACGAAACAGATTGAGCTCACGTCAGGGCGGAACGTCGCTGCGAAGAAGATGTTCATCTACGATGGCCTTGCGGACCAATGGCGCTACTGGTATAACAATTACTCGTATCGCTCTCAGGGGAGCTTTGGCCAGCAATCCAACCCCAAGGTGGGTGTGTACGTTACGTTTAAGAACGATGACAAGTCCGGCCTTGGTATCCCGCTGCCGAAAGGGAAAGTGCGCGTATACAAGCGTGACGACGACAACAAAGAGCAGTTCATCGGGGAAGACCAGATTGACCACACTCCCAAAGACGAAGAGCTCCGGCTCTATCTGGGCAACGCCTTCGATATCGTCGGTGAGCGCGCGCAGAAAGATTTCAAGTCCTACTCCAACGGACATGTTGTGGAAGAAAGCATTGAAGTCAAGGTGCGAAACCACAAATCAGAACAGGTGGAAGTGATGGTGTACGAACACCCCTGGCGCTGGAGCCAGTGGGAAATCCTGAATGCCAACACCACCTGGGAAAAGGTGGATCAGTCGACGCTGCGGTTTCCTGTGAAAATAAAGAAGGACGAAGAAAAGGTGGTGAAGTATACTGTCCGGTATTCCTGGTAGTGAGGCTCCTGCACGGCCTGTTGTGAGACCCGTCGTTGATCATTAGACGGGTCTCACTCATTTCTGACCCGACTCCCGCCTATTTGATCTTGAACGGGATCGTTATCCACTTTGTTGTGGGCCCGTCCGCGGTTGTCCCGGGGCGGTATGTCGAATTCATCACCGCCTTGGTGATGGAATCATTGTACGCCATGTTAGTGGTTTTTGCCACCATTGCCTGTAGCGGCTTGCCCGCAGGGTCAATCTGGACCATGATGATGACTTCTCCACCCTCCTTCAATGCAACGAGCTCCGGCGGGAAGACCGGTTGCTCAAGGTGAAGGATTTGCGGGTCGCTCTCAGTGTAGGCTGTGCTTGCCGGACGCGCTGCGGCAAGAGGTTTTTCCTGAGCGGGGATTGGCGGAGCTGCATTCTTTTGCAGCGTCGGAGTCACCGCGTCGGAGAGCTTCTTCTGCACTGGCACCGCCGGAGTCGCCTTTTGCTTCTCGATCGGAGTCACAGCACCCGGAAGTTGTGCCTGCAGTGGACTTGCGGAGGTCGCTTCTTTCTCCTGGACCGGGGTTTCTGCACCAGGATGCCTTTCCTGAACGGGACTTGCCACGGTCTCCGTCTTCTGCTGGGTGGGGGCCAGTGCAGCAGCAGATCCTACAGAGGGCGCCGGCATGTCTTGGCCTGGCTGGACCCGCACCCCCATGTTTCCGGTACCAGTGGGAATAGTCGCCTCTTGTTTGTCTGCGGGTTCCGCTGAATCATCAGGGCTGCTGAAAAGTGCGAGAGCGGTGATGCAGAGAAGGAGGACAAGAAGAACCGCTGCCACAATTGGCCCAAGCCGTGACTTCCTCGGAGCCTGGATGTCGCTGGGCTCTACGGTCGCCGACTGAAATTCCGGCGGGGGTGATGCCTCCAAATCGTACTCGCGCACCTGTGGGGTTGGGGTAGGGGAGGCCTCGACCCCGGTGTTCGGGGAGCTCTGTTCTGCCGAAGGAGTCTGGATTGCTTCCTGCGATCTGATCCCTATGCGTTGCTGCAATTCCACGAGTTGACGAATCGTGCGTTCGTATTCCACGACGGTCGGATCGTCGGGGGCGATGATCTTCACACGCCGGATCTCCACGAGAGCGCTTCCGTAGGCACCCTTCTTGAGATACTCGTCGGCATGCTGGAAGTACTGTTCTTTCAGCTGGTTCCGTGCCGCATCGCGGTCCGGACGTTCGGACTTTGCGGGAGGAGTTGTGTCCTGTTCGGCGTGCAGGCGTGCCGGTGGTTGCTGACGAAGTGAGTCGACGGCTCCCTTCACCAGCCCCGGCATCGAATTCATGAGTTCCTTCCTCTGCGGTTCGGTCGGTTCAGAATCGCGGGGAAGCACGAGGAGGCGTTCGAGTTGCTTTTCCAGGGCTACCAGGAACGTATTCCGCGGATGCAGCGGCTTGATTTTGCGAAGGCGGATGAGTGCATCAGCAAACTGTCCGGATTCCGCTATCGTTCTGATTTCGTAGATTTGTTCGGCCGTGACCGGCCCGCCGGGTGATGTATCGATGAGTGTCATTCTTCGTTCACCGCACGATCGTGATGATACACCAGCTTCAGAGGGGAGCCGGAGGCCTGGTGGTAACGGAGTTCCGCCTGGCGGATCCGTACCTCGGCTCGTTTGATTTCGACGTTCGCCGGATCGATGACAAACGCCCTGGCAAGACCGTCCAGCGCCTTCACAAAATCGCCATTTTTTGCAAACTCCTCAGCGGACAGAATGTACAGGCGGATCAGGCGGGCGACTCCAGCGTTTTTTTCCGGATTCTCGAGGGCGGGACTTACGTCGCGCTTCTCCTGCCAGATTTCTTGTTCGATCTGTTTGAGCTCAGCGCTGTGGGAATCGATGGTGTATCCCAGGGCCACTTCAGTCAGCGCGTCATCAAGTGACCTGTTGCGCAACAGCTTTCTGGCGCACTCGATATGCCGGACAAGATCTTCGTGACGTACACGATCCGTTTCAACCAGCCGGCGGTAGTGCTCGGCGGCGATGGCCTCTGTCTGACGGCGCTTCTCCAGCAACTCGCGTGCTGTCGTGATGTGCCGCTCTGCCGCACGAAGGTCCTGGTTCGCCGGGTCAAGCAGGAAGCCCTTAGTAATTAAGTGCAGGGCTTCTTCGAAATCCTCTTTGGCGGCAAGCTCCATGGCTTCGGAGATATAGGCCTCGAGTGTGGAACGAACTACTTCAAAGTCCACAAAGGGCTCTGTCGATTTGGACGAGGCGCTGTCACACGCTCCACGCACCTGTTCCTCCAGCACGCCGATATCCTCATTCTCCGGATCAAGCTGTCGTGCTTTTCCGATGTAGTCCAGCGCCTCGTGGAATTCGTTGCGCGCAATGGACGCGTTGGCATGGTCCAGCAATTCAACGATTTCCGCGAGCCGCGAACTGGGAGCCGCAGTTGTCGGAGCAGGGGCCCTGGCCTCCTCTATTCCTGCATCGGGAGCCGTCTCATCGGTTAGGGCAGACTTTTGCAGAAGCGCCCGGACCCGATCCTCGTAGGCTTCGGCGTACCGGTTGGTGGCGTCCAGCTGGCGTGCTTTAAGGATTGCATCGAGTGCGCCTTTAAGATCGCCGTTGCGCACTAGCTTGTCTGCAACCTTCAGCAACGCCATGTTATTTGTGTTTTGTGCAGGCATTATTCGCTCCACGCCACAGCGTCGCAAAGGGCATGCCACAAGGAGGCCGCAAGCCGGAGATAATTACTTTGTGGTTTGCCCCGAAGTGCCGTGCTGTTAATAGCTTAGCGGCAGCGTTGAAGGTCATGATGGGGGAGTGGTGAAAGAGGTGGGGGGCGTGCAGGCAAGCAACCGCCTGGCGTCGGTGAAATCTACAAATTGGCGTGCATACTCTGCAACCGACAGGTGACGCGGGTCACATTCCGGCTGCTCTTATGCAGTTCATGCTGGATCTCAGGCGCCGCAGGCGTTGCCTGCTACCTGTTCCAGAAAAACAGGGCCGCCAGAATAGCGGCAATAAGAACAACACTAATGGCAATCCACAAGGTCTTGTTGCTCCTCATCGCAGTGACCGGAGCGTCTTCAACCGGAACAGATTTTGGGGTGCCCGGTGGGGGCTCAGGTAACTGCTGGACCGTCACCGGACGTGTCACCGGAGGCTGCTGCCGCTTCAGCTCCAGCATTTGCAGAATCTTCGATTCGAATTC
>Ga0105107_10000743_pt1 | contig 20840 bp, 15 predicted proteins | sample PPLLaktember2015_6_FD_79335 | JGI IMG/M metagenome (GOLD analysis project Ga0105107, IMG submission 79335) | Freshwater sediment microbial communities from Prairie Pothole Lake near Jamestown, North Dakota, USA - PPLs Lake P8 Core (1) Depth... | ecosystem: Environmental > Aquatic > Freshwater >... | reverse complement strand
TTACCGTAACCCACTGACTTTTCGGCGCCGCTTTACAGCCCCGGAGAAATGGTTGCGGCTCTAAAGAGACCACACCCCCCGGTTCGGGCTCAACTTTGGTTGCGGCCGCAGGCCTGCATTAGGTTCTCAGATTTCAACCTCTTCCATGGAGCTCTATTGTTTCGTGACGGGATTCTCTGCCCCTTCCAATGATTGCAAAATCAGTTCGTTGAGGTCCATCACCTTCAATTCTTTTTCAAATCCCAGGGTCTTCAAAGCGTCTTCCAGCATGATAAGACACAGGGGACAGGCGGTGATCAGGACCTCTGCACCGGTCGCATGGGCCTCTCGCACCCTGATCTCGCTCATTCTTGCCTCCCCGTCCAGTTCTTTCCCCTGCCACATCCTTCCGCCTCCTGCGCCGCAGCAGAGGCTGTCAGGACCATGGTGCCCCATCTCGATCAAGGTGGTTCCAGGGATGGAGCGGATGACCTCCCTTGGCTCCTCGAAGATCCGATTGTGCCGTCCGAGATAACAAGGGTCATGGTAGGTGACCCTGCGGTTTCCGTTCTTCTTGAACTTGAGCCGGCCTTCGCCGACGAGTTCCCTCAAGAGCAAGGAATAATGCCTCACCCCAAAACCCCTGTCATGAGGGTATTCGTTCAGTAAGGCATGGAAGCAATGGGGGGAGGAGGTCACCACTTCCTTGATGTCGTACTGGCCGAACAGATCCATACAGTTCATCTTCTTTTCTTCAAAAAGACCGACCTCACCGACCACCCTGGCGATGTCCCCGCAGCACGGCTCCTTTTCACCCAGAATCCCAAAGTTCACGCCTGCGTGCTTCAAGATGCTCGAAAAGGATTTGGCAATGCCCTGGGCTCTCGCATCAATGGAGGTGGTGCATCCGACAAAATAGCAGAGTTGGCCCTCTATCCCGCCCTTTGGCAGGCTAGGGATATCCAAACCCTTTGTCCAGACAGCCTTCTCCCTCTTGGAAGAAACCCAGGGGTTCTCGTAGTTGAAGAGACGCTCAAGGGTCTGGTTCATGAGGTCAGGCACCCCTGTTCCTTCCTGGATAAGCAGGCCCCGCTTTCTCAAGACAGACTCGAAGGTGGCGCCGTATACCGGACAGGCCTCCAAACACGCTGCGCAAGTGGTACAGTTCCAGGGTGCCTTGGGGTCTATGGGATGATCCTTGGTGAGGAACCGAATATCCCCCACAGGAGAATGCTCTTGCCACAGTCCACGAATCGTGGCCTGGATAAAATCGCGAGGTGTAAACGCCTCGCCCGCGCCTGCCGACGGACAGGCCTGCACACAACGGCCGCATCGCATGCAGGCATCATAGAAAACGACGTCTCTCATCTTCAGAGGCATATCCAAAAAATCCAGCGACCCATCGTCCGCACTCTGTGCCGCATCGTCCGTGTCCGGCGGCGTTTCAGCGAGTTCCTGCGCCGATGGGGACGGCGCTGGAGGTGCGTCCGGAGCATGATGAAGGTAATAGGCTGCAGGCGCTCCCAAAACGTGAAACAGTTTGGTGTAAGGGATGACTGCTATGAATCCGAGACTCAAAAGGGCGTGCCCCCACCACAGATACGGATAAGTTGATTCCGCCGTCCCCGGAGATACGAAGCCGGCCGCCCATGCCCCGACGAAAGACCAGGCGGCCCAGGCCGGCTTTTGAGACGCCAATCGAACCCCTTCCAGGAGAAATCCAGAACACACGACCGTGAGCAACCACAAGGGAACCACAGCATCTTCAAGCCTGCGTTCGAGCCTGGAAACCCGTTGGAGGTACCTGCGAACCAATGCCCAGAAAATCCCTCCCAGGAGAATCAGTCCGCCGATTTCCATGGAGATCTCAAAAAGGAGATGGCTCTTGCCCGCCAGGAAGGAGAACAAATGCTCGTGGACCACGAGAATCGTGGTGCCGATCGTCAGAATGATAAATCCCCAGAATATCAACGCATGCATGATGCCGGCGGGCACCTCTCCCTTGAGCACACGCAGACCCAGGAAAACATCGGAAATCGTTTGCTTCAAGGCTTCACGGGAAAAAACCACCTTGTCTTTAGGTGCGCTTTTCAACCACACCCTCAGGTGAGCGGCAACACCGACAACAAGCAGACCCATAGCTACAGCCGCCAGGACATAAAAGAGCCAGCCTGCCCCTATCCTCCAAAAAAGTTCTCGTTCCGGTGTCATGAAAGCCCTCTTCGTCTTAGTTCGCCTAATGCAGGCTTGGAGCCACAACCATACTGGAACCCTAAAACTCGAATGTCGAACAAGGAATATCGAATGATGAAGTCAAATTCTTTCTGTTCTTTCCTTCGGAGTTCATTATTCGTTATTCGATATTCTGCGGTTCGCTTTCGAATTTCTCCACATCGTGTGAAGAAGTTTCAGTTTATGACTTTATTCCCGACGAGACACACCCCGTCTCGGTGTCAGGATTCCCTTTACCCTCTCATTCGACCAGTGTCAGAGCCTCTGCAGCACACCATTTCACGCACTCAGGATCAGGGGGTTCCCCACAGAAGTCGCATTTGAGCGGGATGGCGGTGTCCGGTTCCTTGTAGATCGTTTTCTCAGGACATGACGCCCGGCACAGAACGCACCCATCCACTTCCTGGCCATCCACCAGGACGGTTCCCTTCGAATTGCACGCCGCCTCGGTAAAAGGCCCTGCGATCACAGGGAGGCAGAAAGTTTCCTCGACGAAAACTTTGATTCTCGATCTTTGCAGATTGACGCTTTCCGTGTGTTTCAACGCGCAGGCCACCTCGCAAAGCTTGCATCCGCTGCACTTGGTGTGATCAATCTTTATTTTCATAGGAGCCCGGCTCCTTCCTTTTCCAGACCCAGTTGTCGAAGCTTTTCCGGGGTCGGCACGCCCGCTTCGTTCCATCCCCTAAGGCGGTAGTACTGGGGAAGCATCTGAGAGAGGTGCACCACCTGGTTCTTGATCCTGGGTTCGTCTGTGATCCTCTTGGGAAGCGTGTCATCCTTGCCGCTGAAACCGGCCTGGAAGTTGAACACCCGCTCGAGATTCCATATCCTCTCTCCGATCAGGGCCAGTTCTTCTGCCGAGTAATCCACTCCCGTGGTGAGCCTGAGCCACTGGAGAGGCTTTTCGTTCCACAGCGGGCCGTGGTAAATGATCCAGCAGAGCACGCCCGAATCCACGATGGCCACATAGTCCTGATCCTGTTTTGTCCACTCCACGTGGTGTGCCGGGTCTTTCCTGCCTTCGTAGAAAGGCAGCGTGGCCTTGGTGTGACAGGCGCCCACATTGCTGGTCGCGTATTGAAGACCGATGATCTCGATTCCCTGGGGATGCCACGCAGGCATGCCCTGTTTCTTGACGCCCATGAAAAGCTCAGGTCGGCCGCATTTTTCGGCCACTGCAGCGCCTCCCTCTGCAAGCAGATCGCCGAATCCCTGGCGCAAAGCGGTCTCCCGCAAGGCGCGAAACATATTGGGTGCGTTTCCAAAGCCGAGCGGATATCCGATGTCCTTCTCGCTGAGGCTCCCTGTTTCGAAGAGTTCCATAGCACAGGAAATGGTGGCGCCTGCCGTGATGGTGTCCATGCCAAGTTCGTTGCACAGGAAGTTGGCCCTGAAAATGTCTTTGAGGTCCCCGATGCCGCAGTTTGCGCCGACCAGGGCCATGGTCTCGTGTTCAGGCCCTTTGGTCGTCCACGGATATTCCGGGTCGGTGATTCTTGCGCGCTTCGAACAGCGAAAAGGACAGGAGAAGCACCCTTCGTCTCTTGCCCTGAGCATGTTCCGGATGTAAGCGGGGTCCTCGAACTTGGTGAAAGGTTCGAAGTAGCCGTCCTGGAAATTGAAGGCCGCCTGGGTCTTGGATTTGTTGGCTCTCCCAGGCAGGCTCCAGGTTCCCCACATCGCCCTTTTCTCGAGCTCTTTGTTTTCTTTTGCTTCTTTATAGAATGCCATCACCGCCTGCTTGAATGCGGAAGGATCAGAGATCCGGATTTCCCCTGTTCCATGGGCGGAAATGGCCTTTACGTTCTTGGACCCCATGACCGCTCCCATGCCGGAGCGGCCGGCTGCCCTGCCGCCGTCCGCCATAACGCAGGCAAAGCGAACCAGATTCTCGCCTGCAGGGCCGATGGTGGCGATGCTCAGCATGTTCTTCTCCCAGCGGTCCGCTTCGGGCCCCATCTCTGCCCTGACGGCATGCTCTGTTTCTGTGGCTCCTTTGCCCCACAAATGCGCTGCAGGCCTGATCTCCACCCTGTCGTTAATGACGGAGATATAAACTTGCTCGGACGCCTTTCCTTCGAGGATGAGGGCATCATATCCTGCGAATTTCAGGTTGGCGCCGAAGTAACCTCCGCAGCAGGGGTTCCCTACGGCTCCGGTGAGAGGAGACTTACCCACCACGACGAATCTTCCGCCTGCAGGAACACCGGTGCCTGTGAGAGGGCCTGTGGCAAAGATCAATTTGTTCTCCGGGCTCAGGGGGTCAATGCGCGGATCGATCTCGTCGAAAAGGATACGGTCCCCGAGACCGCGGCCTCCGATATAGTTCCGTGCCAACCCGGGAGGCAACTCTTCCACACTGCAGTTGCCTCTCGAAAGATCAATCCTCAGGATTTTTCCTGTCCAACCGTGCATAGTTCACCTCACTCCGGTGCACCCTTCTTATACGTGACTCTCTGCGGTCAGCCCTGCGAGCTCAGCTTGTGAAAACACCGGGCCGTCGCTGCAAATGTACTTGCTCCCCACATTGCACCGACCGCACTTGCCGATGCCGCACTTCATCCTCATTTCAAGGGACAGAAAAACGGTCTCGTCCCTGAACCCGAGTTCCTTCAGCACAGGCAGAGTGAATTGGATCATGGCCGGGGGTCCGCACACCACGGCACACGCATTCTTGGGGTTCGGCGCCACAGAGCGAGTCACCTCCGGCACAAAGCCGACATGGCCCTGCCACCCGTTCTCGCCTTTGTCCACCGTCAAATGCAGCCGGATATCCCCTTGTTTCTTCCAGGCCTCAAGGTCTCTCTTGTAGAGGAGCAGCCCCGGCCTTCTTGCTCCATAGATCACCGTCAGGTCCCTGTAATTTTTTCTGTTTGAATCGTGGAGGATGAAATTCGTCAGGGACCGGAGCGTGGAAAACCCGAACCCTCCTCCCACAAGAACAAGATTTTTCCCTTTGAAGATCTCCAGAGGATAACCGTTGCCGAGCGGCCCCCGGACACCCACCACATCCCCCTTCTCCATGCGGTGGAGCGCGCCGGTCACCACCCCGATCTTGCTCACGCTGAAAGAGAGCCGGCCCGGCAGGGTCGGCGTAGAGGCCATGCCGAAAGGCGCCTCACCCTTGCCGAATACCGAGAGTTCGACGAACTGGCCTGGCATATAGACAAAGCGTTCCTCATCAGTCCTGGCCATGAAAGACAGTTCAAAGGTCTTGATGTTTTCGTCCTCGGTCTCCACGATGATCTCTTCGATCCTCATGGGAAGAGGGACATAGGGATTTTCCATCACCGCTCGTTTCCCTCTGAAAGAGATACCATGACTTCTCGTATATCCAGGTTGACCGGGCATTCGGTCACGCACCGTCCGCAACCCACGCAGCCCGTCATGGACTGGCTTTTGGGAAGGTAGCTCAATTTGTGCATGATCCTCTGCCTGAATCTTTCCTTGACCGTCGGCCTGGGATTGAACCCCGAAGCCTGCTGCGTGAAAAGCGGGAACTGGCAGGAATCCCAGACTCTGATCCTTTCTCCTGCCTGGCCTGACGCTTCATCGCAAAGATCGAAACAATGACAGGTCGGGCAGAGATAAGTGCAAATCCCGCAACTGAGACACGACTCTGCCAAGTCCTTCCACACCGGATCGCTGAAGAGCCGCTCCAATTCCTGTTCCAGATTTGCCTTCTTGGCCACCGGCTGCATGGAAGCTTCGGCCTGCTTCCTGGTCTTCTCTGCCAGACTGAGGGATTTCTCGTCACTCTTCTCAAAAGCCTGGTCTTCCAGAAGAGCCACGCCCTTTTCGCTCTCTGCTTGAGCGATGTAGCGATCCCCCAGGTCCAGGAGGAGCAGGTCCGATCCCTCTGCAGAGCACGGACCTCCTCCCATGGAGAGGCAGAAGCAGGAGGGGTTCGGGTCAACACATCCCAGGCTCACCACGACCATGCTGCTTCTCTTGTCCGTGTAATAAGGATCGCTGGAACCGCCGCCGAAGACTTTGTCGAGAAGCAACAGCCCCCTGGCATCGCAAGGACGGATCCCAAACAACACCCGGCCCTTTCCGGCACCTGAAGGAACATCCACTTCCGCCTTTCCCTTTTCCGCCCGATACCGGAAAAGCGTTTCTCTCTGGGGGAAAAACACGGACTTGGGAGACTCTTTGGCGTTCCGGTATTCCAGAATCACTTGAGAAGGAGAATCGATCTCCCGGATCAGGATGACCTCTCCTTTTTTCACCGGAGCAAAGACCTGCCGGTCCCTAACCAGGCGTTCAAGAAAGCCTGAAAGCCGTTCTTTTTTGAGGATCTTGGAGATAAAGGGCAAGCCGCACCGCCTCGTCTTATGGATTCACGATAAAAGATTCAGGGTCATCAAGACGGAAGGTCGCCATAGGACTCTTCTCGTCGAGGCCAAGCCCTGCTTCATAGCCAAAGAGATCCCTCACCTCTTTCAAGAGCATTCTGTTCAGCTTTCCAATGTCCACGCCCACCGGGCAGGCCCGCTCGCAGGCGCCGCAGGACACGCATCGGCCTGCAAGATGATAGGCTCGCATCAGGTGAAAGATCATGGTGTCCGACGCATCGACGGACTTCCCGACCCACTGGGGCAGCGACGCATCCACAAAGCACTCCGGGCAGTAGCAAAGCGGGCAGGCATTCCTGCAGGCATAGCAGCGGATGCACTTCTCCACTTCCCTGCTCAGGTAAGCCCATCGCTCCTCGGGCTTCATGGTGTTAAAGGCTTCAATGTCCGCAAAAGGATCTTGAACCTTTTGCGGCAAAGGCTCTCCCGCGAGCACGTCATAGAGCACCGGATTGGGATGAGCACAGGTCTTGCAACAATCATGGAGAGAACCGGTACGCCTCAACGTTTCTTCGAAATCAGGATCCTCCTCCGCTTGAGCGATTCTCGCTGGAGCGACCGAAGCCTCTACCTGAGCCCGGTCGATCATTCCCCGGCAGGGCACGCCGATCACGATGATCTGATCTCTCTGCACCTGCTTTTCCTTGATCAGTTCCACCACAGCCCGGCTGTCACACCCCTTTGCCACAATGGCCGCTTTCTCTTTCCTTTTCGGAAGATAGGTGGCCAGCGTGTTCTCGCACCATCCGTCCCACACCAGCCTATCCGCATCTTCCTCTTTTCTCACAAAGCAGGGCCTGCGCCGCAGAGGCATGCTTCCCCGCTCAAAGCCGATGACCACGTCCACCTGCTTGTCTCGGAGGAGCTTTCGGGCAATTGCTCTGATTTCATCTGTGAGCTGCTGCATGAACCACACCTTGAGGCGGAGTTTTCACCAATCTCTTTGCCGGGCCAAGCGCTCTGACCTTGTTCGTCACCTTTTCCACCAGCTTTGCAAACCGCACGCCCTCCGAGGCTGACACCCAGCTGAACTGGACCCGGCCTTCCTCCACGCCTACAAATTCAAGAAGGCTCTTCAGAAGAGCGAACTTTCTTCTCGCACTGTAATTGCCGGTCAAGTAGTGGCACTCTCCTGGGTGGCATCCGCTCACCAGCACGCCGTCAACCCCTTTCTGAAGGCTGGAGAGGATGAAGAAGGGGTTCACCCTTCCGGAGCAAGGCACACGGATGATGCGCACATTGGGAGGATACTGGATCCTGCTGGTGCCTGCAAGATCCGCCCCTGCATAGCTGCACCAGTTGCAGAGAAAAGCCACAATCTTAGGTTCCCATTTTCCGGAATCTGCCATCCTTCTTACCCCAAGAGAGCCTGAATCGCAGACCATGTCTGCATGTCGCTCACGCCACCCAGGTCGAGCGCGCCGCTCCTGCAGGAGGAGACACACACACCGCATCCTTTGCACAGGGCCTGGTTGACCACTGCAATCCCCTCGTCTCCGAGGGCGATGGCCTGATAAGGGCACACCTGCTCACAGAGGCCGCACCCGCTGCACCTCTTTGCCGAAACGCTGCAAACCAGGCCCCCTGCTTTCAATTCCTCTTGAGCCAGCACCGTGAGCGCGCGAGAGGCTGCGGCCTGAGCCTGGACAATGCTTTCGTCTATGAACTTCGGACTGTGGGCTGTGCCGCACATGAAGATTCCGTCTGTCGCAAAGTCCACAGGTCGAAGCTTCATGTGAGCTTCCATGAAAAAGCCGTCTTCGTTGAGAGGCACCTTGAGGAGCCGGGACAGGGGCCTGTTCTCGGCAGCAGGCAGCGCGGCCACGGCCAGGGCAACCCGGTCTGCATTGATCATGAGCCTTCCGCCCAGGGTGGGCTCGGTCACTGTGACCCGCAGGACAGAGCGGCCCTCTTCCTCGGCCGCAGTCACATCCGGCTGGTCTTCCCTTTCGTATCGGATAAAGACCACTCCCTTTTCTGCAGCCTGCCGGTAGTAGTCTTCCCTGAACGCATAGGTCCTCATGTCTCTGTAGAGGACATAGATGTCCATGCTGGGGTTTTGCTCTTTGAGCCTCAGAGCGTTCTTGACAGCCTGGCTGCAGCATATCCTGCTGCAATAGGGTCTTTCCTCATCCCGCGAACCCACGCACTGGATCATCACCATGGTTCCGCATTGTTTCAGGAGCTCGCCGCCCGCGTAGATTTCCTGTTCCAGCTCGAGCTGCGTGACCACGCGAGGATCTTGGCCATAAAGATAGGCCGCGGGTTTGAATTCATCGGTTCCCGTTGCGACAATGGTGACTCCGTGTTCGATTTCTTTGATCACCCCTCGATCGCCCACAGCGATTCGAGAACGGAAATTCCCCACATAGCCTGAGAAATCAAGGAGCCGGGATTCTGTGTGAACCTGGATGAGAAGGTTTTTGTAAACCCGACTGACAAGACTCTGCACATACTCCTGGATGTCGTTTCTCTCAAGAGTGTAGTGAATCCTCCTGGCCGTGCCACCGAGTTCTTTCTCCTTTTCCACAAGATGAACCGGAATACCTTGCTCGGCGAGGCTCAGGGCCACCACCATACCGGAGAGGCCGCCTCCGATTACCAGGGCCGAGTGCTTGACCTTGTAGGAGATCTGCGTGAGGGGCTCCAGGAGCACGGCCCTGGCAACGGCCATCCGAATCAGATCTTTCGCCTTGTCCGAGGCGCTCCTCTTGTCCCCCATGTGCACGAGGGAACACTGTTCCCGGATGTTGGCAAACTCGAACAGGTAAGGATTCAGCCCTGCTTCGCGAAGGGCGTCCTGAAACACGGGTTCGTGGGTCCGAGGGGTACAAGCTGCGACCACGACGCGATTGAGGCCTTTCTCCCTGATCACCTTGGCCATGTGGGTCACGGAATCGATGGAGCAGCTGAAGGTGCTCTCCTCAGCGTGCACCACTCCCATGAGTCCCCGCGAATAGTCTACAACCTTTTTCACGTCCACAGTCTTGACGATGTTGGTGCCGCAGTCGCATGCAAAGACGCCCACCCTTGGGGGCTCTCCCCGCACGTCCCGCTCAACAGGATATTCCTTTTTCTCCACAAGGGTTCCGCGCCGTTCGCTCAAGAGCTGCGAAGCCAGGGACGCAGCGCCGCTGGCCATGGTCACAGAATCTGGAATGTCCATGGGCGCGTGAAATACGCCGCAGTGATAGATCCCGGGGCGAGAGGTCTCGATGGGCGAAAAGGGTGAGCCTTCGCAAAACCCGTACTCATTGACGGTGATACTCAATTTCTCCGCAAGCTCCCTGCTTGTTTCCGGAGAGACCAGACCAATGGAGAGCACCACGAGATCAAAGGTGTCATCTTGAACAGAGGTCCCGTTCAACCGGTACCTGAGTCTGACCGCGCCGGTCTCCTTGTCTTCCCCCATCACGGAGACTTTGCTCCAGGTGAACCGGACGCCCGGCGTGCTTTTCGCTCTTTCAAAGTATCGTTCAAAACCTTTGCCGTAAGCTCGAATGTCATTGTGAAACACATGCGCTTCCAGGTCAGGGTCGTGCTCCTTGCTCAGGAGCACATGCTTGATGGCGTACATGCAGCAGACAGACGAGCAATAGGGATTGCCGGCGCTCTTGTCCCGGGAACCGACGCACTGAATCCATGCGATCTTCTTGGGGTGGCGGCCGTCCGAGGGCCGGCAAAGCTCTCCGCGGTTAGGCCCTGAGGCACTTAGCATGCGCTCGAATTCGAGACTGGTGACCACGTTTCGGAATCTTCCGTAGCCATACTGGCTCTGGACCTGGGGAGAAAAAGCCTCGTATCCCGGAGCCAGGATCAGGCTCCCCACCCTGACCTCGTGCACCTTTTGCCGCTGGTGGAAATCAATGGCCTTGTTCTTACAGGTAGGCACGCAGATCTGGCAGATGCCTCTCCTGAGAAAAAGACAGTGCTCCGGATCTACAAAGGAGACGGCCGGCACGGCCTGAGGAAAAGCCAGGTGGATGCATTTCAACGTCGCCAGGTTTTCGTTGTAGGAGTCAGGCACACGCACCGGACAGTATTCGGCACATGTTCCGCACCCGGTGCATCTTTCTGCGTCCACGTATCGAGGCCGCTGGACCAAGGTGACCTGGAAGTCTCCTGCTTCCCCGTCCACCCGTTCGACCTCCGCGTCTGTGAGGATGTCAATGTTGGGGTCTGTGGCGCATTCGATGAACTTGGGAGAAAGGATGCACATGGAACAGTCATTGCTGGGAAAGGTCTTGTCCAGCTGGGCCATCTTGCCTCCGATTGCAGGCCCTTTCTCCACCAGATAGACCTTGAAGCCGCCTTTAGCAGCGTCCAGCGCGGCCTGGATTCCGCTGACACCGGCTCCAACCACCATGATTGTTCCTACGCGTTCAATGCCAGTCTTCATGGTTTATCCTAGGTTTCAACACTCAGACACTGGAAGAAGACATCCGCTGTCGTCTGAAGCTGATAGATTGAGGGACAAAGGGACAAAGGCACAAAGCAGAAAATCCATCCTCCAATATCTCTTTTTGTCCCTTTCTTTGTGCCTTTGTGCCTTTGCATCTTTGTGCCTGTTTGGTAAATTAGTCTTCTCCCATGGCCGCGAGGACCACCTCGGAGATCTCCTTCACCTCCAGCTCGCCGACCTTGTCCGACGTAACCACGCTGTCCTTGAAGTTCAAGAGGCAGTAAGGGCATGCCGTGGCCAGGATGTCGGCTCCCATCTCAACGGCCTGCTCCACGAGGATATCGGAAAAACGCTGACCTTTCAGCGTTTCCATCCAGATTCTGCCTCCCCCGCCGCCGCAGCACAGGCTGTTTTCCCTGCACTCGACTTCATCCATCAGGGTGACTCCCGGGATGCTTGCCAGCACCCTCCGCGGTTCCTCATAAATGCCGTTGTGCCGTCCCAGGTAGCAGGGGTCGTGGTAGACGATCTTTTTGCTGAGGCGCTTTTTGTAGGAAAGCTTGCCTTTGTCCAGAAGCGCTGCAAGGTATTGCGTCAGATGAAGAACTTTCACCCCACCGTTCAGTCGAGGGTATTCTCCTTTGAATGTCGTATAGCAGTGGGGTGAGCTGACAATGATCTCCTTGACCCCTTTTTCGCGAAAGGCAGCGATGTTGCTTTTTGCCAAGGATTCGAAAAGCGCTTCGTGTCCGGCTTTGCGAACACTCTCGCCGCAACAGCTCTCCTTTTCTCCGAGTATGCCGAAGGATGCGCCGGTCGATCGAAGCACCGTGGCCGTTGCTCTGGCCACACTCCCGAGCTTCGGGTCATAGGCAAGCACGCAGCAGGGGGAGTAGAGCACCTCGTGCTCCTCAGAGGAATAGGGCTGAATCCCTAGGTTCTCCGCCCAGACGGCACGTTTGCTTCGTTCATTGCCCCATGGGTTGCCCTCGCCGCTGAGATTTCCTATGGCACTGCGAAGGCTTGCCGGTGCCTTTTCGTACTGAAACTCGAGCATGATTTTCCGCGCCGCCCGGATGACGTCGGTGATGGCCACCCCGCGAGGGCAACGGCTCACGCACTGGTTGCACGTGGAGCAGAGCCACCAGTCCTCGTCCTCCAGGTCCACGAGTCCGTACCTGGACTGGCAGATCATCTTGTGGGTCATGAAGGTGCGCACCGTGTTCCAGGGACAGCTCGCTGAACAAAGCCCGCACTGCCAGCAGAGCTTGAAGGCATCTCCTCCCGACTCCTTGATGAGATCAATCCCTTCCTTGAATGGTGCAAGGTTTTCCAACTCAATCCCCCCTCGCCCCACTATTCTTTCCGTGTTATGGAAGAAAGGCGGCGGATCTGACGCTTTGATCGCATTACCGCCTAATTCAATTGACTTGTCAAAGCAATAAGTCTTATATATCCATAAGATTCATTTATAGATTGTGCATGCAAATCAACCTCAACCATCTTCGGATTTTCTATTACGCCGCCAGGGAGAAAAACCTCACCAAGGCTGCGGAGACCCTTTTCTTAACGCAGCCGGCTGTAACCATGCAAATTAAAGCCTTGGAGCAACATCTTGAAGTGCCGCTCTTCAGGAAAAGGGGGAAGTTCCTTGAACTCACAGATGAGGGAACCGTTCTGTTCAAGTACGCGGAAAAGATATTCGGCGTTGTGGATGAAATGGAGCATTCTTTCAAGGGCTTTGCCAGCCTCGCCCACGGCTCTCTTGTCATTGGAACAACACGCAGTTTTGCGAGGTATCTCATGCCTGGGCTGCTTTCTGGCTACCAGCAAAAATTCCCAGGCATCAAAGTGTCCCTGGAGGTGGGAAGCTCCAGGGAAATCGCCGAAGGCGTAGCTGCCTTTAAATATGACTTGGCGATCATAGGAAGGATCCCTCTCCCGAGCAAAGTCAAAGCAATTCCCTTTAAGCCCGAGGAGTTTTGCGTCGTTGTATCGCCCGATCACCCACTTGCCAAGAGAGGAACTGTTTCTTGGCAGGAACTTGAGAAGGAGCCGATTATCATCCGAGAACCTGGCTCAGGTTCCAGACATCTTATGCTCTCCTTTCTGGCCTCTCGTGGTGTAAAACCCTCTGTGCTCGTTGAAGCCGGGAGCGTGGAGTTCATCAAGGAGTATGTCATTCAGAGCCGCGGAATCTCTTTTCTTTACAAACCCGAAATCGAGCGGGAAGCAAAAATGGGTCTCCTGAAGCCTTTGAAACTTGTCGATGGGCCCATTTACATCGAAACGATCATCGTTGTTCCTGACGGTGTAAGCCTTTCCCCGCCATCCAGGGCTTTTTTGGAACAGGTCGACAAGCTCAAGTCCTAATCAAAGGGCTCACGAAAAGAACCAAAGGAGGGCTTATCTCATGCCTAAGCACATCGTCATCCTCAGCACCTTGGACACCAAAGGCGAAGAGGCCAACTACCTCAAAGACCTCATCAAGGCCCAAGGGTTCAAGGCGCTTCTCTTGGACACTTCTATCGGCCGTGAGCCCACACTTGCTCCGGACATCTCATCGGAAGAGGTGGCCAGGCTGGGAGGTGGAAACATCCAGGAGATACGGGCATCGAGGAACACGGGACAAGTCACCCCCATCATGATCAAAGGAGCCACCCTTAAGGTCCAGGAATTGCTGGCCAAGGGCCTTTTGGATGGAATCATCGCATTCGGCGGCGCGTCCAATACGACCTCGGCAACCACCGTCATGAAAGCCCTTCCCTTTGGGATCCCCAAGCTCATGGTCTCGAGCACCGCCTCCATGCCCGCCTACGCCGCCAAGTACATCGGCACCAAGGACATCACCATGATGCATTCCGTGGTGGACATCTCGGGGATCAACGATCTCACCAAGGCTGTGCTTGAAAGAGCGGCAGGAGGAATATGCGGCATGGCGGCGGCGAGCGGAGGCCCGGTCAAACCGCTCAGCACCTCCCCGCTCATAGCGATGACAACCTTCAAGTTTGCTGAAGAATGCGGACAGCATGCCATGGCCCTTCTCGAGAAAAAGGGATACACCGTGATCCCCTTTCACGCTCAAGGGATCGGTGACAGTGCCATGGAAGAACTCACTGAGCAGGGGCTGTTCCATGGAGTCCTTGACCTGGTTCCTGCAGGGGTGATTGAAGAGCTCTTGGGCGGAAACCGGGCCGCCGGTCCTCATCGACTGGAGGCAGCCGGCCGAATGGGAATCCCTCAGGTGCTTACGCCTTGTGGTTTTGACATGCTGAGTTGCGGTCCCCTGAGTCGAAGAGAGGCAGGAGATCCACTCTGGACAAGCCTACGGCTCGCCGAGCGCAAGATCTTTATTCCCGACGAATTCAGGGTTGCGGCCCGCACCCGGGGAGACGAAGTGTGTAGAGTCGCGGAGGTGATCGGCCGGAAGCTCAACGAATCAAAAGGATCGGTGAAGTTTTTCATTCCCACGCACGGTTGGTCCTCCCTCAGCACAGAGGGGGCGGATCTCTATGACCCTGCCACGGATGGCCTTTTCGCACCTGCTCTTAAGAAGGGCCTCCGGCCGGACATTGAAGTTTCCGAACTCCCCATGGAGCTCAATTCTCCCGAGTTTGCAGAAGCCCTCGTCACGGCTCTGGACAGCATGGTAAGAAAATCGTTGAGTACCCAACAGTGATGAGTTCACAAGAAGTCAGCAAAGCCGTCACCCCGGCGAACCCGCCCAAGCGGGCAACCGCCGGGGTCCAGAACCGCTTGATATTCCTGGATTCCGGCTTCTGCCGGAATGACGCAAAGACTAATCTCCGGGCTTTTTACGAGGTGGCTAACGTTTCGCTTCCTGCCAGTGAGCGAAGTATTCGGCCATGACCTTCTGCAATCCCCCTGACTGTGGGCTTTTTGCCGCCATTTTCTCGAGCATGTCCACAAAGGCTTTTGCAGGATGGGACAGGTGCTGGTCCTTGAGATAGGCGATGCTCACATCGAGAAATGGGTTTTCTCCGGTCACCGGAACAGTGGCCAATCGCTTCTCACGGATTTCAACCGCCACCGCTTCCTCCACCAGGAAGGAGATCCCCTCACCTCGCTGGACCAGTTGCTTGATGAATTCCGTATTGCTTGTTTCCATAAGGACATTAGGGGTCACGTTTTTTTTGCTGAACAGTTCGTTGACGCGTTTCCGGGTCCCTGAGCCCATTTCCTTCATGATGATGGGTTCATGGACCAGTTCCTCCGCCGACACGCTCTTTTTCTTGGCCAGGCTGTGAGTCGGAGCGAGGATCAGAATCAACCGATCCCGCTTGAACGGCAAAAAGGTGACGTTAGGATCCTCCTCCACTTTTGCGATCACCGCCACCTCGTTCTTCAATTCCGCAAGGCTGCGCAGGATATCCATAGAACTCCCTTCATCAAGGTGGACCTTGATGTGGGGAAAGGCTTCGCGAAAACTGGAGATGAGAAAAGGCATGAAGTAACGGGCGTAAGCCTTGCTGGTCCCCAAACGAAGAGTCCCGCGCTTCAACTCTCTCATTTCCTCGATCGCATCTTCCACTTCCTTTTCATACTCGAAGATTTTTCTCGCGCACTCATAAAGCGCATTTCCTTCGTCGCTCAGGTACAGGCTGCGCCCTTTCTTCTTGAAAAGCTTAAGATTGCACTGGTCCTCAAAGGTTTTTATCTGCGCTGTCACCGCAGGCTGGGTAATGCAGAGCTTCTTCGCTGCACTTGTGAAGCTTCCGGCTCGTGCGGCTTCATAGAACACTCTCAGCTGATTGAGATTCATCATGGCCTAATCTCTCCAGTTCTATATTAAGAGCTACTTATATAAAAAAACAACTCATAAGGTAAAGTTATATATATCATAAGAAAAAACTAATTGACATAACAGCCCATTTCCTCAATATGATAGTTGTGTTTTTCCCCTCGTGTACGTTGTCCAACCTATTATCAGAACCCTATTTCCGTTAGACGGTTCCAGTATGGCTTGTTGCAGTTCTGGTGCAAGTACCTTGATTCCGTTTTTTTCAGAGCCTGCCCCTATTCTTGCAGAACCCGGGAGACCTTGAGGACGTTGGCAAACTCGGAACACCCGGGAAGGTATTCCGAGAACCCGTATCGGCGTTTCCACAACGTAAACCTTATACGAGGAGGGTGAAGATGAGCAACAAGAGTGTAGGACGGTTTCCCGATCCCCATGACTTCAAAGTCCCCAAGGAGCTTGAAGGCTGGGAAGAGATGTATGCACCTCAAAGGCTGTTCAGCCAGGATAGAGCAGAATGGGAAAAGAGGCATTTCTGGTTCCAGGACAAAATCCATGCGCCGGAGCCGTTGTACCCCCTTGACGATATCTTCCAGGAAGCATGGCAGATATCCCTTTCCGGATACACGACAAGAGTCTTTTGTATTCCTCCGGCCCAGGGAATCGCTCAAAGGATCGTGGGCTGCTACATGTACATCACCCCGGTGGAGCCGCCTCCGCCTGAAGTGATAGGGAAGAAGGCGGAGCTCTTCGGCAAGAGGGTCCCCTACGTCTTTCAGAATTACAACAAGCTCTGGGACACATGGTACGACAAATTCCAGGAACTGGGCAAGGAGATGGAAGCACTCAAGATCCCCTCGGAGTTCAGCGAGTTCGTGCCCGATGATCAGATTTTCCCCACGCCCAGGGGTTACACGGAAGCCTACGAAGTCATTGAATCCTTCAACACCATCATCAGCCTCATTTTCAAAGCGTGGCAGTTTCATTTCCAGTACCTGAACCTGGCCTACCTGGCCTATCTCATGTTCGTGGACACGGCCAGAAAGCTCTTCCCCGGCATCAAGGAGAGCACCATCGGCAAAATGGTTGCCGGCGCCGACGTCTCCATGTTCCGGCCCGAGGAGGAACTCTGCCGCTTGAGTCGCCTGGCCGTGAGCCAGTCGCCCGTGAGCAAGGCCCTCAAGAAAGACGCCTCTGCTGCGGACAAGATCAAAGAACTGCAGGGTTCAGAGGCCGGCCGTATGTGGCTTGAAGAGATGGAAAGGGTCAAGAACCCTTGGTTCTATGTCTCCTGCGGCAGCGGATGGTTCCACTACGAGGGAAGCTGGATCACCAAAATGGATGTGCCCTTCAGCTACCTCAAGAGCTACGTTGAAAGGCTTGAGAAAGGAGAAAAGATCGAGAGGTCCCTCACCGCGATTTCCGAGGAAAGAGATCGAATCGTTACCGAGTACCGGGCGCTCATCAAGTCGGACGACGACAAGAAATCTTTTGAAGATGCCTACAACGTGGTCCGGGCCATCTATCGATATGCCGAGGATCACCTGTTCTGGGTCGAGCACTGGCTCCACACCATCTGGTTCCGGAAAATAAGAGAGTTCGGCAATTTGCTGGCCAAGTCCAACGTGCTCGCAAAGCCCGACGACATTTACCTCTTCAACCGATTCGAGGTCCCCATGCTGTTGGAAGACCTGGCCACGGCGTGGGCCCTGGGGATTGGCGCCCCCACTCGCGGCAAGTACTGGCAGGAAAAGGCCGCAAAACGGAAAAAGATCCTCGATGCCGCCAGAAACTGGCAGCCCGTCCCTGCTCTCGGAGTTCCCCCTGCGGAGATTTCCGAGCCCTTCACGGTCATGCTTTGGGGTGTCACCACGGACACTGTGAGCGAATGGCTAAAAGCCGGTGGAGCTGAAGCGAAAGACCTGAATGAACTGAAAGGGTTTGCTTCATCCGCCGGTATTGCGGAAGGACCCGCAAGGGTGCTCAAACTCCTCGAGGACATTGTGAAGTTGCAGCCAGGCGAAATCCTTGTGGCTAAGTGCACCAACCCTTCATGGGCACCCGTGTTCACAAAGATCAAGGGCGCTGTGACGGATATCGGAGGGCTCACGTCTCACGCAGCCATTGTTTCGAGGGAGTATGGCCTGCCGGCCGTGACCGGTACCGGCGTGGCCACGTCCACGATCAAGACAGGAGACATCGTCAGATTGGATGGCAGCACCGGAATCGTGACTATTGTGAAAAGGGCGAAAGCCTAAAACGGTATTAGCTGGGGGCACATGCAGCGCCCCCGGCATGCCGAAACTCTGGAGGGAAAAGAAGATGGCGGAGAAATGGATCTACTGGCTTAGAGAACTGGGGACAGAGCACAACAACATTGTAGGGAAAAAGTGCGCCAATCTCGGGGAAATGACTAAAGCCGGATTTCATGTGCCGCCTGGTTTCGCCCTCGGTGTGGGGGCCTACGAGCGATTCATGAAGGAGACAGCGGCTACGGACCGTCTGTTAGCCTTCCTGAAAACGTTCAAAGCAGATGCCAATAAAGTAGAAGATACTATGAAATTCGAGGCCGCCGGCACAGAGATGAGACAGATCGTTGAGTCCATCAAAATGCCGCCGGATATGGAAGAGACGATTAGAAGCTACTATGCCCAGCTCTGTAAAGAGACGGGGAAAAAGGATTTGTTTGTCGCAACGCGGTCAGCAGGCCCGGCCAGCCATCCCGGCCAATATGAGACCTATCTCAACGTGAGCGGCGCAGATGAAGTGGTGAGAAATGTGACTCGGGTGTGGTCAAGCACGTTTAACACACGCTCCATCATTGCGAGGGCAAGGCTCGACCTCCCGCTCCATTACGACCCCATAGGGGTAGCGGTTCTCACCATGGTGGATGCCAAGGCGGCCGGTGTGATGTTTACCGTGAATCCGGTGAATGGCGATGAGTCCAAGGTCGCTCTGGAGGCAAGCTTCGGTTTTGGCGAGGCTGTGGTTTCAGGAAACGTGACCCCGGACCGTTACCTCGTCGACAAGATCACTTATGAAATCGACGAAAAAATCATCTCCGACAAGGGTGAAGAGTTTGCCTACAACCCGGTGACGAGAGAAATGGAGTACAAGGAACTCCCTCCGGACCAGAGAAAGCTGCCCTGCCTCGAAGACCGGGAAGTCATCGAGCTAACGAAAATCGCCAAGAAAGTCGAGGCTCATTTCGGGTGCCCGCAAGACATCGAGTATTCTATTTCCAGAAGCCTGAACTTCCCTGAGAGCATCTTTCTTGTCCAGGCTCGCCCCGAGTCCGTGTGGGGCAAGAAGAAAAAGGAATCGGTACTCGGAAAGAAAACCGGATGGCAGCTCCTCTTTGAAAAGGCGACTACCCCAATCAAATTGAAAATCGACTAAACCTTTTCCTCCGAGCCGTGAACTCCGCCCCATTCATCAGGCGCAGTCTCGGTGGGTGAAACCCTAACTTTTTCTCATGGGTGCCCGGAATGATAAAGCGGGCTTATGAATATCATAAGAAAAAACGAATTGACACATCACCCTGCTTAGTCAATGTTGTTTTCGGTTTTTGCCGACCTGCAACTCGATCAACCTATTCACATAACGGCCTTTCCAAATACCAAACTTCTTGAACCCCGCAGGAGCATATCGCGGGAACAGCCTGAGAGAGGAGGATCAGAACGCCATGAAAGATCTGAGAGACTTCATCGCAACGTGCGAGAAAGAAGGCGAACTGCGCAGGGTCAAGGCAGAGGTCGACTGGGACCTCGAGCTTTCCCACATCTGCAAAGTCGTTGAGGAAAAAGCAGGGCCGGCGCTGCTGTTCGAGAACGTCAAGGGATACAAGAGCCCGGTTCTGACCGGCGCCTTTGCCACCACCAAGAGGCTGGCCATCATCCTCGGAAAAAACACGAACCTCTCCATGGTTGAGCTGACAAAGGCGTGGGTGGACGTCTCCACGAAGAGCGTGGTCCAGGCAAAGGAGGTGAAGGACGGCCCTATCTTTGAAAACATTGCAGACGGCGACAAAGTGGACACTTTTGCTTTCCCTTCACCCAAGTTTTACGAACTGGACGGCGGTCGCTACTTCGGTACTGCCGTATTCATGACCATCCAGGACCCTGACACCGGCGACATCAATCTCGGCACTTACCGGATGGGCGTCCTGGACAGCAAAACCGTGGGGGTGCAACTCCTCAAAGGGAAAAAAGGCGACAGGATCCTGAAGAAGTACGGAAAGAAAGGCAAGAAGATGCCCGCCTGCGCCATCATCGGCGGCGATCCCCTGCACATCTTTGCCGGCGCCGCCACAGTGCCCGGCGCAAAAAGCGGCTATGATGTGGTCGGAACCCTGCGCGGTGCGCCCGTGGAGGTCGTGAAAGGCCAGCTGACCGGACTTCCGATTCCGGCTGCCGCGGAGATCGTGCTGGAAGGGGAGATCGACGCCGAGAAGCTGAGAAACGAAGGGCCCTTCGGCGAGTACACGGGCTATTACACGGAAGAGCTCATCAAGCCCATTCCCAAACCCGCCCTCGAAGTGAAGCGCGTCTATTACAGGAACAATCCCATCCTCTGGGAAACGAGCGTTGGCAGACCTGTGGGCGACCAGCACATGCTCTATGCTTTTGTGCGCAATGCCAGCTTGTGGACCGAACTGACCAAGATGCAGATCCCCGGCATCAAGACCGTGTACACCATGCCTGAAGCCTCGGGACGCTTCTGGGTGGTGATCTCCGTGCAGCAGATGTATCCGGGCCACGCAGACCAGGTGGCCGCAGCGGTTATTGCCAGCAACACAGGCACCTACGGCATCAAGGGCATTATCCTCGTGGACGACGATATCAGCGCGGACGATCTTCCCAGGGTATGGTGGGCGCTCGGCACGCGATACAACCCGGCCCGCGGCACCCAGATTATCAACAGAGGCAGGTCCACTCCCCTGGATCCTGCGATCGGGTCCGATGAAAACAAGTTCATCACCTCGCGGATCATCCTGGATGCCACGATCCCCTTTGACTGGAAAGTCAAACCCACGGAAATCAAGCTCACAGAGAGCGTCATGGCCAAAGTGAAGGCCAGGTGGAAAGAATACGGACTGGATTAGATG
>Ga0105107_10000742_pt1 | contig 20860 bp, 16 predicted proteins | sample PPLLaktember2015_6_FD_79335 | JGI IMG/M metagenome (GOLD analysis project Ga0105107, IMG submission 79335) | Freshwater sediment microbial communities from Prairie Pothole Lake near Jamestown, North Dakota, USA - PPLs Lake P8 Core (1) Depth... | ecosystem: Environmental > Aquatic > Freshwater >... | reverse complement strand
TTTTTTTCATTAGAATCTCATTTGTTTTGAGTTTACTCCCAACAAAAATATATCAAATAACAACTTACAGCTATTTCAGCAACACTTTTTGAATATTATACCCATTCTGAGACAACAAATGATGGCAGAAGAATCACCACAATAATTAAAGCCGCTCAATTCGGAGGCTTTCAGTTAAGTACACAACTTTTTATTGAACTAGTTTTTTTTATTCAACATTATCCAGTTCTTATTACCCTTTTCAATACTTCCTTCTATGTCTTTTTCCCACATCATTTTCACATCCTTATTTGTAGTTAAGTAAAGCCTACCATCAACAATTTTCCAGGCTTTCGGATCAGTAGGCTCGCAATGGTTTTCTGAAACACCATAAGCACAAAAGCCGCCTTACTGCGGTGCATATTTACCGGGGCTTTCTTTAAACAAGCTGAGATGCTTTTCACTTACAAAGTGCCATTCGGCATCATTCCATTTGTAAGAGAATTGAGATTTACCCATAACCGGTTTGCCAACTGTAAAATAAGCAACTTGGTCGTAACCTTTAATCGCAACATCATTTTCATCCTTATCAATTTTCATATCGTCATGCATCATCTCATCGCTCATTTTCTCATCACTCATTTTTTCATCACCAATTTTCTTATCCTTCATCATATTATCCTGCGCAAAGGAAAGAGTGCTTATTAAAATCAAAGAAAGAAAAACAGCCTGCAAAATTTTTAAGTACTTCATATTAAACTCCTTTTTTAATTATTATTTCAGGAGTAAAAATAAAAGTCAATTGTAACGATACATTCACGAAATATTAACAGTTTCATTTTTATTGCACATCCATTTAAAACACTCCAATTAGTCAATTCGTTCTATTTACTATCATAGCAGAATTGAGTTAAGTTTAATACAGGTTTAAAAAATTTAAAGGATTATTGATCTGTGAAAAAGTATTTATTCTTAATCATTATAATATCATTTGGTTTTACCGTTACCCGTATTTATAATGAAAAAGTAAAAAACCTGCTTGCGCAGCTTAAGGTTTCCGAAGATCAGGTTGAACAGACTATATTCTGGAATTTATCCGGGCCATCATTCTACCTTATTGCAACAGGTGAACTAAAAAACATAGCAGTTGGTGAACGCCCTTCTTTAGTATCTGTTATAGGCAATTACACAAAAGAACATTCTGCATCAGAGGAATTCATTAAGATGTATAATGAATACCGCAACACTAAAAAACCAACTCCGCCACAAAAACCTCAATCAGCAGCAGAGATGAAAGAGAATTACAGAAAACAGCTTGAGGAAAGTATTGTCAACACAGACAAAATGATTCAGCAGTTACCTGATATGAAAGCAACATTTGAAGAATCCAAACAATCTATGAAGCAGCAGTTAGCTGAACTCGATAGCCCGGATAATTCGACGTTCAGTCCTGAGATGGATAAAATAATGATGGATGGATACAACCAGCAGATGGAAATATATAACCAGGAAGTTGCAAAGTGGGAGGAAGAATATCCTGCAAATAACCCGAAGAAAATGATTAAGAAATGGCTTATAACTTTTCTTGATTCATCAGAGAATGTAGATTTCAATGCTCAGCTTAAACAAGGAACGGGTGGTAAGATGGTTTTTGTAAATCCGGAATATGAAAGAAAATCATCTATGTGGAAACTCTGCTTCAGATCCGGTAAGGAAACATTACACTCAGCAAGAATCTTTGCACAGAACTGGCTGAAGGAATTGAATTGAAATTTCTATAAAATAAATTGTAGCACAGATTTAATGATCTGTGCTACGAGAATTCATCCTATACTTCTTCTAAAACTTTCTTAAATTCGCCCGGCTTTTTATTTGCTTCAACAACTGCAATTGCGGTCATATTAATTATATCTTCAACAGTTGCCCCGCGCTGCAAAACATGAATCGGCTTTGCCATTCCCATTAAAACAGGACCAATAACAGTTGCCTGCCCTATTCTTGCCATAAGTTTATAAGCAATATTCCCTGAGTCAAGATCAGGAAATATTAATGTATTAGCTCCTCCTTTTACGCTGCAGAAAGGAAAATATTGCTCGATAATATCAGGCATAACAGCTGTATCAGCCTGCATCTCACCATCAACAATTAAATCAGGCTGAAGTTTCTTAACAATCTCAACAGCCTGTTTAACTTTTTGAGATTCAGGATAATTAGCACTACCAAAATTGCTGAATGAAAGCATCGCCACTTTCGGAACAATATCAAACTCCTTGACTTTTTCAGCGGCAGTTATTGCAATCTGTGCAAGCTCTTCTGGATTTGGATTTACATTTACTGTTGTATCAGCAAAGAAATAAACTTCCTTCTTTGTAACAACTATATAAAGACCTGAAACAATTTTTAATCCTTTTCTTACACCTATACACTCAAGAGCCGGACGTATAGTATCCGGGTAGTGTGTTGTGAGTCCACTTATGAGTGCATCTGCATTACCCTGTTTAACCATCATACTGCCGAAATAAATTGTTTCTTTCATCAGGTTTTTTGCAACGGTAAGAGTAACGCCTTTCCTCTGCCGTTTTTTATAGAGCTCGATTGCGTAATGAACAGCTTCTTCACTTTTCAAAGGATCTTTAATTTCAAATTCTGATTGATTATACCCAAGATTCTTTATAATCTTTTTAATATTGGATTCATTACCAAGCAAGATAGGGTAAGCTATATTTTCATTCATTACAACATGAGCTGCTCTTATTATTTTTTCTTCTTCACCTTCAGGATAAACAACTTTCTTTGGATTCTTCTGAGCTTTGTGAATCATTACTCTGACAACTTCTTTTGAAAGTCCGAGACGCTCTTTTAATTCTTCAATGTAAACATTCCAATCAGCAATTTTCAATTTTGCTACACCTGAATCAATAGCAGCTTTTGCAACTGCCGGTGCAACATACCATAGAACCCTCGGATCGAATGGCTTTGGAATAATGTAATCTCTACCAAACTCAAAATCTTTACCGCCATAAGCCTGGATTACTATTTCCGGGACTTTTTCTCGTGCAAGTGTTGAGAGAGCTTTAACAGCAGCCATTTTCATTTCTTCATTTATGGCTGTTGCTCTTACATCAAGCGCACCGCGGAAAATAAACGGGAATCCGAGTACATTATTTACCTGGTTAGGATAATCACTTCTGCCTGTTGCCATAATCAAATCATTTCTTACTGAAGTTGCATCTTCATAAGTTATTTCAGGATCGGGATTGGCCATTGCAAAAACAACAGGGTTATTTGCCATTACTTTAATCATCTCTTTTGAAACAACACCACCTTTTGACAACCCGACAAAAACATCTGCACCTGTCATTCCTTCTTTAAGAGATTTGTATTTTTTATCGGTTGCAAATTCCATTTTATATTTATTAAGGTCTGTCCTGTCTTTAGTAAGACATCCTTTTGAATCGAACATCAATAAGTTTTCTCTTTTTGCCCCGGCAGATATATACATTTTACTGCATGAGATAGCTGAAGCTCCTGCACCGTTAACAACAATTTTAACTTCGGAAAGTTTTTTACCGGCAATTTCAACCGCATTAATTAATGCAGCACAAGAAATTATTGCAGTACCATGCTGATCATCATGAAAAACAGGAATGTTCATAGTTTGCTTTAGAGTTTCTTCTATCTCAAAACATTCCGGAGCTTTAATATCTTCAAGATTAATTCCACCAAAGGTTGGTTCCATAAGTTGAACAACTTTTATAATTTCTTTAGGATCTTTACTTTTCAATTCGATATCGAAAACATCTATATCGGCAAATCGTTTAAATAAAATTCCTTTCCCTTCCATTACCGGTTTTCCTGCAGATGGGCCAATATCACCAAGCCCAAGTACTGCAGTTCCATTGGAAACCACAGCAACAAGATTTCCCTTAGCCGTGTATTTGTAAACATCTTCTTCGTTTTTTTCAATCATTCTGCAAGGTTCTGCAACTCCGGGTGTGTAAGCCAATGATAAATCGCGCGATGTTAAGCATGGTTTGGTTGCAACAACTTCTATCTTTCCTTTCCTTCCCATGCTATGGTATTCTAATGCTTCGTCAAGATATTTTTTCATTCTATTTTTTCTCCTGAGCCATCAATTATGATAGCTTTCAATTATTTGTCACACTGAGCCTGTCGAAGTGTAACCTTCTAAAAAAATAGTCAGTCTTCGACAAGCTCAGACTGACAAAATCAAACTCACTTCTTTCCCAAATGGCAAGTACTACACCCGATATCTTTCCACGAATCTCCTATATCAATCGGATGTTTGTATTCAACTCCTTTTAGAGAATACTCTGTTTCAGAATTTTCAAATTCCTGAGCAATGAGAGTATGGCAAACATTACAATCACGTGAAATTACTTTTCCTTCATCACTGAAATGCTTTCCATCATGACACCTGAAACAACCCGGTGCATACATATGTCCGATTTGTTCAGGGAAATATCTCCAGCTTACTCTCATTTCCGGGAAGTAATTTCTGCCATAAACAGTTTGTATTTCTATAATACTTTTTTCAATTGATTCTTTTTTATCAACTGTAAGTTTTGGATAATTAACTTTATAAAATTCTTCAATAGCAAATCTTATACTATCAAGTCCAACTTGTTTTGATGTATAAGGTCTGTCAAGTGCTTGTACGGAAATACTTTTTATAAATGGAAGTTCCCGATTAATCTTATCTATTTCCATTAAATGATTTACAGATCTCATCGGTGGATTATAAATGTGTGAAGGACGATTATGGCAATCAATGCAATCCATTCTTCTCAGCAAATCCTGTTTAATTTCCTTATCACTAAGCGGAAAATCTTTTAATCTGTAAACAGTTTCTTCCCCCCCTTTCGATTTTGATTTAACCCACGGAATGATCATCCGGGATGGATCTGTTGAATAGTAGTATATTTCATTAACAATGTTCATATGCCAGTGAATTCCTTTTGTAACACCCCCTTCTTCATATCCTCCGCCGATTTTCATCAGCATAGTCAGAGACCATCGGCTGTTTTGTTCATCGGAAACAAAGTAAGTATTCTCATGTTTTTTTTCGCTATAGAAGTGTTCCGGCCAATGGCATTGTTCGCATGTTTCCTGTGCAGGACGCAAGTTTTCAATTGGTGTTGGGATTGGTCTTGAATACTTATTAAATATAACTGAATATACCTGGTAAGCACCGGAAAACTTTGAGCGAACATACCACTCAGCACCTGAACCGATATGGCATTTAACGCAACCAACTTTTGCGTGAGGAGAAAACTGGTAAGCAGTATATTCTGGTTCCATAACAGTATGGCACAAAGTTCCGCAGAATTCATCGGAGTCTGTATATTCATAAGCTTTGAAGCTGCCGAATGCAGTAAAAAGTAATAACAGGATTGTTCCACCAATAAAAATTGTAACAGCAGTACGTTGCTTTGGATTGTTAAGATCAATAACAGGAAATTTTTTCTCTTTTGTTATGCCGAGCTTTTTCCTGCGGTGTTCCCTGAAAACACCATAAGCAATTAATGCAAGTCCTAGAATTAAAAACCCGGGAAGAATAACGAAAGCAATAATACCCATATAGGGTTTCTGGTCTTCGGTCAATAATTCAAGGATTATGAGAAACAGGATAAGACCAAAACTTACTATTGCAATTGCCGTCCCGGTAAGGGTAATAGGATTATAAAATGATAGTGGAAATATTTTTTTCATCAAAGTATAGTAATGAAAATGAATACTAAATTAGTAAAACTACCTGTATGCAAAAAGCATTGCATAAATTATCCAGATAATTATACTAAATCCTATAGTTAATGCTGTCCATCCGAATATTTTTATTGTTCTTATTACAATTGGCTGATATGGTTCTACAAGATATTTTTCAAGTTCACCTTTCTCAACTAATTCTTTATATTCCTGGGGGCGATCAAGTTTAAACTCTTCCAGAGGAACTCGACCAGAAAATATCACAATATCCATTGGAAATTTTTCCGGGCGAAGATGAGTATTAAAGAAGTGAATTGTAAAAATAAATCCAGTTGCCAGCAGAGCTTCATCGCTATGGATTATTGTAGTAACATTTATAACCCATCCTGGCATAAATTGAGTAAAGAACTCGGGGAACCATAATGTTAAACCTGTGGATCCGATTATAAAAATCCCCCAGAACACTGCAAAGTAATCGAACTTTTCCCAATAAGTCCATCGGCCGTATTCAGGTCTGCCGCCCAATCCTATAAACCATTTAAGTGAACCGATAAAATCTTTCAAGTCATTTTTGTTAAATAACATTGAACTGGATCCGAATAAGAATTCTTTAAAAGATTTTTTTTCTTTCTGTTTTATTCTTATCAAATCTATAATATGAGATATAAAAACGATGAACATAATTACAGCAGAAAAACGATGTATATATCCGGCAAATTCAAAACCTCCAAATAATCCGGAGAGAAAAGCTGCCCAGCCGGTGTATGAAAATTTTAAAGTCATACCGGTTAGTGCAAGACTAATAAAACTGACAATCATTAAGATATGAAGCACTCTGTTTAATCGGGAAAACCTTTCTACCTGAGCTTCAACAGCCATAGTTTTATCTTTTGCAGCAATATTTGCCGAGCTAGTATTATTCTTCAATTCTTCAGGATCTTCGGTTATCATGTGGATCTATATTATCGTTTTTATTCAGATTATTTAATTTTCGTCTTTTTAACTCACGCCTCCATTGTAAAGATCTCGGCAACCATAAAATTGTATGTACTCCTGCAATTACAAAGGTAAATAATAATAAACCAGTCATACCCCAAAAAGTCCAGAATAGCCATGGATATTTTTCAGGATCATGATGGGTTGCATGGGTAAAATAACCTGCAAATTGTCTATTTGCACTTGAATGACACTTCTGACAAGTCTCTACAATATTTTTTCTGTTCAAATGAGAAGATGGATTTTCGATGGGCAAAATATCATGAGCTCCATGGCAGTCATAACATTTGGCAGTTTTCGTATAACCCAATTGAGAGACTTTTCCATGATAAGTATCAAAATAAGTTTCAGAAATTGCTTCATGACATCTGCCGCATTGATCCATAATTTTCAATTTAAAGCCTTCGGAATCAGCCCGGATTATTTTGTGAGCAGTGTGGCAATCTTCACATGTTGGAAGTTCTTTATCTGTATTACTAATCTTCGGTGAATGAATACTTTTTTCAAATTGTTCTTGTATCCCATGATGGCAATTACCGCAAGTGGAAGGAATGTTTACCGGATTAATACTTGACAACGAATCAGTGTGGGGTAGTTCTCTATGTGCAGTATGGCAGTCAGTACAAGTAGCTGTTACAGTCAAACCGCTTTTCATCAAGCCTTTCCCATGAATACTTTCTGTATAATTTTTTATAATGTTAAACTCAGTACCTTTATATCTGACTGTTGCAGATTCACCTTCCCTATGGCACTTTGCGCATAGAGAAGGAATATTAATAGGGAAAATAGGACTTATAGGATTATTCTTACCAAGAACTTCATGTGTTCCATGGCATTCAGAACATACCGGCGCATTAGGATCATTCTCAGCATTCAGTTTTCCATGGGTGCTTAGCTGATATTCTTCTCCAACTGCAGCATGACACGAAGTGCAATCAACTTTTTGAATGATGCTATCACAAGGCCTCTTATGTGAGGGAGATACCTGAGAATGACATTGACTGCAAGAAATGTTCGCATGACGCGAATCTTTAATTCCATTGTAATCTACAAATAATGAACGGTCATCATTTGAAGCTTTTATATTTTTTTGGTTATGGCAACCAAGACAATCCTGGTCAGCCATTCCCTGATCGTAAAATACTTTCCTTGCTTCGTGTGGTTGATGGCAGTCAACACAAGCCGGAAGAACATTGGCTTCTTTTTCCCACAGAGCGCCTTTAATAACTTTCCGATGAACCTGTTCAATTTCTGCATGACATTTTGCGCAGGTATTTGCAATATTTCTTCTTGCTATTGATGATTTGGGATCGGTATGCGGTAAAATATCATGAGCTGTATGGCAAGATGCACAGGTAGCAGTAACTATTAAACCTTTTTTAAGCAAACCTTCCCCATGAATGCTTTCAGAATAATTTTCTAAAATGTGGGTTTGAGGTATATTCCTTTGTAATTGTACCGTAGATCCTTCTTTATGACATTGCCCGCATAAGCCAGGAATGTTTATAGGAGCTACTTTTGATTTTGAGTTCTTTACCGGAATTATGTCATGAGAACCGTGGCAATCCTGGCATCCAGGTGCTAACCGATCTCCCTTTGCTAATGCTTTACCATGAAGGCTTTTATCATATTTTGCCTGGATATCATCATGACAAAAATTGCATTTTGCTTTTTCTACATTTTCATCGTGAGCATCCATTCCTTCAAGATCAACATGGCAGGATATACAATCAATATCTGAATGTACTGATGAAGATAATTTTTTTTCATTTACAAAAACTGAAATAGTTTTACCATTCCTTGTGCCGGTTAAAGAATTATCTTCATGGCACATCAGGCAATCACTATTATCCTGAGAGTATAAAGAAGGAGTAAGTAGAAAAATTAAAAAAATGTTTAGAAAATTTATAATAAAAATCTTTTCCGGTTTGTCATATCTTACTCTCCTGTACATTTTAAAAATTAAGTCCTTCTCTATTTTAGGACATTCAGATTATTGATTTTTATCTTTATCCAAGGAAATTCTTTCATATTCTTTAGGATGTTCCTCCTTCATCTCTTCTTCCGGAATTTTGCCAGTCAACCAGGCTGTATTCATTGGATAAACATCAGGATTAAATATTACAAAATAGAAATGCCATACAACTATGGCAAGCATGGCAAGCCAGGCTTCGTAGTAATGAATTGTATGGGCAACATCCCAACCAAGCTTCGTTAACAAACCTATAAAAGTATTATCAAACCACATTATTATACCGGTTAAAGACATAATTATCGTTCCCCAAATGAGAGCCCAATACTCTGCTTTTTCAATATAGCTGAACCGATCTAATTTCGGTTTCTCCTTAGATAAACCAAGATTAAATTTTGCAATCCCAATCGCATCTTTAAGATCTTCATATCTTGGTAAAAGATCTTTAATTAATTGTCTGCCTTTGGTTGTAACGGAAATATACACTATATGGTATAAACTAATTCCAATCATAACTACAGCTGCAATTCTATGTAGCAAACTTCGATATTCAAATGCATCTGTACTTATATCTCTTATATGTCTGGCCCACCATGCATCCGGAAAGCGTAATATAAAACCTGTAATAACAAGTATTATAAAACTTAAAGCCATTAAACCATGTTGTATACGCTCATTTAGATTCATTCGGAGATAGAGACTATGCCCATGGAACTCAGTTCTTATTAACCCCATTTGTTTCAATTTTTTGATTTTTGATTTTCGGATAAAATCTAAAAGATTATGAATAAACATTCCACCGACAACTGTAAAAATTAAAATGATGTAAGTGGTGGATATCCAGTATAACAGAGGGTCATCTTTCTTTTCATATGTTAAATGAATTTTCCCTTGTGCAAAATTCTTATTTGCACCAGGATGACACGAACCGCAGGTTTTTACCAGATTTGCTTTATTAACCATCGAAGTAGGATCACTCGACGATTTAATATTATGTATTCCATGACAACTTGCACAATTTGCTACAGCTATAGAACCTCCCTTTAAAGCAAGCCCATGATAGCTGTCTGAAAAAGTTTTGAATCGATCAGTGCTTATTCCATACTTTTCAGAAAGCTTTAGAGAACTATGACAGGGTGAACAAACCTGTTCCGAAACATTTTTAAAAGCAACGGGTGACCGGGGATCAGTGTGTTTTAAAATATCATGTTCACCATGGCAATCAGTGCAGACTGGAACATCTTTATTCCCTTTCATAACAGATATACCGTGCACGCTTTCATTATATTCCTTTGTTATTTCAGCATGACACTTTCCACATGTTGTTGGGATGTTCATTCTGAAAACACTGGAAGAAGGATCAAATCCATTTCTAACATTATGGCTGGAGTGACAATCAACGCAGCCCGCAGCATTTGAATTACCATTTGATAGCGCAACTCTATGAATACTTGATTCATAAGAAGCTATAAATCCTGCTGATGGAATTGTCCTTGCTTTTATTTCAGGATTATCAAGATGGCATGATAGACAAAGTTTTTCCTGTGCGAGCTTAAGCTCAACCGGGTTTCTTCCTTCTGATGTTTTAACTATCTGGCTGCTATGACAGGTTATACAATTGGGGGTACCTTTTAACCCTTCTTTAAATGCAAGATAATGCTGAGAGTTTTTATATACATTTATAACTTCCTTGTGGCAGTCTCCGCAAGATTCAGTAAGTCTGGTTGAATTCCATTTGCTTTGTGTTGTCTTCCTAGATTTAACATCGTGTGTACCATGACAATTTTTACAAGACACATCAATTGAACCATTTGAACTTTTTGTTTTAAGTATCTGCGGATGAAACTGATGCTTTGTTGGAGCATCTTTATGACATAATTTGCAGTCTATTGGCTGAATATTTTCTTTGTGTGGAAATTCATCGGGGTTAAAGCCCACATGACATGATACACATGAGAGGTTGTTATGAGTAGAACTTTTTAATTTACCGGCATCAACAAAAAGGGAGATTTCTCTCCCTTCTTTTTCCATTGAAAGACTTTGGTCTTCATGACACACCAGGCAATCATCATTACTCTGTGCAAATAAATCACCATATAAACTTAAAGCAAGAAACGTAATTAGAAAGGTGAGCAAAAAAAATCTATTTACATTCTGATTTTTTCGAGATTGCCTGGCGATATCAATCAACATTATAAAATATCCGTAAAACAGTAAATTCTTTTATTCTTTTTTAGATTTTAATGAAGCCAGCCATTCGGTTAAAACTTTTACTTCTTCATCTGTTCCTTTCATAGCTATCTTATGATCTTTATCATCTATTTTTTCTTTCTTTACCAAGTATTTCGCAAGAAATTCAGTGTTATACTTATCACCAACTTTTGAAAGATCAACTGCATCTTTCTTTTTTCCCTCTATAGAAGCTGCTTCAACTGAATGACAGGAGTTACATTTATTTTCGACAAAAATTGTTTTCCCATCATTACCCTCCGGATTAAATGAATAAGCAAAACCGAAAAGGAAAACAATTGTGAATATGAAACTGAGATATACAAGCAGATTTTTCATGATTTTTCCTTACTATTTTATTTAACACCAATTCCAATTACAAGTATTGAAAATTTCAACAACAAATTCAAAGCTTATGCCGAAGTAAACACAATAAAAACAACATTTAGAGCCTGAATTTCTTCATAAAATCTCTTAATAGAGAGAAAAATCAAAGGTTTTTTTCAGTATTGAGAACATCATCACCCCATAAAAAAATCTCAACCAAGGATAGTGTAATTTAAGATTTTAGATTGATAAAAATTCTTTATGTTCTGCTTGCTTTATCGGTACATCAAATTTACTTATTACAGATGAACCGATAATTCCTGCTATTTGATTATTACTTAATCCTTTTGTATTAATCACAAGATTATATAAAAACGGATCATCAATTTTCCTGTTGAATACAGAATACACGTATTTCTTTCTGCAAGCATCATGTTGTTCAATTATCGTTCTTGCAGTTTTATAGTCTATCCCATGAAGTTCGGCAAAATTTTTTATTCTATCACTTAACGGAGCTACAAGGCGAACATGAAATGTATTATTCAAATGAGAAGTTATAATATTAGCCCCCCTGCCGATGATTATTGCATAACCTAAAGAGGCAAGCTGAAGAATTGTCTCACTTGTTTTGTGAATGAGCGTCCATTGTCCTGGCAAACCGCTTAACATTTCATTCAGCATAGATGAGAAGAAAGATATTTTATTTTCTTCCATAAGATCTTTAAGCACACTGGGTAAATGATGATCTTCAAGAACTTTTTCAATAAGGTTCCTATCAAAGATTGTCCAACCGGATGATTTTTCAATAATATTCTCATTAAAGAGTTTAACTAACTCTTCACTGACTAATTTTGCACTTGTTCCGGTTTCCCTGGAAATAGTTATACATGGCCCGCCGCGTAATCTTTTTTTCCCGATTCCATTCTCTTTTGAATGGGATTCGATGTAAAGGCGGCATTTCTCCAATTCTCCGGGAATACGCATTTTAATATTCCTTATATTTCTTTTAACTTTTTAACCGACCCAGTTCTCAGCCATGGTATTATGGATAATGGAATTGCTTCTTTTTTGGGATGAGCTACTTGTACTTAAACAAATTACAGGAATATTAGAAAGTTCAATAATTTTTCCTGCTACACTTCCTGTAGCCAGACTATACCTTGCAGTCCATCCGTGTGATGCAATGATTATTAAATTAATTCTGCTTTTTACCGCATAGTTCAAAATTTGTTCATGAGGTTTGCCTATCCTGAGACTTTCAACAATCTCAACACCGGGATGAGGAATCTCATTAACAAATTTTTTCAGCTCTTCATTTGCATTGCGCATTCTTTCCTTCATTATGAAAACTTCATCAAAAAAACCGGATTTGCTCTCATTAAAAGAAGGATCAATTATATGAAGAAGGTGAATTGTAGTTTTATGCTCTTGTGCATATTGCAGGGCAAAATCAAATGCCTGTACTGAATTGGCTGAAAAATCGACCGGCGCTAGAATATTTTTGTTACTCATAACACCTTATTGGTTATTTACCATCCGGTCAACTTGTTAGCATAGAAAGCTGTCGTGTTACATTTTCAAGATCGAATGGTTTATAAAATACTGTATTAACATATTTCCTTATGTTCTCGTCAAAAGCTTTCAATTTGTTATCGAAAACATATAATAAAATTATGGGTGTTCCATGGTTAAGCTGTTTAAGCTCTTTGCAAAGTTCTTCCATATTTTTTGATGGAGGTGCATCAAGTATTATTAAATCGCAAATAAAACTTGAACAAATTGCTTTTAAATCATCTATATCCGTAGTTGTAGTAATGCTGTAGTTAGACTGCAAGTACATCAGCAGGCTAAGATTAAAAGTAAAATCGGGACTATATAAAACTATTTTTTTCATTTTCATAAATTTCAATAACGGATGTACTACACCCTTTATCCATAATACCCCATTTGTGTGCCATATCAATGGATGAACAGTGATCATATTTTCAACAATCAAATGTTTGTTTTCTTATTCATTTGGAGAAGTGCTACACAACTACAATATTTATATTCAGCAAGTATTCTCAGGAATGAAAATTCAAAATCTTAAATTTAAGAAAGGAATTGGATGAACAAGAACAAGACTAATAAAAGTAAAACCTTGTAACTCTCTCACTTGCCCTTGAACTTGAACTTGGATAACAGCTTATCAGGATTTTATATCAAGTTCTTTAAGCTTCCGGTATAGAGTTGATAATCCTACCTGAAGTACTTCTGCTGTTTTTTCTTTATTAAATTCATTACTCTCCAGTGCTTTTAATATTAAATCTCTTTCATAATTCCTTACGGCATCCTCAAGAGAGCCTGATGTTAAAGATCCCGGAACATCACCATGATGATGAAAATTTGGAGGAAGATCTTTAAGAGAAATAAAATCATCGGAAGAAAAGATAACTGCCCGTTCAATAATATTCTCAAGTTCCCGAACTTCACCTTTCCACTTATGAGTCATCAGGGCACGGATTGCCTGGTTATCAATTCCTTTAATGTTCTTGTTCATTTCAGTTCGATATTTATTCAGGAAATGATCTGCAAGCAGAGGTATGTCTTCTGCCCTATCCTGTAAAGTAGGTAGATTTATTTCAATTACATTCAATCTGTAATAAAGATCTTCTCTGAATTTTTCAGCTTTAATTTCTTCTTTAAGATCACGGTTAGTTGAAGCAATGAATCTTACATTAACAGGGAGAGCAACTGTAGTTCCGACAAGAGTATATTCTTTTTCCTGAAGAACTCGTAAAAATTTTACCTGCAGAAGTAGCGGCAGTTCACTAATCTCATCAAGAAATAATGTCCCTCCTTCGGCAGCTTTAACATAACCTTCCTTATCGGAAACAGCACCGGTAAAGGCTCCTTTCTTATGACCAAACAATTCACTTTCAATCAGGTTTTCCGTAATTGCTCCGCAGTTAAGAGCTATAAAAGTTTTATTTTTTCTCTTACTATGATGATGAAGAGCTCTCGCAACAAGTTCTTTTCCGGTTCCGCTCTTACCGGTTATAAGAACTGTACTGTCGGTTTCAGCAACTGTTTTTATCATCTGATAAATACTTTTCATTGCAGGACTTTTACCAATGATATTTTCAAAATCATAATTTCTTTGAATTTCACTTCGTAAGATCCTGTTCTCAAGAAGAATATGTTTAGTATCAAAAACTCTTCTTATTTTTATCAGAAGTTCATCAAACTCGACAGGTTTAAGAATGTAGTCGCTTGCACCATTTCTAAGAGCTTTAATTGCTGTATCAAGCGAGCCGAATGCGGTTACAATTATCACTGAAGTTTTTATATCCAGCTTTTTTATTTCTTCAAGAAGCTCGGTTCCTTTCATCACCGGCATTTCAAGGTCGCTGATCACAAGATCAAATGAATCTTCTTTAATCTTATCATAAGCAAGCTTACCGTTAGCCGCTTCTTCAACCGAATAGCCTTCCTTCTTAAGTATAAAAGAAAGCGACTCTCTTATAATATCTTCATCATCAACTACTAAAATTTTTTCCTGCATATTAACCTCTATTTAGGATTTGTAGGTAGAGAAATTACAAATGTTGTTCCTTCACCGAGTTTGCTTTCTACAATTATATCTCCCTGGAAGCTTTTAACAATACCATAGCTAACCCAAAGTCCCAGCCCTGTTCCTTTCCCTTCTTTCTTAGTTGTAAAGAATGGTTCAAATATTTTTATAAGATGCTCATCCTTAATCCCACTTCCATTATCGGAAAAACTTATGTGAACGAAATCATCCCTTATTTCTGTTGTAATAGTAATCTGTTTTTCTTTTTTGTTAAGGGCAATTGGTTCTGCAAAAGAATCAACTGCATTTAAAAGGATGTTAATAAATACCTGTTCAATCTGATCGGCAACAAGAGGGAGATAAGGAATTTTTTCATTCTTCTTAAAATCAAAATTAACATCTTTTGCTTTGGCACCTACTCTCGTAATGTTAACTGCCTCAATTATGTTCTGATTAATATCAATCATCCTCAATTCATAATCAGAAGGTCGCGAGAAATCAACAAGGTCCCTGATAATTTTTGAAATTCTTGTAACCTGGCTTTTAATCAACCCGATTTTTTCATTTACAAAAGAATCTTCAGTTGTTCTTTGTATAACCTGCACAAGTGCCGAAATAGAAGCAAGCGGGTTTCCAACTTCATGAGCAATACCTGCAGCAAGTGTTCCAATGCTTTCCATTTTTTGTGAATGAATAAGTTGTTTCTCAAGGAGCTTTTTTTCGGAAAGATCCCGGTGAACACCAAAAAATCCAAAAACTTTTCCTTTGCTGTTCAATATAGGTGAGATAAGAAGCTGAGTATAGAATGGATTACCATCTTTTCTTTTATTCTCCACTTCACCAACCCATACTTTACCACTCCTTATTGTTTCCCACATGTTTGTCCAGAAACTTTTGGAATGTTTTCCACTTCCAAAAACCCGTGGATTTTTTCCTATAAGCTCATCTCTTGTGTATCCGCTTACAGCTTCATAAGCAGGGTTCACGTAAAGCATTTTACCTTCAAGACTTGTTATTTGCAAAGGGAATACTGTCTTCTCTGCAATATTATAAAAACGCAGAAGGTCTAATTCCTTTTTTCTGCTTTCTGTAATATCTCTGGCAAGTATAATTAAATGTTCATTTTTTCCATTTTCCGGCAGATAGGTGTATGGGGCTATTAACAGTTCAACATCGAAAGAGTTTTTACCATATAATAATTTAGATTCGATAATTTTGCTTTTATATTCTTCACAACATTTTAGTATTTCTTTCTGAGCACTATCCTTAAAATTATCTTCAACAATGTCTATAAACTGGTGTTCTTTCTCTCCTTTCCAATTTATATCCAGCTTAATTCTTGCTGAGATGTTTATATCTTCAACAATTCCCTTTTTATCAAGAATAAAGCACATATCGGGAAAACTATCAAACAGCCTGAAGTCCAGGTTATAAGTGGTTTGCATTACTTTCGAATAATCTATAATGATTTTTTTTACCGGACAAAAATTATTAAAAATTCAGATTTAACAGAAGCAATATACACCAATAAAAAAGATGTTTGGAATATAAATTTTACAATACGATTCGACAATATAGTCGTATAAAATCATTTTAGTCGAATTGAAATTAACTTAAAATAAACTTTAACAGCGAAATAGAAGGAATTCAGATGGCATCAGTTTTGGGATTATTTATATGGAGGTAAGTATGAAAACATTTATAACAATATTGATTTTATTTTCCGGCTTTACATTTATCCTGGCACAACAGGATACTTCAAATGTAAAAGATAAAAACTTGAAGAATCAAATCCAGGTACAAAAGGATGAAATGAAACAGGTTCAAAAAAGCATAGGCCCAAAAGACAATCCGGTTAAAAATCAAAAACCCAAATTAAAAGGAAAAGATGTTTTTATTGACAAGGATGGTGATGGAATTTGTGATACGAGACAGAGCGGAATGAGTTTTAATAAGCTGAGAAAGAGACATGGAACGCAGGCTGGTAGCGGCAGGCATGGCGGAAGACAAAACGGTAATAATAATTCTAATGGTAACGGTAGGTAATTCATGTCTAACAAAATTATTTTACCGGCATTAAGCTTTATTCTTGCTTTTTTTTCTGCTGTTACTTTGGCTCAAACAGATTTTTCTATTTCTTATGAAGGTTACTTCGATGATAACATTTTCAATAATTATGAAAATACCAAAGATTATATAAACAGTTTCTCTTTAGCATCTGCTTATAATTTTGAAACTAATTTGAATAATATCCAGGTATATTATGAAGGCAACCTTAGCAGCTATCAAAAATATAGTTTCAAAAATTCAAACTCTCATCGTATTGGGATAGTCGAGACACATCTATTCTCAATTGATGAGAACCCTCTTAATGCCGGAATAAATTTTTCTTTGCGAAATAATAAAGATGATTTTAAGATCTATGACTTCAATCAATTATCCGCTTACATCAATTACAGGCAATCTATATTCAACAGCAATTATTTAGTTGCCGGTTATCTCTTTAAAGGAAATAACTATAAGAATTTTTCTCTTTTTTCACATTATGAGCATATAACATTTTTAAGATGGATATCAGAATTTGAAACCGGGACTTCATTAACTGCAGGTGGTGAATTCAACTATAAAAAATATTTTGATACATATAATGAACCTGGTTATGCTGACAATGCTTCACAGTTTAAAATTATTTCAAGCATTTACCAGGTTCTGTCCGAGCAGTCGGGTTTAGCCCTTTATTTTGAATTACGAAAAAATTTAACTGAAGAAAGCAGATACTTAACCAACGATGAGTATGTTTATTATGAGGAAGAAATCTTTAATAATATTTATTCAAATGAAGGATTTTCATCAGGAATTGAATTTACTCAAATGGTAAACGAAGACTTTGGCTTTGGAATAGAAACAAAATATTTATCAAGAAATTTTACTTCATTACCTGCCGCAGATTTAAATGGTAATTCAAAGGATTTTTTCCGTGAAGATGATCTGTTTGTACTGGGTGCCGCAATAAATTTTAACCTGGGATTTATATTAGAAGGATTTGCACTTGAAACAAAGTGGAATTATATCTGGAATAAATCAAATGATTATTACTATGATTATAACAACAATCTCATTTCATTTTCAATCAATTACTTGTATTAGTCAAAAGTTTTCTTTTTTATTCCATACTTCTGAATTTTATACCTGATATTCCTTTCAGTTAATCCCAGCATTTTTGCAGCAAGAGTCTGATTTCCGTTGGATTTATCAAGTGCATCATAAATAAGTTTTTTTTCCAGGGCTTCAACCTGATCAGCCAAAGTAACATCTGATGAAGTTATTATTTCTTCCTGCTTAAATCCCCTGATACTGTTCGGAATATCGGATAGAGTAATAATATTATCCCTGCATAAAACAACTGCACGTTCAATTATATTCTCAAGCTCTCTCACATTACCCGGATAATTATATTTCATAAGTAAATCAACTGCTTCCCTGGATATTTCAATATCATCTTTATTATTTTCTTTACTGTACTTTGAAATAAAATGTTCTATCAGTTGTAATATATCTTCTCTTCTTTCTCTTAACGGAGGAATCTTAACCGATACTATATTCAGCCGGTAATAAAGATCTTCTCTAAAAGTTCCCTCTTTAATTTTCAACTCAAGATCCTGGTGTGTTGCAGCAATTATTCTAACATCAATATCTAAATTTTCTGTAGCTCCAAGTCTTTCAATTTTTTGTTCCTGTAAGACTCTTAGCAGTTTAACCTGAACACCCAAGGGTACATCACCTATTTCATCTAAAAAGATTGTGCCTTTATCGGCAAGTTCAAATCTTCCTTTTTTAGCTTTATCAGCACCGGTAAAAGCTCCCTTTTCATGACCGAACAATTCGCTTTCAAGAAGAGTTTCAGGTAGTGCTGGTATGTTTACAGCAATAAAAGGATAATTTTTTCGTGAGGTTATATAATGAATTGATTTAGCCAGAACCTCTTTCCCTGTTCCGCTTTCACCGTTTATTAATATTGTTGCCTTACTTTCTGCTGCTCTTGAAACCATGCTCAGCACTTCCTGCATTATTGGTGAGCCTGATATAATAGAACTTATTTTATGTTTTTCCTGAAGCTGATTTCTTAAAAGATTGATTTCAGATTTAAGATTCTTATGCTCAATTATTTTTCCTATTAGAATGTCAAGCTCATCAAGGTTTACAGGTTTGGAAATATAATCATAAGCCCCAAGATGTATAGCCCTTACCGCATTTTCAATTGTACCATAAGCAGTTAGTATTACAAAATTTATTTCTGGATTAATTTGCTTAACCTCTTCGAGCACTTCCAATCCTGTTTTATCAGGCATTTTATAATCAGATAAAATAATATCTATGTGATTATTTTTTACTATTGTAACACCTTCAGAACCTGAAGCAGCTGAAAATATTTTAAATCCTTTTTTCTTAAGATACCCGCTCAAAATATTTCGCTGGGATTCTTCATCATCAATAACTAAAATTATATATTCTTTCATGGTGATGGCAGTATTATTTTAAAAGTTGTTCCTTTATTTTCCTGGCTTGTTACAAGTACTGAACCATTATGTTGGGATATTATTTTCTGGGCTATACTTAACCCTAAACCGTTTCCTTCTTTTTTTGTTGTATAGTATAAATCAAAAATTCTTTTCTGGACATTTTCAGACATTCCTTTCCCATTATCTTTTATTTCAATTATGAGATTATTCTGAAATCCACCAAAATTAATTGTTACAGTACCTACATCATTAACAGCATCAAAAGCATTTTGAATTATGTTCATCAAAGATTGTTTTATAAGATCACTATCAAACCGGAAGTTTGATAAATCATCGCCCCGTATGATGAAATTTATTTTCTTTAGTTTCGCTTCTCCTTCAAAAAGGTATCTTATTTCATTGAAAAATTTTTTTAAATCCACATTACTATGTTTAACATTAAGAGGTTTTGCATAACTCAGGAATTGAGTAATTATCTTATTGATCCTTTCAACTTCGCTTCTTAAAACCTGGGTTATATTACTATATTCTTCCTGGTTAGAAATTGGAGAGAATTCACGGCTCAACCTTTGAGCAATCATACCTATTGCATTTATTGGATTCCGGATCTCATGTGCAACACCAGATGCAAGCTCCCCCATTGCCATTAACTTTTCATTTTTTCTTGCTTCCTCTTCAAGATTTTTAATTTCAGTTAAATCTTTAATTACAATTATAAAACTTTCAGGTTGCTTAGCATCTCCGGTTATAAACGAAATACTAAGCAGTAAATATTTTTTAACATTATCTAAGAAAACTTCTTTCTCATAGTAATTTGCTTTGTCATTCTTTAAGAAAAAATATTCCGGGCTTAAGCTAAGAGTATTATCTTTAAAATTAAGAATATCTGTTCCAATTACTTTTTCCTGATTAATTTTAAAAAGATGTTCCGCAGATTTATTGAACAGAGTTATAAACTTATCTCTGTCTGTTACAATTACAGATTCACTCATATTTTCAAGAACTGAAGAAGTTAAGGTCTTAAATTTCTTATACTCATCTGAAACAGTTTTTAAATTTTGCGTTGTAAATATTATGCTTAAAACAATTATAGATATTGCAGTCAGAATGATTGAAATAATAATAAGTCTTCTTACCATCCTGTCTTCAACATTTCTTATATCTTCAAGAGAAACTCCCAAACGATAAAGACCAACTATTTCATCATCAATTACAAATCTTTTAACAACTTCATAAATCTCAATACCTGAAAATTCTATAACCCTTGAATAAGCAAAATCTTTTTTTAAAGTCTGTTTCAGAAACTCTGAATCCATAATTGACTCAAGAGTATCAATTTTTTCGCTCGCCGCAAGTATTCCAATCGAATCCTGTAGAACGATATATTCAATTCCATGATGTTTGGTCATCTCCTGAAGAATTTTACCTATACCGATTTTTTTTCTAAATTCTAGAAAACTTTCTGCATTAAGATTAACAACAATTGCCCCTTTGTTAAATGATCTTGAAATAGCAACAGCAAAACGTTCTTCATCAGCAAACTCGGCTTTCTTCAGA
>Ga0105107_10000740_pt1 | contig 20861 bp, 19 predicted proteins | sample PPLLaktember2015_6_FD_79335 | JGI IMG/M metagenome (GOLD analysis project Ga0105107, IMG submission 79335) | Freshwater sediment microbial communities from Prairie Pothole Lake near Jamestown, North Dakota, USA - PPLs Lake P8 Core (1) Depth... | ecosystem: Environmental > Aquatic > Freshwater >... | reverse complement strand
TGTTGCAGGTTGCTTGTTGCTCAAGGCTCTAACCATGCGTTTCCGTGTACCGTGCACCTTGTACCTTGCACCGTTCCTCTACTGTTCACTGGTGACTGTTTACTGATCACTGACTCCCAACTCTCTTTTGGCTGTTTCCAATTGTTCCTGCTGATACTCCCATCTGCCCATGAGTTCGTCCAGTTTTTTCCTCAGCTCGCCGTATTCATTGAGAAGTGGAACGCTCTTGCTTTTGTCTTTAAAGAAGTCCGGATCCGCGAGGAGCTGTTCCAGTTCCGTTTTTCGGTTTTCCATTTCATCGATTCTCTCTTCAAGTTGCCTGAGCTTTGTTTGAATGGGTTTCAGTGCGGCGCTTACGAGGCCGCGTTTTTCCGCTTTTTCTTTTCTCAGGTTTTTTCTCTTTTGCCGCGAAGGCGTATCGCCCTCTTCACTCTCCTCCTGGCGGTCCTGTTCGGCCTCCGCCTCCGCTTCCTTTCCCGCAAGGTGGTCGAAATACTCATGGAGTGTTCCGGGGTACTCGACAATCGCGCTGTCCCGGATATCCCAGATCTTTGTAGCAAGCCGGTTCACAAAGGACTGGTTGTGGGAAACAAAGAGGAGGGTGCCGTCAAAATTCTGCAAGGCATCGATAAGCATCTCCGAAGAGATAATGTCCAGGTGGTTGGTCGGTTCGTCCATCACCATGAAGTTGCCCGGTTTCACCAGGATTTTTGCGAGAGACACCCGCGCCCTCTCCCCTCCGGAGAGAATCCCCACGGTTTTGTCCACGTCAGGTCCTGAAAAAAGGAAAGCGCCGCACAACCCCCGGACAAAGCTCACGCTTTCGTGGGGCACCACCTGGTACACTTCGGTCAGGATGGTTTTGTTGGGGTCAAGCATTTCCGAGAGATGCTGGGCATAGTAGCTCATCGTGACGTTGTGCCCGAGCGCGGCCTCGCCTTGATCCGGCCGAATCTCTCCGGCAATCAAGCGAAGGAGGGTCGTCTTGCCGGCACCGTTGGGCCCGATAATGGCGACCCTCTCCCCACGCATCACCCTCAGGTTGAGATCCTTGTAAAGAGTCAGGGGGCCGAAGCTCTTGGAGAGGCCCTGGATCGAAAGCACTTCCCTTCCGCTCCTTGGCACTGTGGGGAAGGAGAAACGGATCGTTTTGCGCTTCTGAAAGGTTTCCACAAGCTCGATCTTTTTCACGAGCTTGATTTTGCTCTGGGCCTGTCTCGCTTTGGATGCCTTGGCCCTGAACCGTTCGATGAACCGCTCAGCCTCCTTCACCTTTTGCTCCTGATGTTTTGCCCTTGCTTCCAGAACCCTGGTCTCTTCCTCCCGAGCCTTAAGGTAGTGCTCGTAATTCCCGTTGTAGAACTTCATCCCTTCAGGCTCAAAACTGATGGTCCGCTCGCTCTGGCGGTTCAGGAATTCCCTGTCGTGGCAAATCAGAACCATGGCGCCTTTGTAGGTCCGCAGAAAGTCCTCTATCCAGTGCACTGAAGGGACGTCGAGGTGGTTAGTCGGTTCATCGAGGAGGAGCAGATCCGGGCTCTGGTAGAGGAGACCGGCAAGGGCGGCCCGCATTTTCCATCCGCCGCTCAGGGAGCTCATGGCCCTTTCGAAGTCTTCGGGCTTGAATCCAAGGCCCAAGAGGATTTTTTCCGCGAGGTGAAGGGGATAATGAGCATCGAGGTCGATGATTTTGTGGTGAACCTCCGCCAGCTGGGCTGCGAGCTTTGACTGGGTTTGCGGGTCGGGGTGATTCCCCAGGGACGATTCGAGGGCAGCCAGTTGCTCTTTCAGATGCACGCGAGATGGGACAGAGTCCACCACGAACTGAAGAAGACGACCTGACAGGACTTCGTACACATCCTGCGGCAGGTAGCCCACTCGGATGCCTTTGGTGATCCGAACTTCTCCTTTGTCAGGGGGGAGCTCTCCTACGATCATTCTGAGGAGCGACGTTTTCCCGGATCCGTTGGGGCCGACCAGGCCGATCCGATCCCCCGGCTCGACCTGGAAATTGACTTCCTTGAGAATTTCCCTCCCCACAAAAGCAAGGGATAAGTTGAGAACGGTTACAAGACTCATGCGAAATCATTTATTCCTTTAACCACTGGGAGATCTCCTTGATTTCATCAAGCATTCTTCATAATCTAGCACAAAAGAGGCACTATGAAAAACCCGATTGACTGTCTTTTCGTTCGCGACCGCCACGTGTGCCCCTGGTGGCTGTGCTTCACCTTTGACAATCTCATCCGGAAGCTCTTTCACAACCCGGAAAACATCCTTGCCCCTTATGTTCATGAAGGGGACACGGTGCTGGATGTGGGGCCCGGGATGGGGTATTTCTCCATTCCCCTTGCCCGGATGGTTGGGGACAAGGGCAAGGTGATCGCCGCGGATGTCCAGGCCCCGATGCTGGCTACCCTTAGAAAAAGGGCGAGAAAGCAGGGCTTAGAAGAACGTATTATCTCTCATATCTGCGAAGCGGATTCCATCGGCATCCGGGACCCGATCGACTTTGCGCTTGCCTTCTGGATGATTCACGAGGTGCCGGACCAAAACAAGCTGTTTCTCGAGATAAAACTCCTTCTCAAACCCGAAGGCAAACTCATGGTGGCCGAGCCCGCGATCCACGTCACTCGGTCGATGTTTCAAGAGACTCTAAAGAGGGCGGGAGATGCCGGTTTTGCTGTCATGGAGAACCCCAAAATATTCATGAGCCGGACAGCCGTCCTGTCTTTGCGCAAAGAGCCTTGAAGATGGGTTGATTTGCAAAGGACTTTTTCATAATATGGGACATGGTCGGCTCCCCAGACAGGAGTTAACCAGGCACAGCTTGAGTCTTCCCTCGAAAAACACACCTGCCACGCCTGAAACACACTGGGCTCATCCCGCGGAACCCTACTAAGCTGTGAGGATGGGGAGATTCCCGCTCTTTGCTGGTTGGAGTCTTAAAATGAAACTTCTGTGTATGATGTGGAGATGTTTGAGCCCGGACTGGGGGGTGTGGTCTCTATAGAGCCGCAACCATTTCTACAGGGCTATAAAGCGGCGCCGAAAAGTCAGTGAGTTATGGTAAAAGCCCTTTGGTACAGACCCTCCGATTGGCTTGAAGGTCTGCGCCTTCTTTGGGGAAGGTTCGAAGGCAAGGGGGCGATTGGGGGGATGGGTCCATTTCCGGTTGCGGACTCGACAGAGACCACACCCCCCCCCGTCCTGGGTCCAAAAAGACTTTGGTTGCGGCCAAAGGCCTGCATTGGGAGGTGGGATTATGAAGATCGTGCGCAAAACCATCGGCCAGATGCTCAACGAGATCGCCAGGAAGGTCCCGAACAGGGAAGCCCTGATTCACACGGATGTGAATATTCGTTACAACTACTCTCTGCTTCTCTGGGAGGTGGACAGAGCGGCCAAGGGGCTGATCCAAATCGGGATTGAGGCGGGGGACCGGGTGGCTCTGTGGGCACCGAACATCCCCGAGTGGATTGTAGCCCAGTTCGCCCTTGCCAAGATTGGCGCGATCGCCGTGCCTGTGGACCCGGGCGCAGGGCTGAAGGACCTCCAATATCTCATCGAGCAATCGGAATCCAAGGCGATCATCATGGCCAGGGGCCTGGAGGGGGACGAATACATCGATCTCATTCTCGAAGCCAGAGATCACGCCCCTTCCCTTGAACACGTCATCCTGATCGCCAGGGAGTCGCAACCGGAGATGGTGCTCTGGACGGAGCTCCTGGGCATGGGCGATGACCCTGATTCCCAAAGTCTGGACCAGAGAGAGAACCTTCTGAGCCCGGAAGACCCTGTCGCCATCATGTACACGTCAGGGACAACGGGAGTGCCCAAGGGGGTGATGCTGGATCACCTCGGATTGATCAACAAGTCTCTGGCCGCTGCCAAGCGTCAAGGACTGACAGGGGAGGACAGGCTATGCCTTTTCTTCCCTCTTTACCACATGTTCGGCAACACGTGCATTGCCCTGACAGGAATTCTCGCCGGCGCGACCCTGGTCATGCCGTGCCTGGCGTTTGATCCCTCCAGGGTTCTGAAGGCCATCTACAAGGAGAAAGCCACCGCGATCTATGGGTCGCCCAGCATGATCATTGCGCTTCTGGATCATCCGGAATTCAAGAGCAAGGGATGGGCCTCAGTGAAAAGAGGGATCATCGGAGGGGCTCCCTGCCCCATGGAATTGATGAAGCGGATTGTGCAGGGCGTGGGTGTCTCGAACATTGCTGTCGCCTATGGCATTACAGAAGCCAGCTCCTGGATCACGATGACCCATCCGGATGATCCGCTGGAGAGGAGAACTTTGACCATCGGCACGCCCTTGGAGTGCAACCAGGTGAAGATTGTCAATCCTGCAACAGGCCGGGCGGTCCCGCCGAACACCCAGGGAGAGCTCTGTGTTAAAGGCTTTCTGATGAAAGGGTATTACAAGATGCCGGCGGCCACGGCCTCTGCTGTGGACAAACAGGGGTGGTTACACTCGGGAGACCTGGGAGAGATCGATGAGAAGGGATATGTGAAAATCACCGGCCGGCTCAAGGACGTGATCCTCAGGGCCGGAGTGCCGATCTATCCGGCTGAAGTGGAGGAGATCCTCTACGGTTTACCTGAGGTTTCAGAGGTCCAGGTCTTTGGTTTTCCGCATGAAAACCTCGGCCAGGAAGTGGCCGCCTGGATCAAACTCAAAAAAGGAGCAAAGCTCACGCTGGAGGATCTGGTCCGTTACGGGAAAAGAAAAATCGACAAGGCCAAAGCTCCGCATTATTTCAAGTTTGTCAAAGAGTTTCCCATGACGCGCTCGGGAAAAATCCAGAAATTCAAACTGGCGGAGATGGCCAAGAAAGAGTACGAGTCATAAAAAAGGAGTAATGGAGAATCCTCCATTTCTTTTATTTCGGATTTTCCGATTTGTAGTCACTCACAAAGCGGTTTACAACTTCCTTCACCCTTGTCTTCACTGCGTTGAAGTCATCCGCCGTGCCTGCGTCCGTCATATCCCAGGTGGAGGCCATGAATCGCAGAACCGGTTTTCTCGCCACATAGCAAAGCTGTTGAAGCTTCAGGCTGACGAAGTAGATCTTGAAATCCACTCCGCTGATTTTGTTCGTCCTCACCTCCAGATCCAGCAATCCGATGGGGTAGCCGCGAGACGACACCAGCCGTTCGAACTCGTCTCTTGAAACGAGCTTGAGTCCTGTATCGGCCAGAGCGCGTTCCAGGTCCGAGGCCAGCTGATTCCTTTCCTCACCGCTTTCCCTGGCAGAGCCGTCTTCAAAATAGAGAATCCTCACGTGGGCCGTGGTCAGCCCGGCCAGGATCTCCTGCGCCGCCTTTTGTCCGAATACCGTGGATGCAGGGCTTCCGAGCAACAGGAGCCCAAGGGTTACCACAAAAAAAACTCTTTTCTTGTCCATGGGAGCCCTCCTTCACACGTTCTTTTCTGCATCAGGATTTCATGAGTTCCTTCACTTTGTTGACCTTGTCTTTCACATCCAGGACCTGTTTGACGCCCGGCACCTGATTGACCACCTTCTCGGCAAGCTGGCTCTCCAGGGAAGCTTTCTGCTTAGGCTCGTCTTTTTTCACGTGCTTTGGGGCATCGTTGGAAATCTCTTTTCTCGCGTCCCTGAATTCCCTGATGGCTCCACCCAGCCCCTTGCCGATCTCAGGGATTCTCTTGGCGCCGAACACAAGAAACACGATGACTCCAATGACAATCAGTTCCGGGGTTCCAAGACCAAACATAGCACAGACTCCTTTGAAAAAAACTATCAGACTGCAAATTGAATCCGTTCTTCCTTGTTATCCCTGCTTTCAATTCTCCCTATCCGATAGGCGGTCTCCCCGATCCCTTTGAGCCTCGAGAGCACGTCATCGACGTGTTCAGGGCTGACCACCATCACCATCCCAAGGCCATTGTTGAACGTGCGCATCATGTCTCTGAAAGGGATCTTTCCGGCCTTGTGGAGATATTGAAAAACGGGTGGAGGGGTCCAGCTGGAAATGTCAATGATGGCCTTGCAGGGTTTCGGAAAAACGCGCGGCAGGTTATCGATGAGCCCGCCTCCCGTGATATGAGCAATTCCGGAAATCGGGAAGTCCCGTATGATGTTTTTCACGGTCTTGGTGTAGATGCGAGTGGGTTGAAGGAGTTCTTCGCCAAGGGTTCGGCTGAATTCTTCGACATGATCGTGGACCGACATCTTGAGCTGGTCGAAGAAAACCCTTCTGGCCAGAGAGTAGCCGTTGCTGTGAAGCCCGCTTGAGGCGATGCCGATGAGCTGATGCCCCACTGCGATGCTTGATCCGTCGATGAGGTGATACTTGTCCGCCAGACCCACCACAAAGCCGGCAAGGTCGTACTCGCCCTCTGCGTAGAAATCCGGCATTTCCGCTGTCTCCCCGCCGATGAGCGAACACTCGGCTTCCTCGCATCCGGCAGAAATGCCTTTGACGATCTGAACGGTCTTTTCGACCTCCAGCCTCCCCGTAGCAATGTAATCCAGCATGAACAGGGGAGTGGCTCCCTGGACCAGGATGTCATTCACATTCATGGCCACGAGATCGATGCCCACGGTATCGTGCTTGTCCATCATGAAGGCAATCTTGAGCTTGGTGCCCACGCCGTCCGTGGAGGAGACTAGGACAGGGTTCTTGATATCCTGGAGATTCAGGGAGAAAACGCCGGAAAACCCGCCGATGCTCGTCATGACCCCAGGCCTAAACGTCTTGCTCACCAGCGGCTTGATCAGTTTTACAAATCGGTTTCCCGCGTCAATGTCAACGCCCGCCTCGGCATAGGTATCTTTTTTCTTTTTGCTGGCCATGGATGGTCCTCAGAGAAGAAGGAAATCAAGAAGATAGAACAGGATATAGCTTCGCCCGGCGGGATCTGTCAATGGTTTTATAGGTTGACGGTTAATCCATCGTAGGCAACCGTGCATTTGAAGGTCAGGTTGTAGTCGGAGAGAATCCGGTTCACCAAGCCCTGCCACTCGTCCTGGTTTTTCGGGATAGGGTAGGGATGGGAACTACCCGGAGGCGTGAGAGGGTCAGCGGACTCTCTTTTCTTTGTCATGAAATTTGCCGGGTCTCCCGGCACCGGATCTCCATCCCCGATGTGAACAAGGAAAACTTCCCTCGTCGGGTTAAGGATCTTCATGAATTCCAAAGCCCTCTGAAAACTCAAGTGGTTGGGCGTATTCTTGACCGGCTCGTTCAGCCGCCAACACGGAAGAATCAAAACCTCCGGTTGCACCATTTCTTCAGGAATCTCAGGAAGAGTCATAAAGTCCGATGTGTAGACAAGCCTGAAGGGTTTTCCCTCCGTGCTTTGGATCACGTAGCCCACCGAGCCATTGGCAAATGCGCCGTGGCCTGTCCTGAAGGGGAAGACCAAGAATCCTGCGGCACGGGAGAGTCTCTTTGGTGTGATTTCATGAACCTTGATGACTGCCATCTGATCAAGGTATCCGAAGCGCAGCTTGATGGTTTCCCAGCTCTCGCGAGACATGTACACCGGTATGGGCTTGAACTCTCCCTCCGGCGCAGTCCTCTGGAAAGGGAAGAGCTCGTCCAAGCCGATGTAGTGATCCCCATGCTCGTGGGTGATGAGGACCCCGTCCAAACGGCGGACTGAGTGTCTTGAAAGCTGTGCGGCTATGTCAGGGCCGCAGTCTATGAGAAGATTGGACCGGCCTTCAAGAAGAAGGGCTGTGCGTTCTCTCTTCTCATGTCTCTGCCGCATATCTCGGCAGATCATGCAGTCGCAGTTGAGCTCAGGCAAGCCCCATGTGCTGCCCGTGCCGAGGAAAGTCAACTTCATCCTCTCATCCCTCCTGAATCATTACCCGGAGAAGCAAGTCGCCCTTTTCTCCGCCGGGCAGCAGCTTGCCCAAACCGGCCAGGCGAAGCACAGTCCCCTGCACCACGCCGGCCGGCACAGTGACGCGAAGAACCCGGCTTCGGAACCCCCATTTGACACTGATCAGCTTTCGAGTCCCTAAGAGAGCCTCTTTGGGAGCGACGGCGATGGCTCCGTAGAGATGAGGGTCCTCCGGAGAATCAGAGACATGGGCGACCTGGAGTCGCGGGGTCCATGTTTTGTGCGTCGCCTCGCGCATTCTTCCGGTCAGCCCGGTTTGCGGAACTTGCTCCAGGACCTTGACCAGGATGATTCCGGCAACAAAACCGCCCACATGAGCCCACCACGCTATGCCGCCGCCCTGGGCGTCCGATCCTGCAGCGCCGAGAAACTGGAGGAGAAACCAGAGGCCCAGAAAAAAGAAAGCGGGAATCTCGATGAAGTAGGGGATGAAGAAAATGGGAATGAGTGTGAGAATCTTGGAACGAGGGAACAGGACTAAATACGCCCCCATCACTCCTGCGATGGCTCCGCTTGCGCCGATCGTGGGGACCGGAGAGTGCCAGTTGAGAAAGAGGTGAAGAAGCCCCGATGCCCAGCCTGAAACCAGATAGAACAGCAGATAGCGGAACGGGCCAAGACGGTCTTCCACGTTGTCCCCGAAAATGTACAGGGACCACACGTTCCCGAGAAGATGCCAGACCCCTCCGTGGAGGAACATGAAAGAGAGGAGAGCCAGGACCTGTTGAAAAGAGGTGAAGTTTGCGCCGACTTCCGGCAAGGAATAACGGGCGGGTACAAGGCCATACGTGTAGATGAACGCATCCTGCCGCGGCCCCTGCATCAGCTGGACGAAAAAGAGAAGAGCATTAGCGGCAATGAGCAGAGAGTTGACCGCCGGGTAGTTTCGCGAACGCGTCGTGTCACGAAGAGGAATCATGGGACTCGAACCGCAGAATACCGAATCACGAATAATGAATGTCGAAGGAAAACCGGGAGCACTTCAACTTCGAACTTCGAAATTCCGTGTTCGACATTCGATATTCTCTTTATAGGACTTGATACCATTGGAATCCGATTGCGGCAAGACTTCCAGGATCACGGTTGATGCTCTTTTCTGAGCAGGTCATTGAGCGTTTTCACAGGGCTGAAGGTAGCCAAGGGCACTTCCACAAAGACCGTGGTCCAGTCGGCCATAGCGCCGTTCCAGAGCCCGGGATGCTCAAGAGCCTTGAGATCTTTTCCGTCCTTTGACTTGATCGAGATAAACCCGGTCTCCGGATCAGCGAAACGCCTCAGGTCAAAAGGCTTTCCCTTGTAGTCTCGAACAGCGCAAACAAGATCCACAGGGTTGAAGTGAGTGGATGAGCCGAGAATCTTCTTTTGCTCGGATGATCCCGTGTCCACTTGAGAGGATTCCACAACCTGAAGGGAACACGTCCCGTCCGGTTTCTCAACCCAGAAGGGTCCGCCTCCGGGCTCGCCCTCGTTCTTGACCATGCCGCAAACCCGCAACGGTCTGTTGAGCATGGAAACAAGAAAGCGGACCTGCTCATCCAGGGATTGTCGTTCGAGACGATTTGGAATCATGATAAACAGGCGGTCTTTCACGAACCCGATTATTTGCGTGAGGACCCTGCGGTCCACACCTGCGCTCATGAGGGTTTCGACACAGGAGAAAATCCTCTTCTGAAGCTCGATCAGCAGACCACCCAGAGCTTTCTTGTATAGGAGGGTTTCTTCCCTAATCCTGTCCGGGAGGACATTGTCAATGTTTTTGATAAAGAGAATGTCCCCTGAAAGATCACATAGGTTTTCCAGCAAAGAGCCATGCCCGCCAGGTCTGAACACAAGCGCTCCATCCCTGTCTCGGAAAGGATGATTGTCCATGTCCACGGCGAGGGTGTCTGTGGAGGATTTTTGGCCGGAAAACTCTACGATGAAGGTTACCCCTTCCTTTTCATAAAGAGCTCGTGTCCTCTCAATATGTCTGTTCACAGCGGTCTCGTGTTCAGGGGATACGGTGAAGTGAAGGCGAACACGTCCGTTCCTGTCCCGCGTGTAGGCAACCCCTTCCACAAGGTGCTCTTCGAAGGCAGTCCGGCTATGGCCGGGGTAGGAATGAAACTTGATCAGGCCCTTGGGGAGGTTGGCCAGATTCAGGCCTTTCGGGGTTAGCAGAGATTCGAGGATGGGCTTGTACTCCCCCTTTACGAGAAGCACCTCCAGGTCCAGGCTGTTCCGAGCCAGGGCGCTCCGCAGATCTTCATAGAAGGCGAACCTTTTCAAACCCCTGAAGAATTCCTGAACAGCCCGGTGATCGGAATCCTTTTCCATGGAAATTTCTTTTTCCGCGATTCTTTGATACCGGCTGTGGACGGCCAGAAAAGCCTTGTACATTCGGCTGGCGGCTCCTGAGGCAGGAACGAATTTCATAGCCCTTCCGGAGAGGGCGGCTTCCGAATAGGTTTCAGCATATCGGTCGAGTTCGGACTTGCTCAGAACGTGGATGCCGTCTCCGACGGTGCAGGGACGGTTGAGCCTTGCATAGGGGAATCCCTTTTTGAACGACTCGATCTGAGAAAGGACCTTCTCGGGAGTGAGGCCTATTTCCTTAATCTGTTTCAGATCGCGATCATTAAAAGAAAAGGTTCCCATAATTCCTGTCTCCTGTACGCGCGGAGCGCAGCCGGCTATTTCATCTTGAGAATAGGGAAGAACGGGTTTCGTGTCAATCCATGAAAAGGCCTTGTGAATTGGCGTAAAATGGTCTAAAAACGGGTGCCTTCGTTAAGAGATATCTAAGGAAGGATGCAGAGGATCACCGGGTGGCCGATATCGTCGAGACCGACAAGACAAAGATCTACACCGTCAGCACCCTGAGCGAGGAAATCAACAGCCTCCTGGAAGCCCACTTTGAGTTTGTCTGGGTCGAAGGGGAGATCTCCAACTTCAGATCTCCCTTATCCGGTCACTTTTACATGGTGCTCAAGGACGAAAAGGCCCAAATCAGGGCCGTCATGTTCAGGCCTCAGACACGGTATCTCAAGTTCATGCCCCAGGACGGAATGAAGGTGATCGTCAGAGGGAGAGTGGCGATCTATGAGCTCAGAGGAGAATACCAGGTGATCCTGGATTACATGGAACCCCTGGGGGTCGGGGCTCTGGCTCTTGCCTTTGAGCAGCTCAAGAGAAAGCTGGCAGCGCAGGGGATCTTTGACGAGAGCGTCAAAAAGCCTCTCCCCTTTCTGCCCCAGCGAGTGGCGGTGATCACCTCTCCCACTGGGGCCGCAATCCGTGACTTCCTGAAAATCATCAGACGACGTTTCGCCAACCTGGAAATCGTTGTGGTGCCGGTGAAGGTGCAGGGCGAAGGAGCGGCTGCGGAAATGGTGGAAGCTCTTGACCTGGTGAATCGAGAGCTGGACGTGGACGTCATCGTGCTGACGAGGGGCGGAGGATCCCTCGAAGACCTCTGGGCGTTCAACCAGGAAGAGCTGGCCCTGGCGATCAGGGCTTCCGGTGTTCCTGTCGTTTCCGCGGTTGGCCACGAAATTGATGTCACCATTTCGGATCTGGCCGCGGACCTCAGGGCGCCGACCCCTTCAGGAGCCGCTGAACTGCTGGTGGTGGAAAAAGAAACCCTCAAACAGCAGATCATGCAGCTGCAGGCACGGTTGCAGTCGGGGTTGAAGACAGAGCTCGCAAGTCTCCAGGAAAAGCTCCGCTTCCTGTCCAGAGGGCTGCGCGACCCGAGAAAAAGGCTTGCGGATTCGTGGCTTCGCCTTGATGACATGGAAAGTCGGCTGAGCCGGATGATGTCCTTCATGATCATGGACCGGAAAAGAAGCCTCGCCGCAGGAGAAAGGACGCTGATTCTTCATTCGCCCTTGAAAATCGTTGCCGGCCTCAAACAGACGATCGAGTTTCAGAGCCGCTCCATGGCGATGATGGTGACGCGAAAACTCAAAGACTGCCGCATGGACATTTCCATGCTTCAGGAGAAGTTGAAGGACATGAGTCCTCTTTCAGTGCTCGGGAGAGGGTATTCGATCACCAGAAAATTGCCTGAAAAGCGGGTTCTCAGGTCCTCTTCCCAGGTGAACAAGGGAGACAAGGTGAGCGTGAAGCTCGCCGAGGGCGAGCTGGAGTGCCTTGTGGAAAAAATTGTATCGGGTTAATATAAAATGCCTGGTCAAGAAAGGAGAGAAAACTTGTTTTTGAACTGTGCGGGGAAAACGGGCTGTCTCTGCGGAGGGTTGATCGTCTGTATCGTCTCCGTCTGCCTTTTGATGGAAGCAAACACAAGTGCGGCGCTCCCTAAGCCGGAAATCGTGGTTTCATCCGATTCCATCTCGCAGGGCGGCGCAGACCTTCTCAGGGTGCAGACAGGGAACGGAGAACCGCCTCAGGTGGAGTGGATGAACCAGTACCTTTTCACGGCGCCTTTCAACAACGAGAAGGCATGGTTCGGTTTTTTCGCGGCGGACTTGAAAGCGAAGCCCGGGTCCTACCCGCTGGTGGTTAAGATCCCTTCCACAGAGGGCCGAAAGCAAATCGATATCACGGTGCGCGGCAAGGACTTTGGGGTGCGGAAACTGACGCTGCCCAAGGAACTGGTGGACCTCGATACCGTCACTCTGGAGAGGGTGAAGAAGGAGGCGGCGATCATGAAAGAAGTGTTGGAGGCCCCGCCGACCGCTCCGAAGTGGAAAGGCCCTTTTGTGAAACCGCTCAGCGGGGAGGTGGTCGGGACGTTCGGCCAGGCGAGCGTCATCAACGGGATGCCGAGGTCCCCTCACTCCGGAGTGGATTTGAAAGCGGAGAGAGGAACTCCCGTGGTCTCCATCAACAGCGGCAGGGTTGCTCTCACAGGGGAACATTTTTTCAACGGCCTTTTCGTGGTCGTTGATCATGGCGGTGCCGTGCAGAGCATGTATTTTCATCTGGATAAGATCCTGGTTCAGCAGGGCGACGAGGTCACAAAAGGCATGGTGGTAGGGCTTGTGGGCGCTACAGGACGGGCCACAGGCCCTCATCTCCACTTCGGGATCAGGATCAACGGCGCCCGCATCGATCCCATGCAGTTCATCAAAGTCAATGAAGCCATGGAGCGGTTATGAGCGAAAAGAAATTTGAAGAGGCCATGAAAAGACTGGAAACTATCGTCGAGAGCCTGGAGAAAGGCGATCTTTCCCTGGAGGAATCGCTCAAGAGTTTCGAGGAAGGGATGAAACTGCTCCAGTTCTGCTCCAGGAAGCTCGATGAAGCAGAGCAGAAGGTGACGCTTCTCATCAAGGAGAGCGGCGGCAAGCTGGCCCAGCAGCCCTTTGAAGCCGATGAAAAAGAGGACCAGTGACCATGGACCTGAAGGCCTATCTTCGTGAAAGGAGAGCTCTCGTGGACGAAGCCCTGAAGGCCGTGTTTCCGGCGCCTCAAGGGCCTTCGGCGGACTTGGTGCGGGCCATGACCTACAGCCTCTTTGCAGGAGGGAAAAGACTGAGACCCATTCTTTGCATCGGAGGCGCGGAGGCGGTCGGGAAAGAGGGGGGAGCGGTTCTGCCCTTCGCCTGCAGTCTCGAACTCATCCACACCTATTCCCTCATTCACGATGATCTTCCTGTGATGGACAACGATGATCTGAGAAGGGGCAAGCCCACTAACCACAAGGTCTTTGGAGAGGCTGTGGCCCTCCTGGCAGGGGATGGCCTTCTGACCGAAGCGTTCCGGCTCATGGCGGGCACGAGCGGGGTGGATCCTCGTTCGCTTCTGAGGGTGATCCAGTTGGTGGGCTCGGCCGCAGGGTACGAGGGTATGGTGGGCGGGCAAGTGGTGGATATCCAGTCCGAAGGAAAGCGGGTTGATCCGTCCCTCGTGGACTATATCCATTCCCACAAAACCGGAGCTCTGATCCATGCCTCGGTCACGTCGGGGGCCATTCTGGGCCAAGGGACCGAGGAGCAGGTGAAAGCCATCTCCTCCTATGGCGATAAAATAGGCCTCGCCTTCCAGATTGCGGATGATATCCTGGATGTGGAGGGCGACAGCAAGACCATGGGTAAAGTCGTTGGAGGCGATGCCCGGAAAAAGAAAATCACCTTTCCTGCGGCAGTGGGCCTCCAAAAGGCCAAGGAAATCCAGAACGGTCTGGTTGAAGAAGCGGTGGTTGCTCTGAAGGCTTTTGGCGCAGAGGCCGATCCCCTGAGAAGTATTGCCGTTTACATCATTGAAAGAAAAAGATGACAATTGATCCAAAGAAATACCCCCTTCTGAACATGATCAACAGCCCGGGGGATCTCAAGAAGCTGTCCCTGGACGAGATGAGCAGATTGGCTACCGAGGTGCGCGGCAAGATCATTGAAACCGTGGCGAGCACCGGGGGCCACCTGGCCCCGAATTTGGGCGTTGTGGAACTGACGATCGCCCTTCATTATGTGTTCAACGCGCCCAGAGACAAGATCCTCTGGGATGTGGGGCACCAGTCCTACACCCACAAGCTGCTGACCGGGCGGAGGGATCGTTTTCACACGCTTCGCACCTACGGAGGAATCAGCGGGTTTCCGAAAAGAAGCGAAAGCCCATACGACACCTTCGATACAGGGCACAGCAGCACCTCGATTTCCGCGGGCCTGGGGATCAGCACGGGGAAAGTTCTCAAGGGAGAGAAAGACCATGTGATCGCCGTGATCGGCGATGGATCCACCACAGGCGGCATTGCTTTCGAGGGTTTGAACCAAGCAGGGCACACGGGAAAGAATCTGATTGTCGTGCTCAACGACAATGCCATGTCCATAGGCCCCAACGTGGGCGCCTTTTCATCCTTCTTGAGCAGAAAGATGACAGGGCGCCGTTTCGTCTATTTCAGGAAGGAGTTCGAGAATTTCCTGAAATCGATCCCCGGCGTGGGAGAAAACATCCTCAGCCTCGTTCGAAAAAGCGAAGACACCTTCATCACCCTGTTCACGCCGGGCATGCTCTTTGAGGCGTTCCGGTTCAGGTATGTAGGCCCGATTCCGGGGCATCGGCTGGATCTCCTCATCGAAACGTTCAGGAACGTGAAAAACGTGGAAGGCCCGGTTCTCGTTCACGCCCTCACGGTCAAGGGAAAAGGATATGAACCCGCGGAAAGCGATCCTGCACATTTCCACGGGGTCGGCAGTTTCGAGATTTCCACGGGATCCCCCAGAAAGACTTCTTCAGCGCCGCCTCCCAACTTCACGGAGGTATTCGGGGAAACCATGGTGGATCTGGGCCGGAAGGACAGAAAGCTTTTTGCCATCACTGCGGCCATGCCGGAAGGGACAGGACTCAACAGGTTCAGCGAAATGTTTCCCGAACGCTTCGTGGATGTGGGCATCGCGGAACAGCACGCCGTGACCTTTGCCGCAGGGCTTGCCACAGAAGGATTCAAGCCGGTGGTGGCCATCTACTCCACCTTCTTGCAGAGAGCCTTTGACCAGATCATCCACGACGTGTGCCTTTCCAATTTGCCGGTGATCTTCTGCATTGACCGGGGAGGGCTTGTGGGCGAGGACGGCCAGACTCATCACGGACAGTTCGACATCACCTATCTTCGCAGCCTTCCCAACATGACCGTGATGGCCCCTAAGGACGAAAACGAACTGAGACACATGCTTTTCACCGCCCTAAAGCACACAGGGCCGGTGGCCATTCGCTATCCAAGAGGCCGCGGCTTGGGTGTTCCCCTGGATTCTGAATACAGGATCATTCCCATCGGTGAATCAGAGGTGTTGAAAGAGGGTAAGGATCTGACCCTCATCGCCTTGGGGAGCATGGTCCGCCCCTCTCTGGAGGCGGCCGCGGAAATGGAAAAGGAGGGACTCTCGGCAAGCGTGGTCAATTGCCGATTCGTCAAGCCCCTGGACAGGAGGCTGGCGGACTATTCCAGGAAAACCGGCAAGGTTCTCGTGATAGAGGAAAACATAAAGGAGGGAGGGCTGGGCAGCGCCGTGCTCGAGCTTTTCAGTGATATGGGATTAAGAGATGTGACCGTGAAGCGTCTAGGTCTGCCGGACAGATTCATTGAACATGGCCCTGTGGAGGTGCTCAGAGAAAAACTCGGGCTTGACAAAGCAGGGATTATGAAAGCGGCAAAATCTCTCCTGACCTTTGGGTGACACCCTGTCTCGATTTGTGTCTTCTGAAAAGAAAATCCGACTTGACCTTCTGCTCGTGAAGGAGGGGCTGGCTGAAAGCCGTGAGAAGGCAAGAGCCATGATCATGGCCGGCCTGGTAGCGGTGGAGCAGGTCATGGCGACCAAACCCGGTCACCTCGTTGCTCCTCTCTCAAACCTTTCCATCAAAAAGCCTCTTCCCTATGTGAGTCGCGGTGGGCTCAAGCTTGAAGCGGCACTCGGTCGGTTTTCAGTGGACGTGAAGGACAAGGTTCTCCTGGATGCGGGCGCCTCGACGGGAGGCTTCACGGATTGCTTGCTCCAGCGAGGGGCCAAGAGAGTCGTTGCGGTTGACGTCGGTTACGGCCAGTTCCACTGGAAACTCCGGCAAGATCCGAGGGTAGTGCTTTTCGAAAAGACGAACATCCGAAACCTTGCCCCGGGCATGGTGAAGGAGGACCTGGACGGCGCAGTGATCGATGTGTCTTTCATTTCACTGAAACTGGTGCTTCCGGCCGTGGCCAGGCTGCTGAAGCCGAAGGCCTTTGTCATCGCTCTTATCAAACCTCAGTTTGAAGTGGGCAAGGGCCAGGTCGGCAAAGGAGGAGTGGTCAGGGATCCAGAGCTCCACCAGGAGGTGTTGGACCGTCTATCTGGTTTTTTCAGAGAAATCGGATGGAAGGTCGAAGGACAGATTCCTTCACCGGTGCTTGGTCCCAAGGGGAACAAGGAGTTCCTCGTCTATCTCACGCGCCCTTGAAACCAGTGATCAGTAAGGGCAATACAGAAAAGACAAAAAGAGACAGGATTTCCTACTGGCCACTGATAACTGTTTACTGCTCACTGATAACTGATCACTGGATTTCTAGGACGGACCTATCCGCTCAGAGATCCAAACCCTCTGTCTAAACCTTGGACTGGTTAAATAAAATCAGCGGGCTGCGCGCTTAGAGGCCTTCAAAGGATTAACTTTCGCCTGTTCCTGAACCGGGGCCTTGGCAATATGTGTGGCCATGGTGCATTTCCCGGTTCGCCATTTGACTGAAGGCTCAGGGAAAATAAGGCAATACTTGCCGGCGGGAAATTCTTTGACTTTCTGGCAGCCGTTGCACTGCTCAATGATGGCATGGCAAGCTCCACCATTGAACTGGCAGCCGGTCTTGTTCATGAAAAAACACTCAACACCCTGCTTTACGCTATTGCAAATCATGGTAACCACATCCCTTCTTCAAAATGACAAAATTAAACAGTCCCGAGAACCCAGGGACTGTTAGACACTATTTTAGTCATATTTGAGCGGCTGTCAACAGAATTAGAGCCTGAACATTCAACTTTTTCGATCCTCCCTCTTTCCCCTCCCTTGACAGGAGGGGCTAGGGGAGGGTGCTCCTAACCTTTCAGGATTCTTGAGGTTCTTTTAGCGCAAGCCCGAGTTCGTCGAGCTGCTTCTTGTCGACCCGGGAGGGCGCATCGCTCAGAAGGCAGGAGGCCGTCTGGGTCTTGGGGAAGGCGATCACTTCCCTGATGGATTCCGAACCTGTGAGAATTGCAACCAGGCGGTCAAAACCAATGGCAATGCCTGCATGAGGTGGAGCGCCATACTTGAGGGCCTCCAGGAAAAAACCGAATTTGAGGCTTGCTTCTTCCCGGGAAATCCCCAGGATCCTGAACATCGTCTCCTGCAGCGCGGGGTTGTGGATCCTCACGCTCCCGCCGCCGATTTCGCTGCCATTGAGCACAATGTCATAGGCTCTTGCCCTGACGTTCTCGGGCTGGTCCTGAAGAAAAGGGAGGTCTTCTTCCAGGGGAGAGGTGAAGGGATGGTGCACGGATTCCAGCCTGCCTTCCTCCTCATTGTATTCCAGGAGAGGAAACTTGGTCACCCAGACCAAAGCATAATCTTCCTTTTTTATCAGGTTGAGTCTCTTTGCCAGCTCGAGTCTGAGCGTGCCGAGGCAGGAATTGACGATAGAGGCTTTATCAGCCACAAACAAAAGCAGGTCCCCCGGAGCGGCTCCGGTCCGCTGGTTGACAGCCATCTTGTCTTCATTCTTGAAGAACTTGTCCAGGGAGGACTGCCATCCGTCCGCCGTGATCTTAGCGTTCATCAGGCCTTTGGCCCCGGCCTGAACCGCCAACTGGGAGAGCTCGTCCAGGGCTTTTCTGGAGAAAAGGCCGGCTCCCTTTTCCACGCAAATAGCCTTCACGACCCCGCCCTGCTGAAGCACTCCTTTGAGAACCTGGAAATCCGAGTGTTCCGCAAGGTCGCTGATCTTCTTCATTTCCATGCCGAAACGGGTATCAGGCCGATCCGTGCCGAAACGGTCCATGGCATCCCGGTACTCCAGGCGGGGGAGGGGCAAAGCGATCTTCACCCCCAAGATCTTTTTGAAAAGCTCGGCCATCATTCCCTCTATGAGGCCGATGATGTCCTCTTCGCTGCTGAAGGACATCTCCAGGTCAATCTGGGTGAACTCAGGCTGCCGGTCGGCCCTGAGATCCTCGTCCCGAAAGCATCGCACCACCTGGTAATACCTGTCAAAGCCTGCGATCATGAGCAGCTGCTTAAAGAGCTGCGGAGATTGGGGCAGCGCATAGAAAAGCCCCTTGTGAATCCGGCTGGGCACCAGGTAATCCCTTGCTCCTTCGGGTGTGCTCTTGGTCAAAAAAGGTGTTTCCACTTCGATAAAACCGTTCCTGTTCAGGACCTCCCTGACCAAAACGGTCATGCGATGACGCTGGAGGAAGTTCTGGAAAACCTTTCTTCGCCGGAGCTCCAGATACCGGTATTTGAGACGGAGCGTCTCAGAGGCATCCACCGCCCCATCCACCTGAAAGGGAGGGGTTTCCGACCTGTTCAGGATCTTGAGTTCGGTGACCTTGAGCTCAATGGCGCCGGTGGGAAGCTTGAGGTTTTCCTGGCCCTCGAGCCTGGGCGAAACCTTTCCTTTGACTGCGGCGACCCACTCGTTGCGAAGAACGTGGGCCTTTGTGTGACTCTCTTCATCCACATTGGGATCAAAAACGATTTGAGTGATTCCTTCCCTGTCTCTTAGGTCGATGAAAATCAGGTTCCCCAGGTCTCTGCGGGTGTTGACCCAGCCCATGAGCAGCGCTTCCCGTCCGATGTCTGCGGCCCGCAGACTTCCGCAATTATGCGTTCTCTTCCAGTCAGCCAGAGTATCCAGAGGAACATCATCATTCAGATTCATCGCGCATCCATTACCAACAGGTTCTTGAGCGTACTGAGCAGATCCTCCAGGTCCACCGGCTTCTGCTCTTTCCTTACCATGTCCTTTAGAAGGGCCTTTCCGGATGCCAGTTCATTGTCCCCTACGATGAGCACCCTTGAGGCGCCCAGGCGATCCGCTCTCCGGAGCTGGGCCTTGAGGCCCTTGGTCCCGTAATCTGTTTCCACCCAGAACCCGGATTTCCGAAGGTCGCAGGCCCAGGCAAAAGCCTTTTTTTCAGCCTCCTCTCCCAGTCCGATAATGAAAAGATCAGGCACAGGGTTCTTTTCCTGTCCTTCATCCTGGAGCAGGGTGATCAACCGCTCCACGCCCAGGGCAAATCCAATGGCCGGGTGATCCGGCCCGCCGAGCTGTTTGGACAGGCCGTCATACCGCCCCCCCCCCAGCACCGCGTTCTGGGCCCCCAGCCGGTCGGTTTGAATCTCGAAGGTGGTCCGGGTATAGTAGTCCAGGCCTCTGACGAGCATGGGGTTAATGGTGAAAGGAATGCCGAGAAGGCCGAGATACTCCTGGAGCGCCTTGAAATGGATTGCGCAGTCCCCGCATACAAAATCCAAAATAGAGGGAGCGCCGGCCACCACCTCCTTGCAGCCGGCTACCTTGCAGTCGAACACGCGGAGAGGGTTGGTGACGGCCCTCCTTGTGCAGTCTTCGCAGAGGCCCTGCTTTTTCTGTATTAGATACTTCTTGAGCTCTTCGCGAAAGGCAGCGCGGCACTCGGGGCATCCCAGAGAATTGACCTGGAGGCTCAGGCCCGAGAGTCCCACGGTCTCAAATACCGTCATGGCGAGAAGGATGATTTCGGCATCGGACTTGGGTCCAGGGTCGCCGAAGATCTCCGCATCGATCTGATGGAACTGCCTGAAACGGCCTTTCTGTGGCCGTTCGTGCCTGAACATGGGGCCGATCATAAAGACCTTTTGCAGCGGGTTGTCCTGGTAAAGCCTGTGCTGAATGTAGGCCCTCACCAGGGAAGCCGTGGCTTCAGGTCTGAGGGAAAAATTTCTACCCTTGCTGTCCGTGAACGTGTACATCTCCTTGGAAACAATGTCGGTTTCCTCACCGATGCTTCGCTTGAAAAGTTCCGTCATCTCCATGAGAGGGAGCTTGATCTCCTGAAACCCAAAGCTCCGGAACACCCGCCTGGAACGCCGCTCGACTCGCTGCCAGACTTCCACCTCTCCGGGAAGGATGTCTTTGAATCCTTTGATCGTCGTAAATTCCAAAACCCTTGCTCCTACTGGATAAAGTCCCCCGTCTCCTATCAGAACGCCTCTTGAGCGTCAATCTCATTATTCTTCAATGTTGATCTTCGTGGCCTTCCTTCCCTGCTTGGAGCGCTTCTTCTCCTCAAGCCCTTCAATCCGTTCATCCACCAGAGACCGGATCGCTTTCAGAAACTCGATGCGTGAGAGATCCATGTGCTCAAAGAACTTGGATTTCGGCAGAGAGAACTTCTGGAGATCCATGAAGAACTTCCCCACAGGACACATCACCATTTCCTCTTCTTTTTTCTTAGCCATGATCTTCTCCTTCAAAACAAACGTTCAAGTATTCCTCCTCCATTTTGGCTTTCACCGACTTGGAGGCAGCCACGTGCCTTGGCAG